>CEAR01001273.1_pt1 | contig 161764 bp, 152 predicted proteins | sample 557461 | NCBI WGS metagenome assembly CEAR01 (sample SAMEA3182075, study PRJEB8094) | gut metagenome | biome: human; feature: gut; material: Stool; isolation source: human stools | place: Canada | collected 2012-03-14 | reverse complement strand
GAGCCGCATAAGCTGCGCCTGCTCCTGATCACGCCTGCTGTGGTCCGCCCGGCGAAAGATATAGTTGTAAAAAGTGCCTCTGGCAACTTCCAGCGCTTCGCAGAGCTCATAGACGCTGTAAGTGTTATCTGGTTGGCGATAGATGCTTTCTAAAGCTGACAGTCTTTTTTGTAAAGGCACATCTGCAATGTAACCAGAATGTTTAATGATCTCCATTTCGTGCTCTAATTTTACCAGCCGCCTTGAAAGCTCATCAAATTCTTTTGGTGTATAGGTGCGATTTGCTGTTTTGATGGAGCAATACTCTTTCCGCCAGTGATAAATCGTGCTTTGCGCAATGTGCAATTCCTGACTGAGCAATTGGATGGATTCACCGTTTCGGTAGCGTTGGATGACTTCGGTTTTGAACTTGGTGGGATACTCTTTTGGCATAGTCTAATCTCCCTGATCATGATGAGATCATTGTAACTTCTTACATGGAGCATGAAAAGCCTGTCATCGAATTACACCAGCCACCTATTTTCAAAACATAACTATAGCACAGATTGCCTTTTGATAAATGCTATGATAAAATACAATTGAAAGCATAGAGAGATTGTTGCGTAAAGGGAGGGGAGAATATGCCGTATGATTTGACAGAGCCATTGGTAATTGGTATTAGTTCGAGAGCACTTTTTAATCTTGAGGAAGAAAATAGAATTTATGAGAACGAGGGGTTGGCAGCGTACGAAGAATACCAAGTTAAACACGAAAGCGATATTCTCCAAAAGGGTTCTGCATTTCAGCTTGTAAAAGCATTTCTGCAGCTCAACAAATTACAGGAAAAACGATTAGTTGAAGTTATCGTTATGTCTCGCAACAGCCCAAACACAAGTTTGCGTATTTTTAATTCCATCCAAGATTACGAACTTGATATTACACGGGCGGCACTTACTGGTGGATCTGAGATTGCTCCTTATTTGAGGGCATTTAAAACAGATTTGTTTCTTTCAGCTTTTGAGCCAGATGTGAAGCAAGCAATAGATAGTGATGTTGCAGCAGGAAAAATTCTGACCGGGACTTCACATTTTGATCCGAGAGCAAAAATAGACCAAATACGTATTGCATTTGATGGAGATGCGGTCCTATTTGCATCTGAATCGGAGCGAATATATCAGCACGAGGGAATGCAGGCTTTTATGGAAAACGAAAGGGCTAAGGCGGATATCCCTCTGCAAAAAGGACCGTTCGCAAACTTTCTCTTGACCATAGCGCATATTCAAGAGCTATTTCAGGATAAGGGCAATTCCCCCATTAGGACTGCGCTGGTTACTTCACGAAATGCCCCAGCACATGAACGGGCAATCAAAACCCTGCGAAAATGGAATGTCCATATTGATGAGGCGTTTTTCCTTGGGGGAGTAAGTAAGCGGGATGTGCTTTCTGCTTTTGGTGCACATATCTTTTTTGATGATCAGCATGTTCATGCTGATCCTGCGTCTGAAGTTGTTCCTTCTGCTGTAGTTCCATATCGGGAAGGAGATAATCCGCAGAAATAAAAAATCTATAGTGTTGCGTTATGACATCAAGAGACTACAAAAAAGATGTAGCCTGCAAAAACCCCGATTTTTATCGGGGTTTTTACTTTTTTCCGATTCCGTCGATGCCAAATAGACTTGACTTCCGTGGGAAGATACAGTAAAATAACCTCATATTGAAAAAACAGTGATGAAGAGTAGTACTTTCGGACGCTATGCAAAGAGAGGGAGCGGTAGGTGTGAGCTTCCGTGAGGGCCGGGAGGAAGTCGCTTCGGAGTTCTGCCGCCCAGCGTAAGTAAGCGGCAGCGGCCGCCGCCGTTATCGGCTTTCGAGTGCGAGGGCTTGACCCTCGAACACAGGTGGTACCACGGACTGTATTTATGGTTCGCCCTGTTTTGCTTTTGTGGCAAAACGGAGCGGGCCTTTTGTTTTGCCAAATACCGTGAAGGAGATTTTTACCATGCGAAAAGAATTGCCCAAGGTCTATGATCCCCGGGATGTGGAGCCGCGGATCTATAAAATGTGGATGGACGGCGGATGCTTCAAGGCCGAGCCCAATCCTGATAAAAAACCGTTTTCCATCGTAATGCCCCCTCCCAATGTTACGGGACAGCTTCACATGGGCCACGCGCTTGACTCCACGCTTCAGGACATCCTCACCCGCTTTAAGCGGATGCAGGGCTACGAGGCCCTGTGGCTTCCAGGCACCGACCATGCCGGCATTGCCACCCAAATCAAGGTGGAGGAGGCCCTGCGCAAGGAGGAAGGGCTTACTCGCCACGATCTGGGCCGCGAAAAATTCCTGGAGCGGGTCTGGGACTGGAAGGAGAAATATGGCAATCGCATCGTGCAGCAGCAGATGAAAATGGGCGCCTCCTGCGACTGGGATCGTAGTCGCTTTACCATGGACGAGGGTTGTTCTCGGGCGGTGCGGGAGACCTTCTGCGAGTTGTATGATAAGGGCCTCATTTACAAGGGCAGCCGCATCATCAATTGGTGTCCCCACTGCTTGACGGCTCTGTCCGACGCTGAGGTGGAATACACCGATAAGCCCGGCAACCTCTGGTATGTGCGTTATCCCCTTACCGACGGCAGCGGTGACATTGTCATTGCTACCACCCGTCCCGAGACCATGATGGGTGACACGGGTGTGGCTGTAAACCCGGAGGACGAGAAATTTAAGCACCTTATCGGCAAGACCTGCATCCTGCCCATTATGAACCGAGAAATACCCATCGTTGGCGACGAATACTGTGAGATCGGCTTCGGTACCGGCGCCGTAAAGATGACGCCGGCTCACGATCCCAATGACTTCGAGGTGGGCCTGCGCCACAATCTGGAAGTCATCCGCGTTATCGCCGATGACGGCACCATCAACGAAAACGGCGGCCCCTACAACGGTATGGACCGTTACGAGTGCCGCAAGGCCATTGTGAAGGATTTGGAGGAGCAGGGTTACCTCATTAAGGCTGAGCCCTATTCGCACAATGTTGGCACCTGCTACCGCTGCCACAACGATGTGGAGCCCTTGATTTCCGCCCAGTGGTTCGTGAAGATGGCACCTCTGGCCAAGGAAGCCATTCGTGTGGTGGAGGACGGTACGATCAAGTTTGTGCCCGAGCGCTTCACCAAGACCTATATTAATTGGATGGAAAATGTCCATGACTGGTGCATTTCCCGTCAGCTTTGGTGGGGCCACCAGATCCCTGCCTGGTACTGTGATGACTGCGGTCACATCAATGTGAGCCGCCAGGATCCCACAAAGTGCGAGAAGTGCGGCAGCACACACCTGACCCGGGATGAGGATGTGCTGGATACCTGGTTCTCCTCGGCACTGTGGCCGTTTTCCACCTTGGGCTGGCCCGATACGGAGTCCGCTGATCTGAAATACTGGTATCCCACCTCCGTCATGGTTACCGGCTACGACATTATTTTCTTCTGGGTGGCCCGAATGATCTTCTCCGGCATGGAGCAGATGAAGAAAGAGCCCTTCAAGACTGTGTTTATCCACGGACTTGTTCGGGATGAAAAGGGCCGAAAGATGTCTAAGTCCCTGGGTAATGGCATTGATCCCCTGGATATGGCGGAGCAGTACGGTGCCGATGCTCTGCGCTTCAACCTGATTACCGGCAACAGCCCCGGCAACGATATGCGCTTCTTTGTGGAAAAATGCGAAGCTATGCGTAACTTTGCCAATAAGATCTGGAACGCGTCCCGCTTTGTGATGATGAATCTGACCATCGACAAGGTAGAGCTGCCCGATAAGCTGGAGCTGGAGGACAAGTGGATCCTCAGTAAGCTCAACACCCTTATCCGTGAGGTCACGGATAATATGGACGCCTACGAGTTGGGTGTGGCTTCCGCCAAGATTTACGACTTCATTTGGGATACCTACTGCGACTGGTATATCGAGCTGACCAAGACCCGAATGAATGGCGACGACCCGGCGGCCAAGCTGGCAGCAGAGAATGTGCTGTGCTATGTGTTGCTGCGTATTCTGGAGCTGCTGCACCCCTTCATGCCGTTTATTACGGAGGAAATCTGGCAGGCCCTACCCCACGAGGGTAAATATCTCATTTCCGCGCCTTGGCCCGTGTACCGCCCGGAGTTTGACTTCCGAGCGGAGGAGCAGGCCATGGAAGCGGTGAAGGATGCTATTTCCGCTGTTCGTGCCCGTCGGGCTGAGATGAATGTGCCTCCCAGCAAGAAGGCCCAAATGATCATTGCCTCGGACCACGCAGAGGATTACCGCATGGGAGAGCATTTCATTAAACGCATGGCTTACGCCAGCGACATCACCGTGACGAATACGGCGCCCACCGATCTGACGGGTCTTGTCACCGTGGTGACCCATGGGGCCAATGTCTATCTGCCCCTGGCGGAGCTGGTGGATTTCGAGAAAGAACTGGAGCGCATTGCCAAGGAGAGGGAGAAGGCTGCTGAAAATCTGGCCCGTATCGAGCAGAAGCTCAGCAATGAAAAGTTTGTCTCCAAGGCTCCGGAGGCTATTGTAAATGCCGAGCGAGAGAAGGCGGAGAAGGCCCGGGCACTCATTGCCAAGCTGGATGAGTCTGCCGCAGCCATGAGAGGTTAATCAAATAAAGGCTGAAAATAAAAACAGAGAGCGGCACGAAATCGTGCCGCTCTCTGTTTTGCGCAGGGATAGGGGATAGGGAAAGAGGCCGGCACGAATGCGCCGACCTCTTTTCCTGTATTGAATCTTGAGGAGAAAAAGAATGAAATCAAAATCAAACTGCGTAGTGTGCGGAGCGCTTCATACGATGCTCTTCGTAATCCAACTCCAACAGACCGGCTTTAGTGGCAGCCCAAGTGCCGATAGCACCGAAGAACAGGGGCAGATACATGCCGGCCTGACGGATGGGTTCGTCAGGGGCGGTCATCAAGAAAGCGGTAGCTATGAGCAAAATCAGGGATACGATTGCGGTTGCAATATAAAAATTCATGTTTTTCATGCGGTATTCCTCCTAATTCATGGACGAATTTGAAATCATTTCCTTGTTGTGATTGCATAGTAGTATAATTAACAAGAAAAGTAAAGCGATAGAGCATTACAATTAATGTTAGAATCACTTACAACGAGTTGGAGAAATAAGAATATTGAAAATTCGGATTTTTTAACAGAAGGAACGAAATTCGACAAAATCTTACTACATAAAAAAGTATAATCACCGTAGAAGACAAGTCTGCGGTGATTTTTAACAGGAAGTGGTGAAAAAATGCAGGTCAAAGCAGAGAGTATCGATCGAAAACTGATCCTACACCTGCGGGGCGAGTTGGATCATCATGCGGCCAGACAACTTATGCAGCACATTGCCCGGGAGCTGGAGTACGCACTGCCGTTGGAGACAGAGCTGGATTTTTCCGGTGTAACATTTATGGACAGTTCCGGCATTGCCGTAGCATTGCACACGATGCAGCAGATGAAGCAACTGGGCGGAAAGATGCGCATAGGGTATCCATCGGCACAGGTGAAAAAAGTATTTACAGCCGCCGGATTGCAGCAACTCATTGAATTGGAGGAAGGACATGAAAAGTGAAAATCAGGTCGTACTGGAGTTCCCCAGCCGCAGCAGCAATGAATCCTTTGCGCGGGTGGCGGCGGCGGGGTTCGCTATGCAGCTGGACCCAACGCTGGAAGAACTGGGTGACATCAAAACCGCTGTCAGTGAAGCAGTAACCAACGCTATTATTCACGGTTATCCCGATTGTATCGGGCGCATCGTTATGAAGCTGCGCATCCGAGAGGGAAATGTGATGGAAATCATTGTAAAGGATTGGGGTGTGGGCATTGCCGATGTGGAGCAAGCACGAAAGCCTATGTTCACCACCGGCAACGATGAGCGCAGCGGTATGGGCTTTACCATTATGGAAAGCTTTATGGACACCATAAGGGTGAAATCAGCTCCTCAAAAGGGCACTACGGTCACACTGAAAAAACGAATTTCTACCCGCATGGGAGAGCGAAAATGAGCGAAAACAGGCTGGCGCTGCTGGATAAAGCACAGTCGGGGGATAGCGATGCCTGCGGAAAAATGGTGGAGGAGAACAGCGGCCTGATCTGGGCCGTAGTGAGGCGCTACTATGGCTGCGGAGCGGACCCGGAGGATCTATATCAGCTCGGATGCATTGGATTCATAAAAGCTGTAAAGGGATTTGACATTACATATGGAACACAGTTTTCCACCTATGCTGTGCCAAAAATTGCCGGAGAAATACGCCGGTTTCTGCGAGATGACGGGCCTGTGAAAGTGGGACGAACTCTACGAGAGAAGGGACAAAGCGTCTGGTCGGCCCGACAAAGATTGCGCGCTGCGTTGGGAAGGGAGCCGAAGCTGTCAGAACTGGCCGCAGAGACCGGGTGGAGCGCTGAGGAAATTGCCACGGCGGAGCTGGCCACCGCTGCACCGGAGTCATTGCAGCAGGAGACGGCAGAGGGGCTGACACTGGAATCCACCTTGGGTACAGATGCGCCGGAGGAGTCGCTGGTGGAAAAAATTGCGCTGCGGGAGGCCATCCGGGACTTACCGGAACGGGAGAGGGAGACCATCTATCTGCGTTTTTTTAAGTGCATGACCCAGGAGCAGGCGGCACGAGTATTGGGGGTGTCGCAGGTGCAGGTATCGCGTCTGGAGCGAAAGGGGGTAGCACATCTGCGCGAGATGCTTCGGGAGTGACAACTGTCTCGGATTGGAACTCCGTCATGGTGCTGCGATAGCGCTTAGGCAAAAAGGTGTTTTGGCAGCGCTCATTGTGCCGCTCCCGGATTGCAACGGTATCAAAAAAGGTTTTCCACAGCTTTCGGTATTCTGCTTCCCGGGGGCTGGGCGGTGCCAGGGTCAGGGAATCCACGAAGATGATGCGAGAGCGGCCATCCTTGTAGAGAAGCAGCTCACCATGAGTACGGTCATAAAGGAAGAAAGCCTCCCCGGCGTATCGGCTGCAAAAATACTGCCGTAGAAAGGGAAGCACTCGATTCTTGGGCGTAATCTCGGCACCCATGATACCGTCGTAGTCTGAAAAACGGACAAAACCCCGCAGCTTCTCTAACTCACCGGAGAGATGACGCACGGCCTTGTACAGAGGATAGCAGGCTCTGTCCGATCGGCAGAGAAGAAACTGAGGGCCGTCGGCGTAGAGCTTTTTCACAAAAGCGTACAGGCAAGCTTCTTTATTATCCATGCAAGTATAAAAAGCTCTGTAGAGCAGATGCGCAGCCTTAACGGAAAGGGACGATAGGCTGCGCTGAATGCGGTCGCTGTGGTTCAAGTTCGTCACCACGGCGCGAATAGAATAGAGGGAGAGAACAGGGAATTCCTCGTTGCTTACAAAGGCAATGGGGAATTCTTTGTTTACATAACTATCGAATATACAGCAGAGAAAGCCCTCGTAGGTGCCGTCGTATTCATAAATCATATCGTTCCAAGACATTCTGTTACTCCGTTGTGTCAAAAAGGGATAGCTGAGGGGCGGCAGAGACAGGCAGAGCATTTTGCTCTACGGCCTGTAATTGTCGAGTTAGCGTCTCGGCAGTGAAGTGCAGACCCGGGCGCATCTGCCCGCCGCATAGGATAAAAAACTGCGCCCTCTTGAGAACAACACCCATTTTTTGCAGGTCCTCAAAGTGAAGAAGACCCGTACGCCGAGCTGATAGGATACGCCGAGCTCCGGTAGGACCGATGCCGGGAACACGCAGGAGGCGGTCCAGATCCGCGGACATGATCTCCACCGGAAACTGGTCCGGGTGAGTAATGGCCCAGTAGCATTTGGGGTCCAGAGTAGGGTCGAAATTCGGATGTGCTTCATCCAGCAGTTCTTCGGCCCGGAAGCCATAAAAGCGCATAAGCCAATCTGCCTGATACAGCCGGTGCTCTCGTAGCAGAGGCGGCTTGGTGTGCAGAGCGGGGAGCAAAGAGTTCTCCACCACAGGCACATAGGCAGAATAGAATACACGCTTGAGCCGATAGCGCTGGTATAGGGATTGGGTCAAGTAGAGTATATGTCGGTCGCTGTCTTGGGTTGCCCCCACAATTAGCTGGGTACTCTGCCCGGCAGGAGCAAAGGCGGGGGCGTGGCGATACTTCACCAGCTCTTCTTTATTTTCTCGACCTCTGTCGCGGATCAGTCGCATGGGGGAGAGAATAGCTGACTTGCTCTTATCCGGTGCCAGTGCAGCCAAACCTTCCTGAGAGGGCAGCTCAATATTTACACTGAGACGGTCGGCCAGGTAGCCCAGCTGCTGCACCAGGGCCGGGTCCGTACCGGGAATGGCTTTGGCGTGGATATATCCGTTGAAGCCATAGTCCTGCCGCAAAAGACGCAGAGCTTCGATCATACGCTGGGTGGTGTAGTCCGGATCGCGCAGGACGCCGCTGGAAAGGAAAAGCCCCTCAATATAATTGCGCCGGTAGAACTGAATCGTTAGCTCGGCCAGCTCCTTGGGCGTAAAGGCGGTGCGGCGGGTATCGTTGCTGCGGCGGTTGACGCAATACTTGCAGTCGTACACACAGCAGTTGGTCATGAGTACCTTCAGCAGCGAGATACATCGGCCATCGGCGGAAAAGCTATGGCAGCAGCCGGCAATGGAAGAGGAAGTGTTTCCGATCTTCCCAGGTCTGGATTCGCGCCGGACACCGCTGGAAGTGCAGGCGGCATCATACTTGGCCGCATCCGTGAGAATAGCCAGCTTATCCAGCAGGTCCATCTCAAGCTGTCTTGCGTCTGCGGCGGGGCTGGTCGACCCGCTCTACCAAACGCATGAACTGCCCGGAAAGGGTGGCGATACCAATGAGAGTGATGATCCATCCGAAAGTAGTCATAGTTGGTTCCTCCAAATAAAACTTTTGTTCTATTCGCATTATAAATCGAACAACCGTTCTTGTCAAGAGAAAATCGAACAAATTTTCTAATTTCGCATTTCTCCGGTTGACCAACGGATGCATTTGTTATAAAATAGGAGTGAAAAACAGAGAGCGAGGATAGCATGAACGAATTAGAAAAACGATTTATAACCGCTCGGCGCGAGGCAATTGCGCTGGATTACAAACGACTTAATCCTATGCAGCGGGAGGGCGTACTGACTACAGAGGGGCCGCTGCTGCTGCTGGCAGGGGCGGGCTCCGGCAAGACCACGGTGCTCATTAACCGGGTGGCAAACCTCCTGCGCTATGGCCGGGGCAGCGACACGGAAGAAATCCCCATCCCCATTTCCGAGGACGAGGTGGCATTTCTGGAACAATATATCCAGGATCCCCAGGAGGAGATGCGGCCTCTGATGCAGTACCTGTGTGCCGTGCAGCCGGCCCGGCCCTGGGAGGTGCTGGCTATCACCTTCACCAATAAGGCTGCCGGTGAACTGAAGGAGCGCTTGGAGCGGATGCTGGGAGAAGAGGCGCTGGATGTGTGGGCGGCCACCTTCCATGCTGCCTGCGTGCGCATTCTGCGCCGGGATATTGACAAATTGGGCTACGACCGCAACTTTACCATCTATGATACCGATGACTCCAAGCGGGTCATCAAGGACATTCTCAAGGATTTAGGCCTGGAGGAAAAGCAATTTCCCACACGGGAGCTGCTGTCAGTGATCTCCAACGCCAAGGGAGATATGCAGTCGCCGGAGGAGTTCTGCCAACTGTGGGAGCAGCGGGGAGATTGGCGAAAAATCAGGGTGGGTAAAGTTTATAAACTTTACAATCAGAAGCTCCGGGAGGCCAATGCCCTGGACTTTGACGACATCATTCTGCACACGGTTACGCTGCTGCAAAGCGACCGGGAGGTGCGTGCATACTATCAGAATAAGTTCCGTTACATACTTATTGACGAGTATCAGGATACCAACCACCTGCAGTTTCTCCTGGCGGGCCTGCTGACGGGCGGTCACGGGAATATCTGCGTGGTGGGCGATGATGACCAAAGCATCTATCGCTTCCGGGGAGCAGACATCACCAACATTCTCAGCTTCGAGCAGCGCTATAAGAACGCCCGGACCATCCGACTGGAGCAGAATTATCGCTCCACCCAGAACATTTTGGACGCAGCCAACGCGGTGATTCGCAACAACGAGGGACGCAAGGGCAAGACCCTGTGGACCCAAAACGGCGCCGGGGATCCGGTGACCATCAAGACCTGCTTCAATGAGAGCGATGAGGCAAACTTCGTGGTGGGCGACATTATGACCGGCTATAACCGGGGCGCCAACTGGAGGGATAATGCCATTCTCTACCGCATGAACGCCCAGTCCAACGCTCTGGAATATGCCTTCAAGCGCAACGGCGTACCCTATAAAATTGTAGGAGGCGTAAAGTTCTTCGACCGAGCGGAAGTGAAGGATATGCTGGCGTACCTGTGCGTGGTGTGCAATCCGGCGGATGATCTGCGTCTGCGGCGGATCATCAATGTGCCCTCTCGGAAGATCGGCGGGACATCGGTGGAAAAGGCGCAGGCCATTGCGGCGGCAGAGGGGAAGTCTCTGTTTGAAGTCATTTGCTCTGCCCGAAGCTATCCGGAGCTGAAGTCTGCCGCCGGGCGAATGGAAGAGTTCGGACAGATGATTTCGGAGCTGCGAAGCCTGTGCGATGAACTGGAGCTGGTGGAATTCTACAGCCAGGTTTGCCAAAGGAGCGGCTATGTGCAGATGCTCCGGGATAAGAATGACATGGAGAGCCGTGGCCGACTGGAAAATGTGCAGGAGCTGGCCTCCAGCATCAGCGCCTTTTTAGAAAATGACCCGGATGACCCGTCCCTGGCAGGATTTCTCAACGATGTGGCTCTATATACCGATCTGGACGGCCAGTCCGACAGTGATAACTGTGTGACCCTGATGACCATGCACAGTGCCAAGGGGCTGGAATTTGACCATGTATATGTCACCGGCATGGACGAGGGTGTGTTCCCCGGAAACCGAGCTATGGGCGAGCAGGAGGAGATGGAGGAGGAGCGGCGGCTGTGCTATGTGGCCATGACCCGGGCCCGCAAGACCCTGACCATGACTAATGTTCGCCAGCGGATGCTCTTCGGTCAGACGGAGCCGAAAATGCCGTCACGATTCCTGGAGGAGATTCCGGCAGAGAATATGCGCTGGATTGGAAAGCCGGAGCCCCGAAAGGCACTTCAGTGGGACGAGGGGTGGAATGACAGCTGGTCCGGTGGCTGGGGAGGTACACCCCGCGGAACCTATAAAACACAGGAAATCAAGCAGCAGACAAGGCATGAGGCTTTACAGCGCTGCACCACAAACCGGCGGGCACCGTCGGCGGGGTCTACTCAGCTTATGCAATTAAAAGCCGGAGATCAGGTACGCCATAGCGCCTTTGGTCAGGGAATGGTGCTCAGTGTTCGGCCCATGGGTGGTGACGCGCTTATTGAGGTGGCCTTCGACAAGGTGGGCACCAAGAAGCTGATGCTGAAAGCCGCCGGAGTTCATTTGACCAAGCTGTAAGAGGGAGGTAGCCATGCAGATAGAAGGACTGTCCTGGTATCCGGGACACATGACGAAAACAAAGCGAATGATTGTGGCGGAAATGGGCCACATGGATGCCGTGTGCGAGATTCTGGATGCACGGATCCCCATTTCCAGCCGCAATCCTGATGTGGATGAAATGACGGCTGGAAAGCCCAGACTGGTAGTGCTGAATCGAGTGGATCAGGCTGACCCTAAGGAGACGGTCCGCTGGGCGGCGTATTTCCGTGGAAAAGGCTACGCTGTCCTGGAGTCCAATGCCAAAAACGGTGTGGGAACAGCTCAGTTTGCCGCTGCCGTGCGAGAGTTACTGAAGGACAAGCTTCAGTCCTATGCCGATAAAGGTCAGGTGGGCCGTGTGGTGCGGGTGATGGTGCTGGGCATCCCCAATGTAGGAAAATCTACCTTTATTAATAAGGTAGCCAAGCGCAAGACCGCCAAGGCCGAGGACCGCCCCGGCGTCACCCGCAGCAAGCAGTGGGTGCCGGTGGACAGCACCCTGGAGCTGCTGGACACGCCCGGTATGCTTTGGCCGAAATTCGAGGATGTGAATGTAGGGATGCATCTGGCTTACACCGGCGCCATCAAGGACGATGTGATGGACATTGAGGAGCTGGGTAGCTATCTCATGGAGTACCTGGGAAAGCACTACGCTGCGGTTATTCGGGAGCGATACAAGGTGGAGCCTCAGGAGGACGAAATGGGCTACGATTTGCTGACCCGAGCCGGGCGTAAACGGGGCTTTCTCATGCGGGGCGCCGAGGTAGACACCGAGCGTATGAGCCGAGTTCTGCTGGATGAATTCCGGGGTGGCAAGTTAGGACGCTTTACACTGGAAACGGTGGAGGATGTGAAATAAATGACCGAAAATACAGATCTGTGGCAGATCGAGCGGGAGCTAACGGAGCAGGGGATGGGGAATATTTGCGGCTGTGATGAGGCAGGCGCCGGACCTTTGGCGGGGCCGGTGTATGCTGCCGCGGTGATTTTGCCCCTTTGCTGCCGAATCGAAGGTCTTAACGACAGCAAAAAGCTCACGAAAAAAAAGCGGGAGGCCTTGTACCAGGTCATCACCCAAAAGGCTGTCTGCTGGGCAGTTGCGCGGGTGGAGGCGTCGGAAATCGACGCCACGGACATCTTAAGCGCCCGAATGAAGGCGATGCAGCAGGCCATTGATGCCCTGGACATTCAGCCCGAGATAGCCCTCGTTGACGGCAACCGTGATAAGGGTCGTAGTGCGGCTATCACCACGCCTCATAAGCTGGTGGTAGGGGGTGATGGTACGAGTGCCAGCATCGCTGCGGCCTCCATTTTGGCCAAGGTGAGTCGGGACCGCTTTGTGTCCCGGGAGATGGATGCACGATACCCGGAGTATCGGTTTGCCATGCATAAGGGCTATGGCACTAAGCTGCACTACCAAATGCTGGACGCCTACGGCCCCTGCCCGGAGCATAGGCGCAGTTTCCTGAAGAAGTGGGAGGAAAAGCGCGCATGAGCCGCAGCGTAGGGACCTGGGGCGAGGCACAGGTGGCAAATTACCTGCGGCAGAGGAAATTTCGCCTGGTGGCGCACAGCTACCGCTGCCGCTTTGGAGAGATCGATCTCATTGCCATGGACGGAAATACTCTCTGCTTCGTAGAGGTGAAAACCCGGAGCAATCTGGCCGTAGGTCTGCCCCGGGACTATGTTACTGCCGCCAAGCGGGAGCGCATTCGGAAAACAGCGCTGTTTTACCTCAGCGAGAAAAATCTGGACTGCCCGGTACGCTTTGATGTGGCGGAGGTCTATCGGGGTGCTGACGGCGGCGTGGCACGCATAACCTATATGAAAAACGCATTTGAGGTGGAAGCAAATTGAAAATACCGTATTTTGACGCCCACTGTGACACCATTTATCGCTGCGAGGAAAATGGCCGTTTCGGCGCAGCTCTGGAGATGGAGGCAGACCCGGCGAAGCAGCAGGCTTACTATGCTGCCTGCGGCTGTCTGCGGGAAAACGGTGGACACATTGACCTGGTGCGAGGACGGGATTTTGCCCGATATGGGCAGTTTTTCGCCCTGTATTGGGATGCGAAAAACGCCCCGGCGGACGGGATGTTCGCCCAGTGCCAAAGACTGCACAAGCGCTTTCTGCGGGAAATGGATGAAAACCGGGACTGCATCACCCATTGCCGCACAGGCGCGGAGGTAGATGAAGCGGTACGCCGGGGAAAGATGGCGGCTCTTTTGAGCATTGAGGGGGCCGATCTGCTGGACTGCGAGGAGCGGAACCTGGAAACAGCCCGGTCTTGGGGTGTGCGGCTGCTGAATCCCGTTTGGAACCGGGCCAACAGCCTCTGCGGCACCAACTGTGAGGAGCCGGACCGGGGCCTGTCCCAAAAGGGAAAGCGCTTCGTGCGCCAAATGGAAGAAATGGATATTTACCCGGATATGTCCCACATCTCCGATGCCGGCTTTTGGGATGTGATAAAAACGGCCCAGGGTCCTGTGGTAGCCTCTCACTCCAATGCCCGGGTCCTTTGCCCCCATCCGCGGAACCTGACGGATGACCAGTTCCGGGCTATCCGGGATAGCGGCGGTATAGTGGGGCTGAACCTCTACCGTGATTTTGTGGGCCCACAGGGGACTATGGAGGAGCTTGTGGCCCATGTAGAGTATTTTCTGAATCTGGGCGGGGAAAAGACTCTGTGCCTGGGCGGTGACCTGGACGGCTGCGAGGCCCTGGCCGCCGGGATGCAAGGGATACAGGATGTGCCGAAGCTCTACGAAGCTTTGCAGGCTCGCGGCTACAGTGAGTCCCTGCTGGAGGATGTTTTTTGGAACAACCTGCGGCGTATATTATAATGTAAGGTAATTAGAAATAAGTAATGGGAGAAATACAATGTCAATTTGTGAATTCAATATTGTTGATGGAGCGGGTATTCAGAATGATAGTTTAGTTCTTATGATAACAGATCATTTGGACTGGACTTCCGTTGATGAAGAAACTCATATGAATATGTTAGTCAAAAAGATTAATGCATACCTTGACTTTATTGAAGGAAAGCAATATCAAAATACATACCCTAACATTGCATTCAAAAAATTCATTATCGATATTAGATGTAAATATGAGATGCCTGCAAAGTGTGTTCATTATTTAGAAAGAGCTAATGAAAAAATAAAGGCACTGAACACACAGATTAGATTTCAGACCAATTAAAAAGGTTCTTAGCGTTACCCGAAGATGGTGGCGTTGTGATTAGCAAAGGCAAAGGAGTACACGATGGCGTTATATACCATAGGGGACCTGCACCTGTCGCTGGGCTCGGATAAGCCCATGGATATTTTCGGCGAGGGCTGGAGCAACTATGTAGAGCGGATCCGGGAGGGATTTTCAGAGCTGGGCAGCGAGGATGTGACGGTACTGTGCGGCGACCTGTCCTGGGGCATGAGCCTGGAGGAGTCCTTACAGGACCTGACATTCATCCACGAGCTGCCGGGGAAAAAGATTCTCATGAAGGGCAACCACGACTACTGGTGGAATACGGCGGCGAAAATGCAGCGTTTTTTTGACGAAAACGGCTTGGACTCTCTGCAAATTCTCCATAACAACTGCATTTTCTATGGCGATATAGCCCTGTGCGGCACCAGGGGCTGGTTTTACGAGCTGGAGGAGCCTGGCGGCCACACGGAGAAAATGCGCAGCCGGGAGTCCGGGCGGCTGGAGATCTCGCTGAAAGCAGCAGGGGAGAAGGAGAAGCTTTGCTTCTTACATTATCCGCCCCTCTACACCGGCTATCGCTGTGAGGAAATGCTGCGGCTTTTGCAGCAGTACGGGGTGAAAAAGTGCTGCTACGGACACCTGCACGGAGGCACAGCCCACGCCCGAGCGGTACAGGGGGAGCGGGACGGAACGGACTTTTCTCTGGTTTCCGCCGACTATCTTCGGTTCAAACCGAAAAAAATTTTAGAATAGTGCAAAAAAGTGTGGAAATTGTAATTGTTTTCTGTTATCATATAAAATTGCATTGATTCAATTTATTAATGCTGAACGGAGGAAAAACAAAATGAGTGTAAAATCCTGTGAAAAACTGGAAAAAAGCAAGGTCGCATTGACCATCGAGGTCAGCGCCGAGGATTTTGAGGTTGCCATCAACAAGGCATACCTGAAGATGCGCGGCAAAATGAACATTCCCGGTTTCCGCCCCGGCAAGGCTCCCCGCAAGATCGTTGAGAGCATGTATGGCGCGGAGGTCTTTTATGAAGAGGCCGTGAATATCGTTCTGCCCGATGCCTATGAGAAGGCCGTCAGCGCTGAGAAGCTGGAGGTCGTGGGCTATCCCGAGGTGGAGCTGGAGAACTGCGGCAAGGACGGCGTGACCTTTAAGGCTACCGTCGCTGTTTATCCCGAGGTGAAGCTGGGCCAGTACAAGGGCCTGGAGGCACCCAAGGCCAATGTAAAGGTCATGGCCGCCGATGTGAACGCCCGGCTGAAGGAAATGGCCGAGCGCAACAGCCGCATGGTGAGCGTGGAGCGCGCCGTAAAGAAGGGCGACATCGCCAACATTGACTTCGAGGGCTTCGACAACGGCGTGGCTTTCGACGGCGGCAAGGGTGAGAATTTTGACCTGGAGATCGGCTCCGGCAGCTTCGTACCCGGCTTTGAAGATCAGCTTATCGGCATGAAGGTAGGCCAGGAGAAGGACATCGATATCACCTTCCCCGAGGACTATACTCCGGAGCTTGCCGGCAAGCCCGTGGTGTTCCATGTGAAGGTCAACGAGGTCAAGGTGAAGGAAGTACCCGCCATTGACGACGAGTTTGCCAAGGATGTGTCCGAGTTTGACACCCTGAAGGATCTGAAGGCAGATCTGAAGAAGAAGATCACCGAGGATCGCAAGACCGCTGCCCAGCACGCCTTTGAGGATGCGCTGATGCAGAAGGTCGCCGACGGCATCGAGGCCGACATTCCCGAGGATATGGTGGTGCTGCAGTCCCAGAGAATGATGGAGAATTTCAAGCAGCAGCTGGCTGCCCAGGGCATCCCCTTCGACCAGTATGTGAAGATGACCGGCATGAGCGAGGACGCCATCCAGAAGGAGTCCATGGAGCCCGCTCTGAAGCAGGTGCGCATGGACCTGGCTGTGGCCGCCATTGTGAAGGCTGAAAACCTGGAGGCTTCCGACGAGGAAGTGGAGAATGAGATGAAGAACATCGCCGAGAAGTACGGCATGGATCTGGAGTCCATTAAGAAGTATCTGCCCGCCTCCGAAGTGAAGGAGCAGGTCATCCGGGAGAAGGTCATCAAGACCGTGGCCGACAGCGCCGTGGCCGTGGAGCCCGAGGAAAAGGCTGAAGAGAAGGCCGAAGAGAAGAAAGAGGACAAAGAGTAATCAAGTCTGTTAAAATCACTTACGGGCGGGTATAATTTGTATTATGCCTTGCGATGCAGGGCCCCATTTGAACAGGAGGTATATTTTTATGAGTTTAGTCCCTTATGTTGTGGAACAGACCAATCGGGGGGAGCGTTCTTACGATATTTTTTCCCGTTTGCTCAACGACCGCATCGTCTTCCTGGGCGAAGAGGTGAACGATACAACTGCCAGCCTGGTGGTTGCCCAGCTTCTCTATCTGGAAGCGCAGGACCCCGACAAGGACATTCAGATGTACATTAATAGCCCCGGCGGCTCCGTGACGGCCGGTATGGCTATTTATGACACCATGCAGTATATCAAGTGCGATGTTTCTACCATCTGCATCGGCATGGCTGCCAGTATGGGCGCATTCCTGCTGTCCTCCGGCGCTAAGGGTAAGCGTATCGCCCTGCCCAACGCAGAGGTGATGATCCATCAGCCCTCCGCCGGCACCCAAGGCAAGGTCACCGATATGGAGATCGATGTGGAGCATTTTCTCAAGATCAAGCAGCGGATGAATCGCATCTTGGCTGAGAATACCGGCAAGACTCCCGAGCAGGTGAAGCTGGATTCCGAGCGCGACAACTGGATGATCGCCGAGGAGGCCAAGGAATACGGCCTGGTGGACAAGGTCATTTATAAGAGGTAACTATGTCGGAAAATAACAAAGAGCTGCGCTGCTCTTTCTGCGGCAAAAGCGAAAAGCAGGTGCATCGCATGATTCAGGGCCCTGGTGTTCGGATCTGCGACGAGTGTATCCAGCTTTGTAACTCTATTTTAGAGGATGACTACCATGCCGCAGAGGCACAAATAGAAGCACCGGACCATCTGCCCACTCCCCGGGAGATCAAGGCGGTGCTGGACGAGTATGTCGTGGGCCAGGAGACGGCGAAAATCGCTCTGTCCGTCTCTGTTTATAACCACTATAAGCGTATCTTTTACGGTGGCGGCGAGGATGTTGAGCTGCAAAAGAGCAACATCCTTATGATCGGGCCCACCGGCAGCGGCAAGACCCTGTTTGCCCAGACCCTGGCCCGGGTTCTGGAGGTGCCCTTCGCCATTGCTGATGCCACTACCCTCACCGAGGCCGGCTATGTGGGTGACGATGTGGAGAACATTCTCCTGCGTCTTTTGCAGGCGGCAGACTTCGATGTGGAGCTGGCGGAGCGGGGCATTATCTATGTGGATGAGATCGATAAAATCGCCCGCAAGAGCGAAAACACATCTATCACCCGCGATGTTTCCGGCGAGGGCGTACAGCAGGCTCTGCTGAAGATTCTGGAGGGTACCGTAGCTAATGTGCCCCCCCAGGGCGGGCGTAAGCATCCCCACCAGGAGTTCATCCAGTTGGATACGCACAATATTCTCTTTATCTGCGGAGGCGCTTTCGACGGCCTGGAGAAGATCATCGAAAAGCGAACGGACCGCAAGGGCATCGGCTTCGATGCCGTTGTGGAGAGTAAGGCTGAGCGGCAGACCGGAGCCCTTCTCAAGGAAGTGCAGCCCCACGACCTGCTGAAGTTCGGTATCATTCCCGAGCTGGTGGGCCGTCTGCCAGTCATCGCTGCGTTGGACGGTCTGACTCGGGCGGACCTGGTGCAGATCCTTACTAAGCCGAAAAACGCACTGGTCAAGCAGTATCAGAAGCTGTTCTCCTATGACAATGTGGATCTGACCTTCACAGAGGATGCCCTGGAGGCCGTGGCCGACAAGGCCATCGCCCGTAATATCGGCGCCCGGGGTCTCAGAGCCGTCATGGAGGGCATCCTGACCAATGTAATGTTCGACATTCCCTCAGACCCCACCATCGAGCGAGTGACCATCACCGCCGACTGCGTGGAGGGTAAGTCCCAGCCGCAGATACTACATGACGAGACCAATGTGCCTCACAAGGCTAAACGAAAGACCGGCAAGGCAGACGACCTATCTGCACCGGCCTCTTAAATGAGCGATAGGGGAGAGGCGAGGAATCGTCCCTCCCCTTTTTTCCATGCTGTCCCGTGCAGCCGAAAGGAGCGACCCCTATGGAACAAACAACTATGAATATTCCCGTCCTGGCCCTGCGCGGGCTGACGGTTTTCCCCGGCCAGAACGCCGGGTTTGATGTAGAGCGCGAGATCTCCATGCTGGCGCTGAACAACGCTATGGAGGAGGGCAAGGAGATCCTCCTGGTGACCCAGCGGGAGCTGGCTGTGACCTACCCGGACGAAGAGGATCTTTACACCCTGGGCACCATTGGCCGTGTGCTGCAAATCATAAAAACCTCCGATTCCTCCGTGCGTGTGCTGGTACACGGTCAAGACAAGGGCCGCATTCGTCGTCTTTGGCAGACCAGGCCCTTTCTCCAGGCCAATGTGGTGAAGGTGGAGGACGATTTTCCCGGCAAGATGACCCGCCGCATAGAGGCTATTATGCGCCAGACCTACGCCATTTTCGGCGAGTATCGGGAGATGGTGCCGGATCTGCCGGATGAGGTCATCGCCAAAGTGCTGGATTGTCAGGACCCCGGTGAGCTGGCTAACTACATCGGTTACAGCGTCAACCTTCGCCCCCAGGACCGCCAGCGCATTCTGGAGGAGCTGAATCCTGTGAAGCGCCTGAAGCTGGTGAATGAAATTCTTACCCACGAGCTGGATGTGATCTCCTTGGAAGTGGAGATGGAGAAAAAAGTCCGCGACCGTGTAGGCCGGGTGCAAAAGGACATGATTCTGCGGGAGCAGGTGAAGGTACTGCAGCATGAGCTGGGCGAGGACGGCGATGATGAAATTCAGGAGTATTCTGAAAAAGTTCAGAAGCTGAATGTTTCCGAGGAAATCAGAGAAAAGCTGATGAAGGAGGTTTCGCGCCTGGCAAAGCAGCCCTACGGCAGCGCCGAGGCATCGGTGATCCGCAATTACCTGGACACCTGCCTGGAAATGCCCTGGGGCAAGGAGACCAAGGAGCGGGCGGATGTAGAAAAGGCTCGGGCCATGCTGGATAAGGACCACTACGGCCTGACCAAGGTGAAGGAGCGTATCCTGGAGTACATAGCCGTGCGCCAGATCCATCCCCAGGCCAAGGGCAAGATCATTTGTCTGGTGGGTCCTCCGGGCGTAGGCAAAACCTCCATCGCTATCTCCGTTGCCAAGGCCATGAATCGCAAGCTCTACCGCATCAGCCTGGGCGGCGTGCGGGATGAGGCGGACATCCGCGGTCACCGCAAGACTTACATAGGCGCTATGCCCGGCCGTATCATTGATGGCCTGATCCACAGCGGATCCATGAACCCCCTGCTGGTGCTGGATGAGATCGACAAGCTGGCCAGCGATATGCGTGGCGATCCCGCCTCCGCTCTGCTGGAGGTGCTGGATAGTGAGCAAAACAGCAGCTTCCGAGATCATTTCCTGGAGATTCCCGTGGACCTGAGCCGGGTCATGTTCATCACCACGGCCAATACCACCGACACCATTCCCCGCCCGCTGCTGGACCGTATGGAGGTTATCGAGCTGGGCAGCTACACCGATGAGGAAAAGGTGGAGATCGCCCGGCAGCATCTTATCCCCAAGCAGCTTAAAGAGCACGGCCTGCAAAAACGGCAGTTGAGCATTTCCGATGATGCTCTGCGCAGCATCATCAGCGGCTACACGAGGGAATCCGGTGTGCGCATTCTGGAGCGAAAAATTGCCGCTATCTGCCGCAAGGCCGCCATGAAAATTGCTACAGAGGGTGTAAAGAAGATCGCCGTTACACCTGCTGATATAAAAGAATTTTTGGGCGTTGTACAGTATACGGATTCTGAGCATATGCGCCAAAACGAGGTAGGTGTGGTCAATGGCCTGGCCTGGACTCAGGTGGGTGGCGAAATTTTGGAAGTAGAGGTCAATGTCATGGACGGCACCGGCAAGCTGGAGCTTACCGGCAACCTGGGGACCGTTATGCAGGAGTCAGCCAAAACCGCCCTCAGCTGCCTGCGCAGCCGAGCCGGAGAGTTAGGCATTGAAAAGAACTTTTATAAGACCAAGGATATTCACATTCACTTCCCCGAGGGTGCTGTGCCCAAGGACGGTCCCTCTGCCGGCATTGCTATCACTACCGCCATGCTCTCGGCTCTCACCGGAAAAAAGGTGCGTAAGGATGTGGCCATGACTGGGGAAGTGACCCTCCGGGGGCGTGTGCTGCCCATCGGCGGTCTGAAAGAAAAAACCATGGCCGCCCTGCGTAACGGCATTGAAACGGTTATCATTCCCCGGGAAAATGAGAAAGACCTGGAGGAAATCGACCAGACTGTACGCCGTAAGCTGCGTTTCGTGCCCGTGAGCCGGGTAGAGGAGGTATTCTCCGAGGCCTTGGTAAGTGAGGGTAAAAAAACAGCCGCCCAGCCGGAGGAGATGCCGCTGCTGGCGGTGCAGTCCTGCACTGCCAGGCCCGATTTACGAGTATAAGGAGCGGAATTATGGGTATTAATTTCAATAAAGCGGAGTTTATTCTTTCCGCTGTGCAGCCCGGTGCATTTCTTCGGGACGGTCGTCCCCAGGTAGCTTTTGCCGGCCGCTCCAATGTTGGAAAGTCCTCTGTAATTAACCGCTTGCTGAATCGGAAAAACTTTGCCCGCGTAGGCGCTACTCCCGGCAAAACCACGCAGGTCAATTACTTTCTTATCGACGGAAGGATATATTTCACCGACCTGCCCGGCTATGGCTACGCAAAGGTCTCTAAGGAGGAGCGGGATCGCTGGGGCCGCCTCATGGAGAATTATTTTCAGGAGCAGGGGCTCATCACCCTGGGTGTCCTCATTGTAGACGCCCGCCACAAGCCTACGGCGGATGATGTGACCATGTGTACCTGGTTCAAGGAGAGCGGCTGTCCGCTGATTGTGGTGGCCAACAAACTGGATAAGCTGAAAAAAAATGAAATCGAGCCTAATCTCCAGCGCATTTGGGACACCCTGGAGCTGCCTGATACGGCAGCGCTGATTCCCTTTTCTGCCGAAAAGGGAATCGGAAAAACGGAGCTTTTGTCCGCTATTGAGCAGCTTTGCTGAAAGATGAAAATAGGCAAAAAGGTGTGAAGTGACTTCGCTTCACACCTTTTTTCGCGTATATCATAAAAAAGAAGAATGAAAAGGACTGCTTTTTCTTGCGAATATGGAAAGAATAAAGTATAATAATGATGGATAAATGGATGGGCACAGACAGAATGTGTCCTTTACGAATCCTATAAACCGAAGGAGAACACAAAAATGGCTTCTTTTTTTGTCAACGGCCAGGCGGTCACAGCGGAAAAAAACCAAAAGCTGCTTCGCTTTCTGCGCGATGAGCTGCGCCTTACCTCCGTAAAGGATGGCTGCAGTGAGGGTGCCTGCGGCACCTGCCATGTCTTGATCGACGGCAAGCCCACCAAGGCCTGCGTCCCTTCCACGGATAAGCTGGAGGGTCGCCATATTCTCACCGTAGAGGGCCTGAGCGACACGGAAAAGGAGGTCTATACCTGGGCCTTTGCCAAGGCAGGAGCCGTGCAGTGCGGCTTTTGCATTCCGGGCATGGTTATCTCTGCCAAGGCTCTGTTGGATGTGAACCCGGACCCCACCCGGGAGGAGGCTGCTTTTGCCATCCGCAATAACATCTGCCGCTGCACGGGCTATAAGAAGATTATTGATGCCATTTTGCTGGCGGGTAAGATTTTCCGCAATGGCGGAGAGATTCCTCAGGAAAAGGATTGCGCCCGTGTGGGCCAGTCCATGCCCCGGGTGGACGCTCAGGAGAAGGTCTTGGGCACCGGCAAATATCCCGATGATATTTACCTGGACGGCATGATTTACGGCAGCGCCGTCCGCAGCAAATACCCCCGGGCCCGAGTCCTGGCCATCCACAAGGAAAAGGCTGAGGCTTTGCCGGGAGTGGTGGGTGTGTTTACCGCCGACGATATCCCCGGCAAGGTGAAGGTGGGCCACCTGATGCAGGACTGGGACACCATGATCCCCGTGGGCAAGATTACCCATTACCTGGGCGATGCCATCTGCCTGGTGGCAGCGGAGACCCCGGAAATTTTGGCAGAAGCCAAAAAGCTGGTGGAAGTGGAGTACGAGCCGCTGAAGCCGGTGTTCAGCCCCACCTACGCCGCGCAGCCCTTTGCACCCCAGGTGCATGAGTCCGGCAATCTTCTGTGCGAAAAGCATGTGTCCCGGGGTAACGCCGACCAGGCTATCCGTGATGCGGACTATGTGCTGATGTACCACTACGAAACCCCCTACACCGAGCACGCCTTTTTGGAGCCGGAGTGCGCCGTGGCCTATCGGGACGGGGACGGCGTTTCCATCCTGTCCACAGATCAGGGGACCTATGACACCGCCCGGGAAACCTCCATTATGCTGGGCATCCCCAAGGAAAAGGTCTATGTCACCAATATGCTGGTAGGCGGCGGCTTCGGCGGCAAGGAAGACATGACCGTTCAGCATCACGCAGCGCTTATTGCCTATCTTACGGGCCGTCCCGTGAAGGTGAAACTCACCCGCCAGGAGAGCATCCTCGTCCATCCCAAGCGTCACCCCATGAAGGTGACTATCACCATGGGCTGCAACCGCGATGGTCTTATCCAGGGCGTGAAAGCCGAGGTTATCGCCGACACCGGTGCCTATGCTTCCCTGGGTGGTCCGGTTTTGGAGCGGGCCTGCACCCATGCCGCCGGGCCCTATCACTATGAAAATTTCGAAATTACCGGTCGGGCATATTACACCAATAACCCACCCGCCGGTGCCTTCCGTGGCTTTGGCGTAACCCAGACCTGCTACGCTATGGAGATGACCCTGACGAAAATGGCCCATGAGCTGGGCATTTCGCCTTGGGAGATCCGCTATCGCAATGCCATTCGTCCCGGCCAGACCCTGCCCAACGGTCAAATTGCCCCGCCCTCCACAGGCCTGGTGGAGACGCTGGAGGCGGTAAAGGACATTTGTGAAAATAACAAATATGTAGGTATTGCCTGCGCTATGAAAAACGCAGGTGTGGGTGTTGGCATTCCCGACACGGGCCGCTGCATTGTGGCTGTAAAGGGGGGAAAGCTCCACATCCGCAGCGGAGCCTCCTGCATCGGCCAGGGCCTGGGCACCGTGCTGACGCAAATCGTCGGCACCATGCTCCACTGCGATAGGGAGGACATCGTCTACCAGGCGGCCAACACAGTGGATTCACCGGATTCCGGCACCACTTCCGGCTCCCGCCAAACCCTTGTTACCGGCGAAGCTTGCCGCCGCGCCTGTCAAAAGCTGCTGGCTGCTGCCGGGGCAGATGTAAAGGTATCTGACTATACAGGTATTGCTAATGCAGCAGATTTGAGAGATTTGCCCGGTGAAAATTGCGGCAATGGCCTTGTGGGTACGGAGCTGGCCGAGAATGAGCAGGTAGACTGGAAACGGCTGGAGGGCCAGGAGTTTTACGGCGAGTATTTGGCAAAGACGGACCCTCTGGGCACCCAGGAAGTCGAGAATCCTGTCAGCCATGTTGCTTACGGCTATGCCACACAGGTCTGTGTGCTGAATGAGGATGGCACCATAAAGGAGATCGATGCCGCCCATTTCGTAGGCAAGGCCATTAACCCGCTGAATTGTGAGGGGCAGATCGAGGGCGGCGTAGCCATGGCCTTGGGCTTTACCCTGACGGAACACTACCCCCTCTACGACTGTATCCCCAGTGCAAGGTTTGGCACCCTGGGCCTGTTCCGGGCGCATCAAATGCCGCAGATCAACAGCATTTTGGTGGAGAAGAGAGGCCAGGACATGGCCTGCGGCGCCATCGGTATTGGCGAGATCACCACCATTCCCACGGCTCCTGCTGTGGCCGGCGCCTATTTCGCGCTGGATGGCGAGATGCGCTGCAGCCTGCCGCTGATGAAAACCCCCTATGAGCGGCCTAAGATGCCCCGGTATTGGTGGTAAAAAAGAGGAGCGTTATGAAAAAACACATTTTGCTTCGAGGCGAACGCGGCGTAGGCAAGTCCACGCTGATCCGCCGCCTGCTGGAAGCGTCTGACCTGCAGCCGGGCGGATTTTATACAAAAATGGACAAAAACCCCGGGGAGCTTATGCATCCTATTTATATCTATCCGGCGGCGCTGCCTGAAGCGGCGCGCAAGAGGGGAGAGGAGAACCTGGTGGGCCGCTGCGGTGAGCAGGGCCGCTTCAAGGAGATTTTCCCCAATGTGTTCGATACCCTGGGGAGCGCCTATCTGCAGGACACTGCCGCCTGCCGGGTGATCGTCATGGATGAGCTTGGCTTCCTGGAGTCGGAGGCCCAGGCCTTCCGGGCAGCGGTGCTGGGGGTTTTGGACGGAGAGGTGCCGGTCCTGGCTGCTGTAAAAGACCGCATGGATGTGCCCTTTCTGCACCAGGTATGCGCCCATCCCCGGGCAGAGGTGGTGCCGATCGACACGCAGAACCGCGATGCGCTGTTCCATAGGCTGCTGCCTATTTTGAAAAGCTGGAGATAAGCGGCGTAATAATACTGATTGAAACGCAAAAAAGACCCCGCTCGCATTGAGCGGGGTCTTATGCTTGTCCTGAAATTAGATCGCTCTGGTTACTTTACCGGAACGCAGGCACCGGGTACAAACATATACATGGCGAGGCGTGCCGTTGATGATCGCCTTAACACGCTTAACATTGGGCTTCCAGGGACGATTGGAACGCCGGTGAGAGTGAGAAACCTTAATGCCAAAAGTCACGCCCTTGTCGCAAAATTCGCACTTAGCCATCCGTTGCACCTCCTTGCTGTGTGTGACTTACTGCGTTGCTTTCGCAAGCATTTGATAGTTTAACAGATGTCACAGAAAAAAGCAAGTACTTTTGACAAAAAAATGAAAAAATTTCAAATCGAAGGAAACTGTTGCGAAAAAAGGGGCTTTGAGCTATAATATATTATTAATATTAGTGAACCAGGGCAAAATTTTTGTGACCGCTGCACGACGCCGTTGCGGTCGGAAAGGATCAACCATGGAAAAGGTTAAGCGCACCCCGGCCAAGCTCCCGGAGCTGGTGGCGGAGTTTAACATGGAGGTGCTGAATAAGGCCCCTAATTTTAATATTCAAACCGTGACCATCTCCGATGTCAATCGTCCGGCGCTGCAGCTGGTGGGGTTTTATGAGTACTTCGAGCCCATCCGCCTGCAAATTTTGGGCAAGGCTGAGATGGTGTTCCTCCAGGGTATGACCACCGAGCGCCGCCGAAAAGTGCTGGAGGATCTGCTGCGCTGCGAGATACCTGCCCTCATCATCGCCAGGAATATGGAGGTGCCGCCGGAGCTGCTGGAGCTGGCGGAAAAGCATGGTCGTACCCTGCTGCGCATCGACCGCAAGACTGTGGATGCCACCAGCGAGATTATAGACTATCTCAATAAAAAGCTGGCTCCTCAGATTACCCGCCACGGCGTTCTTATGAATATCAATGGCCAGGGTGTTCTTCTGCTGGGTGACTCCGGTATCGGCAAAAGCGAAACGGCCATTGAGCTGCTCAAGCGCGGGCATCGCTTGGTGGCGGACGACGCCGTGGATATACGACGCATTTCCACCTCGCTTTACGGCACTGCCCCGGAGCTGATCCGCCACTACATTGAGATTCGCGGCGTGGGTGTCATCGATGTGCAGCAGCTCTTCGGTATGGGTGCGGTGCAGTTTGACACGGAGATCGACCTGGTGGTGCAGCTGGAGCAGTGGCAGGACGGCAAGTTCTACGACCGCCTGGGCCTGGGGGAGGAGACCTATGAAATACTGGGTGTGAAGCTGCCCTACATGACCGTCCCCGTTCGTCCGGGCCGAAACCTGGCCGGTATTGTGGAGATCGCCACTATGAAAAACCGCCAAATGAAATACGGCTACAACCCCGCCCGGGACTTTGTGACCCGGCTGGATCAGCACTATGACGCACTGAATGAGGCAAATCGGAGAAAGAGTAAATGAATTACATTGGCATTGACATTGGCGCAACAAACCTGAAGGCCGGACTGGTGGATGACAGGGGCCGCATCCTGGCCACTCAAAAGATGAAGATAGTGCAGATCGAGTCTCCGGATGCCCTGGCCCGGAACCTGGCCCGCATGACGCAGGAGCTGGCGGAGGAAGTGGGTGTTCCCATGGAGGAAATTTTCTCCATCGGCGTAGGCGTGCCCGGCGTGGTGGAAATACGCTCCGGCTCCCTGCAATATAGCTGCAACCTGCCCTTTCGCAGGGTTCCGCTGCGGCGGCTTTTCCACAAGTATCTCAATAAGCCCCTCTATCTGGAAAACGATGGTAACTGTGCCGCTGTTGGCGAGTATTATGCCGGAGCCGGCCGCAGCAGTAAGCGCTTTGTGACCATCACCCTGGGTACGGGCATCGGCGGCGGTATCATACACAACGGGAAAATTTACCACGGCTCTAACGGTATGGCCGGCGAGGTGGGGCACATGAGCATTGAATATAACGGCCAAAGCTGCCCCTGTGGCCGGAAAGGGTGCTGGGAGCGGTATGCCTCTGCCTCGGCCCTGAAGCGCCTGACGAAGCGGGTTATGGACGAGAATCCCGAGAGTGTCCTGCGTCAGGTGGTGGACGAAAATGACGGTCATGTCAGCGGTCAGTCCGCGTTCATCGCCGCCCGTCGGGGTGACCCCATCGGGCAATATGTCTGCAATGCCTACATAGACTATCTATGTGCCGGGATCGTAAACCTGGTGAATATCTTTCAGCCCGATACCCTGGCTATCGGCGGCGGCGTCAGTAACGAACAGGACGAGCAGCTTTTGTTCCCCGTGCGCCGCATCGTAGCGCAGCAGAGCATTCCCTGCGAGCCGGATAAGCGTACCCGCATCGTCAAGGCGGAGCTGGGCTCCAATGCGGGCATCATCGGCGCTGCACTGCTGGGAAAGAAGAAGCGTATTTAAGGAGCGGACTATGACTTGGTTTGAAAAGCTGGACGAAGTGATCGAAAAATATCTGCCGGATCTCCCAATGGAGCAGGATGTGCCCATGAGCCGTCTCACCTCCTTTCACATCGGCGGCCCGGCCCGACGGGTGGCCTATCCTAAAAACCGGGAGCAGCTGGTGATTTTACTTGGCCTGGCCGACGAGTGCGGCGCTCGCCCCTTTGTTATGGGAAACGGGACCAATCTCCTGGCTCCGGACAAGGGCCTGGAGCGTCTGGTGGTGCGCACGGCCGGGGAGATGAACGCCCTGCAGCTCGTAGACGAGACTACTATTGAGGCGGATGCAGGTGTTTCCCTGGCCCGGCTGGCTCTGTTTGCCAAGAATGCCGGCCTCTCGGGCCTGGAGTTTGCCCACGGCATCCCCGGGAGTCTGGGCGGCGCTGTGTTTATGAACGCCGGAGCCTACGGCGGTGAGATGAAGCAGGTGGTTGAGGAGGTCACAGCCCTCACCGAGAGCGGCATCCGCCGCATTCCCGCGCAAGAGTGTGATTTCGGTTACCGACACAGTGCCTTTTCTGACGGAAAGAGTGTGATTCTGGGTGCAAAGCTGCATCTATCCAAGGGGAGCAGCTCGGAGATCGATGCAAAAATGGTCGAGCTCATGAATAGGCGGAAGAGCTCCCAGCCCTTGGAATATCCCAGTGCCGGCAGTACCTTTAAGCGCCCGACAGGCTATTTTGCCGGAACACTGATTCAGGAAACAGGCCTGAAGGGACTTACCGTGGGCGGCGCCCAGGTATCGGAGAAGCACGCGGGCTTCATTATCAACATCGGCGGGGCCACCTGCCAGGATGTTTGCACACTGATACAGCAGGTGCAGGAAAAAGTGCGGCAGGCCCGCAGCGTTACGCTGGAGCCTGAGGTGAAGATTATAGAAAACTGAAAGGAGCAGGGCATGGAGATATTGGTCATTTCCGGCTTGTCCGGCAGCGGAAAAAGTAAGGCCGCGTCCTTTTTAGAGGACATCGGCTACTATATCGTGGATAATCTTCCGGCTGAGATGATGGTGGTGTTTGCGGAGTTTTGTGCGGCATCCAAGGGCCGATATGACCGGGTAGCGCTGGTGTATGATGTGCGTACCGGGGAGCCGGCTCAAAAGCTTATAGATGCCCTGGAGCAGATGAAGACCGCCGGCATCCACTGCCGTATGCTCTTTTTGGAGGCGGATAATCAGTCCATTATCAACCGTTATAAGGAGACCCGCCGTACTCACCCTTTGGCAGGGGGCGGTGTGAGCGTGGCCCAGGCTCTGCAAAAAGAGCGAGCTCTGCTGCAGCCTGTCCGAGACCATGCAGACTTTGTGCTCAATACCTCGGGCTTTTCCGCCTCTAAGCTCCACTCGGAGATTTTGAATCTCTTCAGCGACGCTTCTTTGGAGGACGGGATGCATGTAAATGTTCTGTCCTTCGGCTTTAAAAACGGCATCCCGGTGGAGGCCGACCTGGTGATGGATGTGCGTTTCATGCCTAATCCCTACTACATTGAAGAGCTCAAGCACAAAACCGGACTGGACGACGGTGTCCGTGACTATGTGTTCAGCTTCAGCCAGACCAATGAGTTTATGCGCCGTATGGAGGAAATGATGTCTTTCCTTCTGCCCCTGTATAGCGAGGAGGGCAAGACCGTCTTAGTCTTGGCCATCGGCTGCACCGGCGGACACCACCGCTCCGTAGCTGTGGCCCACGCCCTGGCAGAATATATCCAAAATGTCGGCTATCCCGTCACCGAGACCCATCGAGACATCACCCGGTAAAAGGAGCGTACTATGGAAAGCGGCTATTATCATGTCGCCCCGGAAAAAGGCCCGAAGATTGTGGTCATTGGCGGCGGACACGGGCAGTCTACGCTTCTGCGCGGACTGAAGCTGTACAGCAAGAATCTCACCGCCATCGTAGCTGTCACAGACGATGGCGGCGGCTCCGGTGCCCTGCGGCGAGACCTGGATATGCCCCCACCCGGGGACATTCGCAACTGTATGGAGGCCCTGGCCAGTGCTGAGCCCATTATGACGCAGCTCATGAGCTATCGTTTCACCGAGGGCGTCCTGGCCGGGCAGAGCTTTGGCAATCTGCTTTTGGCTGCCCTCAACGGCATCATGCCCAGCTTTGACCAAGCTGTGGCGGGTCTGAGCCAAGTGCTGGCCATTACGGGCCGGGTTTTGCCTGTGACCAATGCCAATATCCGCCTGGAGGCCGAATTTGAAAACGGCAGCCGGGTAGCAGGGGAGTCCAGCATCTGTCGGCAGATGCAGCAGGAAAACTGTCGCCTGCGGTGCGTAAAGCTCCGCCCGGCGCACCCAAAGGCCCTGCCCGATGCGCTGCAGGCCATCCGGGAGGCGGACCTGATCGTCCTGGCCCCCGGCAGTCTCTACACCAGCATTATCCCGAATCTTTTGGTGGACGGCATTGTAGAAGCCATCAAGGCCAGCGAAGCCATGAAGGTCTATATTTGCAATGTGATGACCGAGAGCGGCGAGACAGAGGGATATACCGTCAGCGACCATATCCGCGCCCTGTTCAGCCACGGCTGCTACGGGCTTTTTGGTCTGTGCATGGTGAACTCGGCGCCGCTCCCCCGCATCATTGCCCAGCGCTATGCCAAAGAGGGCAGCGCCCCGGTTTTCTGCGATGAAAAGGAGTGCGCGCGTCTGGGCGTAGAGATCATTTCACGCCCCATCTGCGCCGTAGAAAACCAAGTCATTCGCCATAATCCCGGCCACCTGGCTGCGGAGCTGATAGCCCTTTACCGCCAGCGCACTATCCGGGTGGTGGAGGATAAGACCGGCCATGCACGAAACCGCATGGAAAAATAGGAGGAAGTATGCAGTCCTTTGCCTATCAGGTGAAAAGTGAATTGTGCCGGGTACCGGTGCAGCGTATTTGCTGCGCCCGGGCGGAGGCCTACGGCGTTTTGCTCTACTGCAACACCTTTAACGCCCGGGAGATCCGAATTATCACCGAAAATCCCGAGTTTGCAAAGCGCCTGCCCAAGCTGTTTCACCGGGCCTTTAGCCTCCGCTTTGACCGGCTGCCCCGGGAGCAGGAGGGCCGGGAAAAGCTCATTTTCCAAATCACCGACCCGGAGAAGCTGGAGCGGATCATCAGCCAGTTTGGCTATGAGGCCAAGCAGACCTTGGCCCTGCACATCAATTTCGGAGTGCTGGAGGAGGACTGCTGCCGCACCTCCTTCCTGCGGGGGGCTTTTCTCTCCGGCGGCAGTGTCACCGATCCGGAAAAGCGCTACCACCTGGAGCTCTCCGGCAACCACCGCCAGGCCAGCCGGGAGCTTTGCGCCCTGCTGACGGAGATGGGCTTTCTGCCTCGCATGGTGACCCGGGGTGCGGCCACGGTGATTTACTTTAAGCAGAGCGAGCACATCGAGGACCTGCTGACTAAGCTGGGCGCCCCGGTAGCCGCCATGGACATCATGACCACAAAAGTGGACAAGGCCATCCGCAACGGCGCCAACCGTGCCATGAATTGCGACATTGCCAATGTGAATAAGATTTTGGAGGCTGCCACGGAGCAGCAGTCCGCCATTGAAGCTTTGGCCAAAAGCGGTCAATTAGACCGTCTGCCGGAAAAGCTTCGGCAAACGGCCCAGCTTCGCCTGGAGCATCCGGAGCTGTCCCTTTCCCAGCTTGCGGAGCTGTGCGACCCGCCGGTCTCCAAATCCTGTATGAACCACCGCATGAGAAAGCTCAACGAGGAGGCAAAGAAACTGCTATGAACAAGATTGATAAATGCAAGGCAGCCCGGGACTATCACACCCACGGCTGCAACTGTGCCCAGAGTATCCTGGCGGCCTTCCACCAGGAAATGGGCCTCACCGAGGACCAGTGCATGGCCCTGGCCGGAGGCATAGGCGGAGGAATGCGCTGCGGCAGCATCTGCGGCGCCATCAGCGGAGGCATTCTGGTGCTGGGAATGCTCTTTCCCGCGAGGCCCGACGAGGGCCCTGATGCCAAGCGCCGCATTACCCGGCAGACCCAGGAGTATATCCGCCGCTTCCGGGCATGCTTCACGGACCGTGACTGCGCCGACTTGCTTAAACGCAAAGATCTGGTGCCCTCCCCGCAGGCCCAAGCCCTGGGCGTAGCGGACCATTGCGGCGTTCTCATCGTCTCCGCCGTGGAGATCCTGTGCGACTATATTGCAGAGCTTAAAGGGGAATAATATGTCATTCGTACATCTTCATGTACATACAGAGTATAGCCTTTTGGACGGTGCCTGCCGCATCCGTGACCTGCCGGGGCGGCTCAAGGAGTTGGGCCAGACCGCCTGTGCCATCACTGACCACGGCGTCATGTACGGTGCCATTGATTTTTACCGGGCCTGCAAGGCAGAGGGCATTCATCCCATCATCGGCTGCGAGGTCTATGTAGCCGCCCGTACGCGGTTCGATAAGATCCACGAGTACGATGCCGAGTCCCGCCACCTGGTACTTTTGTGTAAAAATGAGACAGGCTACCGTAACCTCTCCTACATGGTCAGCCAGGCTTTCGTGGAGGGCTTTTATATAAAACCCCGCATCGACCTGGAGCTGCTGCGCACACATTCCGAGGGCCTCATTGCTCTCTCTGCGTGCCTGGCCGGCGAAATCCCCAAGCGCATCCTCCACCGCAACTATGACGGTGCCAAGGAATATGCCCTGCAAATGCAGGAAATATTCGGTCAGGATAATTTCTATCTGGAGCTTCAGGACCACGGTATTCCCGAGCAGACGGAGGTCAACCGCAGTCTTCTAAAAATACACCAGGAGACGGGCATCCCCCTGGTTTGCACCAACGACGCCCACTATCTCCGCCCGGAGGACGCCGAGAGCCACGACATTCTCCTGTGCATCCAGACCGGTAAGACCGTGGACGATGAAAACCGTATGCGCTATGAGCCCCGGAATTTCTATATTCGCTCCACTGAGGAGATGGAGACTCTGTTTTCTGCCTATCCCGAGGCCGTGGAAAACACTCAGCGCATTGCCGATCGCTGCCAGCTGGACTTTACCTTCGGTAAGTATCACCTACCGGAGTTCAAGCTGCCCCCGGGCTTCGATTCTCCCACCTACCTGCGCAAGCTCTGCGACGAGGGCTTTGCCCAGCGGTACGGAACGGAGAAGGAGAGCTATCGCAAGCAGCTTATTTACGAGCTGGATATGATCGAGAAAATGGGGTTTACGGACTATTTTCTTATCGTCTCCGACTTTGTCCGCTATGCTAAGAGTGTGGGCATCCCCGTAGGTCCCGGCCGCGGCTCCGCCGCCGGGAGCATGGTGTCCTACTGCCTGTATATCACGGACATTGACCCCATGGAATATAACCTCTATTTTGAGCGTTTCCTGAACCCCGAGCGTGTGTCCATGCCCGATATTGACATGGACTTCGGAGACACTCGCCGCGAGGAAGTGGTGGACTATGTCCGCCGCAAGTATGGCGATGACCATGTGGCACAGATCGTTACCTTCGGCACCATGGCCGCCCGGGGCGCCATCCGTGATGTAGGCCGGGTGATGAAAATACCCTATAACGAGGTGGATGCGGTAGCTAAGCTTGTTCCCACCACTCTGCACATCACCCTGGATGATGCCCTGCGCCTATCCAAACAGCTTTCGGACCTCTATGCGTCCAATGAGCAGATACACCGCTTGATTGACACTGCCAAGGCCCTGGAGGGCATGCCCCGCCATGCCTCTACCCACGCCGCCGGTGTGGTCATTACCAAGCGCCCGGTATATGAATATGTTCCCCTGGCCCGAAACGACGAGTCTGTCGTCTGCCAGTACACCATGGTCACCTTAGAGGAGCTGGGGCTGCTGAAAATGGACTTTTTGGGCCTGAGAAACCTGACGGTGCTGGACGACGCCATTAAGATGCTGCCGGATAAAAACTTTGATCTGCAGAAGATACCTATGGATGATCCGGAGGTTTTTGGTATGCTCACCCAGGGCAAGACCTCCGGTGTGTTCCAGATGGAGTCCACGGGCATGACCGGCGTTTGCCTGGGCCTCAAGCCCCAGAGCATCGAGGATATCACCGCTATCATAGCCCTTTACCGCCCCGGCCCTATGGAGTCCATCCCCCGTTTTATCGCCTGTAAGCAGGACCCCTCACTCATTACCTATAAACATCCGTCTCTGAAACCGATTTTGTCCGTCACCTACGGCTGCATCGTATATCAGGAGCAGGTTATTCAGATTTTTCAGCAGTTAGGCGGTTATTCTCTGGGGCAGGCGGATATGGTGCGCCGGGCCATCTCTAAGAAAAAGGCTAAGGAGATCGAAAAGGAGCGGTATTCCTTCGTCCACGGCGATCCGGAGCGGCACATCAAGGGCTGCATCGCCGGCGGCATCCCCGAAGCCACCGCCGAAGCCATCTACGATGAAATTTACGACTTCGCCAACTATGCCTTCAATAAGGCCCACGCCGTCAGCTATGCGGTGGTTGCTTACCAAACGGCCTATTTCAAGTGCCATTATCCCAAGGAATATATGGCGGCCCTTCTGACCTCCGTGCTGAATAACTCAGATAAGGTAGCTGAGTATATCACCGAGTGCCGGGAGTGCAGCATCCCCGTTCTACCCCCGGACATCAACCACTCTTATGACGGCTTTACGGTAGAGGGGGAGAACATCCGCTTCGGCCTGGTGGCCATCAAGAATATTGGCCGCGGCTTTATCCAGACGCTTATTAAGCGCCGTGACAAGGACGGTCCCTTTACATCCTTCCAGGATTTCTGCCAGCGTATGAATGACGCGGCGGACATGAATAAGCGGGCCGTGGAGAACCTGATCCGCAGCGGCGCCTTTGATTCCCTGGGTGCCAAGCGCTCCCAGCTCATCAAGGTTTTCGAGTCCGTGATGGACAGTGTGGCCCTTTCCTACAGGCAGAACCTGGAGGGGCAGATAGATATGTTCAGCATGGGCCCGGCGGTGTCCCAAAAGCTCCAGCATATCCACCTGCCGGACATCCCGGAGTTTTCCGCCATGGAGCTGATGACCATGGAAAAGGAGACCACGGGTCTTTTCCTCTCCGGCCACCCCATGCGTGACTATCGGGAGTTGGCCAAAGCTTCCGGTGCCGTGCCCATTCAAAAGATTTTGGCGGATTTTGAGCAGGAGCAGGGCCCTACCCGCTTTGCCGATGGTCAATCCATCTGCATAGCCGGGGTCGTCACCTCCAGCAAAACCCGTCCCACGAAAAATAATTCCATCATGGCCTATGTGACGGTTGAGGACGAAACCGGCTCCATTGAGCTACTGTGCTTCCAGCGCTCCATCGACCAGTTCGGCTCCTATATGCAGGTAAATCTTCCGGTTATCGTCACGGGCCGCCTGAGCGTGCGGGATGAAAAGCCGCCGCAGATTTTGTGCGATACCATCCAGCCTCTGGAGGGTCAAAAGAGCATCCTCTATCTGCAAGGCAAGCGCGTTCCCGAGAAGCAGACCCAAGAGCTCATTCTCAAAGTCCCGGGCCTTGATAGCCGCGAGTTCCGGCATTTGCAGTTGGTTTTCACCATGTTCGAGGGGGATATGCCCGTAAAAATTCGTATGGCGGATACCGGCAAGCTCTTCGGCGCCACCTGCCTGAACCATCCCGCCCTCCTGGATGAGTGCCGGGAGTGGCTGGGCAAGGAGAATGTGGTGCTTCGTGCCAAAAAATAAAAAAACTGCGGAGGCACACCCCAAAAATGTGTCTCCGCAGCTCTTTTTTCTGCTCTGAGCCGTCAATCCTCCGCCGAAATGGCCTGCACCGGGCAGGCATCTATGGCCTCCTGCACAGCGGCGCGGTTTTCGTCGGTGGTATGGCCGCAGGCCTCTGCTTTGCCGTCTGCGTTCACTTCAAATACCTCCGGCACCGTGCTGATGCACAGCCCGCAGCCGATGCAGGTGTCCTGGTTCACAATAGCTTTCATGGTCTATCCTCCTAAAAAATTACTACCAGCAGCATTTTAAACTGCTCCCTCCCATAAACGGCATGGGGATGCCGTGCGGGCATTACAATGGACTCCCCTTGGTGCAGCTCATACTCCACACCGTCAATGGTGATGCGGCCAACGCCGTCCAGACAGGTGACGAAGGCATCTCCGCCGGATTCATGGGTGCTGATTTCCTCATCCTTATCAAAGGAGAAAAGCGTCACGCTCACCGACTCGTTCTGCACCAGCGTGCGGCTCACCACCTGCCCCGGCTGGTATGCAATCTGTTCCCGCAGTGTCAGCACCTGGGAAAAAGGAATATTTTTCATCATCGTCTTGTCCTCCTGTCTGCATCCTTCGTTTTCAGTATCTGCGTTTTTATAGATTTTCATTCATATTATACGGAAAAAACTGCGAATTTATATGGCTTATGCAACAAATCAGCAAAAAAACCGATGGAAAGCTCCATCGGTTTTTCTGCTATATAGGCTCAGTGGCAGGCGCAGTAGTTGCGTGTGCCGTTATAATCGCTGGGCATTTCCACCGTGTTGGGCGGGAAGAATTCATTCACGGGAAAGCTGACATTTTTGAACAGCCCGCAGGGATCCTCCGGGTCGCCGCCGCTGCAGTCCGATTGGGGGATGCAGTAGTCGTAGGCCGGGATAAGCAGCTGCGTGTCTCGCTCCAGCCGCACCAAGGAGAACTGTCCCAGGGTCACAAAATATCGGCGCGTGCCCACAGGCTCCAGCACAATGGGGCTTGCAAAGACCGCCTCGATAGCCGCCGGGATCTCCGATACATTGCCCTCGCATACCCCCGCTGCCGTGCAGTCCTCCACAATTCGGGTGTCCAGAACGATGGGGTCCACGGCCTCAACCACAGCGGTGGGCAATCCGGTCTGGGGTACGATGCTCTCCGGGGTAGTGTCAGAGGAGAAGCTCTTGGCGCTCCCCTCGCTGCCAAAGAGAATGCAGCGTTTGTCAAATACGCACAGACCCTCCACCTCGGTAGACCGGGGCGTGCCCGTGGCCACCTGCAGAGTCACGCGGTAGAAATACCGCATATCGATGGAGTAAAAACCCCGGTTAAAGGTGATCGGCTCCACATCGGTGTATACATACAGCAGCTCCGCGCAGCCACCTTTGATGATCTGCGTACCGCTCAGCACCTCCTGTGCCGCCTGTGTGGGGTAGAATCGCAGGTCTTCCACGCAATCTTTGTCCCTACAACCATCTAGGATCTTCTTCGTGTGGATACATACGGACTCTTTTACGCTGCTTAAATCGCAGACCGGGCCCGGCATTCCGTTTTCAGGCATCCAGATAACCTCCTATTAAGTACTGAAAGAAGCCTCTTTCACTCCAGTGTATGCAAAACCGCCGCCGGTGTGCGTCCTCCGCCGAACTGCCGCCAAATTTCGCTGTACAAATGTTTCTTTTTGCGGTATAATAATATAGAGGAGGCGATGGTATATGGACGCAGCATTTATCCATGATAATTTGGAGATCAAATTCCTTATTTTGTATATTGCCGCCCGGGTGTCCCGCCCCATCCCCGTAGAGGGGATGCAGGAGCTGACCCTGTGTGACAGCGGCATTGACTATTTCTCTTTCTCCCAGTGCCTCAATGACTTGGTGCGCACGGAGCATTTGACCCTTTCCGACGACGGCCTCTATGCAATCACGCCCAAGGGCCTGCGTAACAGCGAGATCTGCGAGAGCAGTTTACCTATGTCCGTCCGGCTTTTAACGGACCGCAATGTGGCCGCCTACAACCAAATGCTCCTGCGTAAGGAGCAGGTCCGTGCCCAGGTCACTCCCCGGGAAAACGGTACCTACACCGTCACCCTCCACTTCAGCGACGATGTGGACGAGCTGCTGCACCTGGAGCTTATGGCTGCCACCCGGGATCTGGCTCAGGGCCTGGCCGATCGGTTCCAAAAGAACCCGGAGCAGTTCTACACCCGACTTATGGACACACTGTTTCCCAAGGAATAACTCTATAACTTATTTGTGTGAATCCCATGCCGATCCATCGGCGTGGGATTTTTTTGCATAAAAGCGGACAGCCCCTCATACAGTAGACCAACAAAGAGAAGGAGGCGTGATCGCATTGGCAGAGTGCTACTCGATCAATCAATATGAGCAGGCGGCACACCTGCTGCCCATCCGTTTTCAGCGCATAGCCTTGCATCTGCCCGACTGGCAGAAGGAGCAGGCAGAGGAGCTGCGTCTGCGGGCCGGCCACCCCATGACCGTTCTGCTGCCCCGGGGAGAGCAGAGCTTAGGGCCTGAAGCCCTTGTCGCCCAGGGAGACCTGGAGCAGCTGTGCGACACCGTCACCGGCTACTCCCGCTATACAGCGGCGGAGACCATGTCCCGGGGCTATATAACCGCCAAAGGCGGATTTCGCATCGGGCTGTGCGGCACCGTGGTGCTGCAAGAGGGAAGAAGCATCAATCTCCGCAGTCTTTCCTCTGCCTGCATCCGTATCGCCCGGGAGATACCGGGTCTGGCGGATGGCTTGGTGGACCGGCTCTTTCAAAACGGCCGCTATTGCAGCACTCTCATCATCGCTCCGCCGGGCCTTGGCAAGACCACTCTCCTGCGTGACCTGGTGCGCTGCCTATCCGATGGCACCGACGCTCTTCCGGCCCACCGGGTCTCCTTGGTGGACGAGCGGGGGGAGGTGGCGGTGATGCTGGAGGGCCAGCCCCAAATGGAAGTGGGCTGCCACACGGATGTAATGGATTCCTGTCCCAAGTCGGTGGCTATCCCCATGCTCCTGCGCTCTGCCAATCCGCAGATCATTGCCGTTGACGAGATCACCCAGGCCCGGGACCTGGCCGCCATGGAGGAGGCCGCTTACTGCGGCGTCCGCTTTTTGGCCACCCTCCATGCTGACTCCGCCGATGACCTGCAAAGGCGGCCCCTGCTGCAAAAGCTGCAAAAAATGCACTTGTTTGAAAAGGCGATCACCATACATATGGCGGATACACTCCGCCGCTATATAATCCGCGACCTATGATGGGAAAGTTTCTGGGTGCGCTGCTGATTTGCGGCGCAGGAGCCTGGAGCCTTGGGCAGAAATGGCGGCAGGGTAGGGAGGAGGAGCGCTTTTTTGCAGACATGGCGGCCTCCTTAGAGCAGGCGGAATCCTCCATCCGCTTCCGCCGCCTCCCCGTGCCGGACATTCTGCGGGAGCAAGCCCAAAGAGCCACTTGTGGATGGATATATTCCCAAGTAATACAGCATATGAAAAGGGGAGTACCTTTACAGGAGTCTTGGACAAGATCAGTAACCGATGTCCCCTATAAGTCCCCCAAAACCATCCTCCAGACCCTGGAATGGAGCGGCGATGAGGACCGTATCTGCCTAAACCTCCGCCGCACTGCCGCCCAGCTTCGGGAGGCCCTGAGCCAGTTCACCTCCCAGCATAAGCAGACTCAAAAGCTGTCCCTGGCCCTCACGGCCTCCGCCTGCGGCCTGCTGGTGATTCTTTTACTATGAGGAGTACACATGGATGTTGATCTGATTTTCAAGATAGCTGCCGTAGGAATTTTGGTGGCAGTACTGAACCTGGTCCTGGCTCGCAGCGGACGAGAGGAGCAGGCCATGATGACTACCCTGGCGGGCCTGGTGGTGGTACTGATGATGCTGGTGCGGCAGATCAGCGATCTGTTCGACCTCATCAAGTCGCTTTTTTCCCTGTGATTATGAGCGAAGTGGGAAAGATTGTGGCCCTGTGCCTTATTGGCATCGTGCTGATCCTGCTGCTGCAAAAAAGTCACCCGGAGATTGCCATTCTCCTGGCCCTGTCCATATGCGGTGGAGTGCTTCTGTACAGTCTCAGCGGAATGAAAGCCATTTTGGCCCTGCTGGAGCAGATGTCTCTGGCCGGAGGTCTGTCGGAGGACCTGCTGCGTCCCTTGGTAAAGACCGTGGGCATCGCCCTTGTCAGCCGTGTCGGAGCCGAGCTATGTCGGGACGCAAACCAAGGAGCCTTGGCCACCGTGGTGGAAACCGCCGGGGCTTTCAGCGCCATTGTCGTGGCCATACCGCTTTTCACAGCGGTATGGGAGCTGCTGCGGGGGATGCTGTGATGCGGAAAATTTTCCTTCTACTTGTGCTGCTCTGGTGCATCGTCCCCGCCTGCGCCAGTCAAATTCCCCGGGAGATTACCGACGCCATCCCCGACAGTGCCCGTCCATTCCTGGAGGATACTGACGAGCCTGATAACTTTACATCCTGGAATAGCGGTCTTTCCACTCTTTGGACTCGCACCTGCAAGCTCCTGGCCAGCACCGTGCAGGAAAGTCTGGGCGGCGTGATCCTGGTAATGTCAGCGGTTCTGCTCTGCTCCGTGGCGGAGGACTGCTTTCACCCCCTGGGCGACGGTAAGCTTCTGGACCCGGTTCCTCTGGTGGGAACTCTGGTCATTCTTCTGGCCGTGGGCAGCAACATGAAAAACCTCATGGGCCTGGGGGAGGAGACTATCCGGGAGCTGAATGTGTTCTCCAAGGCTCTGCTGCCCACTCTCTCCGCCGCCACCGCCGCCGGAGGGGGCGCGGTGTCCGCCAGTGTACGCCAGGTAGCTACGGTGTTTTTCTCAGACCTCCTGATGAGCCTTATTCACGGTCTGCTTTTTCCCATGGTTTGGGTATTCGTGGCCTTGTCGGCGGCGGATGCCATCTTACCGGCCGGCCGTCTGGGCGGCATTGCCCGAGGTCTGCAAAAAGCCGTCACCTGGCTCTTCTCCGGCGGTTTGCTCCTCTTTACCGGGTATCTGTCCCTTTCCGGGGCCTTTGCCACCTCCGCCGACGGCCTGGCTCTGCGTATGGCCCGCTCGGCTATCGGCACCGCCATTCCCGTGGTGGGCGGTATCATCTCCGATGCAGCCGACACCATCCTGGCCGGGGCCGGTGTGCTTCGCCAGTCCGTGGGCGTGGTGGGTACTCTTACGGTGCTGGCCATCTGCGTGCTTCCCTTTTTGAAGCTGGGCATTCAATATCTTCTGCTGAAGCTGGCGGCCTTTTTCGCCGCCACCGTGGCCCCGGAGCCGTTGGTGCGGCTGGTCTCCTCCCTGAGTACCGCCTTTGGCCTGGTACTGGGCATGACCGGCGCCGCCGCGCTTTTGCTGCTCATTTCCGTGGCCTCGTCTGTGATGATGGTAAGTGTATGATAGAATCCTTTCGTGTATGGCTCATAGGCCTCCTATCCGTCTCCCTGATCCTTACGGTGCTATCCACGCTCCTGCCGGAGGGAAGTGTGAAGAAGATCGCCGGGGTCACCGGTGGCCTGGTGCTGCTTTTGGTGGTCCTGCGCGGTATCGTGAGACTGGACCTGAGCAATATCCGGCTCTCCTACGACAGCTGCGCCCGGGAGATATCGCGTCAAATGGAGCGCTACCGGGAGAAAAACAGATCCCAACTGGAAGAACTCATAGCTCACCGCACCGCTGCATATATATCGGAACAGGCACAGTCCCTGGGTCTGTCCTGCACACCCCAGGTGCAAACGGCGTGGACGGAGGAAGAAATTCCCGTTCCCACCGGCGTCATCCTGGACATTCCCTATCATGCAGAGCTGGGAGAGATCATAGAAAGGAACTTAGGAATCAAGGCCGAAAAACAGGTCTGGTCAACATCGGAAGGGTAAAAAAGATGGGAAAGGTAAGATGGAGCGAGCTATGGAAAAAGTACAAATTTGTTCTGCTGGTGGTGCTGGTGGGTGTATTACTGATGGTGCTGCCGGTATCCTCGGAGTCGAAAGAGACGGAGACAAGCGACCTGCAGACACCCCGGGAAACCTTCGACCTGGCGGAGACGGAGCAGCGTATGGAGGCGATATTAGGCAAGATCGATGGAGTTGGGAAGCTCCAACTGATGCTGACGCTGCAAAGCGGGACCCGCCTGACCCTGGCCGAGGACACCCAAAGCGACTCCGGCCGGACGACCCGGGAAACACTCACCCTGAACCGCGGCAGCGGCAGTCAGGAGGTGGTGGTTACAAATCGCTATTATCCCGTCTATCAGGGCGCGGTGGTGGTGTGTCAGGGCGCCGACAGCAGCGCCGTCCGTCTGGCCATCACCGAAACGGTGCAGGCCCTGACAGGTCTGGCCTCAGATCGGATCCAAGTGGTAAAATGGACATCGTAACGGGAGGACATGGAATGAAAAAAGTATGGAAAAAGCGAGCCGTGGTGGGAGCGGTGCTCCTGTTTGTCTGCGCTGCGGTCTATATGAACTGGCGCTATGCCGGATCTCTGGAGGATACCTCCAAGGTTCTGGGCGAGTCCACCCTGGTCAGCGGCGAAAATCAGCCGGGCGGCCAAACGGACGCCGCCCCCACCCAGGCCACCTCCGCCGAGGATGATTACTTCGCCACCGCCCGCCTCAGCCGCAAGCAGGCCCGGGACAATGCCATCAGTATGCTTAAGGATGCCTCCGTGGACGAAAACGCAGACCAGTCCGTGCTGAACGAGGCCTCCCAGACTCTTCAGGTCCTGGCGTCCTACACCGTGGCTGAGTCTCAAATTGAGAATCTGGTCACAGCCAAGGGCTATGCCGATTGCGTAGCCTTCATGGGTGCCGAGAGCATCAGCGTTGTGGTGGACGATGCCGACGGTCTGGACGCCAAGGATGTGGCCCGGATCGTTGACATCGTGGTCCAGGAGACCGGTTATACCCCCGATCAAATCAAGGTCATGGAGTCCTGACTGCCCCCTCATAAAAAAAGGTTGTATTTTCCCGCGGAGGATGGTATACTTCTATAGAATAGGAAAAAACCATACTTTGCAAGGAGCATAGATCTTATGGCTGAGAATAAAGAATATATCACCCAACAGGAAAATACCGGCTCCATTCTCATTTCCGAGGATGTAGTCGCCTCCATCGCCACAGCGGCCGCCCTGGAGACCGAGGGCGTCAGCGCCATGCTCAGCGCCGCCGGCGGCGACCTTAAGCCCTCCCGCAAGATGTCGGCCAAGGGCGTGGTTATCGAGCCGGAGGACGACGGCCTGCGCATCACGCTTTATGTGATGATCCGCTATGGCTATGTTTTGGCCGAGGTGGCCGGCAAGGTCCAAAAGACCGTCCTGGCCGCCCTGCAGGATATGACGGGCTTTACCATCCGCAGCGTCAATGTTATGATTGGCGGCATCTGCTTCGACTGAGTTCACTAAAGAGAGGAATATCCGTATGACACGAAACACAGCGAGAGAGATAGCCGTACATCTGGCCTACGAGTGGAGCTTTTCAGACCTCCCCGTGGAGGAGTTTCTGGATCAGCAGCTCAGCGCAGAAACATTTTCCGATCTTGCACCGGAATATGAGCTCTATAACGAGATGCCCAATGAAAAGCAGCGGCTTTACATCCGCCGCCTTGTAAGCGGGGTCAGCGAACATGCTGCCGAGCTGGACTCTTACATTGAGAAATACGCCCAGGGCTGGCGCTTCGAGCGAATCAGTCTGGTGGCCTCGGCCATTATGCGTGTGGCCATGTTCGAGATGCTCTATATGCCCGATATTCCCCACGGCGTAGCCATCAACGAGGCCGTGATCATCGCCAAAAAATACGATACGCCTCAGGTGGCGAAATTCGTTAATGGCATTTTGGGCAGCTTCCTTCGCGAAGAGATCAAGGAATAAGCGTTTATGGCAGGCAGAGCAAATGCGCTCTGCCTGTTTTTGAGCAGAGGTGATGATTTGCAGCAGCATATATACCGCGTCAGCGAGGTCAACCAGCATATTAAGCAGCTCATCGATGCTGACCCCGGCCTAAATGCACTTTTGGTCCGTGGTGAGATTTCCAATTATAAGGTTTACCCCTCCGGCCACCACTATTTCACCCTCAAGGACGGGGAGAGTGCCCTGCGCTGCGTCATGTTTGCAGGTATGGCCAAATACCTCCGTTTCCGCCCTCAAAACGGCATGAAGGTGGTGGCCTCCGGCAAGATCAGCGTCTATCCTCGAGACGGTGGCTATCAGCTTTACTGTTCCCGATTGGTCTCCGACGGCCTGGGTGACCTGCACATCGCCTTCGAGCAGCTTAAGGAGCGCCTGTATGCCCAGGGCCTTTTTGATTCCGAGCATAAAAAGCCCCTTCCGGCCTACCCCCGGCGCATCGGCGTGGTCACCAGTCCCGCAGGAGCGGCTGTTCATGATATGATCCGCATTCTCCGCCGCCGTTTTCCCCTGGCCAAGGTCCTGCTTCTTCCGGTCCGTGTGCAGGGGGAGGAGGCCGCCGGGGAAATTGCCGATGCCATTGCCTATGCAAACCGCTATCACCTGGCCGATGTCCTCATCGTGGGCCGGGGCGGCGGCTCTGTGGAGGACCTGTGGGCTTTTAATGAAGAAGTGGTCGCCCGTGCCATTTTCGATTCCCGCATCCCGGTCGTTTCCGCCGTAGGCCATGAACCGGATGTGACCATTTCCGACTATGTAGCAGACTGTCGGGCCGCCACGCCCTCCCATGCCGCGGAGATCGTCGTGCCGGATCAAATGGAGCTGCACCGCAAGCTCCGCACCCTCTCCGTCCGCCTGGCCCAGAGCCAGCAGCACACCATAGATATATGCACCCGCCGGCTCCGGCAAATGCAAGAAAAGCGCGTTCTCACAGACCCTATGGCCTTTCTGCAGGACCGGGCCGTGCAGCTCGACTATACCCGGGAGCGGCTTGCCTCCGCCCTGGAGCGCATTTTGGAAAAGCACACCCGCCGCTTCACCCATGCCGCCGCGTCCTTGGATGCCATGAGCCCTCTGCGGGTCCTGTCCCGGGGCTACTGCGTGGCTCAAAAGCAAGAGGGCACCGTTCTGCGCAGCAGCGATCAGGTGGAAATAGGGGAGGCCATCACGCTGCGCCTGGCCCGGGGCGGCCTGGAGTGTACCGTAACGAAAAGGGGAGAAGAACCATGAAAAAACAGAGCTTTGAAGAAAATATGGATCGCCTGGAGGAGATCGTCTCTCTCCTGGAGCAGGGGGATGCCACCCTGGGCGAGTCCCTGACGCTATTTACCGAGGGCAGCAAGCTCCTGGCCGCCTGCCAAAAGGAGCTGGATACCGCCCGGCAAAAGGTGGTCAAGCTCACCAAGGGTCCCGATGGCGCCCCTGTGGAAGAAAATTTCGTAATGGAGGACGAGGAATAATGGACTATCAGCAGCAATACAGCGCCTATCAGCAGGCTATTGAGACCTATTTAGACGGCATTTTCACCGCCGAGGGAAAGCCCTACGGACGGCTTCAGGAGTCTATCCGATACAGCCTTCTGGCCGGCGGAAAGCGCATCCGCCCGGTGCTGACGCTGGAGTTTGCCCGTCTGGGCGGCATTGACTGGCATTTGGCCTTGCCCTATGCCTGCGCCCTGGAGCTTGTGCATAATTATTCGCTGATCCACGATGACCTGCCCTGCATGGACGACGACGATCTGCGCCGCGGAAAGCCCACCAACCATAAGGTCTACGGCGAAACCCTGGCTGTCCTGGCCGGGGATGCCATGCAGCCGGAGGCTTTCCGTCTCATTCTCCAGGCCCGTGGTCTTTCTGCCGACAACCGCATTGAGGCGGCCCTGCTTCTCGCCAAGGCCTGCGGCGCTGACGGCATGGTGGCCGGTCAGGTGCTGGACACTCTGTGCCATGTGGAGGACGAGGAGGGTCTCACCGGTTTGAACCGTCTCAAAACCGGTGTTATGATCTCCGCCGCCGCAGAGCTGGGCTGCGTTGCCTCCAATATGCCCGCCTATTGGCGCCAGCAGGCGGTAAAATATGCTGACCAGCTGGGCCTTGCCTTCCAAATTCGAGATGATATGCTGGATGTCATGGGTGATGAAGCTGTGTTTGGCAAGCCCATCGGCTCCGATAAGGACGAGGGAAAAATCACCTATGTAAATCTCAAGGGCCTGGACGGATGTGCCCAAGAGGTTGAAAAGTGTACCGTCGCTGCCAAGGAAGCCATCCGCGACATCCCCGATCACAACTTCCTTTGGGAGCTGGCTGACCGTATGGTAGGCCGCAATAAATAAAGAAAGCCTTTTGAACGGACCTCCTGCCAACCCCGCAGGAGGTCCGTTTTTATACCCCACCGTAGGGGCCGGCGGTTGCCCACCGTCGCGCCAGCCGACTGACGGCCACTGTTGTGGCCGCCAATCGGGGCACTTCCTCGAAACCGGCTCGCTTCCTCTGCCACTGGCAGCGCTTCGCCGATTTCCCCGACGGCCCGTAAGCACTCCTTGCAAATTCCGTAGGGGGCGATGCCTACATCGCCCCGCACCCTGTACTACTTGCAACCCTCCGTAGGGGCGACCCTTGCGGTCGCCCGAGGGAGGGGCAGAGCCCTTCCCCCTACGCACACCACATGGAACCGACCACACTGGGCTGATAGAAGCGTCCGCCCCTACAAGCCGTTCCGTAGGGGCCGATGCCTACATCGGCCCGAACCGGATTTTTCCCGCACCTACGGCAGGGCACGCGGGCCCTGCCCTACAAAAACCTTGTAGGGCGGCACCCATGTGTGCCACCGACCACCGCACTTCTTGTAATATGTCATTGCGAAACCAGCGCGCACGCTGGTTGTAGCAATCCGCATCCCCCGTCCCCAAAGGCCTCCTTGCCTAAAGGGCCCTGGTACGGCAAAGCCGTGACTGGGGGACTCCACACAGGCACTTTCTTGTCAAAGCTCCGTAGGGGCCGATGATCCTGTTGCGGTGCCCAAAATTTTTGCGCGGCCTTACGGCGAACGCTTAAAATTTTGACCGCGGCCACTCGCTCACTTTGCTTCCTCTGCCACTGGCAGCGCTCAGTTCGCTCCCCACATCGGCCCGCCCATCATCGCACTACCAATAATGCGTCCGCAGGGCGGGGTGCCCTCCCTCCGTCTCCTACGCCCGCCTTTCCACTCGCCCTCTCTGTTCTGTTTCTGTTCAATTTGTATATTTCTATTGAAAACATGAATAAAGTGTGGTAAAATAATAAATCACTGAATGACGGTGCAGTATCCTAGTCAGATCTGCCGCCTTGTAAGAGGGGCCTAAAAATCCCTTTAAGGGCACAACTGTGAAGTCTCTGGTGCTTGCTTCTTACGCCCAGTTTGGGGTGGGTGCTGGAGGGAGGTGTGGCCAAATACCACACCTGCGGATTCAGGGCGCCTTCCAATGGCATGGAAGTCCCGACCCTGCTTTCGTGGAGACCTGCTCTTGTGCATAGGCGTACTCCCCTGGTGGTAAGCGACCTGTGTACGAAGCAGATTGAGAACCTGCAATGCGGTGCTACCCAGCCCTCGTGCTGTGAACGCTGTGTGCAGAGTAGCCTGCCTTGCGTGGAGTGGGTGAATGAGGGAGCCAAGCGGAAGCGTCCCCGGCCAGGGATGCTGTCCGATATTCCTCTGAAACCCCCTCTGCAAAAGAGGCTAAGAGACGGTTTGACTGCAGTGGAAATCACCTAGGCTGTCCCATAAAGGGCACCAGTGGGGTTGCAGTGCGGACTAAGTGGCAGTCGGGTCCTGCGGAGGGTAACACCGCAGCGCGGAGTTTAATGGGAAACCGCCTAATCGGCAACGAGAGGTAAGCCGCGGGGAAATCCAACCCGTACCTAAGCCGTAAGATTTACCATTGGTGCTACCGTCATTCAGCTTTTTATTCTTAATAAGTGAGGGATATTTTTGGCTGACCCAAATAAAAACAAAAAGTCCAAGGACCGGTGGCCCCTGCGCGTTTTTCTGATCGCGGTGGCCCTTTCTGCCGTTATGAGCTTCTGCTCCTCGGCGGTATTGGAGGACAGCGGCCTCTGGATTCCCATTCTGGTTCTTGTCATTTTCATTCTTCTCGGTATTGTTTTTGATATGATCGGCGTAGCCGTCACGGCGGCGGATCCCAAGCCCTTCCACTCCATGGCAGCCCACGGGGAGAAGGGCGGACGGGAGGCCATCCGCCTGCTGAATATGTCCAACCGTGTCTCCTCCCTCTGTAACGATGTGGTGGGTGACATCTGCGGCATCGTCAGCGGTTCTACGGCGGCAGTGATCGTGGTGGAGCTGCAGCAGAGCTTTAACCTCCGCAGCATTCTCGTCTCCATCGGTGTCACGGCGCTGATTTCGGGTCTCACCATCGGCGGCAAAGCCGCCTGCAAGCCCATCGCCATCAACGACAGTACCAAGGTCGTATACCGTGTGGCACGCATTATGAATGCGCTGCATCTGTTCCGTTAACGGGGGTAATTAGCCTTGATTTTAGAAAAGATCCGTGATCCGGAAGATATAAAACTATTGAATAGTGCCCAGGTGGACCGGCTTTGCCGGGAGCTTCGGGACTTTCTGGTGGAAAATGTGTCGAAAACCGGTGGCCATTTGGCCTCCAACCTGGGCGTTGTGGAGCTGACGGTGGCTATCCATCGGGTGTTTGACACCTCCAAGGACCGTCTGGTTTTTGATGTGGGACACCAGTGCTACTGCCATAAGATTTTGACCGGGCGACAGTCGCTGTTTCATACATTGCGGCAGTTGGGCGGTCTTTCGGGCTTTCCCAAGCCCTACGAGAGCGAGCATGATGCTTTCGTCGCGGGCCACGCCTCCAACTCCGTTTCTGTGGCCTTGGGTATGGCCCACGCCCGAACCTTGCTCCACGAGGATTACAGCGTTATCGCCCTGATCGGTGACGGTGCCATGACCGGCGGCCTCAGCTTCGAGGGGCTCAACGATGCCGGCGCCTCCGGAGAGCCCATGATCGTTATTCTCAATGACAACGGTATGTCTATCGACGCCAATGTGGGCGGTCTCAGCCGCCACCTGTCCCGCCTCCGCTCCGAGGAGGGGTACAATAATTTTAAACGATGGTATAAGGATAAGCTTCAGGGAGACTCTCCCGCCAAAAAGCATCTGTACAATGTCAGCTCCCATGTGAAGCACTGGCTCAAGAGCAACCTCCTGCCCGAAAGCACTATGTTTGAAAAAATGGGCTTTTCCTACATGGGCCCTGTAAACGGCCACGATGTGCAGAAGCTGACCCAGATGCTCACCTGGGCCAAGGAAAAAAACGGGCCCGTGCTGCTCCATGTGCTTACAGAAAAGGGTCGTGGCTACTCCTACGCCCGGCAGGACCCGGAGCGGTTCCACGGCACGCCGCCCTTTGACCCGGCGACAGGCGAGCCGCTGCGTCAGAGCAAGCCCTCTTTTTCCTCGGTTTTCGGTGAAGCTCTTGTGGAGCTGGCCCGGGAGGATAACCGCATTTGCGCTATTACCGCAGCCATGACCTCCGGCACGGGTCTGTCCCGATTTGCCAAGGAATTTCCCAATCGTTTTTTCGATGTGGGTATCGCCGAGGGTCATGCGGTGGCTATGGCGGGCGGCATGGCAAAGCAGGGTCTGATCCCGGTTTTTGCTGTGTATTCCAGCTTTTTGCAGCGGGGCTTCGATATGCTCATTCACGATATTTCCCTGGATAATCTCCACGCGGTTTTCTGCGTGGACCGGGCCGGTTTGGTCGGTGCAGACGGGCAAACACACCATGGCTGCTTTGACCCGGCGTTCCTCTCTCAGGTACCGGGAATGACGGTTTTATGCCCCTCAAGCTTTAGTGAGCTAAAGGAAATGCTGCACTTTGCCCTATTTTCGGTGACAGGACCGGTGACAATTAGGTACCCTCGCGGTGCAGAATCGGTGTACAAAGGGTGCAGTTTGCCGGTGCAATTTACACCGCTCCGGGAGGGTTCGGATTTTACCGTTTTGACCTATGGCATTTTGGTAAATGAGGCACTGAAGGCGGCGGATATTTTGGAAAAAACCGGAATCTCCGTGCGGGTACTGAAGCTCAACCGCATTGCGCCCCTTTCGGCGGATGAAGTTTCCGCTATGCTGAAGGGAACCACCCGGCTTTTGGTGCTGGAGGACTGCCTTGACGCCGGGTGCGTTGGGCAGCGAGTTGCGGCTCTGGCCCTGGAGGCCGGGGTAAAGCTGGACAAGCTGATTTTGAGAAACTGCGGCTCGACTCTGCCCACCGAGGGCAGCGTAGAGCAGCTGTACAGCTCACGGAAGCTGGACGGGGTCGGTGTGGCCGCGTCTATTGAGGAGGCGCTGCATGAGCAATAAGACTCGGCTGGATGTTTTGCTGACAGAGAGGGGACTGCTGGATTCCCGGCAGAAGGCTCAGGCCACCATCATGAGCGGCATCGTGTTCGTGAATGGACAGCGAGTGGACAAGGTAGGTACGGCGGTTTCCAATGATGCCCTGATCGAGATTCGCGGCACCACCTTACCCTATGTGAGCCGGGGCGGTCTGAAGCTGGAAAAGGCTATGCAGACCTTTCCGCTGACTCTTACAGGCAAGATCTGCGCCGACATCGGTGCTTCTACCGGCGGCTTTACGGATTGTATGCTGCAAAACGGCGCAAAGAAGGTATATGCCGTGGATGTGGGCTACGGGCAGCTGGATTGGAAGCTGCGCAATGATGCGCGGGTGGTATGCATGGAGCGGACCAACGCCCGATACCTGACCCATGAGGAGATTCCGGAGGAACTGGACTTTGCCTCCGTTGATGTATCCTTTATCTCTCTGAAGCTGATTTTTCCCGCGCTGTATGGGCTTTTGCGGGAGGGGGGCGAAATCGCCTGCCTGATAAAGCCGCAGTTTGAGGCCGGCCGGGAAAAGGTGGGAAAAAAGGGCGTTGTCCGAGACCCCACCGTGCATTTGGAGGTGCTGGAGCACTTTCTGATCCATGCAAAGGAAAATCACTTTACAGTGCTTGGAATTACTTATTCTCCCATACGTGGGCCCGAGGGAAACATCGAATACCTGGGCTTTTTGCGCAAAAGTGAGGAGCCGGATGCGGCGGTGGATCTGCAGGCCATCGTGGAGGCATCTCACACAGCCCTGAAGGAGTAAACGAACATGAGTAAGCCGAAGAAAATCATCCTGTGCCCCAATCCTTACAGGGACAAGGATATGACGGTGGCCGCCCGGTCTAAGGAAATTCTGGACCAGGAGGGCTTTGAGACCGTGGTGTGCCTGCCCTTTCAAAAGGAAGGGTATGGCGCGGAGCTGGGTGTTCCCATCCAGCAGCTGGACCGGGAAATTAAGAGGGCGGACCTACTCATTGCCTTCGGCGGCGACGGGACCATTCTGCACCTGGCCAAAACGCTGGCCATGAACCGGGTGCCGGTGCTGGGCATCAACCTGGGAAGCCTGGGCTTTATGTCTGAGCTGGAGCCGGACGAATTGGAGCGGCTAAGAGACCTGAAAAACTGGGATCTCTCCATTGAGAACCGCATGATGCTGGATGTATCCGTGGTGCGGGACGGTCGTACGGTGTATAATACCATTGCACTGAACGACGCGGTCATCTCTAAGGGCTCCATCGCCCGGGTGGTACGGCTGGAGATTTACACGGAGGAGGGCTTTCTGACCTGGGTGGGAGGCGACGGCGTCGTGATCTCTACGCCTACCGGCTCCACCGGCTACTCCATGGCCACCGGCGGCCCCATTGTGGAGCCTACGGCCCGGAACATTCTCATCAGCCCCATTTGCCCGCATTCCACTCGTTCCAGCAGCTATGTGCTGGACCCGTCCCATGTGATTCATGTGAAGGCCCCGGATGCCAACAGGAAATTCGTATACCTTTCCTCCGATGGCGGCAAGGCCTTTTCCCTGAAAAACAACGACACGGTGCAGGCAAAGCTCTCCAGCCACTCTATGAAGCTGGTGCGCCTGTCAAAAAAGAGCTTCTGCGAGATCCTGGATAAAAAAATGGCTATGGAGGCTGCAAAATATGAAAAATGACCGTCAAAAAACGATTCTTTCCATCATTGCCGAGGAAACGGTGGAGACCCAGGAGCAGCTCCTGTCGCTGCTGCTGGAACGGGGCATTGTGGCAACCCAGGCAACGATTTCCCGTGATATTAAGCAGCTCCACCTTGTCAAGGCTCCGGCAGGGCAGGGGAAGTACCGCTATGCGGTATCCGACCATGGGTCAAAAATCCATGTGGCGGATAAATTGCAGACCATTTTCCGAGAGAGCATTGTAAATGTGGATTACGCGCAAAACCTGGTGGTCATCCACACCATGTCGGGCCTTGCTAACGGGGCGGCGGCTGCCCTGGACGGCATGGAGATCGACCAGCTTATCGGTACCCTGGCCGGAGACGACACGGTGCTGATCATTATGCGCGACAATGAGAGCGCCGCGGAGCTGGCCACCAGCATCCGAACGATGCTGCACTGAGACGAAGGGAGCACAATATGCTTGATCTGCTGCATATTGAGAATATTGCCATCATTGAGCAGGCGGACATCGCCTTTCGGCCCGGATTCAATGCCCTGACGGGTGAGACGGGCGCGGGCAAGTCCATTGTCATTGACGCCCTCAGCGCTGTATTGGGGCAGAGAGCATCCCGGGAGCTGATCCGCACCGGGGCAGACCATGCCTTTGTGAGCGCAGTGTTTTCCCATATCCCCGAGGGGTTGGGAGAGGACCTGGGCGTAGCGGACGCCCAGGAGTGGCTATTGCAGCGGGAGATTTACACAGACGGAAAAAATGTCTGCCGCTGCAACGGGCGGCCCATGACCGTGACCCAACTGCGCACCCTGGGAAGCCGCTTGCTGAACATCCACGGTCAGCACGACGGGCAGCAGCTTTTGGACGAAACGCAGCATATTGTATACCTGGATCAATACGGAAGGTATGAGCCTTTACAGTTGGCTTATTCTGCACAGTTTTCTGTGCTGCAGGACATCCGAAGGAAGATATCCGACCTGGAGATGAATGAAGCGGAGAAGGAGCGGCGGATGGACTCGCTGCGGTTTCAAATTGCCGAGCTGGAGCGGGCTAAATTGCAGCCGGGTGAGGACGAGGAGCTCAGTGAGCGACGAAATCTGCTGCGCAACAGCGAGAAATTCATCTCCGCCTTACAGGGGGCTGACTTTTGCCTGAATGGCGGAGACAACGATGCAGGAGCTCTGTCGCTGCTGCGACAGGCGCAGGAGCATCTGGCCTCGGTGCGAAACCTGAGTGATAGCTTTTCGGAGCTTCACGACCGCCTGGAGGGAATTTACAGTGACCTGTATGACATTGCCTACACGGTACAGGATAAAAAGGACGAATTTGAGTTCACGCCCGGGGAGCTGGATGCCGTGGAGGGCCGATGCGACCTGCTGTACCGGCTGAAAAAGAAATACGGCGCCACAGTGGAGCAGATGCTGGAATACTTGGATAAGTGTCGGCAGGAGCTGGACGAGATGACCTGTGCCGACGACACCCTGGCGCACCTAAAAAAGCAGGAGGAAAAGGCCCGGAGGGAGGTCATGGCGGCGGCCGGTGAGCTGTCCCGACAGCGAAAGGCCGTAGCTAAGGAGCTGGAGCAGCGGATCTTAACGGAGCTGCGGGAGCTGAACATGGGCTCCATCCGGTTTGAGGTGGCCTTTGAGGAGAAGAAGCCGGATGCCAGCGGCATAGACGAGGTGCGGTTTTTGATGTCGGCCAATGTGGGCGAGGACCTGCGTCCCATTCAGAAGATCGCCTCCGGCGGTGAACTGGCCCGGATCATGCTGGCTATGAAGAATGTTTTTTCCAGTCAGGAGCGCATCGGAACCATGGTATTCGACGAGGTGGACACCGGCGTTTCCGGCCGGGCAGCCCAAAAGGTGGCAGAGAAAATGGCGCGCATCTCCCGGGAAAAGCAAGTGCTGTGCGTGACCCACCTGCCTCAGATCGCGGCCATGGCCGACACCCATTTCTCCGTGGAGAAGGGAGTAAGCGATGGGCGTACCTTTACAAAGGTGCAGGAGCTTTCCCGGCAGCAGCGCCGGGAGGAGCTGGCAAGGCTCACCGGCGGCGAGCAGCTCTCCCAGACCATGCTGGACGGGGCCGAGGAGCTGCTGGCAGCGGCGGAGAAGTTCAAAAAAACCGTGTGAGAAACGGTTGACAAATGCGAAACCGTTTAATATAATGGTAAATAATTTCATATACCACAGTGCTGATGGGAAGAAGTAGCGCTTTTTGATCCCTGCCAAGAGAGACTCCGGGCGGTGCGAGGAGGAGAGGGGAGAAGCGGCGAATACATCCCGGAGCTGCCTTCCAAACGGACGAAGATCTCAGTAGGAATGTGTCGGGTGCGCCCGTTACAGCGTTTGGGTGTCTGACACCCAGTGAGGCCGCTGACCGTGAGGCTGCGGCGAATATGAGGTGGTACCGCGATTTTTACATCGCCCTCTGTCTATGGAGACAGGGGGCGTTTTTTCTCCTGTCGGAACAAAATTCACAGAAGAAAGGAACAAAGAGACATGGGTATTTATGAGGAATTGGTTGGCCGGGGGCTCATCGCTCAAGTGACCAACGAGGACGAGATCCGTGAAATGGTGAACAACGGAAAGGCAACCTTCTACATTGGATTTGACTGCACAGCGGATTCGCTGCATGTGGGGCACTTTATGGCCCTGTGCCTGATGAAGCGGCTGCAGATGGCCGGAAACAAGCCCATCGCCTTGATCGGCGACGGCACTACCATGATCGGTGACCCCTCCGGGCGGACGGATATGCGCAAGATGCTGACGAGAGAGGACATTGTTCACAACGCTGAGTGCTTTAAGCGGCAGATGGAGAAGTTTATCGATTTCTCCGATGACAAGGCACTGATGCTGTATAACTCCGAGTGGCTGATGCCGCTGAACTACATTGAGCTGCTGCGGGAGGTAGGCGCGTGCTTCTCTGTGAACAATATGCTGCGGGCGGAGTGCTACAAGCAGCGCATGGAGAAGGGCTTGAGCTTCCTGGAGTTCAACTACATGATCATGCAAAGCTACGACTTCTACTACATGTTCCAGCACTATGGGTGCAATATGCAGTTCGGCGGAAACGACCAGTGGTCTAATATGCTGGGCGGTACAGAGCTGATTCGCCGTAAGCTGGGTAAGGACGCCCACGCCATGACCATTAACCTCTTGCTGAACTCCGAGGGCAAGAAGATGGGCAAGACCGCCTCCGGCGCCGTGTGGCTGGATCCTAACAAGACCAGTCCCTTTGAGTTCTATCAGTACTGGCGGAATGTGGATGACGCGGATGTTATTAAGTGCCTGCGGATGCTGACCTTCCTGCCGCTGGAGGAGATTGATGCTATGGCCGACTGGAAGGATGCCAAGCTCAACGAGGCCAAGGATATTCTGGCCTACGAGCTGACGAAGCTGGTACACAGCCAGGAGGAGGCAGACAAGGCCCGAGAGGCGTCTCGGGCACTGTTCTCCGGCAAGGGGGACGCCACGCATATGCCGGCTACCCAAATTGCGGCAGAGAAGCTGGCAGACGGCAAGATCGGCATTATGGCACTGCTGGTGGAGTGCGGACTGTGCGCGTCCAACAGCGAGGCCCGGCGCTTGGTGCAGCAGGGAGGAATCAGCGTGGACGAGACAAAGGTGGAGTCCATCGATGCAACCTTTGACGCAGAAGCTCTCGGCGGTGACGGCGTTATCATCAAAAAGGGAAAGAAAGTGTTCCACAGAGCATTTATCTGAGCTTTGACTAAATCGGGCTCTTCGCCGCGGCGGGGAGCCCTTTTTCCTTGAAATTGAACACAGGATATAGTATAATAGTATGAAATATATTCCATATGAGGAACCGGGATGAGACAATATGAAAACAAGTGATTTTAATTTTGAACTGCCCCAGGAGTTGATTGCACAGACGCCTATTGAAAAGCGAGATGCATCTCGGCTACTGGTGCTGGATAAAAACAGCGGTGCTTGGGAGCATCGGCATTTTTATGATCTGCCGGATTATCTGCACAAGGGAGACTGCCTGATTTTGAACGACTCCCGTGTGCTGCCGGCACGGCTTCTCGGGCAGCGGCTGCCGGGAGGCGGCGCCTGCGAGGTGCTGCTGCTTATTGACCGAGGTGATAAGACCTGGGAATGCTTGGTTCGGCCCGGGAAGCATCTGCGCCGGGGAGCCAGGCTCAGCTTCGGTGACGGAGAACTGACAGCGGAAGTGACCGAGGTTTTGGAGGGCGGAAACCGGCTGGTAAAGTTTAACTATGAGGGGATCTTTTTGGAGGTGCTGGACCGGCTGGGGAAAATGCCCTTGCCGCCTTACATCAAGGAAGAGCTCCAGGACCGGGAGCGGTATCAGACGGTATACTCTAAGGTAGTCGGCTCGGCAGCGGCACCTACGGCGGGGCTGCACTTTACGGAGGAACTGCTACAAAAGGTGCAGAAGATGGGCGTGAAGGTGGGATATGTAACGCTTCATGTGGGGCTGGGTACCTTTCGGCCTGTAAAGGAAGATGACATTACAGACCACCTGATGCATAGCGAATACTGCGTGATCCCCCAGGAAACTGCGGATCTGATCAATGAGACGAAGAAAAATGGAGGCAGGGTTATCTGCGTGGGAACCACCTCCTGCCGAACGGTGGAATCCTGGGCCGGAGAGGACGGTACCATGCGTGCCTCGGCAGGATGGACCAACATTTTCATCTATCCGGGATATAAGTTCAAGGTCTTGGATGCACTTATTACCAATTTTCATTTGCCGGAATCTACACTTATTATGCTGGTATCGGCTCTGGCGGGCCGCGAAAATGTATTGCGTGCTTATGAAGAGGCCGTACGGGAGAGGTATCGGTTTTTCTCCTTCGGCGATGCGATGTTTATTCACTGAATTCTGAATCAAGGAGTTTATTCCATGTTTAAGGTCATTAAAAAAGAGGGAAGTGCCCGGCGGGGCGAGTTTCAGTGCGCCCACGGGGGTATGGTACAGACGCCGGTTTTTATGAATGTAGGCACCCAGGCGGCTATCAAGGGAGGGCTCAGTGCCTTTGATCTCAAGGACATCGGCTGCCAAATCGAGCTGTCCAACACCTATCATCTGCACCTGCGGCCCGGGGACGATGTGGTGCGACAGATGGGCGGACTGCACCGGTTTATGCGGTGGGACGGACCCATCCTGACAGATTCCGGCGGGTTTCAGGTGTTTTCCCTGGCCAGCCTGCGCAAAATCAAGGAGGAGGGCGTGACCTTTGCCTCCCATCTGGACGGACATCGCATTTTTATGGGACCGGAGGAGAGTATGCAGATCCAGTCCAACCTGGGCTCGGATATCGCTATGGCTTTTGACGAGTGCGTGGAAAATCCGGCGACCTACGAGTACGCCAAGGCCAGCTGTGAGCGGACGCTGCGGTGGCTGGAGCGGTGCAAAAAAGAGCATGACCGTCTCAACGGGCTGCCGGGCACCGTGAATCCGGGGCAGATGCTATTCGGCATTAACCAGGGCGCTACCTTCCCGGACCTGCGCATTTGGCATATGCAGGAGATCGCAAAGCTGGACTGCGACGGCTATGCAATCGGGGGTCTGGCTGTTGGTGAGCCTACGGAGACTATGTACGAGATCATTGAGGCGGTGGAGCCATATATGCCCGCAGACAAGCCCCGGTATCTTATGGGTGTGGGCACGCCCAGCAACATCATTGAGGGTGTGGCAAGGGGAGTAGATTTCTTTGACTGCGTGATGCCGGCTCGAAACGCTCGACACGGAAAGCTCTTTACCTGGCAGGGGACGCTGAACATCAAAAACGCCAAGTACAAGCTGGACGACGGCCCCATTGACCCGCAGTGCGACTGCCCGGTGTGCAGGCAGTTTAGCCGGGCTTATGTTCGGCATCTGTTTGCAGCAGAGGAGATACTGGCCATGCGTCTGGCGGTAATGCATAACCTGTATTTTTATAACAAGCTGACCCAAAAAATCCGGGATGCACTGGATGAGGGACGGTTTGCGGCATTCCGAGCGGAGTACAGCGAAAAGCTTTCACAAAAGATATGAAAAGAATCCGTGAACAGACCGAAAAGGTCTTGCAAAATTCCCGGTGATTCTGTATAATACAGTCATATTGTAAAAAAGGAGATTATGTCCCATGTTTGAAATCGCATATGCGTCCAGTTCCGGTACCGCCGCCGGTGGTAGCGGAATGACTTCCATCCTGATGATCGTTGTCATGCTGGCCATTTTCTATTTCCTGCTGATCCGTCCCGAGAATAAGCGCAAAAAGCAGGCAGAGGAAATGCGCAGCTCCCTGAAGAAGGGCGACTGGATCACTACCATTGGCGGTGTGTATGGCCGCGTGGTCACCATCACGGACCGCACTGTCGTCATTGAGACCAGTGAGGATCGGGTTCGTGTGGAGTTCTTGAAGTCCGCCATCGGTTCCGTGGGTACCCTGGATGAGCAGGCTGCCGCTGCCGCCGCTCCCCGCCGCAGTAAGAAGGCTGCTGAGAACGTGGAGGAGGAGGCTCCCACTGCTGAAGTGGAAGCACCTGCCGAAGAGGAGACGACCACTGAGGAAGCTGCTCCCGCCGAGGAAAACAAGGAATAATCCCAGCGTGTCGAAAAACTCTTTTCGCCTTGCTGTCAAAGTTTTTTAAAACTTTGAAAAAGCTTCAAACATAAATTAAAACCTCTCCCAATATGCTGAAACAGCATGAGTTGGGGGAGGTTTTTTTATGCGCATCGGGACATGGATCAACAAGAGGGTAGGGCTGGGTCTGCTGCTCAGTGTGTTGCTGTGCGTGGCGGGTGCGGCACTGGGGGCACTGCTGGAGAGTAAGGAAATATTGCAGGAGAGCCAGGAGGGTGTGTGGATGTGCGTCACCTGGGCCGTGGCGGCCTTCGCAGGCTGCCGCTTTTCTCTGCAAAATACGGAGGGGAGGCTGGTTCACATCGCCGTGCAGGGCGCGCTGCTGTATCTTGCAGTGTGGTGCGGAGCGCTGGCCGCCGGAACCGATATGCAATTTAGAACGAACGGGTGGTATATTACAGCCTGTATATGGGGCGGGGCGGTGGTCTCTGCCATACTGCCGGAGGGAAAGAAAAAGAAAAGAAGAAGCAGAACGGCCGGAAAACACAGGAGCAGGAAGGGCCGTCAATAGACAAATCCTCCAAAAATACGCTTAGGACGATTATTTTTAAAGAAGGAGCCGTTATTCGACGGACTTCGATTGGCGGCGCAAGATGTTGTGCCGCCGGGATGGAGGTGCGTCCATATTTGGATGGAAGCGGGTGCGAGAGAGGCAGTTTTTTGTCCGGTTTCGTTTGTTTACATAATACAGTTTACATAACTTTTTAGCATAAATGGAAAAAAAAGAAAATATGCCGCAAAAGCCTTGCTCTTTTTGTTTTTTTGGCTTATAGTATAGATGTTTTCTTCTAAAAGGTACGCTTGTCTCATAGGTATAGAGAGAGGTGAGCGCTACATGAGAGAGAACCGCTTAGCAAAACGAGTCGGCCGGACGAGGGGACGGCTTGCCCCGGAGCTGCTGCTATTAAGTGTGGCATATGGGCTTGGGCTGACCGCCGGGCACTTTATCGGGCGGGCCGCCGGAGCAGATGCGGAGATCCGCACCTATTTAGCTGCATATGCCCAGGCTCTCGAGTCCGGCAGCACCGTGACGGCGGCATCCCTTTTGGGCGTGGCTATGGCATACTATCGGATGCCGTGCGCTGTTTTTTTCTGCAGCTTTTTACGCAATGCAAATTATTTCTTTTGCGGGATATTTTTACTGGAGGGCTTTCTGCTGTCCTACGCCGTCGCGTGCTTTTCCGGTGCGCTGGGGCAGCAGGGAGTTTTGATTTCCCTGTGTACGCTGGGGATTCGGGCAATGTTCGTCCTCCCGGTATCGCTGTTTTTGGCTTTGCACAGGCGAAGGTCTGCGCCGGGAATTGCCGGACGGCGGGCGACTAAGCAGCTGTCTCTGCAGCCGGGTCGGGTAGGCCGATTCTTATTCTTGATCCCGGCGCTGCTGGCTTTGGGTGGGCTGTGTGAGTTGACCTTTGTACCGAAGCTGACGGCACTGGCACTGAAATTCATTGTATGATTATCGGAAAGGAGTGAGGGTGTGACGGATTATCTGGCGCTGTACTGCAGCTATTTGACAACGGAAAAGCATGTGTCCGCTAACACCATCAGCTCCTATATGCGGGATCTGACCCAGTACCAGCAGTGGCTGCAGCAGAAGAAATCAGACCTCAGGCGGGCGAAAAATGCAATGCTGCAGGAGTATTTGACAAGGCTGGAGCAGCTGGGAAAATCGCAGGCTACCATGAGCCGGTTTATGGCGTCGTCCAAGTCCTTCTACGCCTATATGTTTGCCAAGGGTTACATAAAAACAAACCCCACCGCTGCCCTGAAAGCGAAAAAGGTGCAGCGAAAGTACCCGGAGATCCTCACCAACAAGGAAGTAGAATTGTTTTTGGAGCAGCCTAAGTGCGTGGATGAGAAGGGATTCCGGGACCACGCTATGCTGGAATTGCTGTATGCCACAGGCATCCGCGTCTCGGAGCTTATCAGCCTGGATGTGGACGACCTGAATTTGCCTGCCGGGCTGGTGGTCTGCCGCAGCAAGGGTAAAGAGCGGAGTATCCCGCTATATCCCGGTGCGGTGAAGGCACTCCAGGATTATGTCGCGCACATCCGGGAACGGATCGTAACCAGCGACGAGGAAAAGGCGCTGTTTGTGAACATGAACGGAGAGCGCATGACGCGGCAGGGCTTTTGGAAAATCATAAAGTATTATCAGGAGAAGGCAGAAATCAAAAAGGACATTACGCCCCATATGCTGCGCCACTCCTTTGCTGCGCATTTGCTGGAAAACGGGGCAGACCTGCACTCTATTCAGGAGATGCTGGGCCACGCAGACATTTCCTCCACACAGATCTACACACATATTGTAAAAAAGCAACTGAAGGATGTTTACCAAAAGGCCCATCCTCGTGCATAAAAATACATTTTTTATATACAAAAATCCCGACGGAAAAGCTCCGCCGGGATTTGATTTTTAATGAATAGGAGTTACAGCGCGGCTTTGATAGAGGCCGCGATCTGATCGAAGGTGAGGCCGTATTCCCTGAGAACATCCTGCGCCTTGCCGGACTGGCCGAACTGATCGTTCACACCGATCTTCTTGAACTTGCAATCGACCTTGCCCATGAGCACCTCGGCTACGGCGTCGCCCAGGCCGCCGATGACACTGTGCTCCTCCACAGTGACCACCTTGCCGCACTTCCGGGCGTACTCGGTGACGCACGCAGCGTCAATAGGCTTGATGGTGTGTACATTGATGACAGCGGCGTCGATTCCGTCGGCGGCCAGAAGCTTGGCGGCCTCCAGGGCCTCGGCTACCATCAGGCCGCAGGCAAACACAGCCACATCCTTACCCTCCCGGAGTACATTGGCCTTGCCGATCTCGAAGGGGTAATCCTCCTCGAACACGGGGGTGGCCAGGCGGGCGGTGCGCATATAGGCGGGACCCCGGAACTCAGCCAGGGCCAAGGTGGCCTTACGGGCTTCCTTGGCATCGGCGGGGACAATGACCGTCATGCCGGGAATCAGGCGCATGAGGCCGATATCCTCCAGGCACTGGTGACTGCCGCCGTCCTCACCCACGGATACGCCGGCGTGGGAGCAGCAGATCTTCGCATTGAACTTGGGATAGGCGATAGAGTTGCGGATCTGCTCATAGGCACGGCCTGCGCCGAACATGGCAAAGGTGGAGCAGAAGGGAATAAGGCCCATGGTGGAAAGGCCGGCGCCGATATCCATCATGTTGCACTCGGCAATACCGCAGTCAAAGAAACGGTCAGGATAAGCGGCTTTGAAATGCTTGGTCATTGTGGCGCCGGCCAGGTCAGCATCCAGCACCACAACCTTATCATTGGCGGCACCCAGCTCTACCAGAGCCTTGCCGTATGCCTCGCGGGTCGCAATTTTTTCACTCATGGTCTCAGTCCTCCAATTCCTGCAAAGCCTGCTGGCGCTGCTCGGCGTTGGGCGCCTTGCCGTGCCAGCCCACTTGATTCTCCATAAAGGAAACACCCTTGCCCTTGACGGTGTGGGCCAAAATACACTTGGGCACACCGGGGGTGTGGGGCGCAGCCAGAGCTTTTTCGATGGCATCCAGGTCATGCCCGTTGATCTCATACAGGTCGAAGCCGAAAGCCCTTACCTTGGCGGGCAGATCACCCAAAGACATGACCTCATCGTTGGTGCCATCGATCTGCAGGCCGTTGTTGTCGATAATAACAGTGAGATTATCCAGGTGATAGTGGGCGGCAGACATGAAAGCCTCCCAGATCTGCCCCTCCTGACATTCGCCATCACCCAGGAGCGTGAACACCTGCGTATCCTTGCCCAGTTTCTTAGCACCCAGAGCCATACCTACGGCAATGGAGCAGCCCTGGCCCAGGGAGCCGGTGGAGGCGTCCACGCCGGGGACCTTCTTGCAGTCCGGGTGACCCTGGAGAATGCTGTGAAGCTGACGGAAGTTGGCGTACTCGCTGCGATCGATGAAGCCAAGACTGGCGAGGACAGCGTAATAGCAAGGAGCGCTGTGGCCCTTGCTCAGGACAAAACGGTCCCGATCCTCCCATTTGGGATTTTTAGGGTCCAGGCGCATATGATTATGGAAAACGCTGGTCATAAGCTCCACGGCTGACAGGGAGCCGCCGGGGTGGCCACTGCCGGCATTGGCCGTCATGTTGATGATGTCACGGCGAACCTGGCGACAGATTTTGGAAAGTTCGGCTGTATTCATATGAGACCTCCATTTAGTGAAATACACAGTCTTTATCGTACATCATTTGGTACATAAAGTCAAGAATCGACAGGGATTTGGACTACGAAAAGCAGGCAAAAGGGCAGGGAAGGGAGCAGGGAGGAGGACTGAAAAGAAATACCGGGATCAATCCTCAATTTTCCCTTGTATTTTAACCTTTGACAAGGGATTTGCCTTTGCAGCTACGCGCAGGGATTCGTTATCAATATGTGTATAAATTTCGGTGGTATTCAAATGTTCGTGGCCCAGAACCTCCTGGACAGCCTTTACATCCACACCGTTTTGCAGCATAAGGGTGGCGGCCGTATGGCGCAGCTTGTGGGCGGAGTATTTTGTGCTGTCCAGACCGGCATCGGACAGGTGTTTTTTTACAAGATTATGGACTGTGGCGCGGCTGATACGCTGGCGGTTGCGGGACACGAACAGCGCATCCTGATCCTTGCCGCCCACCACCGGCCGTACCTGCAAATAGCGGTCTAAGGTGTCCTTGCAGGCTTGATTCAGGTAGACAATACGGACCTTATTGCCTTTGCCCAGAATACGGAGGGCATCATCCTGAATGTCGGAGCGGTTAAGTCCGATGAGCTCAGAGATACGCAGACCGCAGTTGAGAAACAGGGTCAAAATGCAGAGATCGCGCTCGCGGTTAGGGCCGCCGACGCCTTGCAGGAGGCGGACACTCTCATCCAGCGTCAGATACCGGGGCAGAGTTTTCTTGATTTTGGGTGAGTCGATATCCTTAATGGGATTATCAGGCAGTAGATGGACCTTGTTGCAAAGATAGTTAAAAAAAGAACGAAGTGTAGCCACTTTTCGGGCCCGGGTAGAGGCAGAAAGTCCTTTGTCGGAATGATCGCTGTTAGGCCGGTTCAGACGATCTCGACTGAGGTAGGCCAAGTAGCTGTAGACATCCGTAAGGGTGATGGAGCCGATGAACTCGATGCCAATGTCGCGTATGTCGATCTCATCCAGGGGACAGTCCGCAAGAGCTGGGTCTCGGAGCTGCTTCATATAGCGGAAGAAATTGCGCAAGTCCAGATAATATTCATCAACGGTTTTTTGAGAATGGGCTTTCACCGTTTCGTGGTAAGACAGAAACTCCAACAGGATCTTCGGCGAGTCCGCTCGGTAATTCATGGCCATGATATAGCACCTCACTTATAAATTCAAATATATCGCATATCAAAAGGATTCGCAAGAGCAGAAATGGGGGCCGAGAGGTATTTATAACCGCGGACGGCAAAATCCGTCCACTCAATTAAACAAAATTTTTATTTTGTTTAATTGGCAGCGTGAAAAGAAACGGAGGCTGCTGTGGCTCCCCCGGCTGGATTCAATTCTACCATGCAGCTTCCCAAGCGTCAACTAAACAAAATAACTGTTCTTGTTGAGTTTGTTATTTACGGTGGCCTACGAACTCCGTGGGTCTACCGCAGCAGTTACGCATTGATGGTCAGATTCTATTGAAACCAGCGTGTGTGCCTGTGTACACACACGCTGGTTTTTCTTACCGCACTCACACTGCGCAAAAGGCACCTCTTTTCCCCCCTCAATGAGCTCTTGGTGGGTTCAATAGGCAGCATAGTAAACTCCACCCTGGCAAATGATTCAAAAAAGCTTGCATTATAACCTGTAAATTGGTATAATTGTATAGGACAGTGCGAAAAATGGCAAATTTTGACAGAGGAAAGGATCAGAAATCATGAGACTGAGAAAAATAGCAGCGTTTCTCATGGCTGCGCTTATGGCGCTTTCACTGCTGGCTTGCGGATCGGAAAATGAAACAAATCCCGCCACTTCCAACGAAACATTTATCCCCGAGGAAATCGTCGAAAGCACATCCGCAGGCGAGTCGGAGCACAAGGACAAGGAGGATATTGACCGCTCCGACAGCGCTGCCGGGGTACCTACATCTACACCCGCTTCTGAGCCTCAACAGGAAACCAAGGTTATTGAGACTTCGAAACCACAAAGCAAGCCAATGCCTAAAGACACCTCCGCCAAAAGAAGTGACGGCTTGACTGAAAATCAGTATAGCAAAATTACAGATTATCTTGATTCGTTTTACTCCTCTATCGGTGACTTTAGTGTTAGCGTTAAGCCCGACTTATTTGCTTCAGACAGTATTGAGAAGTTAGAAACGACAATTTGGAATAGCATGATCGCTGTTCGTGAAAGATCTCTCATTGACTTACATATAAATTATTACAATTTTAACTTAAGAATAGCGGACATTCGTACTCTCTCTCCCTCAAAGGTCGAGATTGAAGTTTGGGAAAGCTGCGATCAGCAATATGCGGGGCTGTCTGTGCTATCCAGAGAGTTTGATATTGAGCATCACTTTACCCTGGAGCTTGGAGATGACTCCATATGGCGGATCAGCAACCACAAATCTGAGTGCAACCCCTTTTATGTATTCAAATATGATGCGAGCAGTAACTCCGATGCTAAAATCGGTACTGTTTTAAGCAACATTGGAATGCGGAATGCACAATATGGCGGCGAAATCAAGGCGGAACCGGCCTGCGATCATCCGTACAACAGAGCCGCCGCGGTGGAGTATGCCCGTCAATGGGTAAACGCAAGAAATCCGAACTACAAGGCATATGACGCGCTCGGTGGTAATTGCATGAATTTTGCGTCCCAGGTTCTGCACGCGGGTGGGATCCGGCAAACGGATGGTTGGTTTTTTGAAAGTCCAAAGAGATTTTACAGGTCGTGGATCAATGTGGATGGATTTACAGCCTATGCCACATCGGCTTCGCCCGACAAGCTGCTTTGCGATGTAAATGCAAACTATTATTCCGGGCAGCCGGGGGATCTTATTTTGATGGGCATTGACAGCCCGACCAATCATGCCACGATTATTTGCGATGTTGTAAAAGACGGTGACGGCAGGACGGTGGATTATCTGCTGTGCTCTAACACATCGAATCTTGAAAACTTTCCGGCCAGCGCCTACTATTATACCAACCAACGATTGGTTCAGATTTTCGGCTGGAACGATGTGCCTGCAGAAAAATTACCCTGACGCGAATGGGACTTCTCCCCTTTTTGCACAAAAATACCGGGAAGCGGCTTGCCTCCCGGTATTTTCATCTTAAATTCAGCAGCCCTTGATGCAGCGGAGGACAGCCATGAGGATGGAATAATACTTGCTGTCCGGGGTATCGGCACGGCTGGTGATGACCACCGGGCAGGAGGCACCGCAGATGGTGCTGGCCATGGTCTTACCGGCGATATAGGTACAGGCCTTATAAAGCACATTGCCGATCTCGATGAAGGGGACCAGCAGGATATCGGCCTGACCGGCTACGGGGTCGTGGATGGCCTTATGCTTCACAGACTCCATGGAAATAGCACCGTCCAAAGCCAGGGGGCCGGAGATGATGCAGCCCGGAACGCCGCGGCGGGCAATCTCGGCAGCGGTAACAGTGCTGGCCATCTTCTCGGTGACATTCTCCACAGCGGAAAGAACGGCCACCTTGGGGCAGTCGTTACCCAGGGCCTTTGCTACAGGCAGGGCATTTTCAACGATGCCGATCTGGGTGTCCACATCGGGATTGATATTGATGGCGGCGTCAGTGATCATGACAAAGCGGCCTTCATACTCGAAAATGCCGCACTGGCTCACCAGGCGGCGGCCACTGGCGGGGACGAGGCCGGTCTCACGGTTAAGAATGGCGCGGGCGAAGTTGGATGTCTGCAGGATGCCCTTCATGGGTATGTCGGCCTTCCCTTCCTTCACCAGCTTAATGGCGATTTTAGCGGACTCCAGCTCCTCGCCATCGAAGTCGATGATCTCATAGTCGGCCTCACTCTCACCCATGTCGTGGAGCATCTGAACGATCTCGGCCTTTTTCCCGATGAGGGTGCCCTCCACCACACCTCTGCGCTTGGCGTTTACCACGGCGCTGAGGGCGGGCTCGTCATGGGCGTTGGCCAGAGCGATGCGCTTTTTCATATTCTGTGAGAGAACATAGGACTCGATTTCCTTAAAGGTTGTAAACATACTTATTCCTCCCTGTATGCAGGTTTAATACGGCTCTATTATACGCCCAATTTTTAGCAAAAACAACAGGAATTCTTCCCTTTTCGCGGGTTTTAAGATTTGCCTTGTAATTGGCGGCGCTATGCGGTATACTGAAGTTACTATTTGTGGAGGTATGGGGTATGTTTTGGACGATTCTTTTTTATGCGGTATGCGCTGTAGGCGCACTGCTGTTTGTGGGACTGCTTTATTACCGCATCGACTGGGCCCGGCATCCGGAAAAATATAAGGACCTGGAAAACGATGAAAAGAGCGAATACTGGGAGAAAAAGAAAAAGGATCAGCAGCTGCGCGAAAAAAAGGCCAAGGACAAGGCAAAGGCTCTGAAGCAGCAGCGGCGGCTGGACAAGGTCAACCACTATCGGGCTGTGGCCGGAAAGAAGCCGCTGGATCAAAATTTGAAAGAGAAAAAGTAAAGGAAAAGTCCTCCGTGCAAAACGGAGGGCTTTTTTGTGATTAAAGGTCATCGTGAGCCAGAAGGCGCAGAACTTGTCCGATGTTTTTAACGGGTAGGAGGCGCAGGTCACCGGGAGCGCGGAGCTTATGGGCCTGCTGGGACGGGACGATACACTGGGTGAAGCCCAGGCGCTGCACCTCGGCTAAACGCTGCTCAATATGGTTGATGCTGCGCAGTTCACCGGAGAGGCCCACCTCCCCTACGGCGGCCAGCTTGGTGGGGACAGGCTTATCCAAATAGCTGGAGGCAATGGCGGTCAGAACGGCCAGATCGGAGGCGGGCTCATCCAGAGTCAGGCCACCGATGATGTTAAAATAGGCGTCGCACTGGGAGACCTTCAGGCCGCCGCGCTTTTCCAGCACTGCCAAGAGCATGGCGGCACGGTTAGAATCCAGACCATTGCAGGTGCGGCGGGGGTAATTGGCGTTGGACGGGGCTACCAGGGCCTGCACCTCGGCCAGGACCGGGCGGGCACCCTCCATCACACAGGTAACGCAGGAGCCGGGGGCATCCTCCGGACGGCCGGAGAGAAGCATCTCGGAGGGATTCTCCACCTCCCGCAGGCCACTGTCCAGCATCTCAAATACGCCGATCTCGTTGGTAGCTCCGAAGCGGTTTTTGGCGGCGCGCAGGATGCGGTAAGTCATGTGCTGATCGCCCTCAAAGTAGAGCACGCAGTCCACCATGTGTTCCAGGACCTTTGGCCCGGCTATAAAGCCCTCTTTATTCACATGGCCGATGACAAAAATGGTGATATTCCCCTCTTTAGCCAGCTGCATAAGCTTCATGGTGCAGTCCTTAACCTGGCCGATGCCGCCGGCGGGAGAATTGATCTCCTCGTTATACAGGGTCTGAATGGAGTCCACAATGAGAATGTCCGGCTGCTCGGTCTGAACGCACTCCAGCACATCGCCCAAATTCGTCTCCGAGAGGACGAAAAGGTTTTCACTTTCTGCGTGCAAACGCTGCGCCCGGAGCTTGAGTTGGTGGACGGACTCTTCGCCGGAGACATAGAGAACCCGGAACTGCTCACCCAGTCTTTTACAGATTTGCAGCATGAGAGTGGACTTACCGATGCCGGGAGCTCCACCCACCAGCACCAGAGAGCCTTTCACCGCACCGCCGCCTAAAACCCGATCCAGCTCACCCATACCGGTGGAAAATCGGATCTCCTGATCGGTGGACATGTCTGTAATGGCGCTTGCCTTTACAGTCCCTCTAATAGATGAACGAGTACCCTTTTTAACAGACGCCCTTATCTCCGGCTGCTCCACGATGGTGTTCCAGGCGCCGCAGGAAGGACAGCGCCCCGCCCATTTAGGTGTTTCGTTGCCGCACTGGGTACAATAGAATAGAGTTTTGGCTTTCATGGCTATTCGTTCTCCGTTCTGCTTTGTAGATACCCGGACACGATGGCGGTAGAGAGACGAAGCTGGTGACTGTCCGTCTGAAGAATCTCCGCTTCTTCTGCGTGGGACAGAAATCCACACTCCACAAGGATGCCCGGGCGCTGAATATTATTCATTAAAAAGATGGATTCATCGATTTGCTTGGCATTTTTGCGGTTGGTACCGTTAATGCCGCTGTTAAGCGCCTGTTGCACGGAGACAGCGGCGTCTTTAGCGGGGGCTACGGCGTTATAAAACACCTGGGCGCCCCGGGCCTTGGTGCCCGGGAGACTATTTTGATGGATGCTGATCAGAAAGCCCCGGGGTGTTTGATTTATCATCTCCACTCGGTTATTCAGATCAGAAATTTTTTTCTCCCGAAGGGTTTTGGCATCGCCGGAATAGATAGCGTCCGGGCCGGTGCGCGTGAGGGTAGTGCTCTCCCCTACAAAGGTGAAAAGCTGCTCCATCTTTTGCACGATCTGCAAATTGATATGACTCTCCGGCACTCCGGCTGCGGAGACCGCTCCGCCGTCCTCCCCACCGTGTCCGGCATCCAGGACCAGAATCTCTGCGGAGGGCATCGGCCTTACGGTGGACATGGCCGGCTTGTCCCGGGAAATATACAGGGCACACACCGCCCCAAGAGCCAAGATTATGGCTCCGCAGACCGACAGCAGAGTCCTTTTTTTCAGCAACACCATCACGACGCCTCTCCCCTTTCGGGTCATTGTATGCGCCGTGTTCCCGATTCATTCTATCACATTTTACCGCAAATGAAAATCCCCTGTCCCCTTTTCTTTTTCCGCTGCATAAAATGGAGTGTTCCGTGCGGAACAAAACCCTATGAGGAGGAAATGAAATTGTATACGGAAAAATCTGCCGCGGGCATGGAGTCGGCGTCCTGCCCCACACAGCAGGGCTCGCTGCCCGGCGTATGCGCACCGCTGGCTTTTCCTTATATTCCCATGCAGTGCAAGAACCCTAAACAGTATGACCGCCGGGAGGCGCTACAGCAGGGAACGCTATTTCCGGGGTTGGACCTGCCCTTTCAAAAAGAGCTGAAAAGTCGCTTTCCGGCCGTGAACAGCGCTCTATCCGAACTGATGGCCCTGGACTTCGCCGTGGATGAACTGGGGCTTTACCTGACCACCCACGCAGATGACCGGGAGGCTTTGGAGCTGTACTGGAGCTATATTGCCCTGGCTCAGGAGGGACGCAAGCGCTACCAGGAGACCTACGGCCCGATTCTGCAGACTGACACCACACCCGACGGCTACCGCTGGCTCAATGATCCGTGGCCTTGGGACGAAGGAGGAAATAGCTGATGTTTGTATATGAAAAAAAACTGCAATATCCCGTACGCATCGCCAACCCTAACCCGAAGCTGGCGGCGGTGATTATCAGCCAGTATGGTGGCCCAGACGGCGAATTAGGCGCATCACTGCGGTATTTAAGTCAGAGGTACGCTATGCCTTATGCCGAGCTAAAGGGCTTACTGACGGACATCGGAACGGAGGAGCTGGGTCACCTGGAGATGATTGGCACCATTGTTCACCAGCTCACACGGAATCTTTCAGAAAAGGACATCAAAACGGCTGGCTTTGACGCCTACTTCGTGGATCACACCACAGGCGTATATCCGGCGGCAGCCTCCGGCTTTCCCTGGAACGCCGCATCTATAGCCGTAACGGGAGATGTGATCGCAGACCTAACCGAGGATCTGAGTGCCGAACAGAAAGCCCGGGTAACCTACGACAACATCCTGCGGCTTTCCGATGACCCGGATGTGAACGATGTTATTAAGTTTCTGCGGGCTCGGGAGGTTGTCCACTTCCAGAGATTCGGAGAAGGACTCCGCCTTGCTCGAGAGAAAATGGACCAAAAGAATGTGTACTTCACCAACCCTGCCTTTGACAAGTAAATAAAATCAGCCGCAGACCGAGGTTTGTCCGATCTGCGGCTGCATTATTATAGCTTTTTATTCCTCCTCCACCGGCAAGACAAGGCGGGAGCAGTAGCGTTGGGCATCGATCTCCCGGCCTGTGTAGGGAGCTACAATGCCCAGTACACGGGGCGGGGCATTGGGCTTCAGACCCCGAGCCTTTACCTCTCTGCCCAGGGTCAGCCACGCCTCGTCCATGCCGCCGTATTCGCCGTAGTAGAGTACCGAGAGCGCCCGGCACTCCGGTAACACCCACAGCCTCGGCCGGGGCTTTATCCGCCCGCAGCGGAACACAGACATCAAAGGAAAAGGGATCCTTGCCGATATACCCCTCCAAAAAATCTTTTCGGTCTGAGATAGTAAAAAGCGGGTCATCTGACAGTATATAGCCCTTTCGTATACACTCATGGTACAGGGCGTACATGGCGTTGTACTTTTCCTGGCCGGTGTGTCCCCAGTAGCGACGCATGATGCAGGTAACAGCAGGCAGCGTTATTACCTGCACGGACATACCGGCCTTTTCCTGCACCCGAAGACGCAGCTCCTCTATGCTGCGCTGAAGTTCGTGCAGACGGTCCTCTAAAGCTGCGAGCATATCGGCTGCTTCTCCACCCCGAACGAAGTAATCAATAACCTCCTCATTATTTGCGCCCATGGACTTGAACTTCTCTATTTGCATGATACGGGCTACATTATGATTGTCGTAGTATCGGCGACCGCTGTCGGGAGCGATGTAGGCTGGGGTCAATAGGCCCTTTTCTTCCATGCGCAGGAGCGTGCTGCGGGAGAGACCGCAGGCCCGGGCAGCCTCCGTAATTTGGAAGAATTCTTTTTCCATTCCCATTGTAAAACCTCCAAAAAAGCGCTTGCTTCGTTCATATGTGAACGGATTATAATACTATTATAGAAAATAGGTTTTGAGATTGTCAAGCTCTATTTTTTGCAGGCGGGGCGCGCTTGGGTGTTCCCGAGCCCATTTCAATCCGCGCACCCCTTACGGGGTGCGACCTCCGGTCAGCTCATCAAGATAGCGGCACTTCATATTTCAATCCACGCACCCCTTGCGGGGTGCGACGTCGGCTGCCGCAGCCCTCCGTATCAATCGTTTTTATTTCAATCCACGCACCCCTTGCGGGGTGCGACGATCACGATAGCAGAGAGCGTACCGGCCGTAATATTTCAATCCACGCACCCCTTACGGGGTGCGACCTTGTCAAGTCCATCTCCCGCTTTGCCCGCAACACATTTCAATCCACGCACCCCTTGCGGGGTGCGACTCGCTCAGCGCAACCGCGGCCCAGTCCGCGCCGCCATTTCAATCCACGCACCCCTTGCGGGGTGCGACTGCCCGACTCGGGCACGGAAAGGAGCAACAAATGAATTTCAATCCACGCACCCCTTGCGGGGTGCGACGACAATTCCCGAACGGCACATTGCCTACCGCCGCGTCATTTCAATCCACGCACCCCTCGCGGGGTGCGACTGCCATAGATTCACCTCACCCTCATGGCTTCGTCATTTCAATCCACGCACCCCTTGCGGGGTGCGACAGCAAAAATACACAAATTTCTCTGTGTACTTTTGTGACAAAAGGCTCTTCTTAGACAGTTTCACACAAAACGCCGCCTTTTAAAGCGTTTTTCTACATATAAACGCAGGAAAAACTTTTCAATTTGCGGTGCGAACTGTATGGGAAAAATCTGTACGCTTCCCCTTCGCACTACAAAATCATTGGGTCTTCCGGAAAATAGGTCTGCTTGCAGCCAAAGTGCTCGATTTTACCTTCATGCTTTTTTCCCAAGTAATAAAATCGTAGGCTATCCTTCTCTGCATCCATGAGCTTGCAGAGCTTATTTTGCAAACTGCGGCACTGAGCCGTGTCCAATAGACACTCAAACACAGAGTTCTGCACACGCTGCCCATAGTTGACACACTGCTTGGCAATCTGCCGCAGACGCCTGCGCCCGGCGGCATCCTCCGTGTTGACATCATAGGTGATAAGTACCAGCATATGCCCCTCACTTCCATAAAAACGGCGGATACTCATCCAAATCGCCCCGCGCAGGCGCCGGACACACCCAGTGTCCGGGAAAAAATGCGCATATCCCGGGTGACGAGGAGGTCTCCCCGGCTCTCGGTAAATCCACCGTTGTGGGCGTTTTCGTGAAGGATCGCTCCGTCGGTGGTGCGGAAATTTTCTGCCCACTGGTTCTCGATATGGATAAGCGCCCACTGGCGGCGGCAGAACTTGAAGTGCTGCAAACCGGAGAGTTGGAGGAAATCCTCTTCGGGATAAATCACCCCATCCGTGTGCAGGTTACGCCCTCCGGCAGTTTCTCTTCGTCCACGGTGACGGCATAATCGTCATAGCATCTAGGCGTAGTCACACCGTCCTTTCGTGCTGCCTTCACCAGTTCAAAGAGCTTATGGGCAGGGGCACAGCCCAGCTCACAGTCATGCTTGAAAACGATCAGTTCCCGGACGGCCATCTTGCCCCGCGCGGCGGAGTGGTCATTTTCAAACATATTCAAAATGGCAGTCCACAGCAGGTCAAGATCCTCCTGAGAAAAGCCGGTGGTCTTACGGGCGAGGTTGGCGGAAACATAACCCTCCACGCGATACAGGCCGTAGGGTACGATGTACTTGCGGCCCATCTCCGTGCCCTTCTTCTCCGCGTCCGCCTCGGTAGTGATGGCCACGCGGGTGATGGTCACCTCCTGCGGCAAAATAGGATCGACGCTGCGGGCAAAGCCCAGCTGCACCGGTCCCCGCACCTGACCGCAGTTGAGGGCCCCCTTCACGAAGGTGGTCATCACCGCGCCGAAGGTACGGATGTCGTAGAAATTGGAGCACATGAAGTCCCGGAGTTTTTCATCCAAATGCTCGTCCTTTTTCTTTGCATCCTTCAGCTTGTCCGGATCAACCCCTACATAGGCGCAGGCTTCCTTGTCGCTGGTATTCAGAGGAACGCCGTCCTTGATATAGATGCGATAGCCGCTCTCCCCCTCCTTGGCGGTCTCCACATAGTTGCGGATCTTGCGCTTGAGGCACACATCCGTCACAAGGCCGTAGCCGGTCTCGGGGTCCACGCGGGGCATATTGCCCGCATCAGGGTCGCCGTTTGGATTGCCGTTTTCCACATCGAACAGCACCACAAATTCATACCGGTTCTTGATGGGTTCAGACATTGTTCTCTTCCTCCTTTTTGGTAAAACGCTTCTGCGTTTGATGATAGTAACCGAGGTCAAAAGCTCCCTGCTGTGCCAGCGTCATGCGGGCGGGGTAGCTTTCACCTAAAATGCCCTTGAGCGCCATGACCTGCTTGTCATAGTAAACACGCTGTCCTCCCTCCAGCTTGCGCAGATGCTTCTGGTACAGGTTGTTCAGCACAGGGAAAATGCTGGCGGGCATCGCCGCCGCGGAGTTGAAATACTTATCCTTGATGGTCGCATTGATACCGGGATTTGCGGTCTGCTGTACCGCCTCGTAGACGGAAAACAGGCGGCCCAGCGTATAGGCAGTATTGGTACTTGCTTCATTGAGACTCACGGTCAAAACCTCCTTCGGACAGTCCTCGTGTGGATTTTTCAGATAATAGGCCTTGATGATCGCCGCCCGTCCCCATGTGATATGGCGCTCCGCCCGGATACGGAGCATCGTTGCCTCCAACAGAGAGGCGGGATAGCGTCCGCCGGAAAAAATGGCCCGGGCCGTCGCGCCGGCCATAATGGGAGAGGGCGCTTTATCACGGGAATTCAAGTTCACCGTCTCCCGCAGCAGCGCCCACAACGGCAGATAAGTGAATTTTTCATAGGAAGGACGAACGATCTCCATACGCTCATAGTGGTCGTTGACATTCTTCATCAGCGCTCCGAAGCTGTCCCGTAGGAAAAAGCGGACGGAGAGCCGGGCCGCGTTGGGAGCCAGCCCCAAAATGTAGAACGGGCGATTGGGGTCAATGCCCAGGTCGTCACAGGGTAAACCGTTTGCTAAGCGCTTGAGGGCTGCCCGAAGGTCATCGTCCGACAGCCCCTCTTTTCCACCGCCGAACAGCGCTGCCACGCCGAAGGTCTGGTAGATGTCCTCCGCACCCTCCGCCCAGCAGACTACGGTGGTATCGCCGATGGTCTGCACATTTTCCTTATCGGCAAGCAGATGGTTCAGTGCGGCGGTATAGGCAAAGGCGGCGTATTTCCCCACCGGGGCGTTGAAGCTCTGCTCGTGTCCGTAGGAACAGAACGCTGGAGCATTGAAGGACACAAGCGCCGCACCGCTGGACTGCGCGTCCCGAACACCCTTCACCGACGGATGTACGGCGGTGATCTCATCCTCCCTGCCTGTTACAAGGCACTGCATTCGCACCGCATCCGTACCGCCGCTCTCCCGATACCGCTGCCACGCCTCTCGGATGGCGGCATCCTCCTGCGGGTAGATCCCGGCAGCGCGGAACAGGAGATTTCCGCCTGATATTACCTCATCAAGCAGCCCGGCAAGGGTCGGGTGCTCCGCCGCATTTTCCGGTTTCCAGTTGTCGAAAAATGCCAGAATCGAGTGGGCCACAGGGGAATCAACACCGTCCAGAACCGCGTGGTGCAGCTTCGATGCTGCGGCGAAACAGTTTCGGCTGCGCTCGGGCTTACCTTTTTGGTCGATACCGAGCAGATAGGAGGAGTTGTCCCACAAGAAATTCGCGGCGATACCCACCGTGCGCTTCACAGCCGCAGGCAGCGCCATAGACTGCGGCTGTTGGACGGTTTTCTTTCCCTTCGTCACATCCTCCATTGTGGGGACGACCTGCGTCAGTACGCCGTTTTCATCCAGATACAGTGCAAAGCTGATCTTCGCAGGGGCCCAGCCGGGAGCGTCGATCTTTCCCTGTGCAAGCAGATCCTCATAATACCGCGTCAGTGCCTGCAGAATCATCTCCTCACCTCCCCGTTATCCGGCGGCGGAACCGTCATTACGCCGTTGACCAACTCCGCCCGGAAGAATATAGGCGTGATGTTTTCGGGGTCACGATAGTCCATATCCCAGAGTATCCACCCCAAATCCTTTGCGCCCTTCAGCTCGTCGGGACAGGGCGGCAGAGCGGCACAGCGGCGGAAATGGGCGGGAAATTCCCGTGTACCGAGGTAGGGCATACTGTAACACTGTCCTCGTTCCAACCGCCGCTTGATAATGTCCTGAAATTTTCCGTGGTTGTCCCCCGGTGCGGCGGCAGGCGTCATCTCAAAGTGGGCATCGATGACATAATGGACATCCCGCAGCACCATAGCCGCCCGTTGCTGGATGCTCTCCGGGGTGGCCAGATACAGTTCTCCCACTCCGCCGTTCATCACTGCTTCCACTTTATTAGCGCTGATGATGTCCTTCACCTCGTTACGGCGGATATTGGTGAAGCGGATGGGACTGCACACATGGATGCGGTCGATCACCCATCTGAGACCAGGGTGCCAGTAAATGCTTTCCAACAGCCCTCGCGCTGCCGAAGGTGTCATCACATCGTAGCTGACGCGCTCCGTCTTCATCTCTGGCCGCGTGAAGCATGCGTAGTCACCCCAGATCTCCACTTGGATTGGCATTGGATCACTCCTCTCTTCCCTCTTTCCATGGTTTTAATATCAGTATAGGTGCTACTGTATCCTATAGGACACCTTATATAAAATCAGCTCTTCCTGTCTCCGGTTCCAGCGCAAGTCCCGTACGCTCGTCATATAATGTCAGATCGGCGAGAATGGCGCTGTCCTCGTCCAGAGCGGGAATGTCCCGCGCAGTCAGCAGCGCACCGGCGGCATACAGCGCCTTGAAATGCTGGTCATATACGGAAACGGCATACCGGCCCAGCTTGCGATAGAGGCTCTTGGAGCATTTCCCTTCCCTTAGTTGCTCAATGAGCGCTGCACCATCGCCAACGGGCACATAGACCGTATATGTATTTTCATCGATGAAGTGAAAATGCTCTGCCACGGTGCGCAACGGCAGACTACAGCCGCTGATGCCCATTTCAAAGGCTTTGACAACGCCATACTTGTCAAGCGTTTCCCCGCTCAAGGTCCGCAGTTCACGAAAATAGCGCTGCATGGTCTCCTGTGCGGCAGGGTCACGCCCGCCATCCAGTGCATGGCGCGTTGCGCCCACAGCCGTGCGGAACAAAAGCGGCGGAAGCTCCGTCCGCTCGAAGACCGTTACGATACTCTCATCTGCCGCCCGCTTCCCCTCCCGGTTGCAGCGCCCCGCCGCCTGCAGAATGGAATCCAGTCCAGCCAGCTCACGGTAGACTGTAGGAAAATCCACATCTACACCCGCCTCAATAAGAGATGTAGACACCACACGGCATGGTTCGCCGTCCTTCAATCTCTGCCGAATTTCCTCTAAAATCGCCTGTCTCTGCGTAGGGATCATCAGGGTAGAAAGATGGAAACACCCCTCTTTGGGCAGGCGGTCAAAAATCTGCTGCGCCGCCCTGCGGCTGTTGACCACGCAGAGTACCTGTCTGTGATTGCTCAACCGCTCCGTCAGCGCGTCATCCTCCAAAACCCCGGCCTGCCGGAAAGTCACACGGCGAAAGCGATCATATATCTCCTCTGTTTGGGGGCACAGCTCCATCACGGTATGCCCCGGCGCGTAGGTACGCAGTAAATCACGCAGGGACGGCTGCGTAGCGGTACACAGCACCAGGGTGGAGCCGACATACTCTGCCAGCGATGCCATTGCCGCCACACAGGGCCGCAGGTGGCACAGGGGCAGCATTTGCGCTTCATCAAAAATGATGACGCTGTTTGCAAGGTTGTGAAGCTTGCGGCATTTGGAGGAGCGGTTGGCGTATAAGGAATCGAAAAACCGCGCCGCCGTTGTCACCACCACCGGCATATCCCAATTTTCCGACGCCAGCGCCCGGCGTATCTCCTCGGGCGACGCGCCATCGGAGAGGTCGAACTCCATGCCGGAGTGGTGCTCCAGCACATTACCGCTGCCTAGAATATTCCGAAACACCTCCGCATTCTGCTCGATGATAGAGGTGTAGGGAATGATGTAGATCACTCGCTTCATGCCGTGAGTTACTGCGTGATGCAGGGCAAACGCCAGCGATGTAACCGTTTTTCCGCCGCCGGTCGGCACGGTAAGCGTGTAAATGCCTTTCGGTTTACACCCCGCCTCTATGCAGGTATTCAGCATTTTGCATCGGAGATGGTTCAGCTCCGTTTTCGGATTTTGCCACAGTGCGATATAGGCCTCCAACCGCTTGAGCAGCGTCGGCAGGTCGTCGTAACCGCCCCGGCCCTGCTCTCCGTTCATAAACCGCTCCGTGTCCAAAAAATCCGCGTCCACCAAGCAGGAATAGAGCATTCGTGTCCGGAATGACAATTTCCACAGATCACGCTCCGGCGTTTCCGGCGGGATCTGCGGCAGCGCTGCACCGCACTCACCGCAGCGATCCAAATACCGCTCCTCCAAGCCCTTTTTGAGTCGTCCGTAGAGGGTTACATCCCCTGCCTGATCGGTTCGTGGGTTTCCGAAATCAGGAAGTCCACTATGATGCCCCGCTACACAGGCAGCAGCACATGTGCGTAAAAGCCGTGCGCAGGCCACTGCACCGGCGGTGGCGTGATCCACAATGGGACCGCCCTCCAGTAAGCGCTTTTGGAAGCCATCGGTGCATTTACCAATATCATGGGCAAGACCCATCAGCTCTCCCTCTGCCTCTGCTCCGAACTCGCCTGCGAATGAGCGGCATAGCGCAGCGGTTCCCGACAGATGCTCTGCTATCATCTGTCGGCGGCCATCGTCTGAAATGTGAGCATAATAGTCCATTTCATTTCCTCCAAAAGAAAAAAATCAGCCCTGTAATTATTACAGGGCCGGTTCCAAAGACGGCCGAAAAACAGCCCTTACTCTGTCAATATAATACAATTCATTAGCAAATATCACAATAAACCATGGTGCGAATTTATCAAAGCAAGTAGATGAGATGCTGTGATCCGGTTTATGGTTGCGATGGGCTTGCCCGTTGCGCTCACAAGCTCCTGCTGCGGCGTTTCCACCGTAAATGTACGCCACATTGTTGCACCACGGCAAAATATCGACTACACATCTATATTATAGCGTATAGTACGCTTATTCGTCAACCGCTTTTTAAGTATTGCACTTAAAAATGGGGCAAACGAAACGGCTCTATCGGTAAAAAGATAATGGCGGCTACCATTTCTGATAGCCGCCGCAGATGCTGCCGTTAAGCGTATAGAGTGTGTCCCATTTATTCATCCATAGGTTTATTGGGAAAAATAAGGGCGCAGATAATATAAGCCAGGACGCCACTGCCGCCCAAAGCACAGAACAGTACCCAGGCCAGTCGAATCAGAGTTGGGTCAACAGAAAAATACTCCGCGATACCCGCACAAACACCGGCTAATATCTTGTTATCGGATTTATACAGCTTTTTCATGGTCAATTTCCTCCTTAATATCTCTTTTCTTTGCAATTTTACTGCCTAAAAGTGTTCCCAGCAGCACACTCCGGACCGAAAAAAACCAGGGCAGCGCTGCCTATTCGGATTGACTTACGGGATATTCCCCCTTTTTCTGGGTCTATGATAGGCCTATATTTCACATTTGTCAATGAAAAAGCACACGAAAAAGGAGCCCCTGCCCTTGCAGGCAGAGGCTCCCACGAATTCGTTTACTTTCTATCCAGCCACGTGGGCCGCATATAGAGCTTGATGGGATAAATGACCATATCGTCCAGGCCCTGCTCGGCCTTGGCCTTTTCCAACTCCGGCACCAGCTTCTCAACGCAGGTGGTATAGGTGATGGGAATACCTGTCTCCCGGGAGATGTCCCGGCAGAGCTGATAACCCTTCAGAATATCCTCCACCTTAGTCTCACGAAGCAGGTGTGTGTTGCTGATAAGGCCTTTCACCTTCAGCCCGGTCTCGGCCTGGATGGTCTGAATGTGATACAGTGCGCCCTCCAGGGTGTCCGTTTCCGGTCGGTTGGCATTCACCACGATAAGCATTTCGCAGTCCGACTCATCCACAAAGTACTTCTTGAACTGGTTCAGCACCCGTGCGCCGGCGTTATCGCCGCCCACATCGGCCACCACCATATAGTCTTTGTTTTCCAGCGGAGCTTTCATGCAGGCGGAAATGGCCGGTAGATCCTCGGTGATGTCGTAGCCAAAGGAATTGAAGTGAATGGTGATGCCCATATCCTCCAAAAACTCCTGCCGCTCTCTGCTACGGAAGTAGGGGTTGGCAATGTCCATATCCAGGATGGCTACTTTATCGTACTGCTTCTTCAGGTTGATGACATGGTTCACGGAAAACTCTGTTTTGCCGCTGCCATAATGGCCTACTATAAGCGTAATTCGTTTCAAGGCAATTCTTCTTTCTTACTCTTTCCAAGCAGACAGAGCTGTCTTGTTGGCGGGGATGAGGGCGGCCTTCTTGCCGGTCATGGTCTTGGCCAGGACCTTGTCCATGATGTCCAGGCTCACCACGCCGGAAGCACGGATGATGGCGCCCAGCATGACCATATTGGCGGTCTTGCCATTGCCCACTTCATGCTCGGCAATATGAGTGCAGTCCACATAGTGAACATTTACATCGGTGCGGCGAGCCTTATAATTGATAACAGAAGCGTTCACAAACAGGTGGCCGCCGGGAACCAGCATATCCTCGAATTTGTCCAGAGAAGGACCATTCATAGCAACCAGAACATCACAGGTAGTGACCAAGGGAGAGGCGATGGGCTTATCGGAAATGCAGACGGTGCAGTTAGCCGTACCGCCGCGCATCTCGGGGCCGTAGGAGGGCATCCAAGTGGCCTCTTTGCCCTCGTACATTGCAGCGTAGGCCAGCATCTGGCCGATCAAAAGCACACCCTGGCCGCCGAAGCCGGCCACAAAAACTTTTTTAGTAGCCATTTACTTTACCTCCTTGACTTCCTCGGGGCACTTGAACTGCTTCACAGGATAGTAAGGCATCATGTTCTCCCGCAGCCACTCCATAGCCTTAGGAGCGGTCAGGCCCCAGTTGGTGGGGCAGATGGACAGGAACTCAACAAATGCGAAGCCCAGCTTCAGATCCTGCACCTTAAAGGCACGGCGGATAGCGGACTTAGCCTTGCGCACATTGGCGGGGGAATCCAGAGAAACGCGCTCCACATACACGGCGCGGTCCTGGCAGGAAATCAGCTCGCACATACGCATGGGCATACCGGCCTGCTCCACGGTACGGCCATCCACGCAGGTGGTGGTCTTTTGGCCGATCAGAGTGGTGGGGGCCATCTGGCCGCCGGTCATACCATAGATGGCATTGTTGATGAAGAAGGTGCAGAACTTCTCGCCGCGCTCAGCAGCGTGAATGATCTCGTTGGTGCCGATGGAAGCCAGGTCACCATCGCCCTGGTAGGTAAACACAGGGGAGTTGGGATGCACGCGCTTGATGCCGGAGGCAACAGCGGGGGCACGACCATGCGGAGACTCCATCATATCAACATTCATGTACTGGTGAGCCACAATGGAGCAGCCCACGGGGGAAACGGCGATGCAGTTACCCAGGTCACCGCGCTCCTCCAGCACTTCCATAATCAAGCGATGAGCAATACCGTGCGTGCAGCCGGGGCAGTAGTGCAGCTCGGTCTCACGCATACCTTTTGTATATTCAAATACGGGCTTCAACTTACTTCACCTCCATAATCTTCTTGGTCCGGTCAACGATCTCCTGGGGATCCAGCAGCATACCACCGACGCGGTTGATGAGGCTGACGGGCAGCTTGCACTCCACGGCCAGCTTCACATCGTAGATCATCTGACCCTGGGACAGCTCCACAGAGATGATGTGCTTGGTGGTGTTGAAGTCGATCTCCTTAAAGGCATTCACGGGGAAGGGCCAGAGGGACTTGGGACGGATCAGGCCGACCTTGATGCCCTCGTTTGCCAGCATCTCCATAGCCTCCATAGCGATACGAGAGGTGGAACCATAGGCCACAAACACGACCTCGGCGCCGGCAAGATCACGGGACTCCCAATCCTGCAGCTCGCGCTCGGCCTTTTCGTACTTGGGCCAATATTCATTGATGTAGTTCTCCAGCAGCTCCTGCTTGAGCCACACGGAGTTGATGGCGTGACGGTCTCTCTTATTCTTATGGCCGGTCAGCGCATAGGGCTTAGCCACGGGGATCTCGTCCTCCGTGAGAGCAGCCTTGGGCTCGGGCATCACAACAGGCTCCATCATCTGGCCCAACATACCGTCGGCGGCGATGATGACGGGGTTTCTGTATTCATCAGCCAGGTCAAAAGCCTTGCCGATCATATCGATGGCTTCCTGGATGGAGTTAGGAGCCAGAACGATGGTGTGATAGTCGCCGTTGGAGCCGCCACGGGTGACCTGATTATAGTCGGCCTGACCGGGCTGGATGGAACCGATGCCGGGGCCGCCGCGCATAACATTGATGATGACCACAGGCAGCTCTACGGAGCAGAGCAGACCGATGGACTCCTGCATCAGCGCGATACCGGGAGAAGAGGAGGTGATCAGCACACGACCGCCGGCAGCGGATGCGCCGTAGGCCATGTTGATGGCGCCCAGCTCAGACTCAGCCTGGATGAAGGCGCCGCCGTTCTTCTTCAGCTCTCTGGACATATACTCGGGAACCTCGCTCTGCGGGGTGATGGGGTAACCGAAATAGTATCTGCAGCCGGCGTTGATAGCGGCGGCAGCGAAGGCTTCGTTACCCTTCATTAATTTCTTTTCTGCCATTTCTTTGTTACCCTCCTACTTATTCCTCAACATAGACATTGATGATGCCGTCCGGACACATCAATGCGCAGCTGGCACAAGCAATACACTTGTCAGGATCCGTTATGCTGATGGGATGATAGCCCTTTCTATTCACGGCCTCATCATCAAGCTTCAGGATCTTCATAGGACAAGCGTTCACACACAGCTCGCAGCCCTTACAGCGGTCTGTTCTGAAAACCAATTTTCCTTTTTTTGCCACTTGACTCACTTCCTTTTCTGTTTTCCGGTGGAAAACCCACTTCCACCCGATAAGTGTATTATAACGAAAAATGTTGCAATAGTCAACGGATTATGCCCGTTTACCATTGTTAAATTCTAGATTTCATCCATTTCATTAAAAATGCAGAGTAATTTTGTGCATATTTTTTTTGCGTTTATTTTGCTGAAAGTATAGAAAGAAACGGTTTCATTTTGTGAAACAAATTGTTGACTTTACGGGAAATAATTGGTATAATGAAGCGGCATAGGAGGTGTGTCGAATGAGTTCATTTGGTTACCATGTGGGCCAGCGCATAAAAAAATACAGAAAAAGCCGCGGATACACCATTGAGAAGTTCTCCGCCATGATCGGCAAGAGCAAGGCCACCGTGTCAAAATACGAAAACGGGACCATTACCATTGATATTGAGACCCTGTACGATATTGCACAGAAGCTGGATATTGATCTCAAGTGCTTCATTGACTATCACCCCCCGGTGATGCACTCGGAGCCGGTTTTGCCGAAGAATTATTACTTCAATCAGCCCAGGGCCTATATGTATTACTACGATGGACGCGTGCGGCAGATCGTCCGCTCTCTGCTGTGCTTCTCCCCTTCTACGGCAGGAGAGTCGGTGGATGTAATGCTCTATGTGGGCGTAGAGGATTTCTCTAATCCTGACCGCTGCCAGCACCTGTTCACCGGTGAAATGAAGGCCTACGACACCATTACCCACATGGTGCTTAACAACCAGATCAATGAGGCGGAAAAAATGTACATCTGTATGCTCAACCCCATGCAGACTCGGACACCCGCCATCGGACTCCTCTCCGGCATCGGCAGCAGTCCCTTCTTCGCGCCCATTGCCGTGAAAACCCTGATCTCCAAGGAGCCTCTGGAGGAAAGCGACCGCCTGCTCAATACCATTAAACTGGATAAGGACGACTACCATCTGCTGAAATACTATAATATGATGGTAGTCAACCGTCCCGCAGCCCTGTTTTTGGAGTGATGGCAGGGTACATATATCGTATAAAAATGCCGGATCACACGATCCGGCATTTTTTAGCTCATTTTAAGTATTTCTCGCTTCAGACGCAGGATAATCCGCTTTTCGAGGCGGGAAATATAAGACTGGGAGATGCCCATTCGGTCAGCCACTTCCTTTTGGGTCATTTCCTTTTTTCCTCCCAGGCCGAAGCGCAGGGTTATGATATCCTGCTCCCGGGAGGAGAGCTTACCCACCGCATCCCGGAGCAGCTTACGGTCCACATCCGCCTCAATGGGTCGCATCACCGTGTCACCATCCGTGCCCAGAACATCGCTGAGAAGCAGCTCCTTGCCGTCCCAGTCTGTGCTCAATGGCTCATCGAAGCTCACCTCTGTCCGCTGGGCGGCGTTTTTGCGCAGATACATGAGGATTTCATTTTCGATGCACCGAGAAGCGTAGGTGGCCAGCTTGATATTTTTATCCGCTCGGAAGGTGTTGATAGCCTTAATAAGACCAATGGTTCCGATGGAGATGAGGTCCTCCATGTTGATCCCTGTATTTTCAAAGCGTCGGGCCAAATATACAACCAATCTAAGATTGTGCTCAATAAGAGTCTGGCGCACGGCGAAGTCTCCCCGACCCATCCGGGCGATAAGCTCCGCCTCCCTTTCCCGGCTCAAAGGCTGCGGCAGCGTATCGCTGCCGCCTATGTACATGACCTTATCCGGCCTGGCCAGACGCAGAAGACTGCGCCAGATCCGCAGTATCAGCTTCTTCAGTGTTCTCCCCCCTTTCCATGGCGCCGCCCCACAGGGCACAATAGCCTCCGCCGTCGCTTACCGGCCCCGGCGAAAGGGCAATGAGTGTTCGGGGCATTCGCCTGCGGTGCAGGGCTATATAGTCACTGCGCACAGCCAAAAGCAGCCCCGACTCCGTTCCCACGCTGCGAAAGGGCAGCAGGGTAAAATGGAGCCGGCTCCCTCCATCATAAAGTCTCGCCATGGCCGCCTCCGGTGCAGAATTCTCCCGCAAAATAGCGGCATCCCGCTCCGGCAGAAGCTCCAGCACCGCCGCCTGTTCCGCCACCAACACCGGCCGCCCATTTACCGGGTCGCGCAGGGTGTTGCCCGTATCGTGCAGGGCGGTGAGTTTGCGCACATGGCCGCCTATGGCTACCTGAACTGTCATCAATTCCCCTCCTCCATGTCTTGCTCCCTGCCGAAACAGCAGGTGCAGCACCGCACTCAGCGCCGCTGTGCCGCCCAACAACAGCCTCCAGTCGATCTCAGCCCGATAGATCCGCCCCAGCAGCAGACCCGGCGCACCTACACAAAATCCCGCAGCCAGGATTATACCAGCCAGTGCCCCGGAGAGGAGGAAAAACAAACCTATCAGCCTCCAGCGGCTGCGCTCCGGCGCAAACGCCGCCAGTGCCATGGCTGCACCGGAGACCACCTTGCCTACAGGATGTGCCAGCCAGCCAAGTCCCGGCAAAAACACAACCGCCGCGTACAGACCGCCCCCGGCGGCACACAACAGCAGCCGCAACCGCCGCAGCGGAATACCCGCCAGCCGCGCCGATGCCAGCAGGAGCAGATAGTCCACTGCCAGGTTCAGCAAAAACACACGGTCGATATAAATACGCAACAGCCTCCCCCCTCTCCGCTATGATTATATCCCCACGGAGATGAGAATCCCGTCATATCCGGGCGCAAAAAAATGTACCCCGCCAAAATGGTCGGGGGTCATAAGAAAGTAATATCGTATTTTCTCAGGAACGGCGTGGCTTCGGTCACGCCGTTTCCTGTTTCAGCAGTTCTTCCACGGGGATAAAGCCCACAAGGTCATAGGAAATGCGGATGCCCTGATGCCGCTTGCCACTGGACTTGTCCGGGGCTTCAATGTAGATTGCCTTGACAAGCTCCCGCAGCGCATACGGGGTAAGCTCGTCTAAATCCTCGTATTTGCGTACCCGCTGGATAAACTGCTCCAAATTTTCAATCTGTCGTTCCTGTACTTCGATTTCCTGCTGCAAAGTCTGAATTTCCGCTTTAAGCTGCGCTTGTTCGTCTTCATAGGTCTTGCTCATCATAGAAAACTTTTCATCTGTGATGCGCCCCGCCACATTGTCCTCGTAAATGCGGATAAACAAACGGTCAAGCTCTCCCAGCCGCTTTTCGGCCTGTGCCAGCCGCTTCTTGTGTCCACGGATCGCGGCTTCGCTGGACAGCCGGAGCTTCTGCTCCATGACGGCACGGAAATGATCCTCATACCGACTGACATAGGAAATCACAGTTCTCATGTGCATCCAGACCAATTCTTCCAGAACAACAGCACGGATAAAGTGTGCCGAACAACTTCCCGTATTGCTGCGGTAGTTGGCGCATACAAAATGATCCTGCCGCTTTTCAAAGTAGTTGGTGGTGCAGTAGCGCATTTTTGCTCCACAATCAGCGCAGTAGACCATGCCGGAAAACAGACTGCTCTTGCCCGTCTTTGTCCTGCGGTGACGCTGTTGGCGAATCTCCTGCACCTTGTCAAAGACCTCCTGCTCAATGATCGACGGGTGGGTGTTGTAGAAAACCGCCTGTTTTTCAATAGGCGTTTCCCGCTGCTTCTTGTCCCAGATGGAGTTGGTGTAGGTCTTGAAATTGACGGTGCATCCCGTGTATTCCCGCCGTTCCAGAATGTGAACGACCGTGTTGGTGTTCCAATGGTAAGGATCAGCGGTTTCCGGGCTGGGTGTCTTGATGCCCTCACGCTTCTTGTAGGCGGTGGGGTTAAGTACCTTTTCCTCCTGCAAGAGCTTTGCAATCTGCATCGGGCCTCGCCCTTCCATGCACAGCTTGAAAATGCGCTTGACTACCAATGCCGCCGCTTCATCCACGACCCACTTTGTCTTGTCCTCCGGGTCTTTACGGTAGCCGAACGGAACATTGACGGTCAGAGGAACGCCGCGTTCGCCCTTTGCCTTATTGACAGCACGGATCTTGCGGCTGGTGTCTTTGGCGAAAAACTCGTTGAACCAGTTCTTGATGCCCGCAATATCGCTGTCGGTACTGTTGGGGTCGATGGTGTCAAAATGGTCGTTGATGGCAATATAGCGCACATTGTACTTTGGGAATGTGAAGTTGATATACAGCCCTGTCAGCGAGGAATTACGCCCCAGTCGTGATAGGTCTTTCGTACAGCAGACTGCCACTCTGCCCGCTTCGATTTCCGCAAGCATAGCTTGAAAGCCGGGACGGTCAAAGTTCGTACCGCTATATCCATCGTCCACGAAAAAGGTCGGATTCGGGAAACGGTGCTCCTTTGCGTATTGGAGCAGGATCATTTTCTGATTCTGGATGCTGTTGGATTCGTCCTCTTTGCCGCCTTTCTTATCCTCTTTCAAATCTTCCACGGATAAGCGGCAGTAAAGCGCGGTGATTTTATCAGTTGCCCGTAACATTTCTGTTTCCTCCTTCAAAGGGGCAACTGCCAGTACAGGATTGGTTGCTTCTATTGTACCAAGAGACTGCGTATTTGTCATTCAGAATCCTCCATCTTTTCTGTAAACTTTTCGCCCATGATGCGTTCCATCTTTTTATCCAGCGTTTCCACGCCGTCATAGCTGCCTGTGACGGTGTAGACTGTGCCGCCGATTTCCTTTTGCAAGGTGAACTCCGGCAGCCAGAACGCGGACAGATTTTTCACGCAGAGATGGCCGTCCTCGTTGAAGTAGCAGTTGTGCCGGGGATGATCGGGCGGCAAGGGCTGCGGTTTGAGATACGGGTCTGGATTGGAGAAGTAATATTCCGCTGGCTCGTCGTGGTCGGTCTTTTCCCATTCCTCAATTTCTGCCCACAGATCAGGGTCGATTTTGTGTTCAAATTCTTTGTTCTCGTTCATGGTGATGTCCTTTCTCCGATGGGTTATCGGTCTATATCGTGATATTTGGTTTTCGTCTTTTGCGGTGCGTCTGCTTTCAGGGCAGTATCCACATAGCGGCGTACCTTTTGCAGCTCGGCAACTTCCTCCCGCTGGGCTTTCAGCTTCGCATACTCTGCTTCGTTCTCGGCGGTCAGCGCGGCAAGCTCGGTCTGCCATGCTTTCGGCGTCAGCTTCATATCCGGCAGATTTGCCCGCAGATAGCGATTTGCCGCATCCCATATTGCAAGATCGGCGCGGTGTGCTTCCGCAAACTTCTCCTGCTTGCCCTTCCAGCGGATTTGCTTGCATTCATCGTGGATGGGCTGTGTCTTTTGGAAGTTCTGCGCCTGCTCAATCAGCTTTTGGAGCTGCTTAATTCTCGCTTCCCTCGGTTTCATAGCACTACGGATTTCGCTTGCCTTGTCATGGACAGCGGACAGGGCTGCATCCAGTTCTTCCAGCGTATAGATGCCTTTCTCCGAAAGAAGATTGACGGCTTTGGAAATGGCTTTGAGCTCGTCTGCGGTGTGCTGTTGCTGCCAGCTTTGGGAATACTTCCCGCTTTTGGCTTTCTGAATGTCCAGATAGCGGAACAACAGCGTGGAGAGGTTGGGGGATTTTGGCTGCGGCGGCTCGGTACGCAAGCTCTCCTTTGCCTTGAACACATCGAGCAGCCATTCTTTCAGCTTGCCGATCTGTGCCTTGATGTCGCGGAGCAGACGATTTGCCGCTTTGATACTGCGGTTCAGTTCGCCGCGCTCGGTAGCGATTCCTTTTTTCTCCATCTGTGAAGCTGCCACGCCGATATGAACGGTGGGGATTTGATCGATCCCCTGCCGCTCATAGCTGCGGTGGTCGATGCGCTCCGGGCGGTTATTCCGTTCCAAAAACTCATTGGCAAGGTCAGCCCACGCCTTGCGCCAGACCTCGGCGTTCTCCTGACTATTCCAGTCCACAAGGTCAACCTTTCGTGTCTTAAAATTTCCGCTGGGAAGCCGGATTCTCTCGCCGCTTTCGTCCAGCACATATTCCTTTTTGGACTTCGGAAGCCACTTGCCCCGTTCGTCCATTGGGCGCATGGTGAGAAGAATATGGGCGTGCGGATTGCCGCTGCCTGTGTCGTGAATGTTGAAGTCCGCACACATTCCTCTGGAAACAAATTGAGAGGAACAGTACGCACGGACAATCCGTACCTGTTCCTCTCTGGATAACTCTATGGGCAGTGCAACCTCCAATTCCCGCGCCAGTTGGGAGTTGCACGTCTTTTCAATTTGCTCCACGCTGTTCCACAGTGTTCCCCGGTCTTGAAAGTCCGGGGGAGCGTTGGGCGGCAGCAGGATTTCCGAATGGACGATGCCGTGCTTTCGGGTGTAGTCATGGATCATGCCGTCCCATTCGTTTGTGATTTTCTCGCCGCTTCGGTAGGCAGCAGCGGCAACGGCTGACTTGCCATTCCCCCGGCTGATGATCTTGATGCTGCAATGATAGATTGCGATAACGGTTTACCTCCGATCTTCGTGATTCAGCCCCATGAAACGGAACAGCTTGCCGCAGCAAGGTGTTCTGTTTCGTGGGGACGCAAAAGGGTAGACAGCGCAAGCTGTCGCAGGGAAAATGCAGTTTTCCCTGTGCGGCGCAAGCCGCCAATGTGGGTACGTGGGAACTTCCATGCGCCCACAAGCCCTCGGCAGAGCGCACAACACCCGCAAGGGTGTATAAGTGCGCCCTTGTTACCAAGGGTATTATCCAGCTTTCACCCCCTCGGCGCGTTTTTTCAAATACTCCTGTGCTTCCGTACTCTTTGCGATGTGATACAGGAAGTCCTTTCCCTCGTCCTCTGTCATGGTTTTCAGTTCCGGCACAATGCTTTCCATGAAGCCGCCAAACAGGAAAATACGGTGATTGCGCTCCTTGCGTTTCTCAACGGACAACTTGCGGTTGAGTATCTTGTTTCGGTTTTCATACTGCTGTAATAGCTTCTGTGTGCGTTCCAGTTCGGCATTACATTCCTCGATGGTCTGCGGTAGTTTTTTCTTTGGCATAGGTAGTCGCTCCTTTCTTGATTTTTGGGCAATAAAAAGCTCGCTGACCTTTTAAGATCAGCGAGACAATGTTTAAGCTTTTTGAATTAGTATTGTAGATCACAGACTATCGTAATAATCTATTTATGCTACTTAGCCCAAACGGGTTATAAGTTATAGAATTATGTACTATTCTTCAAATGATAGAGCGTTTCGGAGATTTAGCATCTGCGCGTGACCATTCAAATCCTCAATATCTTGGGAAAAGAGTTCCATAATATTAACAATGTCTGCAATGTGAGTCTGGCTCTTTTCTGGTTCACCAATGAGATACCCGTACACTTCATCACAAATCAGATAATTACTTGAACTGTTTGTCCCTTGAAACATAGAGAGGTATGCTTGCTGAAAGGTTCGAAATGAAGCTACACCATCCCAATACCTTCTTATATCGCCATTATCCTGATACATTGCGAACTGCGTGTATGCATGAGTTGCCTCAGCTTGAGCAAGTTCTCTCAAATCATCTTTATTGTTCTTTTCTGAAGTCCAAAGAAAAGCCAATACGAGAGTAGAGACAGCAAAACATATTGCCAAAATTGTGGCGATACTCTTTTTCATACGGCACCTCCATGATTCACAATTTTCCAATTTGCTATTTTGAATTATACCACACAAAACACCGCATATCAATGTCGGCTCTCGGCTGATTCAGCAACTTTTTTATGAACGCCGTTTTGCTTTGCCTGTTCGCTTGCCGCTCTGCGGCGTTCCTCACTATACGGCGCAGTCAGCCGAAAGCTCAGCCGTCCTTTCTCAATCTCAAAGGTCAGCCCTCCTTCCTCATCATCGTCGGTCTGGCGGCAGCATTGCGGGTGCTTTGCCGCAAATGCTGTCAGCCGCTTTTTGAGATCGGTGTTATGGGTCTGCACCTCAATGATGCGGCTATGCTCGTCAAAATAGATGGCAGTTGTCTTTTCTCTCTTAGTAAGTCCTGTTCTCATAAAACCTCCTGTTTTTCACAATTTTTTCCGGCTCTTGAATTGGAAAAGTGAAGCGATTTTCCGACAGAAATGCTCCAAACGATGCGGAGTATGTTCCGGCTATTGCTATTGGCGGATTTGCCACTTTTCCGGCTCTTGACCGTGTTTTCATGCTTTTCGATTTGTGTGGCTTTTCAGCCATTCCACAAGCTCATTTTTCATCACCAATTTGCGCCCGCCGATCCGCAAAGTTGGAAAATCCGGGCTGTTCAAAAGGTTGTATGCGCCCGCTTTGGAAATCTGCAACGCCTCCGCAATCTGCTTTGCGTCCATCACATCGGGCATGGCTTCAAACGGTTCTCTGCTCATAAAATCTCCTTTCCTGCATGAAAAGGCAGCAGCTACCATTTCGGTAACTGCTGCCGCTTCTGCGTCTGTTTACTTGTCCAAATACTTCTGATACTCCGCTGTCACATAGTCCTCATAGGCTCCCGCAATTTTGGCGATCCGCTTATGGACTGCGCTGGCGGTCTTGTAGCCAACCTTGTCTGCAATCTCCTGCTCGGTCAAGCCGTCCATGCGCAGCTTCAATATTTCCCGGTCTTTCTCGCTAATGCTCTGCTCGGCAAAGGCGGCAATCTGCATTTCAGAAATAACCTTCTGCTCAAACTCGCCCCGTGGATCGGCTACCTCGAAAATATCGCCGTCCTCGCTCTCCATCATTTCATCCAAAGAAATAGGCTTGCCGGAACGGTTGTGATGCCATTTCCGCATGAAATCGGTCTTAACGGTGCTGCTGGTAGTTTCGTAATCCTCCACGGTGCGGTTTTCCCAGATCGCGTCGATCATCGGCTGCCAGTTCTGTTCCGCAATTACCATGTCGGTGACATTACCGACCAGATTGCTGAACTGTTGATAGGTCAGCCACGGCACCTCCACGCCCTGCGGGATGTTATATAGGTTTTGAAAGCCCAATCCGTTCTGCTCAAATTTCATGCGGATGTAGGGAATGATACTGTACGACAGCCGCCACAAGGGGAAATATCCTGCGTACTGATTCCAGTTACCGGGAATGTCGCGGTAGTTGCCCTTACGGTCTTGCACTTGAAAGAACTGCCATGCGCTCCATGCGTAGCAGTCCCACACAAGCAGCTTGAACATATCATCACATACGATGTGGTCATATTTGTCCGTCCGCAAGACCTCATACGGGCAGCGGGGCAGCTCATACGCTGGCTTCCATTTCTCCGCAAGCTCTCGCGGCAAGCTGTAAAACAGCGTCAGCCATGATTTGTCGCTGTCCTGCGGTATCTCGATGATCTCACCGGACAGCACCACAAGAAAACCTTTCGGGCCTGTCTGCTTGTCCATCAACGTCACCTCCAATCACTTCTGTATTCAGCCCTCTACTATATATGGCATGAGAACGACTGAATTGTTCCAATGCTTCCAAACTTTTTTGAGATTTTTTGAAAAAATCTTGGAATGGATGGGATAGGATTGATTTAAGGCAATTATACCTGAAAGCTGTGAATAAATCTATTGCTTTTCGTGACGGCAAAAAAATAACGGGTATCCGGCTCTCACCAGATACCCGTTATTCCGTTGCCAATCCCGCCTGACAGATGCCATAATCGTAATTTTTAGAATTACTGTCTTATGAGCACCCTTGTAAAGATGGGGTACATTTTTCGATACTTATTTGTGCTGAAAGCTTAGAACGCCTTGCCGTCGCAGCCCAGCACATCCACGATCTTATGGGCCACCATGTCATGGATGGCCTGACGGGCAGGCTTCAGATACTGACGGGGATCGAAGTGATCCGGATGCTCAGCCAGATACTCGCGGATAGAGGCAGTCATAGCCAGACGCAGGTCGGAGTCGATGTTGATCTTGCAGACGGCCATGGAGGCAGCCTTCCGGAGCTGATCCTCGGGTACGCCGATGGCACCGGGCATATTGCCGCCGAACCTGTTGATTTTCTCCACGAATTCCTGGGGCACGGAGGAGGAGCCGTGCAGCACGATGGGAAAGCCCGGCAGCTTCTTCTCCACCTCCTCCAGCACATCAAAGCGCAGCTGGGGCTTGGTCCCGGGCTTGAACTTATAAGCGCCGTGGCTGGTGCCGATGGCGATAGCCAGGGAATCGCAGCCTGTCTTTTCCACAAACTCCTGTACCTCCTCGGGGCGGGTGTAGGAGGAGTCCTCGGCGGAAACATTCACCTCGTCCTCAATGCCGGCCAAGGTGCCCAGCTCCGCCTCTACCACCACGCCGTGGTCGTGGGCGTACTCCACCACCTGACGGGTCAGGGCGATGTTCTCGGCAAAGGGCTTGGAGGAGGCGTCGATCATCACGGAGGTAAAGCCATCGTCAATGCAGCTCTTGCACAGCTCAAAAGTGTCGCCGTGGTCCAGATGCAGACAGATGGGCAAGCCCGTGTCGATGACGGCGGCCTCTACCAGCTTCATCAGATAGGTGCGGTTGGCATAGGCCCGGGCGCCCTTGGACACCTGCAAAATAACCGGGGCCTTCAGGTCGGCGGCGGCGCCGGTGATGCCCTGAATGATCTCCATGTTGTTCACATTGAATGCGCCGATGGCGTAGCCGCCCTTATAGGCCTTTTCAAACATTTCCTTCGATGTTACCAGAGGCATAGTTATGATCTCCTTTACATTATAAATTCAAACTCTATATCGAATGGCACTCTTGCCATAGATTTTACCACATAAATCGGAATTTGCAAGGGTTGGCCGTTTACTTTATGCAAATCTCATGGTAGAATAGGGTAGCTGATTCCGAAAAAATATTCCACATACATCATCGCAGGAGGTATTGATTCCATGAATGTACTGAAAGGCGCCTGTATCATCGGCCAGTCCGGCGGGCCTACATCCGTTATCAACGCCAGCGCCTACGGCGTTATCGACACGGCGCTGAAAAGCGGCGTTATCACCCGGGTGCTGGGCGCGGAGCACGGCATCAAGGGCGTGCTGAATGACAGGCTGTTCGACATGGGCCAGGAGGACCCCGAGGAGCTGCGTCTGCTGAAATACACCCCCTCCTCCGCCCTGGGCTCCTGCCGCTATAAGCTGGCCGACCCCGCCGTGGACGACACGGATTTCAACCGCATCCTGGAGATTTTCAAGAAATACGATGTCCGCTACTTCTTCTATAACGGCGGCAACGACTCCATGGACACCTGCAACAAAATCAACCAGTACATGCAGTCTGTGGGCTATGAGTGCCGGGTCATGGGCGTGCCCAAGACCATCGACAACGACCTTTACGGCACGGACCACTGCCCCGGCTACGCCTCTGCCGCCAAGTACATTGCCACCTCCTTCATGGAGGTGTATCTGGACTCCCATGTGTATGACACCGGTATGGTGGTGATTATGGAGATCATGGGCCGCCATGCTGGCTGGCTGGCCGCCGCCTCCGCTCTGGCCAGTGAGTACGGCGCCGGCCCGGACCTCATCTATTTGCCGGAGACGGACTTTGATATGCCGAAGTTTATTAACGATGTCAAGGGTGTCTACGCCAAAAAAGGCAACTGCCTGGTGGCAGTGTCCGAGGGCATACACTACGCCGACGGCGGCTTTGTCTCCGAGGCCAAGGTGGAAAAGACCGATGGCTTCGGCCACGCTCAGATGGGCGGCCTGGCCTCTATCCTGGCAGAGGTCATCAAGGAGGAGATGGATGTAAAGGTCCGTGGCATCGAGCTGAATCTTCTGCAGCGCTGCGGTGCGCATCTGGCCTCCGAAACGGACATTGAGGAGTCCTTCATGGCCGGTAAGGCCGCGGTGGAAAACGCCATTGCGGGCATCAATGGACGCATGATCGCCTTTGAGCGGGGCATCCAGAACGGACGCTACGCCTGTAAGACCAAGCTGGTGCCCCTGATGGAGGTGGCCAATGTGGAAAAAAAGATTCCCCGCTCCTGGATCAACGAGGACGGCACCGGCGTAAATCATCAGTTTATTGAGTATGCTCTGCCCCTGATCCAAGGTGAGCCGGACCTGCCCAAGCAGGACTCCCTCCCCCGCTTTGCCAAGCTGAAAAAGATTTTGGCCAAGTAAATATTGTACTGCAAAAAAGGATTGGCAGCCCATGGGCCACCAATCCTTTTTTGTTATTTCTCTTTATTCTTCAGATAAATCAGCTGTAAGCCCTCCATGAGCAGGTACTTATCGTAAATGATCTGATTGCGGCAATAACGCACGATGACAGGCGCGTTGCCTCCGGTGGCCACGATGGTGGGTTTTTCACCGGGGATGGTCTCTCTGATACGGTCGATGATACCGTCCAGCATTCCCGCCGAGCCGTAAACGATACCGTTGCGCATACAGTCCTCGGTGTTTTTCCCTATGAGGTTCTTGGTGGGATGCTGCAGGGCCACATTTTGCAGCAGGGCCGAGTGCTCGGACAGCGCATCCAACGACAGCCGTACCCCCGGGAACATCATGCCGCCCTCATAGGTGCGCTGGCGGGAAATGTAGGAGATGGTGGTAGCCGTACCCATTTCAATCATAATGATGGGGGCGGGATACTTTTCCAATGCCGCCACGGCATTGGCCACCAGATCGGTGCCCAGTTGATTGTGTACCTCCATACGAATATTCAGTCCTGTCTTGATGCCCGGTCCCACTACCATGGGCTCTTTGCCCAGCAGACGGGTCAGCGCCTTGTGCATCATAAAGTTGATGCCCGGCACCACGCTGGAGAAAATAGCCCCGGTGACCTGGCGGATATCGTAGCCATAGAGAGCAAACAGATTCATCAGGTCAATGCTGATCTGGTCTGCGGTCTTACGACTGTCTGTGTCGATGGAGGCCAAGAATTTGAGATCCCGGCCCTCTCCAAAGAGGCCAACACTGATGTTGGAGTTCCCAATGTCAATAGCAAGCAGCATACCGGCTCTCCCTTCCGCTTTTTCTTTATCATAACACGCTTTTTCCCAAAAAACAAGACGGATGCTCTGCGCAACCGTCTTATTCTTTGTAATGGCATTCCCCTTTACAGAATTATGCAGATAAGGCCTCCGCTGCCTTCATTGATGATGCGCTCCAGAGCCTCACGCATTTTTTTCTGAGAAGGCTCCGGCATCCGTTTGAGCTTGGCCTGCAGGTCGTCGCCTACGATCTCATTGAAGCTGCGGCCAAAAATATTGGACTGCCAGAGTTTTTGCTTGTCGCCCTGGTACTGCTGGAGAAGGTAATTTACCATGTCCTCCGACTGCTTTTCGTCGCCGACTATGGGGGAAACAGTGGTCGCAATGTCTGCCCGGATCATATGAATGGACGGCGCACTGGCCTTCATCTTCAGACTGTACCGTCCCCCCTGCCGCACGATCTCCGGATCCTCCAGCTTCAGCTCTCCCAGCTCCGGCGTCACGATTCCATAGCCGGTGCTGTAGGCCGCCCGGAGGGCCGGGGCCACCTTATCATATTCCCGGCGCACCTTAGAAAGATCCGCGAGTAGATCCATCAGGTCGCCGTCATCCTGCACTGTAAAGCCCGTTTCCTTGCCAACGGTTTCGTAAAACAGCGCCCTGGGCGGGTCCATTTGCAGCGCAGCGCAGCCCAAGCCCAGGTCCATTTGCCGCAGCTTAACACACTCGATCATGTCGCTCTGCTCCAACTCCCGGGCCACGGCATCCATCTGCCGCATATGGGTCAGGCGCCCTCCCTCCCGGGCAACCAACTCCACCATGGTTTTTTTGATGGGATGCTCCTCCGGCAAAACCTCCACCCAGGATGGGAAAAACACATCCAGCTCCTGCAAGGGAAACTCGTACAATAAGCTCTGGATGATCTCCTGTATCTCCCCCTCGCTCAGACGCAGGCAGTTCACCGGCAGGCATTTAGCATCATACTTTCTGCTCAGGCTTTCGGCGATTTCGGTCGCCTCGGCGCTATCGGGCTGGGCGCTGTTTACCAGAACCACAAAGGGCTTTCCGATGGCCTGTAGCTCCCGGATAGCCCGCTCCTCCGCCTCCAGATAATCCTCCCGGGGAATTTCCGTCACCGTGCCATCGGTGGTAATGACGATGCCTACGGTTGCATGCTCGGATATGACCTTGCGGGTACCGATTTCCGCCGCCTCCGCCAAAGGTATCTCGTGATCCAGCCACGGAGTCATCACCATACGAGGGGCCAGGTCCTCAAACTGTCCCATAGCGCCCGGCACCAAGTATCCCACGCAGTCCACCAGTCTTACACCGAATTCTGCACCGTTAGGCAGGCGTAGCTGCACCGCTTTCTCCGGGATAAATTTGGGCTCTGCGGTCATAATGGTGCGCCCGGAGCCGCTCTGAGGCAGCTCGTCAATGGCCCGGTCCCGGCTGAAGTCATCGTTCATCCGGGGCAGCACCTGGGTCTGCATAAAGCGCTTGATAAATGTGGATTTTCCCGTGCGCACAGGCCCCACCACGCCGATATAAATATTGCCGTCCGTTCGCTGGGCCATGCTCTCATAAATATCTGTGACCTGATTCGTCATTTCCAACCATTCCTTTCTCCTGCAAACGGCAAGGCCGTCACTGTCGTTTGCTCTACTGTATGAAAAGGCAGGTCGGTTTAGACGAAAAAAACGCACCCCGGCTGGGGTGCGTTGAGACTGTCGAAAAACCCTCTGGGTTTTTCCGACAAAAGGTTTGCGGTCTGCTGCGCGCATAATTTGTCCGTCTGTGACGGACAAATTCCACACTGGCAGCCCGAGCTGTATTTTCTCTCACGCACATGTCGCGAGAGAAAATGATTTTATTTCTTTGCCGCCTGCGGGCGGCAAACTCTGCGAGGCTTTTTTGCCAGCAGAACGCACCCCGGACGGGGTGCGTTCTGGGGTGCGTTGAGGTTAGCTAAAAATCAGTCCTGCTGCCAGTTGTGCCACACATTCTGGACATCCTCGTTGTCATCCAGCATATCCAGCAGCTTTTCCATGTTCTTTACATCGTCCTCACCGGTCATGGTGACATAGTTCTGGGGGACCATCTCAAGCTCGGCGCTCTCGAAAGTATAGCCCTTCTTCTCCAGCGCCGCTACCACATCGTTGAAGGCGTCGGGGTCCGTGGTAATTTCAAAGACAGGGCCATCGGCGGAGAAATCCTCTGCGCCGGAGTCCAAAGCGTCCATCATCACGGTATCCTCGTCCAGCTCCTCATCCTCGTTGCTGATGACGATGACACCCTTGCGATCAAAGCTCCAGCTAACGCAGCCCTGAGCGCCCATGCCCTTGCCGAACTTATCAAAATAGTGGCGAATTTCCGGGGCGGTGCGCTGGCGGTTGTCGGTGAGGGCCTCCACAATGACGGCCACGCCGCAGGGACCATAGCCCTCGTAAGTAACGGACTCATAGTTATCGGTGTTGCCTGCGCCCAGGGCCTTATCGATGGTGCGCTTGATGTTATCGTTGGGCATATTGGCAGCCTTGGCCTTGGCAATAACGGTGGCCAGGCGGGAGTTATTGGCAGGATCGCCGCTGCCCCCCTGCTTCACCGCCACAATGATCTCCTTGGCGATCTTAGTAAAGGCAGCGCTGCGCTTAGCGTCAGCCGCGCCCTTGGTTTTTTGAATATTGTGCCACTTGGAATGTCCTGACATAGTTTACTCTCCTTCAAATGCAGTATTGGATGACCTCGCTTTTATGCGAGATCGAAGTGGAAACGGAAACTGCGGAAAATGCCGCCTGCAGCCGCCGACATAACTCGGGAACAATGACCTGCTCCGTGGGAAAATGTCCGGCGTCAATGAGGTTCAGCTCTTTTGTATCCATAAAATCGTGGTAACGAAGATCGGAGGTCACAAAGGTATCGCAGCCCAATGCAATAGCCTGCGCAATATAGTCGCCGCAAGCGCCGCCGCCCACCGCCACGCGGTGTACGGCCTTGCCGCAGTCGGTAAAGCGCAATCCATTGCATCCTAATAATTCTACCACAAACCGGGTGAAGTCCACAAGGGGTAATTCACATTTTAATGTGCCCACCCGGCCAATTTTTTCCTCTGTAAGCGGCTGTGTGTCCAAAAGGCCCAGTTTTTCGGCCAAAACATCGTTCACGCCGCCCTCCGCTGCATCCAGATTGGTATGCATACAGATGGCAGAGATGTGATTTTCCACCAACCCGGTGAGAATGCGGCCCTGGCGGTCATCGGAGCGCAGCGTCTGAACCGGATGCCAGGCACAGTTCATCACCGGATGATGCGAAACGATGAGATCGGCCCCGGTTTGCACGGCCTCCTCCACCACGGACTCGGTAATATCCAGGGTTGTGAGAATTTTTTTCACCTCCCGGACAGGATCGCCTACCAGCAGGCCCACATTGTCCCAACTCGCTGCCAGGCCGGCCGGGGCCCAGGTATAAAGGAAGCTTTCCACATCCCGCACGGTTATCATAGCTGTGCCCTCCTCTCCGTAAGTACTTGCTTGATTCTTCCCAGCTCCCGGGCCCGTTGGCGGTTTTCATCTCCGCTGCTTTTCGCAAGTCCCTGCTCCGCCTGTTCCAATCGGCGGATACGCTGGGTAAGGTATTCCCCTGCCAGAGGGTCCACCTCAATATCTATACCCCCGTATATCTCCGCCACGGAAAGGGGCGGCTGAGGTCCTCCGTAGACAGTGAATATAGGGTATAAGTAGTCCTTGTCCTGCACCAGCCGCTCCGCACACTGGGCATAGCCGTTTTCATTGAGCCAGCGGCGCAGAGGCTCCTGCTTAGTCATGGGCTGGAGCAGCAAAAGTGTTTCACCCGACCGAGTCCAGGGAGCTTGAGACAGGATACGGATGATCGTCTCGCCGCCCATCCCGGCAATGACCACTGTGTCTGCGTCCTCCGGGCTGATGCCGCAAAGGCCGTCGCAGCAAAGAAAGCGCAGACCGCACTCTACGCCGTATTGCTCCGCTGTGCGGCGGGCGTGATCCAGAGGCGCCCGGCCAATATCGGCGGCAATGGCGGAGGCGATGCGGCCCCGCTGCAGCAGATAGACCGGCAGATAGCCGTGATCTGTCCCTATATCCGCCAGGCGGGCACCCTGGGGCACCAGATCAGCCAAAAGCCGTAAGCGCGGCTGCAATTGCAACTGTTCCGTCATGTTTTTACCTCCGGCAAGGATAAAAGGATCGTTCGACGCACTGCCTATTTATAGACAGACTGAAGCGCATACGGTCAGGGCCGTATGCGCTTACTGATTTGCTTACTTGTTGGCTTCTTCGTTTACCAGAGCCAGCAGCTTCTCGCAATCCACGCCATGCACCATGCAGGCCTCCTCCACGGTCTCGCCGCGAGAGGAAGGGCAGCCCAGGCAATGCATACCGATGGACAGGAAAATAGGAGCGGTCTGGGGCGCAACATCCAGAATATCACCGATAATGGTGTCTTTGGTAATTTCAATCATGGTAATTGACCTCCACTTAATCTTTGGTTTTCTTATTATAACCCGTTTACCGACTTTTTTCAACAACAATTTTTATTCCCATAGAAAAACCGGCGCAGCAAGCTGCACCGGTTTATTTCTATCATTCAGCAAAGAATCAGCCGTTCTCTCTCATCTTGGCGAAGCAGTCGCTGCAGTAAACAGGACGGTCGCTCTTGGGCTCGAAGGGAACCTTGGCCTCGCCGCCGCAGGCAGCGCAGGTAGCGGTGAAATACTCACGGGGACCGCGGGCAGCGTTCTTGCGGGCGTCACGGCAGGCCTTGCAGCGCTGGGGCTCATTCTGGAAGCCTCTCTCTGCATAGAACTCCTGCTCACCGGCGGTGAACACGAACTCGTTGCCACATTCTTTGCAAACTAAAGTCTTATCTTCGTACATGATTTTACCCTCTCTTTTGAGAAATATATTGCGCTCAGCCATTGCTGATATCGCCGGAAGAAATTTGCCGCGCTACCTTGCGGCGGATACGCTGAACGGCATTATCCACGGATTTATAGGGCTTGCCCACCGTGGCTGCAATCTCGCCGCAGCTACAGCCGTCCAGATACAGATCCAGAACCCGGATCTCCAAATCGGAAAGCTGACTGCGCACTCGATTCAGCAGCGCCGCAGCCTTTTCCCGGTCGATCAGCAGATCCTCGGGGTCTAATTGACTATACTGTGGCTGCGCATCAAGTAAAAATGCATTCAGGGGTACGGATTCGTTTAACGGACTATGCTTACCGGCCAGAGACGCCCGTATTACCGAATACAGCCGTCTGCGAATGCAGACCTCTGCAAAGGTTTGAAAGCTGGCTTCCCGGTCCGGCCTGAACTCGCGCATGGCCTTTACCAAGCCGAACATACACTCCTGCAGCAGATCCTCGCTGTCGCCCCCGGCTAAAAAATAGGGGTGGGTGCAGCTGCGGACCATTCTGCTGTAGCGATGGACCAGTATTTCCTCTGCATCAGCGTTGCCGCTCTGCAGTGCCTGGCACAGCTCCTCGTCTGAGAGCCGCTCCAGCTCACTATACTGTTTCTGCATATATCCGTCCATCCGTTATTATACCTTTTCTATGAATTAATTGTCAAGCAATCCGTAAAATTTTGTTAATACTATGCAAAACCTTATATGTTTTTTATGAAATCAGCCAAAGCCTGCGCCACGGTATGAGCCGTCTCGACAGTCTTCGCCTCAACCATGACCCGAATGAGGGCCTCCGTACCGGAGGGACGGACCAAAATACGGCCCTCTCCGTGCAGCGCATCCTCATGCTTACGCACCTGCTCCCACAGGCGTTCATCGCCCATAATACGCTCCTTGGCCCCGCCCACGGCGGATACCGGCACATTAATGAGCTCCTGGGGGTACTGGGCGCAGCAGGATACCAGCTCGGACGCCGGGACTCCCGCCTCGCAGTAGGCCTGGATAAATTGCAGAGCCGTCAGCTCGCCGTCGCCGGTGGTAGCAAACTCCCGGAAGATCGTGTGGCCCGACTGCTCACCGCCGATCATGTAGCCGCACTCGATCATCTTCTCCAGCACATGGCGGTCTCCCACATCGGTGCAGACCAGCCGATAGTCTCCCTTGCGGCAAAACTCATGCAGACCCAGGTTGGACATAACCGTGGCCACAATGGCATCGCCGTTGAGGATGCCCCGTCTGCGCATAGACCGACCGCACACAGCCAACACCTTGTCGCCATCAATGACGCTTCCCTTTTCGTCTACCAGCAGGCAGCGGTCGGCGTCGCCGTCAAAGGCGATACCCAAGTCGTACTTCCCTGCCACTACGCCCCGGCACAGAGTCTCCATATGAGTGGAGCCGCAGCCTCTGTTGATGTTTACACCGTCGGGTTTATCGAAAATGAAGTCCGCATGCAGGGGCAGCTTGCCAAACAGATCCGGCGCCGTGGCAGAGGCTGCGCCGTTGGCACAGTCCACCAACACCCGCAGGCCCCGCATATCGCAGTCCACGGTGGAAAGGAGATGGCTGATATAATCCGATTTCATCTGGCGCATACCGTGCAGGCGCATACCGATCTGGTCGTGGGTCTTAACGGGCAGTGTCTCCCCGGAGAGAACGATGTTCTCCACCTTTTCCTCCATCTCGTCGGAGATCTTGTAGCCCTGGCCGCCGAAAATCTTGATGCCGTTATGCTCATAGGGATTATGGGAGGCGGAGATAACGATACCTGCATCCGCCTCCTCCTGCACCGTGAGAAATGCCACCGCCGGGGTAGGGATGGTACCGAAGGGCATAACACTGCCGCCCATAGAGCAGATGCCGGCCATCAGCGCAGACTCCAGCATGTCCGAGGAAATGCGCGTGTCCTTACCGATACTGATGATGGGCGCGCTGCCCTTTTGCTCTGTTAAAACAATAGTGATGGCCTGGCCCACACGGTAGGCCAGCTCCGCTGTAAGTGTCTCCCCTACTACACCGCGAATGCCGTCGGTGCCGAAAAGTTTACCCATTTCAATCATTCCTCCAAAATTCTTATAGTGAAAGCTGCTCCTGGTCCAGGTAGGCAAGATGCAGATGGTCGTATGCTTTTTTGGTGACGCAGCGCCCCCGGGGCGTACGGGTCAGGAAGCCAAGCTGCATCAGATATGGCTCGTACACATCCTCCAGGGTAACGGATTCTTCCCCGATGGTGGCTGCCAGGGTCTCCAATCCCACCGGACCGCCGCCGTAGTTTTCGATGATAGCCCGGAGCATGCGACGGTCCACCGGGTCCAGGCCCAGGTGGTCGATTTCCAGCGCCTGCAGCGCCTGATCTGCCACCGCATCGGTGATGACGCCGTCTGCCTTCACCTGGGCAAAGTCACGCACACGGCGGAGCATACGGTTGGCGATACGGGGTGTGCCCCGGGAACGCCGGGCGATCTCCATGGAGCCGGAGGGCTCAATAGGTACCCGCAGGATGCCCGCGCTGCGGGTAACGATCTGAGCCAGCTCCTGGGGGGAGTAAAGCTCCAGACGCAGAGTTACGCCGAAACGGTCGCGCAAGGGTGCAGAAAGCTGGCCGGCCCGGGTGGTAGCCCCGATAAGGGTAAAATGAGGCAGGTCCAGCCGGATAGAGTTCGCCGACGGCCCCTTGCCGATGATGATGTCGATGGCGTAGTCCTCCATGGCGGGATAGAGAATTTCCTCCACGGAGCGATTCAGGCGGTGAATTTCATCCACAAACAGGATGTCATTTTCCTGTAAATTGGTCAGCAGTGCCGCCAGGTCGCCGGGCTTTTCAATGGCCGGCCCGGAGGTAATGCGAATGTTTACGCCCATCTCTGCGGCAATAATACCCGCCAGGGTGGTCTTGCCCAGGCCGGGAGGGCCGTGAAGCAGCACATGATCCAGCGACTCAGCCCGGCGACGAGCCGCTTCGATAAAAATGGAAAGATTTTCCTTCGCTTTGCTTTGGCCGATATATTCGTTTAAGGTATGCGGGCGCAGGGAAACCTCCCCGCTGTCCTCGGGCTGAAGAGTGGTGGACACCAGGGAATCGTCAAATATATCGTTGCCGAAATCAATACTCACGCTTTATTCTCCTTTGTGCGCCGCACCTCAGCGGGCCATCTTTTTCAGGGCAATGCGGATCATTTCCTCCACAGGCAGTGCCGCATCCACGCCCTTAAGAGCAGCGGAAATCTCTTGGGACGAGTAGCCCAGCACCGCCAGCGCCGAAGCCGCCTCCTGGGTCTTGCCCCCGGCGGGAATCGGCGACAGGGTGCCCATCCTGGCGTCAAATCCGGTCTGCTCCTTGGCCAGCTTGTCTTTCAGCTCCAGAATGATGCGCTGGGCAATCTTTTTGCCGATGCCCGGAACACCCGTAAGGGACTTCTCATCTCCGGTAACGATGCTCAGAGCCAACTGGTCCGGCGTTCCCGAGGATAAAATAGCCAGCGCCGCCTTGGGTCCCACACCGGAGACCCCCAGCAGCATCTTAAAGCTGCTCAGCTCCGCCTGGGTAGAAAAGCCGTACAGGTCAAAAATCTCCTCCCGCACATGGAGGTAGGTGTAAAGCTTGGCCTGCTCTCCCCTCTTGAGCTGGGCCAAGGTATAGTTGGTGGTAGCGCAGGCATAGCCAACCCCACCGCAGTCGATGACCGCCAGATTCGGGCCGATTTCTGCCACCGTTCCGTTCACATAATAATACATAGATTTTTCTCTTTTCTTACACAGTCTCCTTCACGCCCGGGTCTGTACGCCGCAGCAGGCTGGTGGCACTGCGGGCATGACACAGGGCAATCGCCAAGGCATCAGCGGCGTCGTCGGGCCGGGGCACAGCCTTCAGCTTCAGCAGCCGACGGGTCATGTCCATCACCTGCTTCTTGTCCGCCAGGCCATACCCCACCACCGCCTGCTTCACCTGCATGGGCGTATACTCATATATGGGCAGCTTGTGCTTCTCTGCCGCGCAAAGGATGACCCCTCTGGCATGGGCCACGGCGATGCCCGTGGTGATATTTTTGGAAAAAAACAGCTCCTCAATAGACATTTCATCAGGCTGGAAAGATTGAATCAGCTCCTCCATGTCCCGGCTGATCTGCAAAAGGCGCGCAGCAAGGGGCTGACCGGCGGGGGTTGTGATGGCGCCGTATTGCAGCATCCGCAGGCTACCCCGGTCAGACTCAATAAGCCCGAACCCCACAATAGCAACCCCCGGATCAATGCCCAGAATACGCATAGCAAACCTCCGCCAATTAATCCGTTTCAGTATAGCAGATTCTACTGCAAATGGCAAGTCTTACAGCCGATTCTTTCGGGAATTGTGCCGGAAAAAAGTTTCATTCGTTCAATAAAAAAGGGGCTGTTGCTTTACGCCCAGCGAGGTGGTATAATAGGGAAAAAATTCGGAGGTACGGCCATGATCTCTACCGCGTCTGCCCATCTTGCGCCCAAAGAGCACTGCACCGGCTGCAGCGCGTGCGCCAGCGGCTGCCCTCGGGGCGCTATCAAAATGGTTGCCGATAAGGAGGGGTTTCTCTATCCCCAGGTGACGGATGCCTGTGTCCACTGCGGTCACTGCACCCATATATGCCCGGCTTTGAAGCACCGGGAGCAGCGGCCTGAGCCCACAGTATTTGCTGTTTGGAATGAGGACGAGGCCCAGAGGCGGCTGTCCACCTCCGGCGGTGCGTTTGCCGCCATTGCCGGCTTTGTGCTGGAGTCCGGAGGTGTAGTGTTCGGTGCGGCCATGGACGGGGATATGCGGGTGGTCCACACAGCTATCCAAAGCAAAGAGGATCTACCGCGGCTCATGGGCACAAAGCTGGTCCAAAGCGACATGGGTGAGTGCTTCCAGCAGGTTCGCTATTATCTGGATCGTGGTACCTTTGTTTTCTTTACAGGTACACCCTGTCAAGTGGATGGCCTTTACAGATATTTAGGGGAATCTCCGGAGCTTCTTCTCACGGCGGACACCCTTTGCAGCGGTGTTCCCTCCCCGGGGGTGTGGAGCAAGGTGGTGGATGCCATGCACTACATCAAGCAGCGTCGGGTCACCGCCGTGCAGTTCTGCAAAAAGCTCACAGGCAGCGAATCTCGCTTTGTGGTAGACTTCGAGGGCGGCGGCCAATACGACGCACCTCTGGGAAAATCTGACTACGGTCGGGGCCTGTTTCGGGGGTTATTTCTGCGCCCGGCCTGCTACCACTGCACCTGCTGCAGCACGAATCGCGTGGCCGACCTGACCTTTGGCTCCTTTAAGGGGCTGCCATCCGACTTTTATCCCCAGCAGCAGAAATTAGGCGTTTCCATGCTGCTTATCAACACCGTCAAGGGTGCCCACATCTTTGATATGATCCCCCTGCATCGTGAGAAACGGACCCTGGCGGAGGCGGTGGCCGGAAACCCGGCTCTCAGCCATCCTGCAGCCTTCCCCAAGGAGCGTGCCGCCTTCTTTGACGCCTTTATCAATCAGCCGTTTCACAAGGTCTATCAGCGCTTTTTCTCCATATCCGATTGGTCGTACCGGGTGGCGAATGAGGGAAAGCTCCGCAATTTCATTCGCCGCATTCAATTCGGAAAGAAGGATGAGACATGACCAAAACTCTGCTGCACACCTGCTGCGCCCCCTGCTCCGTCTCCTGTGTGGAGCAGCTGCGCACCGAGGGCATTGAACCGGTTTCCTACTGGTTTAACCCCAACATCCATCCCTATCAGGAGTATAAGGCCCGCCGGGACACCCTTATCGGCTATGCCAAGCAGATAAATATGGAGCTGATCGTGCAGGAGGACTACGGCCTGCGGGAATTTACCTGCGCTGTGGCAGAGGATATTGACCATCGCTGCGGAACATGCTATGAAATGCGTTTGGACCGGGCCGCTGAATTCGCTGCAGAAAACGGGTTTGACTCCTTTACCTCCACGCTGTTCGTCAGTCCCTATCAGCAGCACGAGCGCATGGCCCAGATTGCCGAGCAAGCGGCCCGGAAATGGGGCGTTTCCTTCCTCTACCGGGACTTTCGTCCGGGATTTCGCAGCGGTCAGCAGCAGGCCCGAGAGCTCGGACTCTATATGCAAAAATACTGTGGCTGCATTTTCAGCGAAGAGGATCGCTACGCAAAGCAGATTCTTCGCGATCAGCAGGAGCCGCTGAAGCACTTTCAAAACCGATAATTTCAAAAAATTTTGGGAGCCTTTCGGCTCCCCTTTTTTTATTCGCATTTATCCCGCTAAAACCTCGAATTTCAGCACGCCGAAGGCGCCGGAAATACCGGCCATCATCTCCTCCAGCCCCTCCTTCATTTCGCTGGTCTCGGCGGAGATAGTCACGCCCGCGCAGCCATTGGTGGGGATAGTCTGATTGATGGTCAGTATATTTGCGCCGGAATTGGCAAAAATAGACAGGTAGTTGCTGAGCACACCGGGATTGTCCTTCAATAAGGCGTAAAAGGTAATGATGCGTCCGGCCTTCATGTCCTGAAAAGGCTGCACCGCATCCTTATACTTATAAAAGGCGCTGCGGCTTATGTTCATAAGCCGGGCGGCCTCACCAACATTTTTTGCCTCCCCCACCTGCAGCATCCGCTTGGCCTCGGCCACTTTAATAAAGATGTCCGGCAGTGCATCCTCGGACACAATGTAGTACTTCTTCTTGCTCATAGCCGCATCCCCCCAAAGCCTATCGTTATTCATTGTTATTTTAGCATATATTAATCCTGTATGCAAGGCAATTCAATCCGCCGGAGGTCCAGTATGTCGGATAAATACCGCAACTTCATAACCCTGGCACTGTACTGGGGTCTTTTGCTTCTGCTGTGCTGGATCGGGGTACGGTATGTGCTTTTGTGGCTGCTGCCGTTTCTTATCGCTCTGGGTGTGGCATACATCATGGAGCCCATGGTGTGCTATCTGCGGAAAAAGCTGCGCCTACGCCGCGGGTTTGTGTCGGCGGTACTCTCCTTCGTGCTGCTGGCACTGCTTTTGACGGCGCTTACCGTGCTGTGCCTGAATCTGTTGCAGCAGTCCGTGCGGCTGTTTAAGGCGCTGCCCCAATATCTCGCAGAGCTGCCCGTATATTTTTCCGCCCTACAGGAGCGGCTGGAGCAGTTTTGCAGCTCCTGCCCCAAAAGCCTGCAGTCCTGGCTGCAGCAGGTCCTGTCGGACAGCTCTCGGGAATTATCCGCTTGGTTCGCCCGCTTTTCTACTCAATGCGTCTCCACCGCCGCCGAAGCGCTGAAGGATATACCCTCCGTTTTCCTTTTTACAGCAACCACTGTACTGGCCGTATTCTTTACAGCGGCGCGGCTACCGGCTATCCTGGATTTTCTCCGCCGCCAGCTCCCGCCCCAAAGGCAGAAGCAGGTCGGCGGTGTGAAGGACAATCTGCTCTGCACCCTGAGCAAATGGTTCAAAGCCCAGTGTATCCTCCTGGGCGTCACTTTCGCGGAGCTGCTGGCGGGGCTGCTGCTCATTCGTCAGCCCTACGCTCTGCTTTTGGCCGCCTCCATCGCCCTCATAGACGCTCTGCCGGTATTCGGCACAGGGACGGTACTGCTGCCCTGGGCGGCGGTGTGCCTGCTCTTGCAGCATACGCCCAAAGCCTTCTCCCTTGTGGCTATTTACGCAGTCATTACCCTGGTGCGCAGCTTCCTGGAGCCCAAGGTCATGGCGGCCCAGGTGGACCTGCCCCCACTGGCGGCGCTGATGGCCATGTACATCGGCTTTTGCACCTTCGGCGTGGGAGGAATGATCTTCTTCCCCCTGGCGCTCCTCTTCCTAAAGCAGCTCCATGACGCAGGCTATCTGCGGCTATGGAAGCAGTAAATTCTTTTTCGCCAGGGCAGCCAGCAGTGCATCCCGTTTATTATCCATTTCCCCGGCAATAACGCCCTCCAGCAGCCACTCTAAAGCCGCGCCGATCTCTCGCCCCTCATAGCCCAAAGCCAGCAGGTCGTTTCCGTTCACAGCCAGATCCTTCAGACACAGGCATTGCTTTTTTCGCAGAAGCTCCTCTAATATTTCCTCTGCACGGTCGATTTTTTGGCAGACCCAGCGATATTCCGGGGCCTGGGCCCGGTTGTCGGCCCGCTTTACCGCCAGCAGTCGCCGGAAATTCTCCTCACCCAGTGCCCGGACGGCAGATCCGATGCCCTTTTCCGTCACAGGAATGTCCCGATCATGCCAGGCAATCAGCGTCACAATATCCTCCCGGTCCTTTTTTCGCATCCGCAGGCGAGTGCAAATATCCTCCGCCATGGCGGCACTGACCTTGGGATGCCCGTAAAAATGCATCTGGCCCCGCTCATCTTCTGTAAAGGTATTCACCTTGCCAATATCATGGAGCAGCATGGTCCAGCGCAAAACCGGCTCCGCCGCCACGCCGTCTACCGACAGGACTGTGTGGGTGTATAAATCATAGCAATGATGGATATTTCGCTGGTCGAAGCCCACACAGGGAAGCAGCTCCGGCAGGAACACACCCAGCACATCCGGGTACGCAAGCAGAATTTCCCGACACCCTTTGCCGCAAAGGAGCTTATTCATCTCGATCAAAATGCGCTCCGCTGCCACTCTTTCCAGCAGCCGTGCCTCCCGGTGGATAGCCTCTGCTGTGGACGGCTCTATGGTAAAGCCCAGGGTTGCGGCAAAGCGCAGCGCCCGTAAAATGCGCAATGCATCCTCCTCAAAGCGTATCCGGGCATTCCCCACGCAGCGGACGGTTTCACCCTTTAGGTCGCTGATTCCGCCGTAGAGGTCAAGAATGCGCCCGCCCTTCTCCATGGCCATGGCGTTGATGGTGAAGTCCCGGCGGGCCAAGTCCTCCCGGATGCTCCCTGCAAAGGTCACCTGATCCGGGTGCCGCCCATCGGAATACCGCCCGTCTGTGCGGAAGGTGGTTACCTCAAAGGCTTCCCCGCCGCTCTTCACTGTAACGGTTCCATGCTTGCACCCGGTAGGCAGGGCATCTGCGCCGAAAAGTGCCATCACCTGCTCCGGCCTTGCAGCGGAGGCAATGTCCCAGTCCTCCGGCTCTCGGCCCAGCAGCGTGTCACGCACGCATCCGCCAACAAAATAGGCCGGAAAGCCCGCTTTTTCCAGGATCTCTATGATTCTTGTCGCCTGCTCTCGGCCCATGTCCATCCCTCCGGCAAAATGAAAGTGCGTTTTTCCTGTTGCACTTCCGTCTGATTCGTATTATAATATAGGTTATGAAAAAATGCAATTCCAAGGCAAAACCGTCTTTAGGAGGCTACCTGAAATGATGCATCCCACTGTGGATTTCAAAGAATATCTGCGCCCCGGTGTCCGGGTTCATCTGTCCGGCATCGGCGGCGTTTCCATGTGTCCTCTGGCCGAGGTGCTGCTGGGCATGGGCCTGCGTGTGCAGGGGTCCGACATGTCCGAAAGCGACACCGTGCGCCATCTGCGTTCTCTGGGTATTCCCGTGGCTGTAGGCCATTCAGCAGACAATCTGCAAAACGCCCAGCTGGTCATTCGCACCGCCGCCATCCACGATGATAATCCCGAGATTTCCGGCGCTATAGCCCGGGGTATCCCGGTCTATGAGCGGGCCCAGGCCTGGGGCGCCATCATGCAGCGGTATCAGAACGCTCTGTGTATCTCCGGCACCCACGGAAAGACCACCACCACCTCTATGGCCACCCATATCTTCATGGCCGCCCAGGCGGACCCTACGGTCATGATCGGTGGAACGCTCCCCATGCTCCACTCGGGCTACCGGGTGGGCCACGGTGACACCATCATTTTGGAGTCCTGCGAATACTGCAACTCCTTTTTGAATTTCTTCCCCACGGTAGCTGTAATTTTAAATGTGGAGGCCGACCACCTGGACTTTTTCAAGGATCTGTCGGATGTGGAGCATTCCTTCCACGCCTTTGCAGATCTGGTTCCCCAGCGGGGCTATGTCATCGTCAATGGTGACGATGCCGGGGCCATGGATTCTGTAAAGGGACTGTCCCACCCGGTGTTCACCTTTTCCGTGCGGGATGACGGCGCGGATTGTCGGGCCGACAATGTAGCATTTCACGATGGCTGCGGTGAGTTCGATGTGATGATCCACGGCGAGTTTTATGCCCACATCGCTCTGGCCGTTGCCGGCAAGCACAACATTTCCAATGCCCTGGCGGCAGCCTCGGCGGCCTATGTGTTGGGTCTCAGCGGAAAGGCCGTGGAGGAAGGCCTGCGTACCTTCCACGGAGCCGGACGGCGGTTTGAATACAAGGGCAGTTATCACGGCGCTGCAGTGTTTGACGACTATGCCCATCATCCCGGTGAGCTCCACGCGCTGCTCACTACCGCCCGTTCCATGCCCTATAAGCGCATTATCTGCGCCTTCCAGCCCCACACCTATACCCGCACCCAGGCGCTGTTTGAGGATTTTGTTCGGGAGCTGAAGTTGGCGGACATTGCCGTTCTGGCAGAGATTTACGCCGCCAGAGAAAATAACGACATCGGTATTTCCTCCAGTCAGCTGGCCAAGGAGATTCCCGGGGCCATCTACTGCTCTACCCTGGACCAGGTGGCCGATACCTTGGCCCGTATTGCCCGGCCGGACGACCTGATCCTCACCGTAGGCGCAGGCGATATTTTCCGTGCCGGAGAAAAACTGCTGGCAAAGGAGTAAGCTATGACTATTTCCCCCGTCTATTCCGGCCGTCCGGACACCCAGCGAGAGCCTGTAGAGCAGCGGGTCTATGAGCTGCTGGATACTCTCCATATCCCCTACCAGCGCGTGGATCACGAGCCTGCCTATGACATGGACGCCTGTGCCGGGATCAGTGAGGCCTTGGGTATTACCATCTGCAAAAATTTGCTGCTCACGCCTCGCAACCGCAGTGCCTTTTATCTGCTGGCCATGCCTGCGGACCTGCCTTTCCGTACCGCATATTTTTCCAAAAAAATCGGATCTTCCCGCCTGAGCTTTGCTTCCCCTGAGGATCTGCAGGCACTTTTAGGCGTACAGCCAGGCTCTGCCTCGGTGCTGGGACTTATGAACGATACCGAGCATCGGGTCACTTTGGCTCTGGAGCGGCGTGTAGCCGAGGCGGAGTGGTTCGGCTGCCATCCCTGCCGCAACACCAGCTCTCTGCGGCTGAAAACAGCGGACCTGCTCCATGTATTCCTGCCTCACATCGGTGTGGAGCCCATCATTGTAGACCTGTAAAAATCCTATATAATTGGAATCAGTAGTTTTTAAAACCCTGAAGCGATTTCAAGGTTTTAAAAACTTAGGCAACGGGGCGGAAAAGCTTTTCCGCCCCGCTGAATTATCCTGCCGCACCGGGCGGGATAATTTTTTTGCAGGAAAAAAGGAATTTCGATTTTTTATTCGTATAAAATAGTTGAAAGCATGTTGCACAGTGCTGTGCAAGGATGCGGAAAGGAGGGGTAAAATGGCATTTCCGCAGAGCTTTTTGGACGAGCTGGCCGCCCGAAACGACATTCTGGATGTAGTGGGGAGCTATGTGTCCCTGCAGCCCAAGGGCGGAAGCTACTGGGGCTGCTGTCCGTTTCACAATGAAAAAACACCCTCCTTCCATGTTTTGCAGGACAAGCAGTATTATCACTGCTTTGGCTGTAAGAAGGGCGGCGGCGTCATCAATTTTATTATGGACATTGAAAATTTGTCCTATCTCGACGCCGTGCGTTTTTTGGCCAAGCGGGTGAATATGCCCGTGCCGGAGGATCGGGAGTCCGATGGGGCCGACCGCCTGCGCCACCGTCTGCTGGACCTGAATAGAGACGCCGCTCGGTATTATTATGAGGTGCTCCAGTCTCCGGACGGGGCCGCCGTACAGGCGTACCTGAACCGGCGTCAGATTCGACGGGGCATCGCCGTGCGCTTTGGCATGGGCGCCGCCCGGGATGGGTGGGACCATCTCCTGCGGGCCATGACCGAAAAGGGTTACACCAAGCAGGAGCTTTTGAAGGCCGGACTTATCGTGCAGAATAAATCCGGCGGCTTTTACGATAAATTCCGCAACCGTCTTATTCTCCCGGTGGTGGATGTGCGTGGAGATGTCGTGGGATTCGGCAGCCGCGTAATCGACAAATCCGAGCCCAAGTATATGAACACCAGCGAAACACCGGTATACAGCAAGCGCCGGGTTCTTTACGGGCTGAATTTAGCCAAAAAAACCAAGCGTCCCAACATCATTCTCTGCGAGGGCAATCTGGATGTGGTAACGCTGCACCAGGCTGGCTTTGACAACGCCGTGGCCTCTATGGGAACGGCTCTCACTGTAGAGCAGACCCGGCTTTTAAGCCGCTACACCAAGGAATTGATCCTTTGCTACGACAATGACAATGCCGGGCAGCTTGCCACCCAACGGGCTCTGGATATTCTGAAAAATTCCGAGTTCACCGTGCGGGTCTTGCAGCTCCCCCGCCGCCTGGTAGACGGCAGCTACATAAAGCAAGACGCCGACGACTTCATTAAATTTCAGGGGCCCCAAGCCTTTGAGCGGCTCCTAAGCGGCAGTGAAAACGGTATCGAGTTTCGTATGTCCCAGATAGCTACTAAATACGACCTGAAAAATGATGCCGACCGCATTGCCTATGCCGCCGAGATCAGTCAGGTCCTCTGCACTTTGGACAGTGCCGTGGAGCGTGAGATTTACACCGTGCGGGCCGCCGAGGTGGCCGGGCTCACCCCGGAGGCTATGCGCAATGAGGTCAGCCGCACTTACAGCAAGCAAAAGCGCAAGGAGCAGTGGGCTGAGACCCGCCGAGAGATGAACCCCGTGGCCACACTCCAGCCCCAGGCCCGAGCCTTCCGCTATGCCAATCTACGCAGTGCCATGGCCGAGGAGGGTGTCATTCGCCTGATGATGCGGGACGATGACCTCTACGATAAGCTCTGTGTCCTGCGCCCGGAGGAGTTTTCTTCCCCGCTGCTGGGAAAAATATACTCGCTTTTGTGTGCAGACCGGGAGGCGGGCCGTCCCCACAGCATGGCTGCCCTGGGGGGCATCCTCTCCCCGGAGGAAATGAGCCATTTCACGGCGATCCTGCAAAAGCCGGAATCTGTTTCCGGCGCAGAGCAGGCTCTGAGCGACTACATACGCATCATCCGAGAAGAAGCAGTCCGGCAAATCGGCGGTGACGAGCTTGACCCGCTGCTGGCCGCACAGGAAAAATATAAATTCAAAAAGGGATACGGAGGAAAGAACCTATGACAGAGACAAAATACACCGAAAAACAACTGCAGGAAATGGCCGACGCTCTCCTGAAGGAGGCCGACCAGCAGCAGCGTGAAATTGAAGAGGAAGTCATCAAGAGCAACAAGGGACAGTTGGACGACAAGACCATCGCTTCCCTGCCTGCCGCTCAGCTGATTCAAAGCAACGAGCGTCTGAAGGAGCTTTTCATCAAGGGTAAGCGCCACGGCAAGCTGGAGAGCAGTGAACTCTCCGATGTGCTTGACGGCATGGATCTGGAGAGCGAGAAGCTGGATATGATCTATGATTCTTTGGAAAAACTTTCCATTGAGATTACCACCGAAGCCTTCCTGCCGGATGTCAACGCCGAAATCGACCCTCCTCTGGAGGAAATCGCTGAGATTGAGGAGGAGGAGCTGGTTGATCCCAATGCTCTGGTAGACAGCTTCAATATCGACGACCCCGTCCGCATGTACCTCAAGGAGATTGGCAAGGTCTCTCTGCTTTCCGCAGAGGGCGAGATAGAGCTGGCCTCCGCTATTTCCGCCGGGAACAAGGCCAAGGCCACACTCATTGCCTGGGAAAAGGCCAATGGCCAGGCTGTGGAGCCGGTGCTGGATGCCGAGGATCCCGTGGGTGAAATTGAGGTTCCCGAAGAGGAAGTGGCCAATCTCACCGAGAAGGATCTGGAAGAGCTGCGCAAAACCGTGAAGGCCGGTGAAAGCGCCAAGCAGAAGCTGGCTGAGGCTAACCTGCGTCTGGTGGTGTCCATTGCCAAGCGTTATGCCGGTCGCGGAATGCTGTTTTTGGATCTGATCCAGGAGGGCAACCTGGGCCTTATCAAGGCTGTGGAGAAGTTCGACTACACCAAGGGTTATAAGTTCTCCACCTATGCCACCTGGTGGATCCGCCAGGCCATCACCCGCGCCATCGCTGACCAGGCCCGCACCATCCGCATCCCCGTACACATGGTGGAGACCATCAATAAGGTCATCCGTGTTTCCCGTCAGCTTTTGCAGGAGTTGGGGCACGATCCCACCCCGGAGGAGATCTCCGCCCAGATGAATATGCCCGTGGATAAGGTCCGGGAGATTCTGAAAATTGCTCAGGAGCCTGTATCACTGGAGACCCCCATCGGCGAGGAGGAGGACTCCCACCTGGGCGACTTCATTCCTGATGAGGGCGCGTCCGAGCCCTCCGAGGCCGCCAGCTTCACCCTGCTGAAGGAGCAGCTGGTGGATGTGCTGAGTACCCTCACCCCCCGGGAGGAAAAGGTCCTGAAGCTGCGCTTTGGCATTGAGGACGGACGCACCCGCACTTTGGAGGAAGTGGGCAAGGAGTTTAATGTCACCCGAGAGCGTATCCGTCAGATTGAGGCCAAGGCCCTGCGTAAGCTCCGTCACCCCTCCCGCAGCAAAAAGCTGAAGGATTTCCTCAACTGATCGTATGCCTGTTCTTGCAAACTTATTTCGCGATTTTCGTCGCACATCCAGCGATCTGCCCGGCCTGTTCAGCGGTGACTTTCATGTCATGCTTCTGCCGCTGTTGCCGCTTTTTCCTGCTGAGAAGCAGATTTGTGTGCCTGGCTATTACAGCGATCAAACCTATTACTGCACCCTGCGGAAAGAATATGCGGACCCCCTGGCCCCCTACCGCTGCAAAAAACAGCTGAAAGCCGGTCGCTGCATGATCCTGGAGGTCAATGGACTGGGTAGCTTCGTTTTCACCAACCACCGCCGCTCGAACTTATTTCTCAACCTGCAGCGGAAATTTCCCGGCGTTACCAGCTATGTGTTTGCCTCCGACGGCCCCGGCGGCTACTTCAAAATTCTGAAGGATGACCGCATTCAGCGTAAGATCGCCAGCTATATGTGGTCTGACGGCATGGGTAGCTATGCCGAGACCCGGGGCGTTCCCTGCACCTATGAACTGGAAACCGGGCACATTTTTAAGGTTGATCCCAAAGCCCAACATCTTCGGGAAATGATGCCCGATTTCACAAAGCGGGAGGTTTTGGATCTGTTTGACTACTATGTGGGTCTGGATCGCTTCAAAAGCGCCAATCTCCGGCGCGTGTTGGTCTACGACCTGGAAAGTGCCGCAGCGAAAAAGTAATACATAACCGCAAAAAAAGCCGCGACAGATGTCGCGGCTTTTCAAAACATATATTTACCGTCTGTTGGAGCGGATCCAAATACCCTGCTTCTCTGCCGCAGCGATAAGCTCATCCCGGAAAGCCGGATGCGCCACGGAGATTAGCCGCTCGGCCCGCTCCCAGGTGCTGCAGCCCACCAAGCTCACGCCGCCGTACTCGGTGACGATATAGTAGGCTAAGCTTCGGGGATCGGTGACCACATCGCCGGTGACCAGGGTGGGATTAATGCGGGAAACCATCTCTCCCTTTTTATTGGTAAAGGAGGAGGTCAGGCAGATGAAGGCCTTGCCGCCACGGGATACCGCCGCCGCCTCCAGGAAGTCAAGCTGGCCGCCGGTGCCGCTGATCTGGCGGGTACCGGAGCTCTCGGCGCAGATTTGACCATAAAGGTCCACGGAAATACAGTTGTTTATAGACACAAAGTTATCCAGCTTACCCACAACGGCTGCATCGTTGCAGTAGGAAATGGGGTAAGTGACCACGCCCGGGTTCTCCCGGATCCAGTCGTACAGGTCCTGTGAACCCAAGGCCAGACCGAAAATACTCTTATAGCGGTCGATAGCCTTCTTATTGTTGGTGATCTTTCCCGCCTTGTACATATCCAGGTAGGAGTCACACAGCATTTCCGTATGTATACCCAGGTCCTTCAGATCGCTCTTGGCGATCATCTGGCCCACGGCGTTGGGCAGGGAGCCGATACCAAGCTGCAGGGTACAGCCATCTGTCATGTTCTGCACCACAAACTCCGCGATCTTCATCTCCGCCTCGGAGGCCTCACCGGACTTTACATTGGGCAGCGGGCCATGCTCCCCCTCCACGATCATGTTCACATCGCTGATATGGATGCACTCGTCCAAACCGCCATAGACCCAGGGCAGATTCTCATTTATCTCCAGAATAACGATATCCGCCTTGTCCAGCACAGCTCGGGCCGAGGCATTGCTGACGGAGAAATTAAAATACCCGTGCTCATTCATGGGCGTAACGCACATCATGGCCACATTCACCGTAAGGAACTGCGTGTAATACCAGCCCAGGTTCCGGAACACCATGGGGCTGAAGTTGCACAAACCCCGGTCGCACAGCTTACGCTCATACCCGGACATATGCCAGCTGTTGTAAATAAAATGCTCCCGCGTGGGGTCGCACTCCACCATTTGGATGGGCTGAGAAATGAGGTATCCCCGCACCTTCACACCCCGCAGCTCATCCTTGCGGCGTGCAACGGCGGCGTCCATCAAGGACGGAAAGGCTCCGCCCATAGAGATGTCGATCCAGTCACCGCTCTTAACAACTCTCGCTGCCTCGTCCGGAGTGCAGAGCTTACGCTTATATTCGGCTGTATAATCAAACGGAATGGCCATAGCTTCCTCGCCTCTCTCTACTATTTTTCCTTTGTTAATTTTATCACTTTTCTATAACTTTGTCAATGCTTTAACAGGAATTCTCAGGAAAAGCGGGCGGGGTTTTTGCGCCCCGCCCGCAGCGGTTTTATTATGCAGCGTCCGTTAGTCCTCAGACTTACGCTTATAGTACTCGTACTTCTCCTTGGCGGCCTCTTCCGCGTCGGCAAACAGTACCTTGGCATTCTCCGGGAAGCTCAGCTCCAGGGAAGCGTAGCGCACCTCGCCCTTCATGAAGTCGTACAGCGGCATGGTGGGCTCCTTGGAGTCCAGAGTGAACTTCTTGGTCTCGGGGCTGTAACGGTACAGGTTCCAGTAGCCGGAAGCCACCGCATTCTTCATCTCCTGCTGGACATTGTTCATACCCTTCTTGATGCCGTGATTGATACAGGGTGCATAGCAGATAACGATGGACGGGCCCTTATGTGCCTCGGCCTCCTTGATGGCCTTGATAAGCTGGTTGGGATTGGCGCCCATGGAGCACTGCGCCACATAGACATTGTCGTAGGTCATCAGCAGCAGGCCCAGGTCCTTCTTGCGGGTCTTCTTACCGCTGGCCTGGAACTGCGCAACGGCGCCCACAGGGGTGGCCTTGGAAGACTGACCGCCGGTGTTGGAGTACACCTCAGTGTCCACCAGCAGCACATTTACATCCTCGCCCATGGCGAACACATGGTCCAGACCGCCGTAACCAATATCGTAGGCCCAGCCGTCGCCGCCGTACATCCACATGGTCTTTTTGGACATATCCTTCCGGCGCTTGAGGATCTCGCTAACCACAGCCTGCTCCTCGGCGCTGAACTGCGTGCTCTCCAGCACGCTCAGCAGCTCGTCGGTAGCCACAGAGGAGGCATCCAGATCGTCGTAGACCTCCAGCCACTTGGCGATGGCCGCCTTCACAGCGGTGTCTTGGGTCATGCCGTCCAGCTGCTTTACAAACTCCGTCACGGCAGCGCGGAGCTGCTTTACAGCCAGGCACATACCGTAAGAGAACTCGGCATTGTTTTCAAACAGAGAGTTAGACCATGCCACGCCCTTGCCGGCCTTATTCTTGCAGTAGGGCACGCAGGGCATAGCCGCGCCCCAGGCCTGGGTGCAGCCGGTAGCGTTGGCCAGGTACATCTTGTCGCCGTAAAGCTGGGTCAGGAGCTTGATATAGGGAGTCTCGCCGCAGCCGGCACAAGCGCCGTTAAATTCCACCAGGGGCTGGCGAAGCTGGCTGCCCTTGAGGGTGAACTTGTCGATGCGGTCGTTCTTCTCAGGCAGCGTCTGCAGATACTTCCAATTTGTCTGATCCAAAGATACCTCGTGGGTAGGAACCATCTTCAAAGCCTTCCCGCTCTTGGGGCAGGAGGAAACGCAGCTGCCGCAGCTGGTGCAGTCCAGGGTAGACACGCCCATGGTGTACTTCAGGCCTTCCATCTTGGGGCCCTTCGCATCCACCAGGATCATCCCGGCAGGGGCATTGGCCGCTTCCTTCTCGTCCAGCAGATAGGGCCGAATCACGGCGTGGGGGCACACGAAGGAGCACATATTGCACTGGATGCACTCGTCTTGATTCCACACGGGCAGATGCGTGGCGATGCCGCGCTTTTCATACTGAGAGGTACCCAACGGCATGGTGCCGTCCTCCATTCCCTTGAAGGCAGAAACCGGCAGCAGGTCGCCCTTCTGGGCGTTGATGGGCACCAGGATGTTCTTAATGATGTCGGGAACATTGTCCGCAGCGGGCTGGATGGCGGCGCCGGAGAGATTCTTCCAGCTCTCCTTCACCTGCACCTGCTTCACCGCGTTGATACCTGCATCCACGGCGGCAATATTCATATTCACGATCTTCTCGCCCTTGAGTCCGTAGGTCTTTTTCACCGCAGACTTCATATGCTCCACGGCATCCTCCACGGGGATGACCTTGGCCAGCTTGAAGAAGGCCGCCTGCAGCACCATGTTGGAGCGGTTGCCCAGGCCCAGGGACTGGGATTCCTTATTGGCGTCGATGATATAGAACTTGATATCATTTTCCGCAATGTACTTCAGGATGTCGCCGGGCATCTTCTGCTCCAGCTCATCCTCGCTCCACTCGCAGTTGAGCAGGAAGCTGCCGTGGGGCTTCAGCTCGGAGATGATGTCGTACTTGGTCAGATAGGTCTGGTTGTGGCAGGCCACAAAGTCGGCATTGCTCACATAATAGGTGGAGCTGATGGGCTTCTTGCCGAAGCGCAGGTGACTCTTGGTGATGCCGAAGGACTTCTTGGTGTCGTACTCAAAGTACGCCTGGCAATACATATCGGTGGTCTCGCCGATGATCTTAATGGAGTTTTTGTTGGCGCCTACGGTACCGTCGGAGCCCAGGCCCCAGAACTTGCAGGAGATGGTGCCCTCGGGCTCGCAGTTCAGGGCAGGACCCATGGGCAGAGACAGATTCGTCACATCATCCACGATGCCGATGGTGAAGTGATTCTTAGGCTCGGCCAGCAGCAGATTATCGTACACCGCCTTGATTTGGGCGGGAGTAGTGTCCTTGCTGGACAGGCCGTAGCGGCCGGCAAAGATCTCGGGACGGTCCTTATCATTGATGTAAGCGGCGCAGATGTCCTCATACAGGGGCTCACCGATGGAGCCGATCTCCTTCACGCGGTCCAGGACAGCCACCTTTTTCACGGTCTTAGGCATAGCCGCCAGCAGATGCTTGGCCGAGAAGGGACGGAACAGGTGTACCTGCAGGAAGCCCACCTTCTCGCCCCGGTCATTCAGGTACTTCACCGTCTCCTGAATGCAGCCGGTAACAGAGCCCATGGCCACGATGACCCGCTCCGCGTCGGGAGCACCATAATAATTAAAGAGGTGATACTCCCGGCCCGTCAGCTTGCTGATTTCGGCCATATAGTCCTCAACGATGTCGGGGAGCTTGTTATAGTCGCTGTTGTTGGCCTCGCGAAGCTGGAAATAAATGTCGGGGTTATCCACCAGAGAACGCATCCGGGGATCCTCGGGATTCAGCGCATTGGCGCGGAACCGGGCCAGTGCGTCATAGTCCACCAGCTTGGCCAGGTCGCTGTACTCCAGGGCCTCCACCTTCTGGATCTCATGGCTGGTGCGGAAGCCGTCGAAGAAATGCAGGAACGGGATACGGGCCTTGATAGCGGACAGATGTGCCACACCGGCCAGGTCCATGATCTCCTGCACGCTGCCGGAGTTGAGCATAGCAAAGCCGGTCTGGCGGCAGTTCATCACATCAGAGTGATCGCCGAAAATAGAAAATGCGTGGGTACCCACCGTACGGGAAGCCACATGCAGTACGCCGGGCAGACGCTCGCCGGAGATACGATGCATGGTGGGGATCATCAGCATCAGGCCCTGAGAGGCGGTGAAGCTGGTGGCCAATGCGCCGGCCTCCAATGCACCGTGGCAAGCGCCGCAGGCGCCGGCCTCCGACTGCATCTCCACCAGGCGGACAGGCTGATTAAAGATGTTCTTTCTTCCCTTTGCGGACCACTCATCCGTGTGCTCCGCCATAGGAGAAGACGGGGTGATGGGGTAAATCGCCGCCACCTCGGAAAAGGCATACGCCACATATGCCGCGGCTTCGTTACCATCGCAGATCTTCATGATCTTACTCATTATGTTTCCTCCTCATTGCACTTTTTTGCTTGCAGGCTTGATCAGCCCATGATCCTAATCTGTTTCGCTACAATACAATTTATATTTTAGCACTTTCTTTCTCTGCGTCAATGTGAAGCCATAAAATTTGGAACTATTCATAACATCGCCTCTCATTTTTGTTGAAAAAAACTATAAAATTACCGTACCAAAACGGCACGGTAATTGTTGGCTATAAAAAATTATATTAGTGCTAAAAAATCCTCCTCACTCAGCACCGAAACCCCCAGCTCCCCGGCCTTTTTCAGCTTCGATCCGGCATTCTCTCCGGCTACCACATAGGTGGTTTTTTTCGACACCGAGGAGGACACCTTGCCGCCCCGCAGCTCAATCATCTCTCCGGCCTCTTCCCGGGTAAATCGAGTCAAGGCTCCGGTGAGCACGAATGTCATTCCCGCAAAGCGTCGGTCCACCAGCTCCTGGTGACACTCCATGTTTACACCGGCCTTCTGCAGCCGCGCCAGCAGATCCGCCGCCTGGTCGCTCTGCATCCAGTGGGTGATGTAGTCCGCCGTCACTGCGCCCACATCGTCAATCTCCGTCAGCTCCTCCGCCGTGGCCCGGCGGAGTCCATCCATGCTCCCGAAATGGGTCGCCAGTATCTTAGCTGCCTTGGCTCCCACCTGCCGGATACCCAAGGCGAAGATCAGCCGCCACAGATCGTTTTCCTTGGACCTGGCAATGGCGTCTACTGCGTTTTGAGCGGACTTTTTCCCCATGCGGTCCAGTCCCTCCAGCTGCTCTGCTCGGAGGTCATATAGATCTGCCGGATTTGACACCAGCCCGCTCTCTATAAGCTGCTGCAGCACCGCCGGGCCCACACCGTCAATGTCCATGGCGTCCCGGGAGGCGAAGTGTATCATGTTGCGCAAAAGCTGGGCCGGACACTCCGCCCCGGTGCAGCGAACAGCTGCCCCGTCCGGGTCACGCAGCACCGCCGCCCCGCACACCGGGCACTTATCCGGCAGATGATAGGGCTTCGTACCCTCCGGTCTCTTTTCCTTCACCACCGACACGATTTCCGGGATGATTTCTCCCGCCTTCTGCACCACCACCGTGTCGCCGATTCGAATATCTTTTTCCGTGATATAATCCTGGTTGTGCAAGGTGGCATTGGTAACGGTGGTCCCTGCTAAGCGCACCGGCTCCAGCACAGCCTTAGGAGTCAGCACTCCCGTGCGCCCCACCTGCACCACAATGTCTGCCACCCGGGACTCCTTCTGCTCCGGGGGGTACTTATACGCCACCGCCCACTTGGGGCATTTGGCCGTACTGCCAAGGATAGAGCGATCTGACAAGTCATTCAGCTTTACAACCGCACCATCAATATCGTAGAGGAAATCCATGCGGTTATCGCCTAGCTTTTGAATCTGCTCCAAGATTTCCTCCGGGTCACGCAGCACCGTGTGAGGAATCACCGGGAATCCCTGCTCCCGCAGGTAGTCCAGCGTCTCGGAGTGGGTGGCAAACGACCGTCCCTCCACCAGCTGCAGGTTGAACACCGCAATGTCCAGCTGCCGCTTGGCACATACCTTAGGATCCTTGTGCCGCAGGGAGCCCGCCGCCGCATTTCGGGGATTGGCCAGCAAGGGTTTCCCCTCCAGCTCCAGCTCCTCATTGATCCTATCAAATACGGATCGAGCCATGTACACCTCTCCCCGTACAATGAGCCTGGGAAGCTTCTCCGGCAGGTTCTTTGGGATAGAGCGGACCGTGCGCAAATTCCCCGTTACATCCTCTCCCACCCGGCCATCGCCGCGAGTGGCTCCCTGGTAAAAACGGCCGTCCCGATACTCCAAAGCAACAGACAGGCCATCCACCTTAGGCTCCACGCTGTATTCTGCCCGGGGCAGCGTCTCCAGCACCTTGGACAAAAAGCCCTTCACCTCGTCCCCGTCGAATACATCCTCCAGGCTCTCCAAGGGCACCGGATGTCTTACCTCGGCAAAGTCGTTGAGCACAGCGTCTCCCACCCGCTGGGTAGGTGAGTCGGGGGTGATCTCCTCCGGGTGGGCTGCCTCCAGCTCCTGCAGCCGGCGGTACAGCCGGTCATACTCATAGTCGGACATGGTAGATGCGTCCAGGGTATAGTAAAGCCGGGCATTCTCATTGAGTTTTTCCCGCAGCTCCTTGATTTCTCCGCGATAGTCCATAGTTGCGCTCCCTTTTATCCGTTGTTCATAATGTATTCGCTGGCATAATCCCCGATCTCATCATCGGCGGTACTAAAATAGGTATAGGTGTCCGGCACAGTACCCACGATCACCGTCTCCGCCACGCACAGCTCATTGTTTACCTGCACCGAAGTGGCAAAGCCCGGCAGCAGAACCGTCACATATACCTCCACATCCAGCAAAACCTGGTGCTTGGTCTGGTTGATACCCGCCGCCGTCAGCGCGTTTCGCAGCTTGGCCGTAGCCGAGCCCACTGACTGGGTTCGCACATGAATGTACGGCCCTCGGCCTGCCAGCAGGTTTGAACCCGTCAGAGTCCCCAGGGGGATGGCCAGATCCGAGGATGTCATCTGCGACAGTCTCGCCAGCACCGTATCCGAAATCAGGGATTGCAGCCGGTTAAACTCCGTCATGTTGCTGCGAAGGGCTGTCACCTGCCCGCTGCTGTCCTTTTCAAACAGAATCAGCGACGAGCAATCCACCTGTCCGCTGGCTACCGCATCGCTGACAGCATCGGCCACGATGCGGTTGACCCGGTTGGTGGTGCGGGACTCCGTGAGCCTTGTTACAATGGGCCGTATACGCACCACGAGCACCGCCGCAACCGCCAGCAGTAGGATCAGGATGATGCTCACCCATATTACAGCCTTTTGCCTGCCCGTCAGCCGAATATAACGAAGCCTGCCCACAGCACACACCCCCTTCATACCAGTGTATGCGTGGTGCGCGCAGGCGGTGCGTGTCCGTGTTATTCCTCCCAGCCGCTTACGATTGACTTAAAAGTTTTGCCCCGTTCCATGAAGTTTTTAAACTGGTCAAAAGCCGCGCAGGCCGGAGAAAGGGTCACCACATCGCCGCTTTGGGCCCGGTCTCGGGCAAACTCCACCGCTTTTTCAAAGGGCGTCACCTCAACGATTTCAGGGCAGCCCACCCGATAACCCGGTGCAGCCTCCACCGCAGCGCGTATCTTCCCCGCTGTGGCGCCGCAAAGCACCAGCAGCTTCACATGCGCGACCACCTCCGGCCCCAGCACATCGAAAGGAATATGCTTGTCGTATCCCCCGGCAATGAGTATGACCTTCTCCTTAAAGGATCGCAGCCCCGCAATGGTCCGGGAGGGACTGCTGGCAATGGAGTCGTTGTAAAACCGCGCCCCGTGATAGGTCCGCACCAATTCGATGCGATGCTCCACACCGTTAAATTCCCGGGCGAATTTCTTAATGATCTCGTCCGGCACCAAGCCGTCCACCGCAGCGATGGCGGCCATGTAGTTTTCCACATTGTGCAGCCCCGGCAGCCGAATGTCCTCCGTGGTCATAATGACCCTTTCCCGGCCATCCATGCGGCTTATAATATCCCGGCCCCGGAGGAAAACACCCTCTCCAGGCTCCTCCCGGCGACTGAAATACCGTACTTGCCCCGGAGCTCTGCCCCCCTGCTCCCGGGTTATATCATTGTCCAGGTTAAATACGGCCACATCCCCGGCGGATTGGTAGCGGAAAATATTCTCCTTGGCCGCCACATATTCCTCCATACTCTTGTGTATATCCAGATGGTTAGGGGCCAGATTCGTCACCACCGCAATATGGGGGCTCTGCTGCATGGTCATAAGCTGGAAGCTGGAGAGCTCCAGCACCGCATAGTCCCCTGCCTGCATTTCGTCTGCCTGACACAGCAGAGGATTGCCGATATTCCCGCCCACATGAACGGTGTTCCCGGCGGCCTTCAGGAGCTCCGCGATGATGGTTGTGGTGGTGGTCTTGCCGTCGGACCCCGTCACCGCAATCAGTGTACAGGGACACACCTTGAAAAATACCTCCATCTCCGAGGTAATCTCACTGCCCCGCTCCGCAGCTGCCAGCAGCTCCGGTACATCGGGTCGCAGCCCCGGCGTGCGAAAGATCACATCCTGATCCAGGCTCCGGAGATAGTCCTCCCCCAACTGCAAACGGCAGCCATCCTTTTCCAGCTCCTCCGCTAGCGCCCCCAGGGCGGCCCGATCCCGCTTGTCGCAGGCCGTGACCCGGATCTTTTCCCGCAGCAGAAGCCGCAGCAGCGGTGTGTTGCTCACCCCAATGCCGATGACGGCCACAGTCTTATCTTTCAGCGAATCTAAATACTCCCTCAGTGTCATATCTTCAGCCTCCACGACATTTTTATCGATAGGCTCATTATATCCCATATTATGCCCCAGTTCAATTCTTTTTTCCAATGAAATCTTCCCGTCCCCGTTGACTTCCCCGGCAGAATACTATATTATATTGTGTGAGTAGGTCGGACGGTCGCGGGGACAAAGGCGAAAGCCTGTCCATGAGGAAAGTCCGGGCTCCGCAGGGCAAGGATAACGGGTAACGCCCGCCGAAGGCGACTTCAGGAAAAGTGCAACAGAGATATACCGCCTCGTTTTCGAGGTAAGGGTGGAAAGGCGAGGTAAGAGCTCACCCGGCGGCGTGTGAAAGCGTCCGCCGCTGTAAACTCTATTCGGAGCAACACCGGTATGGGAGCAATAGGCCGGCCCGGCTGCTCCCGAGGTGGCTGGAGCGCACCGGCAACGGTGCGCGTAGATAGATGACCGTATGACAACAGAACCCGGCTTATAGACCTGCTCACTCAATATGCAATCGGCTGCTTAAACTGCAGTCGATTGCTTTTTTACTGCACCATCGGCTGGCAGGGGCAGATTCGCTTCCTTCCCACTGTTACTGGATGCGCATTTTGTTGTCAGTCTACCTATCTTGCGTATTCCTTGTGCATATCTTACAATCTAATTTCCTAAATTTGTGCATGATTTGTAATTTTTACTTCTTTACATTATCACGCTAAAGTGGTAGTATGATAGTGCAATAAGAAATCGGTCGGATGCACCGGCCCCATAAAAAGAAAAAGGAGAACGAATCAATGAAAAACCTGAAGAAAGCTCTGTGCCTGCTGCTGGCAGTGCTGATGACCGTTTCCCTCCTGGCCGCCTGCGGCAAGAAGGGCGATGACAACGCCGACGGCAAGAAAGTCTTTACCGTTGGCATCGACGCCGAGTATCCCCCCTTCAGCTATCTGGGCGATGACGGCAGCTACACCGGCTTCGACATTGAGGTAGCCCAGGCCGCCTGCGACCTGCTGGGCTGGGAGATGAAGGTCTTCCCCGTCAACTGGGATCAGAAGCTGACGCAGCTGGATGCTAAAGAGTGCGATTGCATCTGGTCCGGCATGACCATCCTCGACAGCATGAAGGAAGCCGGCTACACCCTCTCCGCCCCCTACTATGACAACACCCAGGTCATCATGGTCAAGGAAGGCAGCGACATCAAATCCTCTGCCGATCTGGCCGGTAAGGTCGTAGCCGTGCAGCTGGGCACCTCCGGTGACACCCTGCTCAGCGAGGACGGCGATCTGGAGTCCCTGACCGCCACCTTTAAGTCCCTGGTCCGCAGCGACAGCTTCCTCAAGTGCTTCACTGAGCTGAGCGGCGGCGCCGTGGATGCCGTCATCGTGGATAAGCCTGTTGCTACCGCCTATGCCGATAAGAACGCCGGCTTCACCATCCTCTCCGAGGAGCTGGGCGCCGAGCAGTACGGCATCGCTTTCCGCGCCGATGATAAGGAGCTGTGCTCCTCCATCGAAGGTGCCGTCAAGACCCTGGTGGATAACGGCACCTATGCCAAGATCGCCGAGAAGTATCCTGACATCGTCAACAACCTGCTGTTCCTGAACTAATAGGGTCCATCCCCTTGAAAAAGTAAAATCTACGCACCTCCCGGAGGCTCCCATGGGTCTCCGGGAGACTGCGCCTAAAAAAATGAGGAGAAACCAATGACATTATCCACCATGATCCTGAAAATGAGCGAGGGTCTCGGCAATACCTGTGCCATTTTCTTTCTGACCCTGCTGTTTTCCCTGCCCCTGGGCATGATTTTCGCCCTTCTGCGCATGAGCAAGAGCAAGGCCGTGTCCTCTGTGATGCGCTTTATCATCTCCGTTCTGCGCGGCACGCCCCTGATGCTCCAGCTTCTGGCGGTCACCTACGGCCCGCACTATCTGTTTCCGGACATGGGCGTGGCCCGAAACAAGCTCATTCCCGTGGTCATCGCCTTTGCCATTAACTACGCCGCCTACTTCGCGGAAATTTACCGCGGCGGCATCGAGTCCATGCCCGTGGGGCAGTACGAGGCCGCCGGAGTCCTGGGCTATACCAAGGTTCAGACCTTTATGCGTATCATTTTGCCCCAAGTGGTCAAGCGCATTATGCCCAGCATCACCAACGAGGTGGTCACCCTGGTAAAGGATACCTCTATTGCCTTCTGCGTGTCCTACGAGGAGCTGTTCACCATCGGCAAGCAGATCGCCAACTCCCAGACCAGCTTCATGCCCTTCCTTATCGCAGGTGTGTTCTACTTCCTGTTCAACGGCATCGTGGATGTGGTCATGGGCCGCATTGAAAAACGCATGGATTATTATCAATAAGGGGGCGCGGATATGAATATTTTGGAAATCAAAAATGTAAAAAAGAGCTTTAACGACTCCACGCTCCATGTCCTCAAGGACATCAGTCTCACCGTAGCCCAGGGCGAGGTGGTGGCCATCATCGGCCCCTCCGGCAGCGGAAAGTCCACCCTCCTGCGCTGCGCCACCCTACTTACGAAGATGGACAGCGGCGACCTGCTCTATTCCGGAGACTATGCCGCCAAAACCAATGGGCAGGGCGTGTCCGTCTATGCCGACAAGCAGCAGCTCAAAAAAATCCGCAGCCGCTTTGGCTTGGTTTTTCAAAACTTCAACCTCTTCCCCCACTTCTCCGTGCTGAAGAACCTCACCGACGCGCCCATTCAGGTGCTGGGCCGCAGTAAAGAGGAGGCGGAAAAGAAAGCCATGGCTTTGCTGGAAAAGATGGGCCTGGCGGATAAGGCCGATGCCTATCCCTGTCAGCTCTCCGGCGGTCAGCAGCAGCGGGTGGCCATCGCCCGAGCCCTGGCTATGGAGCCGGAAATTCTCTTCTTCGACGAGCCCACCTCCGCCTTGGACCCGGAGCTGACCGGCGAGATTCTCAAGGTCATACGCCAGTTGGCCGAGGAGCACATGACCATGGTTATCGTCACCCACGAAATGAGCTTTGCTCGGGATGTGGCAGACCGCGTCATCTTCATGGACGGCGGCGTCATCGTGGAGCAGGGCGACCCCAAGGAGGTCATCTCCAACCCCAAGGAGGAGCGCACCCGTCAATTTCTCTCCCGCTTTGCCCAAAACTGATTCATTCTTTCTTCTTTTTCCATACCCCACGCCCGGCAGAAATCCCCGCCGGGCGTGGGCCTTTTTATAGCCAACCGTAGGGCGGGGTACCCTCACCCCGCCGCCCGGAATTGTACCGCACTCCTTATAAAAGATGTCATTGTGAGACCGGTTCGCAAACGGGTCTCGCAATCCGCGACCCACGTCCTCAAAAGCCTCCCCTGCGTAAGGTGCGATGCCGGAAGGGTCCTCTCCGCGTCATGCACTCCACCCCCATTTCCCTCACACGCAAAAACGGGCGAGGTCCACCCCGCCCGTCCTAATATGTGATCAATTCCTACTTCCGCAGCACCGGAATCAGCAGCATTCCCTCCGGCAAGCTGTCATCCTCCATGTGATTGTACTGCCGTATGGCTTCTTCGCTGCTGCCGTGCTGCTTAGCCATATCCCACAGACATTCACCGCACTTTGCCCGCCGCAGCACCAGAGAAGGCCTTGTCTCTTGGCTTTCCTCGGACTCCTTCACCGCCGTCACGGTTCGCAGCTCTGTTTCTTCCCCGGTCAGGCCGTAAAAGCATACCGGCACACGCACCTGGCAGGTCCCCGCGCTTCCCCGCAGCTCTGCAATGCCGCAGGAAAGCCATGCCGCGTCCGGGGTAGCCTCCACTGTAGTGCTCAATTCCCGGCTCCGCTCTGCCGTAACCGGTGCGCCGCTTTCGTCCTGGTAGAGAATTCGCATTCGCACGGTAGTGGAAAGCTCTGTTCGCCCCCCGTCACACCGGGCAATGACCCCACCGCAGTCAAAGGCCGTCACATAGGCAAACAGTGTCCCCCCTCCGGATTCAAGAAGCTCCTCCGCCCATTCCCGGGCACACACCGGGCTGCAGCGCCGGCTAAAGCGTACCGTCTCCGTCTCCGCTGTCAGAGCCTGACAGGTGCTGTACAGGTCCGTTACATAGGAGATCTCCCGCTTCTGGTAGGCAAACACCCGGAAGGTGATCCGTGCCGTTAGACCCATACGGCAGCCGCCCTCGCTGCGCACCAGCCGCAGGTCCCACTCTGCCGTCTCTGCCTCCACCTGCCAGGTGCCGTTCTCCACTGCGGTAAAGCCATCCAATATTTGGGAAAATGGCACCGTCTGCACCGTTTCCCGGAGCTTTCTGTCCGCCAGGCGCAGCATAGCCGACACGCACAGCTCCCCCTTCACCGCCAGCTTACTGCCGATCTGCTGGCAGCCGGTGATGCTGGGAACCATCCGGCTCAGAAGAATTTCCTCTGCCTGGTCTGCCCCGCCGTCAAATTCCTGGGCCGTGGTGCAGCTTCTTTCCTCCGCCGCCGCCAGCAGGCAAAGCTCCTGCCCTCTTTTTCGCACCTGCAAGCCTTTTCCCCGGGCCTCGCAGCAGAACCGAAGCTGCTTCTGCCCGAAGCCCAGGACCGTCAGCTCCGGGATCACACGCAGGTAGAGCCTTCGCCCGGTGATGGGTTTCGCCTCACATAAAAGCAGCCGGCTATGTACCTGCAGCATTTGGCACTCCCGCAGCTTGGGGTCGCTGAGCTCACAGGTAAAGGGTACCGCCACCGTCACGCTTTGCAGCCCCTCCGTCTCCTCAGAGAGATAGAGGACCGTCACCCGGGCTTCGCCCCGGACGATTCCCTCCGATGCCTGCTTTTCCCGCACCAAGAGTTGTCCCGCAGCCTCCAGTATCCTTGACGCTGTGGCGCAGTAGTCAGGCAGAGTTGTCTCCGTTGTCTCCTCGTGGGTCGTTACCGCCTTGACCAGTAAGTCATAGCAAGAGATCTGCTCAAAATTCAGTTCCGTGTCCACTTCAATCACCCTCTCATATTGTGTCCTGTAAGCATTCTATGAGAGGGCGGTTTCCTCTATTCCTTTCCGCAGAATATGCAGCGCAGAATGCCCCGCAAAAAAACCGGCGCTTTCCAAACGATGATGCGCATTTTCTTCCCTCCCTTCACTGCCGCAGGCAGCACAGCCCGCAGGCGATCAACAAAAATGCCACAATAAACATCAGGCATCCCACCGGAAAAATGGCGGCAATGAGAATGCCCACACCCAGGGCCAGCGCACAAATGCCCACGCCCCGCCCGCAATTCCACCGTCTCATAATAACCCTCCTCTACTGCAATATACGCACCTTTGCGTCCCGGTGTTCCGTCCGGCTCCATTGCCGCGCCATAGGCATGACGCAAAAAAGCGCCGTCTCGGGATCACTCCCGAGACGACGCTTTTTCATTGGGGGTGCAGAAGGCATTTTTCCCCTATCTATTTAGGGACGCTCTGCGCCTATGCCTTTATGCGCCGATCTGGTTATCAATGTCGCACAGCAGGAACACGAAGTAGCTCTCCGCTGAATAACTCCCGACGGCATTTCCGCTTGCATCCAGGCCTGTCACCTTCGCAACCAGCCGGTAGTTAGTCAGAATGTCCTGATTGTTTGCATTCATCTGCTCGCGTACATACTCCAGGTCCACCTTTAGCGTATAGTCACCCGTGGCTTTCGAGGATGTCAAGTTCAGCCTCCCGCCGTCGGCATCCACCGTTCCGAGGGACCCCAGCAGATTTTCTTCGCTGTAAACATGCTTCTTCTTGGTCTCATCATACTGCTTTTGGTAGAGGAAAAACTCCACCTTGGCCGACTCGATATTCACCCGATCCTTCTCCGGTACGGCGCTGAAATCCGCCACCAGATCAAACAGAATTTTACCGCTGTCGGTGCTGTCTTTCACGCCGCCCATGTTGATAGCCTGGCTTTTACGGTCCACCGGGATCACCGTCAGCTTCACCGGCACAGCCGTTTTTGCCGTAAAACTGAGCGCTTGCCCCTCTATTTTGCTGCCATTGGTGTAGTGAGCCCGATCGCTGGAGATGTAGAATTCATCCTGCAGCGTATAAAGGCCGCCATCGGCAAATACCCCGCTGAAATCCGCAGGCGACACCTCCGAGAAGTCCAGCGTAAGTACAAAATCATCCGTCAGTCTGTCGCCTGGGGCCAAGGACACTATGTTATCCAGCTCATAGCGCACCGTAGCGGTAGGCGTTGTGACGCGGGTAGCCAGCAAAGTCTTACCGTCCTTGCCCGTCAGGAGCGCCTTTGTCCCGGCAGGCAGAGAAACAGCCTTATTGCTCGCATCCATGATCTTAAACACATGGGTCCCGTAGATGTCCCGGTCATGCATGGCAGAGATATAGTTGCTGGGGAAATTCACCTGCACATGGGCATTCACCACCAGCTCCTTGCCCACCACATTGGAGAAGGTTGTGGCGGGTGTGGTCAGATTCATTTCGCCTGTGGCCTTGCCCCACACATTCACGGAGCATTTTTCCTTATGATCCCGAACAATGATGTTCCTGTCATTTTCCGCCACCGTAGCGCGCAGCGTGTACTGCATCAGCTGTTCTGCCGTCTGAGGAATCACCATCAGGAGATACCGCTCCACATGGCCGTAGTTCGCATCCTTGCACAGGTGGTCTTTCTTTCCAAGCAGATTCTTCACCACCTCCGGCAAGAGCTTCACGGCAAAGGGTTCTCCTGCCTCACTCTGAAAGCTGCTGAAGTCCAATGTAAAGGTGTCCTCTGGGGCGGTATAGTAATAGCTCCTGTAGCCATAGGCCCCGGGGCTGTTCAGATCTACCAGCACGAAGCCGGTGCCCTTGACAAAGGCACTCTTGCTGCCACCGGCGCTGCCATCCTGGCTACCGGAGTCGATCCGCTTGTCAAAATTGAAGTTCTCGATCTTCTTAGCCGTGTCATTATACGCATACTCCACATACAGGGAGTATTTATTGCCGGCAGACACATCAATGGAGGTCTTCGGAGCCGTCAGGAAAGAGCTGAGCTGATATACCTCGCCCTCCAGAACGGATATATTGGACTTGTATTCCAAAATCTGCGGGTAATATACCACCACATTCATGGAGTAGGTCTGTGTGGGGACGGCACTGGACTGGAAAGTCAGTGTCAACACCGTCAGGGACTTATTCTCCGACTCCAGATCATCGTACTTACCGGCGGTGAACTTCTGCCCGTCATACAGCACGCTCCCGTCCCCTTTTGTCTGCGGGGAAAGGGTACCGTCTCCTCCGAGGGCATAGCGGTCCGCCTGAACCGTAAGCGTATAGGCGCTTCCCATAGCGCCGAACCCGCCGCCTGTAAGCAGATTCAGGAAAGCGGACATGGTCTGCTGGGTAGCCCCGTTGATGGAAAGCACGGGGAGGTCTGTATTCTGCGTGATTCTCAGCTTATCCGCTGTCAGGACAGACAGGGTTTTTATGCCCGTATCCTCCAGCTTCACGGTCTTGTCCTTCCAGGCCGCCCAGCCTTCCAGGTTGGCATTGAGATAGTCGGGCGTGGCACTGCCCTGCGTCTTAGTCACCGCGTCGCCGTTGAGCTTGTCCGTCTTCACAGGTGTTACGCCATGATCCGCCAGCGCCTGCGCCGGGGTGTAAGCCGTGTTGTTTTTGTCGAAATGCTCCGTCTCAAACACCGACGGCGCACCGTACCCGGCAAAGATCACCGTGGCCTTTCCGCTGCTCTCTGTAACAAACCTTTCCTGCTGATTGATATTTGTTCCGGCCTCGCTACTGAAAGCAAGGATATTAGCTGTCCCGGTATTCTTGTACCCGATCAATCCGACACTCTTGTAATCCGTCCCAGTCACACCGGAGGGCTTCGTGGTCGTCATCTTCAATATATCGGCAATCGTTTTCGCAGAACCGGTAAAGGCCATGTCATTGTTCTTCATCAGGATATTGCAGCCGTTCAGGACTCCTTTTTCGCTGATGGTATCCACGATGCCGCCTGCCTCTTTTTTATCTTTAAACCCACTGCGGAGCATATTGTCCGCAAAATACAGGCCATCCAGCGACACAGGCTTCCCGACCGTGTTGAAGATCCCGGCCAGCGAGCTATTCGTCGATTGTATGTAATTGCCGAATACCTTTATGTTCTGTAGAGAAGTGGATGCGCCATTAAAGCCCCGAAGAACACCGGCCGCCCTACTCCCCGCAATGATGCAGTTGGACACCTCTGCGTCTGTCACATCCACGGAAATCTGGTTCACATGCCCCAAAAGTCCGCTGGCAAACACATCGCCGCCTGAATTCTCGGTCGCCAAAATATACACCGGAGCAGACGCACTGCCGGACACCTTTACCCTCTTTGCAACGACAGCATTTGCGCTGTCGCCTTGCTCATGCCACGGGATCAGTCCCGCCGAGCAGGAGCGGCCCATGATGTAAAGGGGATGATTTGTGGCCTGAACGCTGAGGCCCGTAAAGCTGTAATTTGCTCCGCGCTTACCCTCGCCCACAATGCCGCCGCCATTGTTGTAGCCCAATATCGCTGTGGGTTCCGTGTCGGACTTTACCACGCAATTCGTGTATGTACTAGCCTGTGCGGTTACGCCCACAAATCCGCCCGCATTTCCGGCAGCCGATGCATCGCTGCTGAGGGCATAGGCTATGGCATTATTTGTTCCCTCAGAGATGCCGCTCACTTTCACAGTCGAATTCGTATACTCCGTGGGATAAGGTGCCGTGGCAGTATATCCGGCACAAGCCACCACCTCCGTCCCGTCCAGGGTGCAATTGCTAAAGGTCACGCTGGCCCTGCTTGTCCCAATAAAGCCGCCGGCGTTTCCGTTATACGAAGAGCTCGTCGTTTTTTTTGATACAAACTGCACGCTCGAGCGGCTGACCGACGAATCTGTAACCGAAATAGTCCCGTTCATAATACAGCCGATCAATCCACCCGTAGCCGCATTGTAAGTATCGTTGTTTGCGTCAGAGAATTCAGATACCTTTGTCTGGACCTGTGCATTCGTCACTTTCACATTGGAAAGCTGCGTGTTGCTGCCCGCCCGAAGGAAAGCGTACACCGCCCCGGTGCTCTGCAAGCCTTCCAGCTTCACACTGTCTATAACACATCCATTTACAGAAGAACCATTTTGATTGTGCTCACTGGCGACAAGACCACCGGCCCAACCGGGAGAGTGGATAGTCAAATCTTTCAGCGCCACATCCGTGAATTTTGCTCCACCGGAATAGCCCAAAAAGCCGCCCAAGCAGAACAGCGTTTCCTTATTATTGCTTCCATCCAGCTTCAACCAGTGGCTCATTTTCTTCGTCAGCTCTGTGTTATTGGCAATGTCATATACAGAAAGGGAAATTGTGCCGCTCACAGTTATATTAGAGATCAAGACCGGTCCACCGCCGGTGGGCTCCATCACCAAGGCCATATTGTGAACAGAGTCGGGCTCATATTTGCTCCTCGCCTGATAGCAATACTGTTTCAAAGACGCATTGAGTTTGACCAAAGTCCCAGTGGCTGCTCCATGTACCTCCAGCACATTGTAGCACTCCGCACCTAAATAGGGGCTGCCAAGTCCACGAAAGGCATTGCCGAACTGGCTCATATCATATTCTGCGCCTGTCAGAGTCGCGGTAATTTTCCCTTTTCTGCTTATCCCGGTTCCCGCCGGAATACCGAAATATCTCCGAATCAGGTTATCCCCGTCCGTCCGCGCATCCTCGGCATAGCGCCCGGCGGTAATGGTCACATCCGGGTGGTTCGTCTCACCCACATACGCATAATTCCCACTGCGGGATAATACATCTGCGCCATACGACAGTGAGTTCGTCTCGTCCGACAGGGCCCCACTGTACATGGAGTACCCCAGCATCATCAGGTCCGCCGCATTATCCAGCGTGAACGCGCCGCCCTGATCTCCCTGCGCTGTGAATGTCCCGGTGGTCTGCTTCGCCGCAATACAGGCGATGGAGGCATACTTCGGTGTATTTTTATATTCCTGATCATCCGAGATAGCATAGCCGCTGAACGCCTTGCCCACATAGGGCGCATAGTAAAAATACTGGGAATTCTCCGCAGTCTCGACCTTGTCAACGCCCGGGCCCAGGCTCCGCACCGTGACACCGCCACCGGAAATCAGGCCCACATAGCCGCCGAAAACCGAGGTCTTATGCCCCGGCGTCAGGGAATTCACACGGACGGTCACATGGTCCAGCACATTGTCTCCGCCGACGATCCAGCCGATAGCGCCGCCAAAATGCGCCACACTCGTGGCAGCCCGCTTAGTCGAAAAGGCTCGGCTGGTCGGGCTGTCCCAACTGCTAAAACTCCCCGACAGTCCCACATTTTTATAGCTCAGCTCCAGTCCGTACACCGCGCAGCCGTTGGCCACATTGATAAATCCGCAGTAGCCCGTGTTGCCCACATTCGTGTTATCCGGCATGGTGATAACGGTCCCGCTGCCCACGATGACTCCATGGAAAGGATATTGCTCCGTTCCGATGCCTGTAAACTCGCTTGAAAGCTCCATAGGCGCAGAGATTTTGTAATACGCTCCCCGCAGATACTCCCGCAGCGTCTCCGCTTTCAGGGTCTTTTTCCCGCTCGTCAGCGTGTCCGAGGCCGATGCGGTGTACACATCACAGTCGGTATAGTCCAAGGCGGTGCCGCTGGCCTTGGGATAGTTGATGACCCACTCCGACTGGAACGAGTACGAATCGCTCATACTCACCAGCTTCGTCAGTGCCTCCAGCTGTGCGGCTCTTTCGATGATATAGGGGTTCTCATAGGTGCCCCAACCAAAGTCAAAATTCACACTCTTGCGGTTTACCCGCAGGCTGGTGCCGCCGTCCATGGTGGTTAGCACATAGGGCATATACCCGGTAGAAAATGCTGTGTTCGTGCCGCCATGTTGGGTCGGTTGCGTATTGGGGTCCACCAAAATTTCCTGGTCGTAATACTCGTACTGCTTGGGGTTGGTAGAAATTTCCGTACCGTAGGTCACGGCGTACTTGTGATTGCCGCCGTCCCAGTCCTCCGCCAGGTTGAAGTTGTAGATGTATGCGCCCGTGCCGTTCACGCAGTTAATGGCCTCAAAGTAGCTGGCCTTGGTGAAGATGGACTTCCCTTCCTCCGCCGCAAAAACGATGTTTTTGAAAGTCACGGAGATGTTGGAGGAGGCCGTACTGCCGTTTTCGTTTGCTACGCCGCCCTTGCCGATCAGCGCACTGGCCGCCTTAGCCGTGTAAGCGGTCGTCTTATTGACCTCCTCATAAGTGCCCTGTGTGTACTGAGAAACGGAGGTCAGGGCTCCGGTAACATTGCTGCCAATGGTGTCTATCAGCAGCGGCGTGGCCGCGCCGTCCACCGTCAGCCCGTCAAAGAACACCTTTTCCACCTTGAAATTGGCGTCCGCCGTCACAGTGGCCGTGCGATTACCCACCACCTTACCGCAGATAAACGCGCCGGAGCTGCTGCCGTTATTGTAGTTCACCGGGAAAATTTTCCCGCTCAGGGTGATATTCGTAAGCGAAGCGGTGACACTTTCGTTTGTGGCGATCACATCGGACAAAATACCGCTCTGAATGCCGAACATCTGCCCCGTCCGGGGCAGGTCCGCCACCGCATAGCCAAAGGTCAGCTTGTGCCCGCTGAAGTCAAAGGTCACCCCCTCCTTCTTCGTGGGATAGAAGGAGTAATTGGTCATGTCGATGTCCTTGTCGGCCCCGGTGATGTCCGTGATGGCCGCGGGAAAGCTCTTCTCCCGCACATAGTCCGGCAGCGCCCCCTGCACATAGTCGTACACATGCCAGTAGATCACATCCGCCGGAGTCTTAGCTATTGTGCTGGGCGTATAATCTCCGTCTGTATAATCCAGCTTGGCGATGTTGAAATAATATCTTGTATTGCTGTTTTGCCGGGCGGAGATCATGCTATACCAGTCGCTGGTGGCAGGAATTCTACCTATATCTGCATCCTCAATTATCCCTGTCTCCACCGAAACCAGTCCGCCGGTGGCAGCAACATTCATAGACGCACGGGAAGCAATATTCTTGCCCACGAACAGATCAAACCCGTCCGCCTTAACGGTCTGGAACCCCGACGGGTCGCAGTTCACAACCACAAACGCCTGGGTGCCCTCGGCCACCAAAATGCCCTTTGTGGCATTGTTAGATGTAAAGGTAGAGTCATTTACAGAGAAGCCGCTATTTACCGTCAGCTTGCCGTCCAGGTCGTAAATAAGTCCGCCCACAGACGCATTGCCGCTGCTGACCGTGCCCTGCCAGGCCCCGTCCAGCACCAGCTTACACTTCTGCACCGTGTGACCGATCAGGCCCCCGGCGGAGGTGCTGGACGCAGAGGACACAAACGCTTTTACCGCCTTGGTACCGGTCATGTCTATATTGATGTAGTATTTGGTGCAAACCAAGTCGCCGAAACACCCGCCCACATGGGCGTTGGTCGCGTTCACATTTTGGATAATAGACGCGCTGATGATGTTGTTTGTAAAAGCAATGTCCTTACTGGTATCGGTGCTCACTCTGCCCGCCATGCCCCCAAGATAAACAGCCTGGATGCCATAGCTCCCATTCAGCAAGCTAATCCTTGCTTTGGTAATGCTACCTGTGATGCTGATAGCAGTATTACTTTGGATGCAGCCCAAAAAACCACCCACATAAATACTTCTGCCTGTGGTGGCCTTACCCTTATCCAAGGTAATATTCAGATTCGTCGTGCAGTTTTGGATGGTGATAGAATTTCCCGAAACATTCCCCGCAAAACCGCCAAGGAAAAAGCCCTTCGGCGCATCTGCATAGTGCATCACTTCACCGTCCACGGTGAGATTATCCACCGACGCACCGGCTATTGCGGAAAAAGCGCCCATCCAGCAGCGATTATTGACCGTGGTCGAAGAAATATCCGCGAGTACACCCACATTGGCAGATTCCGATCCTTGCACCCGGGCACTCTCCCCGATCGACAGGGTCAGCGTATGACCATCGCCCACTATCTTGCCGGAGAAAACGGTATAGGGATCATTGGACGGCGTAAACTGCTCCACGCCGCTGCCCCGCAGGTCAACATTCCCTATCAGAGTAATGGTAGCAGAACGCAGCTTGTTAAATTGATCGCCCTGAATACCGTTTACACCGCTAACCGCGCCATGGGTGTGCAGCGTCAGGGCCAGCTTGGCCGCGTCCGCCGCCGAACTCAAGGTAATATTGGTCGAAGAAGTCAAAGGATTCTGCACAGAGACTGTATGACTTGCGGCATCAAAGGTGAGAATATGCAGCTTATCATTGCGCAAAATCTGCCCGTAGTTGCCCACATCGTTGCTGGCAAGTGTCCCTTTGCGGACAAAGGAGTAGCCGGTGTCCGCATAGAGCAGCGATTGGTTCTGGGTGCGCACGATGTGTCCGGAGCTGGCAGAGCTGTCCTTGATAGCCCCGGCCAGGCGCAGCACCGTCCCGACCCCGGTGGCGGAAACCAGCACCGATGCCTGCCCATTATTCGTATATGTGACGCGGCCTACATCCACAAGCGCTTTAGCCGCAGCCTGCCCCACCAGGTCGCCGACACCCACCTGCAAAGCAGCGTTCATGGTGTTATTCAGCGTGAGGTTGTCCAGCTTGCAGTAAGCCCCCTGCCCCACGCAGCCCACAGCGCCGCCCAGGGAGCCGGAGAAGCCGCCGCTCGCAAAGGTATTCGTCACAGACATGGCATCCGTGCTGGTTTTTCCACGCACCGTTACATCGGAGTTCCCGGACACCCGGCCGATAACGCCGCCATAGCTGCCCGCCGCCATGGAATTAAATGTAAAGGTAGAAGCCTTGTCGCTTGTAAGCGTCACAGCATTTTTACCCGAAATCAGGCCGAAATAGCCGCCCACACTGTGGTCTGCCGCGCCGGTTCCGTTGAAGGTGGCGCCGGTCACGGTCACATCGGTGAAGTTCGCCGCTTTCTCGGCGGTAAAGCTGCCTATAAAGCCGCCTATATTACCACTTTTGTCAAATGTGTTCCCGGACAGGGCAAAGCTGCCCACCGGAGCCGCCGTGGCCTGTCCCACCGCGCCCCCCAGCATCGGCAGGGTAGCCGCCGAAGTAAAGGTGCTGCCTGAAACGGTGCAGGTTTTCCCCGTTTCCACGGTGATCTCGCCGTCGGATTTGCCTGCTACGCCACCTGCATACGCGCCCGTAGCTGTAAAGGCGTTTACCGTTACACTCTCAGCAAAATTAACTGTTCCTGTATTCGCGTTCACGCCCACCAGGCCCGCGGCGTAGTCAGTCGCCGCCATAGCGCTGCCGGTATAGGTGCTTTTGCTGCTCACGGTGAAAGTGCCCTTGTTTTCGCCCACCAGCAGACCGACATTGCCCGCACCGGCACTGGAAACCAGGATATTCAGGTTCCCTGTGGTCACGGAAACCGACGCATCTTTCTCAATCATGCCAAACAGACCGCCTGCGCTGCCGCCGGATGTCTCCAAGGCGTACTGGGCTCCGTCCTTGAAGCAGGGACTCAGATCCACGGCGCAAGTGCCACTGCCCGTGACCTTACCCGCCACCAGGCCGGCCGTCTTATTCCCTTGCACTACACCCTTTACGCTTCCGTCGTCACTCTGCACCTCTCTGGCCGCAAAGCGGAATGCGCTGATATCCAGGGGGCTATCCTTTGTAATGGTGAGCGTATCGCACAAAGCAAAGGGCGCATTAATATCCGCACACAAGTCAATTTTATCAGTTTCTTTGGTAATAGACGCCTCATTGGACAGATTGTTAAACAGCACATTCCACCCACTAATCTTCAGGTAGGTCGATCCGGGCACTTCGGCCATATAAATTTTGCCCTTAAAGGGATGTTCGTCGTTGCCGATACCGTAAAAACTTTTCTCCAAATCCCCCGCATCTACCGTCAATTCCCAAGTATCACTTGCAAAAATTTTGAAGGTATATCCCTCCAGGCTATCCGACTGAGACACCCTGGCCAGCGTAACGAAGCCCTGAGCCCCGGTAATGCCGAATTCCTTATCCCCCTTGCGGGTAATACCCTCATAGGAGTCGTTAACATCAAGGTTCAAAATTGTGCTCACATCCAGAGCATATCCGTCCGGTATCTCCGCCGCATAGGCCCGGCTCCACCAAGCCAAAGCGATCACCACCACCGCCGCCAAAGCTGTGAAAAGGCATACGGCGGACCGCACCGACAGTACGCCCGCTCTCCCCTTTTTATTTGTTTGCAATCTACTTTTCATACACATTCACCTGTTGTCTGTATGTGTGCCCTTACGACAGTTGCTGCCACTTTACAAAGCTCTCCAGATCCGTCCAGTTATAGCTATTGTTCTTCCAGGGATTGTCCTCATCTTCTATCCCCTGCACCCGCATGAAGGAGAGCCGGTCATAGTAGTCCGTCTCCTGGGGAATATCGATATATTTGTCGAATCCGTCCGTTGAATTTTTCACATCCTGTGCCTTAAAATTATTATGCCCCATCAGCGTCAGCCGATCCGACCGCCACAGCACCCGCAAAAAGCCGTCCTCCGGCGGCTCACCTACCATGGAGATTCCATAGATAAACGCTGCGTAGTCCTCTATATCCACCTTTCCGTCGGTTTTTTCAAACCCGCAGTCCACATGGAAGCCCTCTGACCGGGACGGCACGATGCACGCCCCCAGCATCCGGCTGGCCATATATCGGGGCGTATCAGGCACAGCCACCATCAGCAACTTAGGGAAGGTAGTCAGGTCTTCGTTTGCATTGGCGTTAAACTGCACCGTTATGGCCAGCTCCGAGGCCTTTTTTCCCTTGAGTGTGGCGGTAAATATCGGTGTATCATGGGTCGTGCTGTTCACCGTCTTACCCGTCGTAGTACCATAGGAAATGGTATAGGCCCGCCCGGTATCGCCCTTGTCCAGCCAGGCATACACGGAAAAGGTCACATCAAAGTCGTTATACTCTCCCGTGGAGCGGTCATAGTTATAGAAGCTGATGCTCTTGGCCGCCATACCCTGGGGGCGCACCACATTTTTATCCGCCTCCTCAAACCTGGAAACGCTGCTGAGCACATCGCTGGAAAAGGAGTGCTTCCGATTCACGAACACATCCTTAAAGTTGCCCTTGCCATAGTAGGCCGCCAGCACCAGCGTGGCCGACAATGCCAGTACCAGCACCGCCCATAGGGCCGCAGGGAGCTTCTTTTTTCTTAGTCTCATGCCGTCACGCCCCCCTCTTGGTGCCGCCCTGGGTCACGATGTATACCACATCCGTCTCTTTCTCCAGCTCGGCCTCGGAGATATTCTCCTTCCAGGTCACCTGCAGCACATAAAAGCGGTAGGCTTCGGTGTTATTGAGCTTAGTGAGTATATCCTTACCGGTTGCCGTGTACTCGTCAAATGCGCCCTTATAGATCTTATATACGCCCCGGTTCAGGTGCGTTTTATCGTAATCTTCGTCCTGTTTCCTCTTCTTACTGTAGGTAACATCCGGAGTCGGACTCTTCGCAGAGTCATAATTAAAATAGCACGCCTTTCCATCCAGGGTCCGCACCTCGTGCTCGCTGCCTGTGGCCGCAGCGGTGATGTTCTGCACCGGGTACAGTTTAATGACCATGCCGATGTTCTCCGTGTAGATCACGCCCAAATCAAAGTCCTTCACCGCCCCCTCATAGGCCGGAGCCACGCAGAACAGGGCGTTATAGGTCTTGTTGATCTGCAGGCCGTCCAGATCGAAGGAGGTCATCTCCCGCAGATTGTCGTCCTTGATGTAAATGATGGGTGGCATTTCAATTTCCAAGTCCCCCGACCGGCTTCGGTTGGCCAGCGCGAACCAGGCAACGGCGGAAATCATCAGTACCCCCGCCATCACCAAGATCAGTAGCATTTTCTGTGAAATTTTCCGTTTCCCGGCTTGCATCGTCTTTTACTCCTCCTGCACGGTCAGGTCAAAGCACATATGCCGCAGCGTGGTGCCGATGATGTAGTCGGCCTTGTTGTAGCCGTCCCCGGACTTTTCGCCGCTTTCAAACATCTCTGGCAGGTGTTCCCCGCTGCCGTAATATGCTGCAATATCCGCCCGGTCTTTCTCGGCAATGAGCGCGCCGCTCGCAAAAATATCGCTGTACCAGGGCACCCACACCCAGTACACCGTCACCGCCTGCTCCTGCGCAGTGGCTTTCACCTGCTCCGACTGCCCACCGGGTATCCACCCGGAGTAAGTACCGTCCGCATTTTTTTCCCGGAAGAACAGCAGATGTGCGTTGATGTGCTGCAAGGCCTTCTTCTGCATATCCTCCGTCGTATCGGCGTAGAACCCTTTGTTCGTATCGCCCGGAGCGAATTCGTTGTTCGTCACCGTCAGCACATAGGAAAAGTCAAATTTCGTCCTACCCGGGTCGTACACATAAAAGGTGAAGCTCCCGGATTCTCCGGGCCGAATGCCTGTCAGGTTCGCATCGCCGAAGTGCTTCATATCAGCGGAGGGCTGCATCACGGCGATATTCGCCCCGTCGCTGACGGCTCGTATTTCCAGGTTTCCCTTGGCCGACACGCTCATGCCGGTGGCAGACGCCCCAACGCTGTTTGTAAACCAGCTAAAGCCGACACTAGCTGCGAAAATGGCAAAGGCGATCATGGCCGCTGCCAGCAGCAGGCCCACAAAGGCCGATGTTTTCTTTGACACAGGCGTCCCTCCTTTCCCCGTAGGCCGCACCGGTTTTTCTAAAAAAGACAAAACGCCGCAATATCCAGGATATTGCAGCGTGGCTGACTTTTCGAAAAAAGTCCCGATAGCTTTGCGTCACCGCCTCACGACGGTTTTGCCTAAATCATTCAGTTGAATCACCCCGTACACTCGCCCCCCTGGGTCAGCCCCGGCTATGGTAATTCGGTTTTGCCTGCAAATTGTAACACATTTCCATCCCTCTGTCAATGCTTTGTTCCCTATCGCAGCAGAATAATACTTTTTCCCTATTTCCTCCGCAGCTCACAGAGCTTCGTATTGCATTTTTCAGAATAACGGCGTAAAATGAAGCAAAATAGATTTCTCAAAAACATGCAAAGGAGAATCGACCATGCAATCTATCTTTGCCAAGCTCCTCTATGAAATGGAAAAGCGTCACGACACCGTCCTGGTCACCATCATCCGCGAGTCCGGCTCCACCCCTCGGGGAGAGGGCGCTCAGATGCTGGTAGGGGCCCAGGGTCCTCTGGGCGGCACCATAGGCGGCGGGAATGTGGAAAATCTGTCCATTCTTCACGCCCGGGATCTAATCGCCCAACGCTGCAGTGACCTCCATGAATACCCGCTCCATCGCAGCGATGCCGAGGACATCGGCATGGTCTGCGGTGGGGATGTCACAGCCCTATTCACCTTCATTCCCGGCACGGACGCCGCCTGGGCCGCCCTGGCCGCCGACCTGCTGCAGCATATTGCGGACCGCCGCCCCGGTTACCTAGCTCTGCCCTTGGATGGCACGGTTGGCTTTCTTACGGACGATCCGGAAAAGGAAGGCTCCTTCACCATGCCTCTTTCCATAGGCGAGCGGGCTATACTTTTTGGTGCGGGTCACTGTTCCCTGGCCCTGACCCCGGTGCTGCGTTCCGTGGGCTTCCGCGTCACGGTGTTCGACGACCGGCCCGATCTGATCACCCCAGAGCGTTTCCCTGCCGCCGAGCGCCTGATCTGCGGCGATTTCAGCCACATAGACCGCTACCTGAGCTGCAGCGCCGAGGACTATATCGTGGTGATGACCAGCGGCCATACCCATGACTTTATCGTCCAGGAGCAGATTCTCCGCCGAGACTTCGCCTATGTGGGCGTCATCGGCTCCCGGGCTAAAACCGCCGCTGTCAATGCCCGCCTCCGGGCCGCCGGAGTCGAGGAATCCGCCATAGCCAGTGTTCACACTCCCGTGGGCATAGCCATCAAGGCCGTCACCCCGGAGGAGATCGCCGTCTCCATCGCCGGCGAAATGATCTGTGAGCGTGCTCTGCGCCGGGAAAAAGACGGCCCCCGGCACCATGGCTGCCCCATGCACTGAGCGACGGCTGCACTAAAATGAGACTGGCCATTCCCGGTCCTAATGCACACCCAACATACTTATTTTAAATAATCTTATAGTTTTTTTAAAAACATTGTTAAAAAAGTTGACAACTCATGTTTTCTGCGGTAAAATATTTTCTGAAATTAACGCCAATGAAAAGGACCGATCCTATACATGAAAAAGCAAAAAGTCTCCGACGCTGTCATCCACCGTCTCCCCCGTTACTACCGCTATTTAGACGACCTGTATAACAAGGGCGTTGTGCGCATCTCCTCCAACTCCCTGGGCAGCAAAATGGATATCACCGCCTCCCAGATCCGCCAGGATTTGAGCTGCTTCGGTGAGTTCGGCCAGCAGGGCTATGGCTACAATGTGGCCGAGCTTCGCTCCGAGATCGGGCATATCCTGGGCATCGACAAGGGCCACCGCCTTATCATCATCGGCGTAGGCCATTTGGGCCACGCTCTGCTGCAGAACTTCGACTTTGAAAAGGTCGGCTTCCATGTAGACACCGCCTTTGATGTCTCCCCCGACCTCATCGGCACCAGCATCCATGCTGTCACCATCCGCTCCATGGACGAGCTGGAGCAGTATATTGCCGACTATCGGCCCGATGTGGTGGTGCTTACCGTTCCCCAGCATGTGGCCCAGCCCATGGCCAGCCGCCTTATCGACCTGGGTATCAAGGGCTTTTGGAACTTCACCAATGTGGAGCTGAGCACGGATAAGCCCGATGTTTTCTTCGAGGATGTTCACTTCGTGGACACGCTCCTGACCCTAAGCTATCGCATTTCCCGGCCCTGACGCACCTTTCCTCCCGCCGTGCATACTATGGATTGAGGCCAGCGACATGGCCGTAAATTTCATAGGGAGGTCACATTATGTGCAATCAGGGGAATAGCTGCTGGATCATCATCTGCGTCATCATCCTGTTCCTGTTCTGCGGCAACGGCTGCGGCTGTGGCTGCAACAACAACCAGAACGGCTGCGGCTGCGGCTGCTGACCGGCGAAACTCCACAGCCAAATAGCTCAATAGCTGAATTATCCCCTCATCCGTTACGGGTGAGGGGATTTCTTTCTTTTAAGTCCGTGCAAAATATGCTATACTTTCAGAAAATGGAGGGCTCGCCTATGGACATACACACACTCAAATCCTATTACAGCCATCATACCCCTACCCTGCAGGATGCCTCCGGCGCCTACGCCGTACTTGTTCCCCTGCTGGAGAAGGAGGATGGGCTTCACCTGCTCTACGAGGTCCGCGCTTCCTCCCTGCACCATCACCGCAGTGAGGTCTGCTTCCCCGGCGGACATATGGAGCCGGGAGAAACGCCCGCCCAGTGCGCCCTGCGGGAAACCAGCGAGGAGCTGGGCATCCCGCCGCACCGTATACAGCTTTTTGGCCCGGCGGACTTTCTCTACCTGCGCTCCGAGGCCCTCATGTACCCGGTGGTGGGTCTGCTTCCTCCCCGGTGCGAGGAAAATCTGACCCTGAATCCTCCGGAGGTCAGCACGGTTTTCACCGTGCCCGTCGCCTGGCTCCTGGAAAATCCCCCTCAGCTTTTCCGCTATCCGCTCCGCCCGGAGGTCGGGACGGATTTTCCCTACGATGCGGTACACACCCCGGCAGACTACGCCTGGATTCCCGGCAGCATGGAGGTGCCCGTATACCGGGGCCTCCCCTATCCTCTCTGGGGCTTGACCGCCCGGATCACAAGGAAATTTATTGAGGTCTATCAGTCTCTGTAATGTCCTTTACTTTTACAGCCTTTTTCCGCCGCAAGCACTGTGCATAGTGGATGCAGATACACACGATAATGCCGATGCCGATGTAGCCGAACACCGGGAACACCGTTCCCACCAGGTTGCCGAAGCCTGCCAGACTGGCCGCCCACACCAGCACCATCAGCACCGCCATGGTGCTCTTTCGGTGTGTATTCAGCACACGAATGTTGCTGTTCATGTACTCCATAAAGGCCACCAACGACGCCAGCGCATTGCTGAACATTCCGAATAGCAGCAGCATCCCGTACACGATGCCCAGGGCCGGATTCAGCCGGGAGGCCAGGGCCACCATGGGCATCTGGGCCGCCGTGGCGTCCAAATAGCCCGAGAGCGATGTCAGTACGCTCCCGGCCACCACCGCCAGCAGCAGCCCGCCCAGGGCAATGCCGAAAATCGCGGTCTTTCGCCCCTTCAGATACTTTCCCAGGGGCGCCATAATGCCGATGGCCCCCAGCAGATTATAGGCCACATAGGTCAGCGCCGCCACGAACCAGGTGGGCATCAAGGGGTTATTATGCGCCTGCTCCGGCAGGGTCAATATCCCCTCCGTGCCGAACTCCACCCAGCTCATCACCGCGAAGCCCAGGGTGGCAATGACGATAATGGGCACCAGGGCGGAAAACACCTTCATCATGCCCGAAACGCCCAGCAGGGCCACCACGCCCAGCAGTACCACGAACACAGCCGACGCCAAAGCCGACGGCACGGACAAAAGCTGCTCCATGGCCGCGCCTACCCCGGCGGTCATGATGATGACCACACCCAGAAGGAATACATTCAGGATTACCCCGGAGAGGCGCCGCAGAATCGGCACATTCCACGGAATCATGACCTCCTCCACATTTTTCAGCCCCGAGAGCTGCAAAAGCCGCATCATCACAATGCCGAAAGCCACCAGCAGCCCGCAGGCTATCAGCAGCCCCACATATCCCTTCACACCGAACTCGCCGAAAAACTGCCATAACTCCTGGCCGGACACGAACCCGGCCCCCAAGAAACATCCCGCATAGGCCGTGGCCAGTGGGATGATTTTTATTTCCTTCATCTCTCTGCTCCTTAAACAAATTTTAACAGACATTGTATACTATAACAAAGCATTTCTCTTTCGTCAACCCACCTACCCCGACACTTTCTTGACATATTTTTTACCAAATCATTCGGTAAAATTTATTGACGCCGTCCCTGAAATACTATATAATCGCCTTGATAAGGAGGCTGATTTTCATGATTAACACCATTCAGGGCATCGTAGACGCCGCCAAAGGCGGTGCCAGCGGTGTCATCGCCGTAGCGGCCGCCCACGATGAGCCCGTCATCGAGGCAGTGGTTGCCGCCCGCCGGGAGGGCATTGCCACTCCCATTTTGGTGGGCCATGCTGACGAGATTCGCCGTATGCTCCGGGAGCAGCACGAGGATCCCGATGCCTATCAGATTGTTCCTGCCGACTCGGATACCGACTGCGCCGCACAGGCCGTGTCTCTCTGCGCCCAAGGCAAGGCTAACTTCCTGATGAAGGGCATCCTGGGCACAGCGGACCTGATGCGCGCCGTATTCAATAAGGAACAGGGCCTGCGTACCTCCCACCTAACCACCCACTGTATGTTCTATGAAATTCCCGCCCTGGGCAAGATGCTCATTCTCACTGACGGTGGCGTGAACACCTTCCCCGACCTGGAGAAAAAAGCGGAGATTCTGGAAAATGCCGCCGCTGTGCTTCAGGCCCTGGGCTATACTTCCATCAACGCCGCCTGCATCTGCGGGGCGGAGCAGGTGAATCCCAAGGTCCAGTCCACCGTGGATGCCGATGCCCTGTCCAAAATGACGGACCGCTGGGCCAAGTACAATATGCAGGTCTGCGGCCCTGTGGCCTTGGACCTGGCCGTAAGCAAGGAGGCCTGCAAGCACAAGCACTTTACAGCCCCCGGCGCAGGCGATACCGACATCCTCCTGGTTCCCAACTATGAGGTGGGCAACGGCATCGGCAAGGCCGCCTCTCTCTTCGGCGGCGCCAAGAACGCAGGCATCATCCTGGGTGCGAAGGTCCCCATCGTTCTGGTCTCCCGCAGCGACAGCGCTGAGTCCAAGCTGGCCTCCATCGCCGCCGGCAGTGTGCTGGCTCAGCGGATGCACCTGGCTTAATTTTGAAAAAGGAGAATTCGCATGGTCAATCAAACCTTTTATAACTTGGGCACAGCTCCCTCTGTGATCCGTCAGCTCTTCGCCTACGGCCTGGAGCAGGCAAAGCTGGTGGGCCCCGAGAATGTTTTCGATTATTCCCTGGGAAACCCCAGTATCCCCGCCCCGAAGAAGGTCAATGCATCCATCCACAAAATCGTGGACGAGACCGATTCCATCCATCTCCACGGCTACTCCATGGCTCCCGGCTTTGAGGAGCCCCGTCAGGCCATCGCCGACGATCTCTCCCATCGCTTCGGCCTGCCTGTAAAGGCCAGTGAACTCTTTCTCACCTGCGGTGCAGCTCCGGCCCTCATTTCCGTCATCAAGGCCCTGGTGGTGGACGGTGACAGCGAGATCATGGTTATCGCCCCGTTTTTCCCGGAGTACGCTCCCTTCATCGCCGCCAACGGCGGTAAGATGGTGATGGTCCCGGCGGACACCGAGGCTTTCCAGGTACATTTGGACCAGGTGGAGCAGCGCATCACCCCCCACACCCAGGCCATCATTGTCAACTCCCCGAATAATCCCTCCGGCGTGGTCTATACCGAGGAGACTCTCCGGGGTCTGGCCGCCCTCTTAGAGCGCAAGAGCAGTCAATACGGCCACCCCATCTATATCATCGCCGATGAGCCCTACCGTGAGCTGGTCTACGGTGGTGTAAAGGTGCCCTTTATCCCCAATCTGTATAAAAATACCATTGTCTGCTATTCTTACTCCAAGTCTCTGTCCCTCCCCGGTGAGCGCATCGGCTATGTCTATGTTCCCTCCTTCGCCGAGGACAGCGCCGCCGTTTACGCCACCGTCTCCGGTGCTGCCCGGGCCATAGGCCATGTATGCCCGCCCACGCTGATGCAGAAGGTTGTGGGCCTGTGCGCCCGGGAGCAGCCCGACCTGCAGGCCTACGATGAAAACCGCACCCTGCTGTATAACAGCCTCCGGGAAATGGGCTACGAATGCGCCAAGCCCGATGGTGCCTTTTACCTGTTTGTCAAGGCTCCCGGCGGCGACGCCAATGCCTTCTCCGAAAAAGCCAAGCGGGAGCATAATCTCCTGGTGGTTCCCGCCGACGGCTTCGGCTGCCCGGGTTATTTCCGCCTGAGCTACTGCGTCTCCAATGATATGATTCGCCGCTCCCTCCCGGCCTTCCGGGCCATGATGAAGGCCTACTGTTAAAACGAATAGGAAAAAACTGCCCGCATTCTGCGATTTCGGCACGAATTTGGGCAGTTTTTTCTTGCTTTTCCCGGCGGTACATATTATAATTAATCAGTTATTTTTATAGAAAGGTGATAACCAACATGAGCAAAATCGTTATTCCCGAAGGGTACAAAACACCGCTGTCCGTGTATGAAATGCAGCGCGCCATCGAGTTCATCAAGAGCAATTTTCAGGTCAACCTCGGTCAGGCATTGAATCTGCGCCGAGTGTCCGCCCCTCTGTTCGTCGATGAGAATTCGGGTCTGAACGATAACCTCAATGGTGTGGAGCGCCCCGTTTCTTTCGATATTCCCGATGTGGGCACCAGGGCCCAGGTGGTACATTCCCTGGCCAAGTGGAAGCGTCTGGCGCTGAAGAAATATGAGTTCAATGTGGGCAAGGGCCTGTTCACGGATATGAACGCCATCCGCCGTGACGAAGAGGTGGACAACACCCACTCCATCTATGTGGACCAGTGGGACTGGGAAAAGGTCATCTCCCGGGAGGACCGTACCGAGGATTATCTGCGTCAGACCGTACGCGCTATCGTAGGCGCTGTGTGTGAGACCAACGACGCCCTGCAGATCGCCTTCCCCAGCCTGCACACCAAGCTGGACCGGGAGGTTTATTTCGTCACCACCCAGGACCTGGAGGACCGCTGGCCCGATAAGACGCCCAAGGAGCGGGAGGACGCCATTTGCCGGGAGCATCACACCGTTTTCCTCATGCAGATCGGCGACAATCTTAAGCGCTCCGGCAAGCCCCACGATGGCCGCGCTCCCGACTATGACGACTGGGCTCTGAACGGCGACATCCTCATGTGGAACGATGTGCTTCAGCGCAGCTTTGAGATTTCCTCCATGGGCATCCGCGTAGACGAGGACTCTATGCGCTATCAGCTGAAAAAGCGCGGCTGCGAGGAGCGCAGTGCGCTGCCCTTCCACAAGCTGCTGCTTAGCGGCCAGCTCCCCCTGACCATCGGCGGCGGCATCGGTCAAAGCCGCCTGTGTATGCTGATGATCGGCACCTGCCACATCGGCGAGGTCCAGGCCAGTCAGTGGGATAAGGACACGGTAGACGCCTGCCAAAAAGCCGGCATCCTGCTGCTGTAATACTCTGTTAATCGTTGAGCGAGACGATGAATCTATCGTCTCGCTCATTTTTTATTCTATAAAATCACCGGTATCTCCCCATCTATCTCCATTTCCTCCGGTGTAACCCGGCAGCAAAAAGCCCGCACCTGCACTCCCGCCTTCGCCGCCTGGCGCAGAGCCTGGCCAAAAGCCGGATGCGTCTCGTCGTTGGGTGCAAAATCCAGCGCATCCCCCATCTGCACCACGAAAAATACCGTCGCCCGGTATCCCTGCTCCACTGCCTGTATCAGTGTGTGCAAGTGCCGCACACCCCGCTCCGTAGGCGCATCGGGAAAATACACATGTCCGCCGCTCTCCAATGTCACGCCCTTCACCTCTACATAGTGCTTTCCCCGCTCTGTCTCCAGCAAAAAATCCAGCCTGCTATCCTCAAAAAACACCTCCGGCCGCACGCTCACGATCCCCGGCTCCAGATTTCTCGCCCACTCGCCAAAGGCCCGATTGGGCGCCTGCGCATCCATGTTCACCAGCCGCTCGCCCTTCTGCACAGCGATGAGGTCCCAGGCCGTTTTCCGTTTGGCCCCTCTCCCCTTTTCCAACCAAACCTGCACACCGGGTCGCAGAAGCTCCCGGCACCGGCCGGTGTTTTTTACATGGCAGACCACCTCCCGCCCCTGCAAAAGCACATGGGCAATAAATCGATTCGGCCGAGTCAAAAACACCGCCGGCTGTACTTCTTCGTATCGCATTGAGAAAAAAACCTCCGTATTATTTGCATCTAATAGGGTCACTATAACATAAGATTCTTTAAAAGAAAAGACTTTGTTATTTTTCCAGCAATATCTAAAATTTTTTTAGCTATTCTGTTGAATTTTTAGTTTGTTTCTTTGCAGCTATTGAATTTGCACAAAATTTTTGCTACAATGGTCTCAAATTTCGATGTAGGAGGAAATTGCCCATGGATTATTCCAATCTTTTCGTATGCTTAATGGGCATCGGTACGGTGTTTGTCGGCCTGGTCTGCATCATTCTGCTGGTAACACTGATGAGCTATGTCTGCCGCAAATCCGACGCCAAGTCTGTCGCCCCGGCCCCCGTGGCCGTTCCGACCGATGCGCCTAAGTCCGCCATCCGGCCGGAGCTGATTGCCGCCGTCTCCGCCGCCATTGCCGAGGATATGGGCACCGACATTTCAGCCATCCGTATTATTTCTATGAAACAAATCTGATTTGGAGGATATTATAAATGAAAAAGTACAGAGTGAATGTAAACGGCACCGTCTACGAAGTTGAGCTGGAGGAGATCACCGGCGCCACCGCGCCCATAGCGGCCCCCGCTGTCGCTCCCGCCTCTGCCGCGCCCGTTTCCTCTGCCCCCGCCGGCGGTGAGCAGATCACCTCCCCCATGCCCGGCAACATCCTCAGCGTGAATATCTCTGCCGGCGATACCGTGAAAAAGGGTCAGGTTCTGATGATCTTGGAGGCTATGAAGATGGAAAATGAGATCATGTCTCCCTGCGACGGCAAGGTAGTTTCCGTCAGCGTTTCCAAGGGCGCTGCCGTGGAATCCGGAACGCTGCTGTGCGTCATCGGTTAAGCGGAGGTCCGCTGTATGGAAGCTATTGCCAATTTCCTCACCAGTACCGGCTTTTTCCAATTTACCCAGGGAGATAACTGGAAATGCCTGGTTATGATTTGCATTTCCTGCGTTCTCCTGTTCTTTGGCATCAAAAAGAAATATGAGCCGCTGCTGCTGGTGCCCATTGCCATCGGGATGCTGGTAACCAATCTGCCCGGTTCGGGTATGTTCCACGAGATTCTCTTTGCCGGCGGCCATGTCCACTGGGATATTTTTCAGGGCGAGCCCATCACGGCCAGTTTCCTGTCCGAGATGCTGAGCAGCGGTGTTTCCGCCGATGTACTGCAGCCCTATGTGGACTCCCTCTGGACCGCCGCTCAGAGCCTCTTTAATGCTGACACTTTGAGCCAGGCCGCCACTCAAATCGCCGCCTCTACCGGCGACGCGGTGACCTCCCTCTCCGTCCAGGTCCAGACCCTGGTGGCAGCGGAGCAGTTCGCCGCCGCCAGCGGTGTAACGCTCAGCAGTGTTACCGTTTCCGTGGGCCTCATTGATGTCCTGTACCTGGGCATCAAGCTGGGCATCTATCCTTGCCTCATCTTCATGGGCGTGGGTGCCATGACTGACTTTGGCCCCCTGATCGCCAATCCCAAGAGCCTGCTGCTGGGCGCAGCCGCGCAGCTGGGCATCTTCATCACCTTCATCGGCTGCCGTCTCCTGGGCTTCACCGGTGCGGAGGCCTCCTCTGTTGGCATCATCGGCGGTGCCGACGGCCCCACAGCTATCTTCGTCACCGCCATGCTGGCCCCGGCTCTGCTGGGCCCCATCGCCGTGTCAGCCTATTCCTATATGGCCCTGGTCCCGGTGATCCAGCCCCCCATCATGAAGGCTCTGACTACGGAAAAAGAGCGGCAGATCGTTATGAAGCCCCTGCGCCAGGTAAGCAAAAAGGAGAAGATTTTCTTCCCGGTGGTAGTCACCGTGTTTGTTGCATTGCTGGTCCCCTCCGCAGCCCCCCTAATTGCCTGCCTAATGCTGGGCAATCTGGCTAAGGAGTGCGGCGTGCTGGACCGTCTCAGCAAGACCATGCAGAATGAGCTGATGAACATCGTCACCATTTTCCTGGGCATCTCTGTCGGCGCCACCGCCACCGCCGCCACCTTCCTCAGTCCTAAGACCCTGGGCATCCTGGGCATGGGCGTTGTGGCTTTCGCCTTCGGCACCGCAGGCGGCGTGCTGCTGGCCAAGTTTATGAACCTGTTCCTGAAGGAAAAGATCAACCCCCTTATCGGCTCCGCCGGTGTTTCCGCCGTCCCCATGGCCGCCCGTGTCTCCCAGACGGTGGGCCAGCAGTATAACCCCGGCAACTTCCTCTTGATGCACGCCATGGGCCCCAATGTGGCCGGTGTCATCGGCTCGGCCATCGCTGCCGGCGTGCTGATCTCCCTGTACGGTTAAAGGAGGTAAATCACTATGGAATTTTTATCCAATAAGCCCCTGCTGATCACCGATACCATCCTCCGGGATGCCCATCAGTCTCAGGCGGCCACCCGCATGACCATTGAGGATATGCTCCCCGCCCTGGAGGTGCTGGATTCCATCGGCTATTACTCCCTGGAGTGCTGGGGCGGCGCCACCTTCGATGCGTGTATGCGCTTTCTCAACGAGGATCCCTGGCAGCGCCTGCGCACCTTAAAAAAAGGTCTGCCCCACACCAAGCTGCAAATGCTCTTCCGTGGCCAGAACATCCTGGGCTACAAGCACTATGCCGACGATGTGGTAGACGCTTTCTGTCGCAAATCCATTGAAAACGGCATCGACATCATCCGTATTTTCGACGCTCTGAACGATGTGCGCAACCTGGAGCAAGCCATAAAGTCCACAAAGAAATATGGCGGCCAGGTGGAGGCCACCCTGTCCTATACCATCTCCCCCATTCACAACGAGGCCTATTTCGTAAAGCTGGCCAAGGAGCTGGAGCAGATGGGAGCCGATGCCATCTGTATCAAGGATATGGCGAACCTCCTCCTACCTATGGACGCCTATTCCCTGGTCAAAGCTCTGAAGGAAACCGTTTCCGTCCCCATCCATCTCCATACCCACAACACCTCCGGCACCGGCGATATGACACTGCTGATGGCGGCCTACGCAGGCGTAGACATCGTGGATACGGCCCTCTCCCCCTTGGCCAACGGCACTTCCCAGCCCGCCACCGAGTCTTTGGTAGCCACGCTGAAGGGCACCGTCCGTGATACGGGCCTGGACCTGGGCAAGATGAGTGAAGCCGCCGTCCATTTCCGTAAGGTGGCCCAGCGTCTCCAGGATGCAGGTATCCTGGACCCCAAGGTCCTGCGGGTAGACACCAATACGCTGCTGTATCAGGTGCCCGGCGGTATGCTTTCCAACCTGATCTCCCAGCTGAAGCAGGCGGGCAAGGAGGATAAATATTACGATGTGCTGGCGGAAATTCCCCGGGTCCGTAAGGACTTCGGCTACCCGCCCCTGGTGACGCCCTCCTCCCAAATCGTGGGCACCCAGGCCGTTATGAATATCATCATGGGCGAGCGCTATAAGGTTTTCCCCAAGGAATCCAAGGCCATGCTTCGTGGCGAATACGGCAAGCTGCCCGGCCAGGTCAACGAAGATGTCCGGGCTAAGGCAGGCATTGCCCCCGAGGATGTCATCACCTGCCGCCCGGCGGACCTACTGGAGCCGGAGCTGGAGAAGTACAAAGAGGAGTACAAGGACATTGCAAAGAGCGAGGAGGATGTTCTGTCTCTGGCCCTCTTCCCCCAGGTGGCGCCCAAGTTCATCACCAACCGCGATAAGCCCGCCGCCCCGGTCGCTCCCGCAGCCGCCCCCACAGACCCCAGCACCCCCCGGGAACTGTATGTGGAGTATAAATTCTAAATCTCACTTCTTTCCGAATTTTCATCTTTCACCCCCAATAGCCCAAAGCCGACTTGATTCCTCAAGTCGGCTTTGGGCTTATATAAATAAAGAAACAGGAGCAAGGCACCGCCGCGCCCCGCTCCTGCTAATCGTTATATTTGAAATTCGCTTATACTTTTTTCCTAAAAATCCAGGGAAGCGCGCCGACTACAAGTGCGGCCACAGCCGACACCGCCGCTTTGAACCCGACCATGTGGGTAATGCATGCAATGAAATATTCTCTCGGCTCTGCGTCCAACTTAAGTCTCATTCCGGGGATCAAAAAACAAACGATCAGATATGTACCAATAAACACAACTAAAAACAACACAGCGGATAAAATCATTCTTTTCATACGATCACACTCCGTTTCCAAGTTTTCGTTTGATACGGACACTAAAAATACGGAATCTTCCAGTACATATATCGTACAGCATTGCCCCGTTTTTTGCAAGGGACAGCCGCATTTATCCTGTAAACAGGCTGTAAATAATCCCCTAAAATTGCGTTCTCCGCACCATCATGTCATCCGTAGGGGCGGGGTTCTACCCCGCCCGGTCTTGCACCATGCATCTTGTCTCTATGTAGGGGTGGATGCCTCTGTCCGCCCGATGTACCGCACCCCCGGCAGGGCACACAGGCCCTGCCCTACAAAAAATGTGTTGTAGGGCGGGACCCATGTGTCCCGCCGCGTGTACCCGATCTCTCCCTATAGCCAACCGTAGGGCGGGGTGTCCACACCCCGCCGCCTGCTCTTGCACCATGCCATCAATCAACGCTTTCGTAGGGGCCGATGCCTACATCGGCCCGCCCCACCGCACCCCCACAAGAAAAGAGGACGGCCCGCAAGCCGTCCTCTTTCTATTCTCATCCGCTTTTTTAGCCCGGAGGCCAGGTCATATCCCGGCCGGACAGCACATGGAAGTGCAGATGATGCACGCTCTGGCCTGCCTGCTCACCAATGTTGGACACCACCCGGTAGCTCTCCAGTCCCAGCTCCTTGGTCACCTTGGCGATGACCTCAAAGATGTGGGCCACCACAGCGCTGTTATCTCCGCTGACCTCCGCCACGGAGCCGATGTGGCTCTTGGGAATCACCAGGAAATGGGTGGGCGCCTGGGGTGCAATGTCATAAAAGGCATAGCACAGGTCGTCCTCATACACTTTGTTAGACGGGATCTCCCCCGCCGCAATAGCGCAGAAAAGGCAATCGTTCTTCATAGGGTCTGCTCCTTTCTATTTAAATTGATTCGTTTTTTCGTTATACACATAACCCAGAGCCTTCAGCCGACGCTCCAGGTCTTCCCGGCTCACATCCAGGGCACCGCACAACTCGTCCAGGTCGCTAAACTCATCCCGCAGCTTCATGTTCACGAAGCTCAGCAGCATCACAGGGTCATTCGGTATCATCTCAGCCCAGCTTTTCCGACACAAAGTCATCTACCGCCGCCAGAGCATCGTCTACCTTCAGCGGGTCGTTGCCGCCGCCCATAGCGCTGTCGGGCTTGCCGCCGCCCTTGCCGCCGCAGATGCCGGACACCATCTTCACCAGGTCTCCAGCCTTTACACCCTTCGCCACGGCCTCCTTACCACACACCGCCAGGAAGGTGATCTTCTCCCCGGAGATGCTGGCCAGCACGCCTACCACCGCAGGGTCTTTATCCCGCAGGAAGTCGCCCATCTTGCGCAGAGCATTGGCATCCAAGCCCTCTCGGGTAGCGGTAAGCACATGCAGGCCCTTCACCGTTTTAGCCGCCGCCAGGAACTGCTTGGCCTCCCCTAAGGACGCCTCCGCCTTGAATTTATCTACCGCCTGACGCAGCTGCTTCATCTCGCCGGCCTGCTGCTCCATGCGTTCCAGCAGTCCCGCAGGAGCGGTCTTGAGGAACTGGGCCGCCTTGGACAGTACGCTGTGGCTCTTTTCCATACTCTCCAGGCTCAGCCGCCCGCAGGTGGCCTCCATACGCCGCACACCGGAGGCAACGCTGCTCTCGGATTTGATGCGGAAGGGCCCTGCCTTGGCGGTGTTATCCAGGTGCGTGCCTCCGCAGAACTCCATGGAAAAGTCACCCATCTCCACTACGCGCACGGTCTCGCCGTACTTCTCGCCGAACATAGCCACCGCGCCCTTTTTCTTCGCCTCCTCAATGGGTAACACCTCCGTTACCACGGGATAGCCCTCCAAAATGGCGTCGTTGACCATCCACTCTACCTGGCTCAGCTGCTCCGGCGTAATGGCTTCAAAATGGGTAAAGTCAAAGCGGAGTCGGTCCGGCTCCACCAAGGAGCCCGCCTGATGCACATGGTCGCCCAGCACTTTTTTAAGCGCCGCGTCCAGCAGATGGGTGGTGGTGTGGGCCCGGCAGACGGCCTTGCGCCGCTGGCAGTCAATGGAAGCCTCCACGCTGTCGCCTACTGCCAGCTCACCCTCGGCCAGATGTCCATAGTGCATGAACTTTCCGCCTTTATTCTTTTGCACATCCGTAACTGTAAAGGTCATTCCCTTTGCCGTAATAACGCCGTGGTCTGCCACCTGGCCGCCCATCTCTGCGTAGAACGGAGACTGATCCAGCACCACAATGCCATCGCTTCCGGCCTCTATCCGGCCGCACAGCTCATCCTCACGCACCAGAGCCACCACCGTAGCCTCGCAGCTTGTCCGGTCATAGCCCACGAACTCCGTAGACGGCACATCCTTACCGAATTCCACACCGGCCCAGCCCAGATCACCCAAAGCCTTCCGGGCCTCCCGGGCCCGCTCCTTCTGCTCCTGCATCAGTCGGCGGAAGGCATCCTCGTCCACCGTCAGCCCCTCGTCCGCAGCCATCTCGGCCGTCAGATCAATGGGGAAGCCAAAGGTATCATACAGCTTAAAAGTATCTGCACCGGAAAATACCGTCTCGCCCTTGGCCTGATGCTCGGCCAGCATCTCTGCAAAGATGCGCATACCGCCGTCGATGGTCCGGGCAAAGCTCTCCTCCTCGGTGCGGATGACCTTGGTGATATAGGTCTGCTTCTCCCGCAGATCACCGTACTGGCACTCGTTTTCATGGACCACCGTGTCCACGATCCGATACAGGAACGGCTCATTCACGCCCAAAAGCTTTCCGTGCCGGGCCGCCCGCCGCAGCAGCCGCCGCAGCACATAGCCCCGTCCCTCATTGGAGGGCAGGATGCCGTCGCAGATCATAAAGGTGGCTGCCCGGATATGGTCTGTGATGACCCGAAGCGACACATCCCGCTTCTGGCTTTGGCCATAGAATGCCCCGGTAAGCTGGGAAACCTTGTTGGTAATGTTCATCACCGTATCCACATCAAACAGGGAGTCCACATCCTGGCACACCACTGCCAGCCGCTCCAGACCCATGCCGGTGTCGATATTCTTCTGCTTCAGCTCCGTGTAGTTGTTGTGTCCGTCGTTATCGAACTGAGAGAACACATTGTTCCAGATCTCGATATACCGGTCGCAGTCGCAGCCCACGGTACACCCGGGCTTACCGCAGCCGTATTTCTCCCCCCGGTCGTAGTAGATTTCCGAGCAGGGGCCGCAGGGACCGGAACCATGCTCCCAGAAGTTATCCTCCTTGCCGAAGCGGAAGATTCTTTCCTTGGGAATACCGACCTCCTGATTCCAGATGTCAAAGGCCTCGTCGTCGCTCTCATATACGGAGGGATACAGCCGGTCCTCCTCCAGCCCTACCACCTTGGTCAGAAACTCCCAGCTCCAGGCAATGGCTTCGTGCTTGAAGTAGTCGCCGAAGGAGAAGTTGCCCAGCATCTCAAAATAGGTGCCGTGCCGGGCTGTGTGGCCCACATTGTCGATGTCGCCGGTGCGAATGCACTTCTGGCAGGTGCAGACCCGGTGCCGGGGCGGCTCCTCCTCCCCCTTGAACCAGGGCTTCATGGGTGTCATACCGGCGTTAATGAGCAGGATAGACTTGTCGTTTTGGGGCACCAGCGAGAAGCTGGGCAGGCGCAGATGGCCCTTGCTCTCAAAGTAGCTCAGGAACATTTCCCGCAGCTCATTGAGGCCGTGATAGGGATGACTCATAGTTTTTTGCTCCTTTATTATGAATTTTTAATTTGCTTAACAATTTCAGCGAGTTCTTGGTCTAAGTTTTCATAAAACCGGGCTATGTGCAGTCCGTCCGCCAAAGCGTGATTCACGAAGATCGTTACCGGCATCGTTATCCGTCCGTTCATCTCCGTGAATTTCCCCCAGGAAAACCGCGGATTCGTATCCTCCGGCCCGGTCATAGGGTGCTTGAGCTGGGTGTAAGCCAGCCAGGGCACGCAGGAGACAAAGAAGTTGCTCAGCGGATCGCCGCTTTCTGCCAGCCCCTCCCCCTTCAGTGCCTCCGCCTGCCGCCGCTTGCCGTCGGTCAAAAAATCCTCATAGGGTAAAAGCCCGCTGTCTACCAGGCAGTATACATACACACCGCTGTCCTTCATGGCCGTGTAGGAGGGACAGCATCGGTCAAATTCCACCACCTGCCCGTCCAGCAACCGCCGCCGAAGCTCCGGCACGGCGTTGGCCGCCCGGGTCAGGGCATAAAGAAAGCTGAGAAAAAAGGGCCTGCCGTCCAGAGCGGCGTGAAACTCCGTAATGTCCACCTCCACGGTAATGCCCGACCAAGGGTCTGCCATAGCTCGGAAGTAGGCAAACTGTCCGCTGCGGGGGTCCTCCTCCATATTCACGATTCGATATGCCACTTGACCACCTCACAAAAAATAAAAACTCCGCCCCACACATAGGGGCGAAGTTAAACTCCACGGTACCACCCTAATTCGGCAGAAAGCTCTGCCCTCTTAGCCATCCTGTAACGGGGACGCACCGTCCGGCTCCTCGCCGGCCGCTCCGAAGTGGCACACAAACGCCTGCATCCAACGGGCTTTCACCTACCCCCGTCTCGCTTCGGACCGGCTATTTGCTTTACTTCCTCTCAGCATTTTTTCTTATTTTATCACAAATTCCCCGCTTGTCAATACATTCTCTACCCTCTCTCCCCATTTTCTTCCTTGCCTTTTTCCATCTGATTCCCTCCGCTATATAAATCGCCCTCCCCTATGGCAGCACTCTTTTTCCGTTCCACCTTTTTCATACTATATTTTGTGTCTGACCCGGGTACATAATTACCACATTTTGTGTTTTTTGTTTGTTCCTCCAAAATTCACCTCTTAATTTTGGCACAGATTCTCCCCATATTTTGTGCATTACGCCCTTGCAAACCCACAATATATAGTGTACGATAAGTACACGCACAGAATATATATGCCTGGAGGGCAGAGGAGGATATAGAAATGAAGATCATCAAGCGCAACGGTTCCGAGGTGGCCTTCGACATCACGAAGATCATCGTTGCCATCACCAAGGCCAACGACTCCGTGGAGGAAGTGGACCGCATGACCCCCGTGCAGATCCAGCGCATTGCCGAGTCCGTGGAGCTCCAGTGCCAGAAGATCGGCCGCGCCCCCACTGTGGAGGAAATTCAGGACATGGTGGAGCATTACATCATGGCCCACGGTGCCTTTGAGGTGGCCAAGCATTACATCACCTATCGCTATACCCGTTCCCTGGTACGCAAGTCCAACACAACCGACGACAAAATTCTCTCCCTCATCGAGTGCAACAACGAGGAGGCCAAGCAGGAGAATTCCAATAAAAACCCCGTTGTTAACTCCACCCAGCGGGACTACATGGCCGGTGAGGTCAGCCGCGACCTCAGCGAGCGCATTCTGCTGCCCCCGGAGATTGTCGAGGCCCATCGAGAGGGCATCATCCACTTCCACGACAGCGATTATTACGCCCAGCATATGCACAACTGCGACCTGGTGAATCTGGATGATATGCTGCAAAACGGCACTGTCATCACCGGCACCCTCATTGAGCGGCCCCACAGCTTTGCCACCGCCTGTAACATTGCCACCCAGATCGTGGCCCAGGTGGCCAGCAACCAGTACGGCGGCCAGTCCATCAGCCTCACCCATCTGGCTCCCTTTGTGGAGGTCAGCCGTCAGAAGATTCGCAAGATCGTCCAAGGGGAGATGGCTTCCATCGGTGTGGATCCCGGTGAGGAGAAGATCAGCGAGCTGGTAGAGACCCGTCTGCGGGAGGAGATCCGCCGCGGCGTTCAGACCATCCAGTACCAGGTGGTGACTCTCCTGACCACCAACGGCCAGGCCCCCTTCATCACCGTTTTCATGTATTTGAATGAGGCCCGCAATGAGCGGGAAAAGAAAGACCTGGCTATGATTATCGAGGAGATGCTCCTCCAGCGCTACCAGGGTGTGAAAAATGAAAAGGGCATCTGGGTCACGCCTGCTTTCCCCAAGCTTATTTACACTTTGGAGGAGGATAACATCCACGAGGACTCCCCCTACTGGTATCTCACAGAGCTGGCCGCCAAGTGTACCGCCCGCCGCATGGTGCCCGACTATATTTCCGAGAAGAAGATGAAGGAGCTCAAGGGCGATGTTTACACCTGCATGGGCTGCCGCTCCTTCCTGACCCCCGACCGCTTCACCGACGCCGGAGTGGGCAATATCGCCAATGCCGGCAACTATGAGCCCGGCAAGCACAAGTACTACGGCCGCTTTAACCAGGGCGTGGTCACCATCAACCTACCGGATGTGGCCCTGTCCTCCGGCGGCAATATCGAGAAGTTCTGGAAAATTTTTGATGAGCGCCTGGAGCTTTGCCACCGCGCCCTCCGCTGCCGTCACGACCGGCTGAGGGGCACCACCTCTGATGCCGCCCCCATCCTCTGGCAGTACGGCGCCCTGGCCCGGCTAAAGAAGGGCGAGGTCATCGACAAGCTCCTTTACGGCGGCTACTCCACTATCTCCCTGGGCTACGCAGGTCTGTATGAATGCGTGAAGTACATGACCGGCAAGAGCCACACGGACCCCGCCGCCACTCCTTTCGCTCTGTCCATTATGAAAAAGATGAACGAAAAATGCCTGGAGTGGAAGACCGCCGAAAATATCGACTATTCCCTCTACGGCACGCCCTTGGAGTCCACCACCTATAAGTTTGCCAAGTGCCTGCAAAAGCGCTTCGGCGTCATTGAGGGCATCACCGACAAGGGCTATATCACCAATAGCTACCATGTCCATGTCACCGAGCCTATCGACGCCTTTACCAAGCTGGAGTTCGAGGCCCAGTTCCAGCACCTGTCCCCCGGCGGCGCCATCAGCTATGTGGAGGTCCCGGATATGCAGAACAATATTCCCGCCGTGCTGGAGGTAATGAAGTTCATCTATGACCACATCATCTACGCCGAGCTGAACACCAAGAGCGACTACTGCCAGGTCTGCGGCTGGGACGGCGAGATCGAAGTGGTAGAGGAGGATGGCAAGCTCATCTGGAAGTGTCCCCAGTGCGGCAACACCGACCAGGACAAGATGAATGTGGCCCGCCGTACCTGCGGCTACATCGGCACCCAGTTCTGGAA
>CEAR01025320.1_pt1 | contig 164498 bp, 146 predicted proteins | sample 557461 | NCBI WGS metagenome assembly CEAR01 (sample SAMEA3182075, study PRJEB8094) | gut metagenome | biome: human; feature: gut; material: Stool; isolation source: human stools | place: Canada | collected 2012-03-14 | reverse complement strand
GTGGTGCTGCCGCCAGTGGTGCTGCCGCCGGTGGTGCTGCCGCCAGTGGTGCTGCCGCCAGTGGTGCTGCCGCCAGTGGTGCTACCGCCAGTGGTGCTGCCGCCGGTGGTGCTGCCGCCAGTGGTGCTGCCGCCGGTGGTGCTGCCGCCAGTGGTCACATTGATGCCGCCAGCCACAATGGTCGGGTCGAGCTTATCATTCTGCGCATTCTTAAAGGTGGTGGTCTCAAGCGTTACCTGCGCACCATCTGTGCAATCTGCTTTTACATTGAATGTCAAGGTAAACAGCACGCCATCCTCTGTATATTCCTTTTTATCGGGAGCAACAAGGAGATTCACCTTTCCCGTGTCTTTATTGCCCATAAAGCTGCCATCAATATTTCCTTTTTCAGCTTTTGCCAGCTCCAGCTTACCTTCGTCATACTTGACGGTAAAGTCAAAAGCCGCAAAGCCCGGGTTCCCTGCAATGGAGACATTCAGCGTAACCGTGTCGCCCACTTTGACCGCTTTATTCACAGTCTCAACGGTAACTTTAGCTGCACTACCGCTACCTGTATCAACTGCCACAGCCGCGGTAATGCACATGGTAAATACCACCGCCAGAGCAAGAAGAACAGACAGCACGCGTTTTCTGTTTTTCATGTTTTTTCTTTCCTTTCATTATAAAAATGTGTTGTATCACAGGATACACGAATGAGGTTTGATCCATCGGGGGTGCCTTTTTATTGGCACCCCCGACAGAGACAGGGGGGGATGACTCAGTCGTTATAGCCAGCCAGTCGACGCTGAAGCGTCCAAGCATCAAAAATATCAACATCGCCATCGCCATTAATATCGCCATTAGCAGGAATGATACCTTCTACATCATACCCTGCAAGGTAGCGACTCAGTGCGTAGACATCGAAAATATCAACATCGCCATCGCCGTTGACATCTCCTACCAAGGTCGTCTGCTGGGCAAAGCGCTTATCCATAACGGACAGCCGTGCCTCGATCCACGAGGTCATGTCTGCCACGACACTGTCATAGCTTGCGCCCTGCCAAATGTGGCCGTCGGCCTTCGGATCACCAATGCGAATGAAGTCCCAAAGCTTGTAGTTCATGGCTGCACTGTCCTTCAGGAGGTTATAGTGATGTGCAATCGTACCATTATTACCCAGCCACTCCCGCACTGCCGGAGCAAAGGTGCTGCTGTAATACTCGGCTACCGCAGTCTTAAAGGCCGGAATTTGAATCAGCGCCTTTGCCAGATAGTGATAGTCCTCAATGTCGGCAGCATTTGTCTTGGTCCAGCCGGTACCGAAGGTCATATCCTGATCCCAGATGGGACCAGCAAACATCTTGCCGTCTGCATCCTTGTAGAAGTAGACCGAGGAAATAAATCCATCACAGTTTAGCGACAGCTCCTGCAGAAGGAATATCTTAACCAGCGAATCCATGTCCACATAGTCATAGAAATACTTCCCGGTAGAGGCATTATAACCAGTATAAGCGCCGGTTTTGTCTGTTGCGTAAACAGCGTCCTCAAAGTCCTGATAATACTCGCTTATATAACGCATGGCCGCTTCGCCGCACCACTCAGGGCTCTTGACATTGAACGCAACACCCTGGCGAGTCTTGAAGCCACTGGCCTCATCCCACATATTGTGGTTCAGCTCGATAAGGTAGCCACCTGTTATATTTGCAGGCTCCTGCAGTCCCTTTGTGTATTGGAATTGCTGGCCGTAGACATTCTGAGACAAGGCGGTGCTCATATTGTCTCCATAGCTTGGATTTTGTGCTTTGTACGCCTCTTCCATGTCAGTTATGGCCACGGAAGCTGCACCAACAGAGTTCTTCTCGCTGAGCAGATAGACGCCGCGATACTCACCGTCATAGTAAAGGTTTACCCAATTACAGCTTGCGGTATACGCAAGGCCCAGCTTAGTTGCCAGGTCCTTCATAAGCTTGTCATGCATCTGCGTCGCATCAAAGTAGCTGGCCAGCAGCACCCAAGTCTTTACCTGCTCCTTATTCCCCAGCAGATCGGAAGCCGTGTTCAGCTTGATCTGATAGGATTTCTTATCTGCATAGGTAAAGGTAGAATTGCCCCGCGCCTTAATTTGCTTAAGTTCACCGGAGTAAATAGAACCACCATCCGCGCTGACCATGCTCATAGATCCGGTTGTAATATTCTTTTTGTCTCTATCTACCCAATCGCGTCCCTGAGCAGAGTTACTACTGGTCAGATACACGGTAGAAATGGGCGACGCCTGCATCACGCGGAAGGTTATTGTCTGGCCACTGCCAACAGAAGCGGTGATTTCCCGATATCCGGCTGCATTCACATCTGCAACAGCGGTAAGATCTACGGAGCTGCTCCAATAAACAGTTCCCTTGTTGCCGGAAAGTGCAATTCTATCACTCGGGGGCTCTGTGACAAAGGTCAGAGATAGCTTTGTCAAATCCGTAGACGACGGCAAGAAGAGGTACTTTGCGCCGTCGACTTCCGCAAGGGCAATCCTTTGCCCATCCACCACCGCACTCACTCCGGTGACATCGGACGGATTGGGGGCGGTCCGTGCGTGGAGAATATTCGACCACTTAGCACTATTGTAGACCTCGTTGTTTTCCGTAGGAACTTTCGTGCGGCCGGCTGCCACAAAATAGTAGTCCGTATCCGCTGTCAGCCCGGTAGCGATAAATGTAGTATCGTAGGTAGTTCCCAAGTAGGTCCTTGAGCTGGTGTCGTTGTTTTTATTGCACTGGAAAACATCGTAATACTCCGCGCCCAAGGCCGCAGACCAACTTAGTGTCAGCGTTGTTTCTGTGGAAGTCTCGCATTTGAGATTCTTTACATCGTTGGGGACAATAATGTAGGTCAAGGTTTTACTTCCGTAGTAATCACCGCGGCCCTCGCACTTAATCTCTGCCTTGCCCACATTTTTGCTGTCAGGCCATTGCACATAGAGGTCCGGGATTCTGCCATTAATAAGATTGGCATCGTTATTCTGCGTCAGAACATAGTCTCCGCGCTTGGCAAAGCTGCCGGGACGAACTCCATTGCCACTATAGTAGTAACTGGGTATCGGGGTAAGGTCGCGAGGTTTCTCAGGTGTTCCCAGCTTAAAGACGACTTCCTCGCTGTTTATATCAATACCCTTCGTATGGCATACAGTGCAGATGTGATTGTCATCCCATTTGTGGTCCACAGGCCGTTGGAAATCAGATCTATCCTTTGCCCCGCATTCCGGACAGGTGTAGGTGATATAGCCTCCTGTTACGCAGGTGCGGCTATCGCTCTGCGCGGTGACATAGGCGTAGCCATTCGCACAGGCATGGTATCTGCTTTCACCCAGCGATGCAAACTCGTTCTTCATAGGTACGCCATTTTTGAGAATCACTTGCTTGCCATCGGTAGTACCCAGCAGTCCACTGAACGCATACTCACCCGTGGGCTCCAACGCCGTTCCGCAGGTCACGCAGGTAATCGTCCCTGTGGACATATCATACTTGCTGGAAGCATCTACCTTGTGCTTACCCAATTCGCAATCCGTACGCCTCTCGGTATAAGTATCCAGCAGGTTGCCCTGATAGTCAATTGCACGCACCGTGAAGGTTTCCGTCGTTGCCTGCACCGTCAGGTACATACCGGTATAATCGTTGTGCGGGATCGCTTTTACATACTCATCGCGGTCATGGAACTCATTGCTCTTGCCACTGAGGTCACCGCAGACATAGTACACGACACCGCCACGGCTATTTTCAGGCTGCGCTATGCCTCCGATCATAGGATAAGTCCGCGCATAAGCGTGATCATCCCCACCGAACACAAAGTCAAAGCCCGCCTTTTCAATAGAAGAGATAATCTCCGGCGTTGCAGAAACAGACTCTGTGCCATAAATCGGCTCATGGGCTACAAGAACTTTCCAGATGCAGTCAGTGGTCAGGTTTTCGGCAATATCTGCAAGGGTCTCCGCCAGTTTCGTTCCGTTGTTAACAGTAACAACACAAACCTTACCATACTCCATCTTGTACCAGCTATTCTGGGTACTGACAGGCAAATCATAGATCGCGTTACTAATTTCACCGTCCGGATCGCCATAATATTCGTGGTTGCCCATAACATGGATCATGTCCACACCGCTGAGAGTCTCGCTGTTGACCGCGTTGAGGAACGGGCGCCAGTTTTTAGCATACTCCGTTACATTGTCAATAGCATCGCCGGTCTGGATAGCAAAATCATAGACCGTTTTGTTACTTGCCAGCTGGGTAAGGACACTGCTCAGGTTGGCATGATTCGAGGACTGAATATCGCCGAGGATAAAGAAGTTGGTCGACTCAGCCCCTGCCGCAGGCATCTTAAAGCTCTGCGTTTCAGACCAGGTCGTCCCGTCACCCACCTGATAGTAATAGGTCGCGCCGGGCTTCAGCCCCGCAAGGGACACCTTATTGCTCCGCAAAGCATCACCATGGCTGCTCTGCACAAAGGTCTGAATGGAAGAATTCCCCTCCACCGTGACAGGATTGGTCAGGTCACTTGCGGTAGAATATTTCACGAAAGCCTTTGATGCAAAACCATCAATCTGGGTAAGCCAAGTTATGCTCTTAGTATTTGGCACAGATACGCCGTTGGTCATGATGCCAAAGGGTTTGCCGCTGTTCTCCGCCGTCCGCTCACAGACGATCACCCGCTGATTCCAAGAACGCCCGCTGTTGGCCTTTTCCGCATAGAAGGTATACTCTCCCGCCGTATCAAAGGTACGGGTCAATTTACCCTTCATATTTGTTTTGCCCAGCAGCTCGGTAGGCTCATTAGAATCTTTATTTACCTGATAGATATTTGCACGGGAAACAGGCTTTCCCTCTGCATCCGTCACAGTCAGCGCCGTCGCCATTCCGGCAACGACCTGCTCACAGCTAAGTTGATACCCCGCCGTCAGAGCAACCTCCTGTGCCGTGCCGGAGAAGGTATAGGTCGTGCCGTGTTCCGTACCATCGGCAATGGTATAGGTTCCCTGCGTGACGGTGTATTTCAGTTTGCTATCCTGCGCAGCGTCCGCGGGGATTTTGATCGTAAGATACCCCAATTCAGAGACATAGTCCTCCTCTGCTACGCTTTGCAGGCCAAATAGCCGTGCCATAAGCGATGCCGGTTTCTTCTGAATCGTAATCTTAGCCTGATTCTTATTCAGCGCATTCGTATCCAGCGTTAACGCATATCCGTCAACACCTTCCACCGTTGCGCCCGCAAGATACTTCGCAGCATCGCCCATGGTGCCGAAGTCCACTGTCACCTCTGCTGCGGTCACATCCTCGCCGGTATTGTTCACAATGCAAAGGGAATACTCTTTGCCAATCTCCGGGGCCTCCGGCTGGGAGAGAACATTGATAGCAGAGCGCATCCCCTCCTGGTTTTCCACCCGGAAGGTGCGGGTCTCGGTGGTCACATTGCCGTAGAAGTCCTTGAGCCGGATCGAGAGGGTGTGGGAGCCGTTACGGAGGTTCACGCCCTTAAGGTAGAGCGAGCCTTCGTTGATTTCCAGCTGTTCGGTGTAGTCCGTGCCGTCCAAAAGCACGCGGATTCCGCTCTGATCGATACCGGTGGCATACTTGTCGGTGAGCTCACTGTCAGAATACACCGCCGAGAAAGTGAGGTTGCCGCTGCTCAGCACAGTAGAACCGTCCCCGGCTAACACTGTACCGCTGCCGGTCTCCGTGACAGACTCCAGCACAGGACGAGTAATATCATTGGTGTTGGTGCCGTAGATAAACTGCAGATTATCAATATAGAGATAGCCCTCACTCTTAGTACAGTTCTGCGCCGAAGTAACACGCACTGTGTAGGCTCGGGACACATCAACAGGCATCTGGAAGGCGGAAATATCTGCTTCCACCCAAGTCCAATCCTTGCCGGCCCAGTCGTTGAGTGTGCTTCCACTCACTGTGCCATCAGTATTGTAACTGTAGTACTGCACATAGGCTGCTGTACCGTTAAGCTGCTTGCCGTCCACATAGCTTATGCTACCGTCCTCATTGAACTTCATATATGAAGTTGCGAGGTCAGCCTCAAATGCGCCTCCTTTTAACACCGCTTTTAGCACAGAGTTGTCACCCTTGCACGCAGCAGGCACCTTGATCCACATACCGATTTTAGTCGGCTGTACCGTATTAACAAGGAGGTCTCCCGAAAAGCCAAAGTCTGCCGCCCCAACCTCTGTTGACTTAACTTTCGTAAAGTCGTAGCCGAGCTTAAACGCATATTGGCCAAAGCGGACATTTTCATCTTCATCGGCGCTGACTACCTGATTATATCCTTCAGGGAAAATCACGCCCTTACCCGTCGTATCACGAATCCACAGGCGGTCTCTTTTTACTTCTTCGGGAAGGAGTTGGCCGCTACCGCCCGCAGAGGAAGGCCCAACATGCGTGGACCAGTACTCTTTCGCATTGGTGCCATTATGATCCTCAAAGTCCATCAGGACAAACGGTTCCATGCCAACCACAACATCAATCGCACCGTTAACAGAGGAGTCGTTCCTGAGCGCTACATGAACTGAACCGCGTAGGGAGCTACTTGCATCTGCAATAAATTGGTTGCCGGAGAACTTGCCAATATAGGCAGAAAATGTTTGCTCCAAATTGACAGGTCTCTTTTCGCCTATTGCACCGCCGGAGGATACATAGGACACTTTGGCCGTAATTTTCGTTGCGCCATCCTCCATTGACTGGGTCAAATCTGTCACTCGATAGGTAGAAGTGTATGTCAACGAAGTACCCCATGCATAGTATTCAACAACAACCGTATCCTCCCCTAATGTTGCCGGCGTAATAGGCATGGAAAAGTCGCCCTTTGTATTATTTGATTTAGGGTCAACAAGTGCGTCAAATTTGTAATAAGTCGGCGCCAGCGTCCACTCAAAGTCCCCATCCTTATATTTGACCTCACGGCCTTGCCATGTGGGCTTGAAGGTCAGGTCACTGGTCTCGCCAAAGTCTATGGAAACACTGGAGTTTGTAAAGCCCAGTTTATCCGGCCACTGAACCTGAATGCTGGTCTGACCAACAATTTTTCCACCGGATTTCAGGCCCACAGTAACTTCGCCACAGGTATCGGCTGCCGTGTTAAGTAGTCCATTGGCATCAATTGTTCCGTTGCCAGAGAGAACCGTCCAGACAGCGTCCTCGGGAACATCTGCACTGCTGCCGGCCGCATCTACACCTGCTGCGCTAAACTGCACCGTGCTGCCGGGGGTGTAAACCTCCGCATTGGGTGTAAGCACTGCGTGATCGAACTGCCCTGTGGGCTGTGCCTTAGAAAGCACCATAATGGTGTTGGACACCTTGCGCTCGTAACCATCGGACGGACGGCAGCGCAGGGTCAGGCCAGCCGATGTATCGTTCTCCGACTCACCCTCACGCTGGGTTGCGAAGGTGGAGGAGCCGCCGCCGTCCAGATTAACAGCCTGCGCGCAGCCCAGAGATTCCATTGTAGCACCGACCTCCGCCATGGTCATACCAACGGAGTAAGGCGCCTGGCGGCCGTCTACCATCATCATTACCACCGTACCGTCCGCCTTAATGCCGATGGCTGTGCGGGATGCACGGGTAGAATTGTCAAGGTCACTGCGGGCGTGGCCGTCTTCAAAAATATCGCCAAAGCTGGCAACTGCCTCCAGCACATTGCCGGCCGCAAGGGCTGCATTACATTCCTGCGCGCTTGTGATATGCGCATTGCCTTCTTTATCGATCCAGAATGTAGTGCTGGTCGGCTCATTGATCACAGTACCGCTCATGATAAAAGCGCCCGTGGGACGCCCATTGCTCATGTCGTAGCCTCCGGCGTTAATGGCGCCAACGACATTGGTGCTGCGGCGGGTCTGCATACTCTGCGCCTGCTTGGTTGTCTCCGTCATGGCCCAGTTTCTGCCGGTTTGAATGGTTTTAATGTCATCGTCACCGTAGCCCACTGCCACAGAGGCCGTGGAGTCCTTGCCGACCTTGATCTCCATCACATGCCCCATCATCTGCTGTGTCAGCGAAGCATTATTTAATATCCATTCATACTCTGTCACATCGGGTGTGACAGCATATTTTTTCTCTGATATTTGCTGAATCCCCAGTGTTCCAAGGCCTCCCTCCGCCTTGGCATCCACCGCCAGCACCTGCATAGGGATCAGAGAAACCACCATGCACAATGCAAGCAAAACCGTTAGCATTCTTCTTCGCATCATTTCTTCTCCTTTGTTTTTATTGGGCTTCATTTTTGAAAACTGAACACTCTTTATTCAACGCCGGTTTAAATGCAAAAAGAGATTGCCCCCCCATGGGGCTTGGTAATTTTACTGCAGTCTGTACTTACATATACTTATAGAGTATTATACACCTTAAGAATGGAATTAAGAATGGAATTGCAAGGGGATACTTCGAAATTTTGGCAAAAATTTTTTAAAGTGTTGCCCTCTCGGTTTGATATGGTAATTTATATATTTTCCCAGTTTTTAGGCAGTTGTAGTTTTTTGTCATGCAGACAAGAAATTTACGATAAATCGCTCGTCTTTTGCAGTTTATCTGCCGCCGAATGTCGAAAAATCGCCCCAAATACGGCAGGTCATGGATTTGCCGCATTTGAGGTGGGTTATACTGTTGAACTTACCGGTTACTGTCCTCCGGTGCAGGTGCTTGTTCGCCGCCGGTGACGCCCTCCGGCTGTGCCGTTGCCGAGTCTGCCGGAGTGTCCGGGGTGGAGGCCGCGCTTTCCTCCAGAGAGTAGCTCGGCGCCGCCGAGGCGGTGGTGGTCGCCGACTCCGTTGTCGAAGCGGCATTCATGGGGGTTTCCTGGGTATTGCCGGTTGTGTTGCCGATGGTATCACCGCTGCTCAAATTAGGGTCACCGGAGTAAGAGCCCCACTGCGGGGTAACGGTCAGCTTGCTGTCTGCATCGGCGTTTACCGTAAAGTGCAATTTGTCGGTGGTGAGCTGCCCGGTATAGTAGTCACCCTCGGCATAACTGATTTTGCAGTACCCGGTACTGGCTGTGCCGGAGGGGGTGAGCGTGACAGTATACTCTCCTGCGGCGGCAAAGGTGACCGTGGTGGTGCCGCTCTCGGTTTCAATGTTTACAGGCTCGTTTTCACCAGCAGATACATCGACCGTATAGGTGGCAGCCTGAATCACCGTCGTTCCTGTGGAGGTGGTCGCGGTAAACCAAGCCCAGCTTACGCCGCACAGACAGAGGGTACATACGCAGATGGCCAGCACGGAGGGCACCAAAATGCGGGCCAGGCCGTCTCCGTGGGGCTGGCCGTGTTTTTTGCGGCGCGGGCCGGGGATATTCATGGCGCCATCTCCTTTCTGGAAGCTTGCATAGGCAATCAAAAGGCATATCGCCCTTACCGGGGATGTGCCCTTTGATTGCCCCTCCGCCCGCAGGCGGAGGGGACTTGAAAGCAAAATTTACTTAGGAACAACGGTGTACCAGGTGTCGGTGCCGTGGTTTTCAGTCACAACCTTGTAGCCGTCGGCCACGAAGTTGGTGTGCGCACCCTCAGCCTGGCAATCCGCCGGGTTGAAATTCACGAAGGTGCCGCCCGTAACGATGATCTTAGCGGTGCCGTTTGCGCGGTTTGCGTCATAGCAGTTCAGAACGAATTCATCTGCTTTTGCGCTGTCCGGATACTTCTGCTGTACGGAGTAGAAGCCGCCCTGAATAATCGCAGTGCCCTCCAGGACATAAACGGCGTGGATATTGCCGTTAAAGGTGCCGCTTGTAATGGTGACGGTAGAGCCGTCCTGAACATCCACGGCATAGCAGTCGTTTGCCTTGGCAGCAAAGGTGCCGTTACCAGTAATGGTCAGATTAGCGCCGTTCTGAGCGGAAACCAGGGACCAGTTATTATCCGACCAAATGTCATTAGTGTTTTCAAGTTTCTTGCCATCGAGGTCAAGTGTGGACTTAACATTTCCGCTTACGGTAATCGTCTCAGTCGGGGCAATATCCTTGCCAAGTGTAACAATCTTTCCACCGTTCAGCAAAGCGGTAAGTTCAGCCTGGTTTACTGCCGGATAAGTAGCATCCTTATCATACTGGGTGCCGAAGCTGTCGCTCTCCACCGTGTACTGCGTAGCCACCACATTCAGACCGAAGTTGATGGAAGCTGCCTTCTCGGCGGAAATGGCGTTGGCCTCGTTGCCCACCGTTTCGGGCATATAAACCTTAATGCCGAGAATCCCCGCATCGCCGGGATTCAGCTCGTGGACACTTCCGCTAGAAGTATATTCCAGCTCAAAATTGGCAAAGTCGCGATGCTCCCAAGCAAGGACATTTCCTTTTACAAAAATCAGCTGTTCCATCGCATAACTAACAGTACCCGGACCGGCATTAGGATCATACTGCTGGATGGGGCTTGTAGCGACCTTCAGGTAGTTGGAGAGCTTATAGGGTTTACCGTCCTTGTTTGTACCGGCGGTCTCCGAAATAATATTCATGCCGATCTTGTACTTGAGTGCCAGGTTACCGGCATTCTTGATTTTCAGCTCCACCACTCTTGTGTGGCCCGGCTCAAACAGAGTGCCCTCTGCGCCGAACAGGTCGGTGGCATTGTCGAGGGTTTTCCACTCGCCGTTTGCGGTGGTTCTGTACTGCACCTCAAGGTCCAAATTCCCCGCCTGGATCTTATTGACCTCGGTGGAGGCGGTGTCGGTGAACCACGCGAAGGTGGCGCCGATGAGCATTGCCACACACATGAGCAGAGCCAGTGCGCTGGTGAGCAATGCCCGCTTGGTAGATTTGCTGTTTGTCATCGTTTGCTTTCTCCTTTATAATTTTGTCGGCATTTCGGGAACCGAAGCTCCGAACAATGCCGCCAAAATCGGAGCTTTGTCATTTTGCATTTTCCCCAGAACGATTAGTCGTTTTGACTAACAGGGGCATCCATACACCCCCCCCCCGTTGTGGGATTTGCCAGTTGTGCAGTTTGCATAAACGCAACCTCCTTATGTACTCGCGGCTCTCCGCGTTTACAACATGGTAGTGTCGGCGGTATTATCCTCCGTTTTTTCGTCTGTGCTCTTTTCCTGCGCCATCTGCGCCTTCATCTGCAGCAGCTCCTGCATCATCCGCTGGGTCTCGGCGCGGTCGGCGGCAATCTTATCCCGCTCGGCCTGCAGCTGGGCCTGCTGCTCTGCCTTGTACTTGCGGAACAGGCGAATACACCGCACGCCCTCCAGCAGAATCAGCACCAAAAACGGCACCAGAATGCACACGATATACCCGGGGGTGGACTTCAAAAACTGGAAGAAGGTGCCCACCTTGGGAATGTGGCTGCTGTATTTGCCCAGCACATAGGGATAGGTGACCACGGTCTCGTCGTCCGTGTCCGTGGTGGTGCCGTAGGTGATAAAGCCCGGCTCGCCGCTGGCGTCGGTGGTGAGCCTGCGTATCTTATGGGTGACGGTTTCCCCGTAGTTTGCGGTGTTTTGGGAGGTGTAGGCAATGATGTCACCCTCCTGCAGGGTGGCGGGGTCAACCTCCTTGACCAGCACCAAATCCCCGGCATTAAAGTCGGTTTTGCTCATGGAGTCGGACAGGACGATGAACGCCCTGTAGCCGAAGAGCTTCCGGTCCGCCCGGTCAAAGGTGGACACGGATATGACGGTGAATACCATCATCCCCACGGCAAGAACCACCATCAGCCACACGAAAATGCTTCTGATAACCTTCCATGCCTTCATTTGCGTTGCTCCTTATGTATCGTTTTTTCACTCGAACATTTTATTCGGATTGTTCTTGGTTTGGGTGGCCTCGGCGCACAGGGTAAAGAGGAGGTCCAGGTTTTCGCTCTCGTTGCCGCTATTTTCCGGGTAGTGGAAGGTCACGGTCAGATCCCGGCGCTGGCCCATCGGCAGAATATCCTCTGCGGCGGTGACATTCTCCCGGGTCAGCTGCCCGGCGGTGCCGGTGCAGAGGACCTTGTCCCCGTCCTTTACCGTCACGGTCAGCACATCGGCAAGGCCCCCGGAGACATTGTCCAGGTACAGCCGGTAATACACATCCCAGGTGCTGTCGTTTTCCACGAAGAAGCTCTTTACAACGGTCATCCCCGGCTCAAAGCGGAACTCATGCTCCCGGATCACGGGCTTGCCGTCATTGAGATTGATTTTTACCTCCCCTGTGTGGAAGCGATTGTTCTCCACGGAAACGGAGGTGTATACCAGAGCAAAGGTGGTGATGCAGAGGCAGATCACAAGAATAATGATGGTGATAATGCCCCCGGTGAGCTTTTTAGCGGTTTTGGTCTCAGGCATCGGCTTCGCCCTCCTTCCGCTTGTGCAGTACCAGGAGAAGGAGCAGCCCGCCGGAGCAGACCCCGGCCACGGCCCACAGCACACCCCGGGAGGTGTCGCCCGTTTCCGGGCTGTCCAGGCTGCCGGTTTCCTCCACCCACCACTGGAAGTCGGCGATCAGGTCCTGACTCTGATATGCATTGCCCACGCTTGTGTCTAAGTACGCAGTGATCTCATAGTATAGCTCCTGGGTAACGGAGCTTTCAGAGGCCAGCTTGTGCGTCAGGCTCTGGGGCATAGCCGCTATCCCGCCGTCGTAGAGGGTCTCCCCTGTGGTGAGGAGCTTGACCCGCACCTGCAGCACCTGGGCTAATTTCTCGTAGCCCGGGCGGACGACGGCCTTATAATGCACGGTGACCTTGTCGTGATAGGACACCTGCACGCAAAAATACTTTGTCTCGCTGTCGCCGGGGAACATATTGCCCACCGTAAAGGGTGTGTTGTCCTCCGGGTGCTTATTATAGAGGGCAATGGTGGCCGCCTTTTGGGCCGCGGCGGCGCTCTGGGCGGGTGCCGGGGCAGAGGAGGTGCCGGTGCCGCTGCCGGGAGTCCGGGTGTCCTCCGTCCCGGTGTCCTCCTCGGGGGTAATCAGGTTGTCCGGCACGGTCACGGCGCCGGGGTCGCTGTCGGTCAGCCTGGCGCGGATAAGGGTACCGGCCAGGACCAAAAGGCTGAGCCCCAGGAGTACAGCCAATATAATTATAATAATCTTGGTTTTCTTTTTCTGCTCCACTTCCGACTCACTCCTCCTTCAATTATTCTTTCTTCGCTGAAAGCAAAGGCTTTGGCAATCGGATTCTCTCCGTTCTTAAAGCGCTGAAGAGTTTTCAAATGATAATAGCGCAGGACACCCTTCTTGGGTTCCCTGCGCACACCTTCCCTTTCCGGTATCGTAGTAAGCCTACTTTATCGACAGTTCGGTACGCAACATCTCTGTATAATTTAAGTAAGTGCTGCTCACTCATGTACCCTTAAAAAATATACCATCGCTCTTTGAAGGAATCCAGTGAAATCACAGGTTTTTTGCGCTCAATTAAAAAGCTCGATTATCAAAGCGCCGAAATGACCCGCTCCCTATTCCTGCAACTGCTCTGCATGGATACACTATTTTTCCCATTGTCCTTTTTACGCTATGGATTATACAATAATTTGTTTCCTATTTCAAGTCTTTTTTAAGGAAGTCCTCGTTTTCTCATTTAGCTATATAAAAATAATCCGTCCGTTTTTGTGCAAAAGCACGGCAACTTGACCGTCTCCCCCACTTTTGCCCCATTTCCGTCTCCGTCTGCAAAAAAACTTGCAAAAACCTATTGACAATGTCGGTTAGATGTGCTAAACTCCGTAGCAGTTAGATGAATCTAACCGCAGGAAATGATCTTCCCTACTTTCATGACCTGCATGGCAGACCACTGCCGCTGCCTGCGCTCCGGCGTCCGGCTGGAGCTTGTGGCGGCTGTCTGAATAAATCTAACGGAAAGGAGTTTTTCCCATGTTATCCTGGTTTTCTGCCAACCTATCAACCATTGTCATTTCCCTTCTCTTACTTGCTGTTATCTTTCTCATTGTTCGCCATTTGATTCGCCAGCGAAAGCAGGGAAAGCACTCCTGCGGTGGCAACTGCGGTGCCTGCGGCGCCTGCAAAAGCTGCCACAGCAAACCCTGAACTCGGAAAACTGCGAGGGTCGCCACCCCCGCGGTTTTTCGTTTCCCGCCGCATTAGCGCTCTCCGCTCAAGAGTGCTAAAATTCATATTCTGTTCATAAAATTTGCTGGATTTGTTCACACCTCCGCCGTAGAATCATAATTGTTCCGAGGGGAACAGAAAAAGCAATTCCAAACCGTTTATATAGGAGGTCATCATCATGTTGAATCGTAATCATGCACTGAGTGTTTTCGATCCCTTCCGCGAGATCGAGAAAGTCGAAAAGAGCTTCTTCGATGATCCCTGGGCCAATTTTGGCCGGACCTTCACCGACTCCTTCCGTACCGATGTCACCGACGAGGGGGACCACTTCAAGATCACCGCAGATCTGCCGGGCTTTGAGAAGGAGAATATCCACCTGGATCTGAGCGACGATGTCCTGACCATCTCGGCCCAGCGTCATTCCGAGCACGAGAACAAGGATAAGCGCGGCAAGTACCTGTGCTGCGAGCGCAGCTATGGCACCTACAGCCGCAGCTTCAATGTCGCCGGCATCGACACCGCCAACATCAAGGCCAAGTACGACAAGGGTGTCCTGGAGCTGATCCTGCCCAAGGTCACCCAGGAGGCCAAGCAGTCGAAGCGCCTGGAGATCGAATAAGCACAAACCCGCGCCAAGGCAATGGCCCCGGCGTAAAACCTCAATAGGGATGCCCTCACCGGCATCCCTTTTTTATTGCAAAAATTTGTATTGCAAAGAATTCGTAGGGGCGGACGCCCCCGACGACCCGTTTTACCGCACCCCTTGTAACGCTTTCGTAGGGGCGACCCTTGCGGTCGCCCGCCCATGGCACCTCTTGTTGCACTTCCGTAGGGGCGGACGCCTCTGTCCGCCCGCCCGGGCTAGTACCGCACCTCTTGCAAAGCCCTGTCATTGCGAAGCCAGTTCGCATACTGGCTGTGGCAATCCGCCTCCCACATACTCCATTCGCCCCCATATAAAAACGCCGAGGCAAACGCCTCGGTGCATAGCGTGCCAAAAAAGTATTTTCGCCACGCCGCCCAGTTTTTGAAACTTTAAAAAAGTTTCAAAAACTATTGATTTTAATGGTGAGGGATACCTTTCTTGGGTTTCCCTCACACGCCCTTCCTTACCGTTATCGTAATTCCTACCACTCTATCGACAGGCCCCCGCTTTCTTTCACTTTTTCGCATCACTGCCAAAGAACATATCCGCCCAGAATTTATAGGTGTGGCTGTGCTCGGCGTACCACTCGTGGTTATCTTCTTTTATCTTGTCCGTATCGGCGTATTTCTCCAGAGCTTGGCAGGCTTGTACATAGGCTCGCTGCAGGGCGCGCATCCGGGCGGACATATGCTCCAAAAGGCTCATGATCTTCGCCGGATTCTCCTGGAAGAAGGTGCTGAAATTGTCATGGTTGATGATCTTCACCACCGTGGGCTCCAGGGCCACCGCCGTGGTGTTCCGGGGGCGGGTCTCCAGGAAGCTGATGACATTCAAAAAGTCCCCCGCTTCGATCTCCACCACCAGCTTCTCCTCCGGGGTGCCGTAATTGATGTACACGCCCACGCGGCCCAGCATTACATCGTAAATGGCCAGCTCAAAGCTCTTTTCCTTCAGAATGATCTGCCCTTTTTTGAACTTTTTTTCCTTGCCTTCGATCATTTTTCCCGTTCCCTTTCTCATTTTTTACCATTGTACCCTACCGGGGCGCGGATTGTCAATGGAGAAGTCCCCTGCACAGACCACTACTGGCGAAAATTCCTGCGGGATTTTCTGCCAAAAGGATCACAGCCTGCTGCGCGCATAATTTTGCCGCAAGCGGCAAAATTCCACACTTGCAGTCTGAGAGGTATTTTTCCCCACGCACATGTCGCGGTGAAAAATGATTTCGATTTTTTGCCGCCTGCGGGCGGCAAACTCTGCGAGGCTTTTATGCAGAAGTCCCCCGCACAGACCGCAAAGGTCCATGCGGGGGACATTTTTGTGCGCTTTTACCGAACGAGCCCCCGGCGGTATTCCGCGTTCAGCTCCCACAGCTCCTTTTCACCGTCGATATACGGCTGGTAGAAGGCATCCACCCGACCGCCGCCCAGATTGTCGCAGCCATTGCAGCCCTCACAGCTGCTGCCGCAGGCGGCCAAGCCTTGCCGGACGATCTGTTCGCGCTGGGCCCGGGTGGTGTCCCGGATCAAAATTGATTGCATAAGCTTCACTCCTTATCCGGCCCGCACCAGCATATTTTCGGCAAAAATGCCGTAGCCCTGGGTGGGGTCGTTGATCATCACATGGGTCACGGCGCCCACCAGCTTGCCGTTTTGCAGAATGGGACTGCCGCTCATACCCTGGACGATGCCGCCGGTAGCCTGGAGCAGCTCCGGGTCCGTGATGCGCAGCAGCAGGTTTCGGGTGGAGTCCACATCCCGGAATACCTTCACGATCTCCACCTGATACTCTCGAATTTCCTCACCGGAAACGGTGGAGAGGATCACCGCGCTGCCGGGCTTCACTTCCTCAGCACCGGCCACGGGCACCGCCTGGCTCCGAGCGGGGAAATCGGCGTCGGACACGGTGCCGAAGATGCCACCGTCACTGTTCACCGTCACCGTGCCCACATCCCGCTGCACGGAAAAGTCGCCCTTCAGCTCGCCGGGCTCGCCCTTTTCGCCCTTCTTTACCGCTTTCACGGTGGTCTCCATAATGGAGCCGGAGCCCAGGCTCATAAGCTGGGCCGTGTCCACATCAGTAATGCCGTGACCCAGGGCTCCGAAGCTGCCGCTCTCGGGGTCATAATAGGTCATGGTGCCGATGCCGGCCATACTGTCGCGGATCCACGCCCCCAGGCGGACGCTGCCGTCATCGCCGCACACGGGGGTGATGTTCACTGTTTCATACGCCTGACCCCGCTGAAGGGTCATCTGCACCGCCTTATCGCCGTTTTCCCGGAGCAGCTCCTGCAAATGCTCCGTGGAAACGATTTTTTCGCCGTTAAAGGTCAAAAGCAGGTCGCCCTCTCGGATGCCGCACTGCAGAGCCGGACTCCTGCCGTCCTCCAGCTCCGACACATCCACCACCAGTACGCCGTCGGCAAAGAGCTTGATGCCCACTGCCTGACCCAAGGGGATCACGGTTTTCTCCTGGGCGTAGGCGTCCCGGACGCAGGCTGTAAGCGCCAGCAAAATCGCCGCGCACAAGGCCGCCGCGCGCCCCCAAAGGGATTTGCCTCTTGCTTCATACATGCAGCCACCCCTCGCTTTTTCATTTTTTGTCGTCGACGACAACCTTTACTTTGTGCCGCCGGAGCGAAAAAATGACCGGCAATTATAGGAGAATGTGTCTCGATTTTCTGTGACTCCTGTTTTATATCAATAATGTAAAATAATCGTATAAATTTGGATATTTCTCAAAAAATCCCATATATCTTCCCTCTCCGCCCCCACCGGGTTCTTGCTTTTCGGAGAAAGACACAGTATAATAATTCCCATACATTTACCCCACCGAAAAGAGGTTTACGCCATGAGGATCACCGTAAAAGTTGGCACATCCACCCTGACCCATGCCACGGGCCGGCTGAACATCCAGCGCATCGAGAAGCTGTGCAAGGTGCTCAGCGACCTGAAAAACGCCGGTCACGAGATCATTCTCGTCTCCTCCGGGGCCATCGGCATGGGTGTGGGCAAGCTGAACCTGCCCGGCCGGCCGGCCGATATGCCCGGCAAGCAGGCCGCTGCCGCCGTGGGCCAGTGCGAGCTGATCTACACCTACGATAAGCTCTTCGGCGAATATAATCACACCGTGGCGCAGCTCCTGCTCACCGGCGAGGACATCAAAAACGGGCAGCGCAGTCACAATGTGCGCAACACCCTCACCCGCCTGCTGGAGCTGGGCGCCTTGCCGGTCATCAATGAAAACGATGCCGTGGCCACGGACGAGATCGGCGTGGAGAACACCATCGGTGAAAATGACACCCTTTCCGCCATCGTGGCCGCCGCCATCGGCGCAGATCTGCTGGTGCTGCTGTCGGATATTGACGGTCTCTACGACAGCGACCCCCACCAAAACCCCGATGCCCGCATCATTCCCACCGTGGAAAATGTGGACGATCACATTTACGCCCTGGCCGGAGGCACCGGCTCCGCCCTGGGCTCCGGCGGCATGGTCACCAAGCTCAACGCCGCCGTCATCGCCACCTCTGCCGGCTGTGAGATGGTCATTGCCAACGGCAGTAAGCCCGACCTGCTCTACGACATCGCCCAGGGCAAGCCCGTGGGCACAAGATTTTTGAAAAGGAAGGTGTAACGCCATGACGACTATGGAAATCATCCGCCGCACCCGGGCCGCCCGGAGCAGCCTGCACACCCTGACGGCGGAGGATAAGAACCGCCTGCTCCTGTCCATGGCTCAGAGCCTGCGGCAGCATACAGATGACATTCTCGCCATCAATGCCCGGGATGTAGAAGCCGCCCGGGGCAAAATTTCCGATGTGATGCTGGACCGTCTCCGGCTGGATGAAGGCCGCGTCGCCGCCATGGCCGACGGACTTTGCGCCGTGTCCCGGCTCCCGGACCACACGGGCCGCATCCTCAGCGAAGTGAAGCGCCCTAACGGCATGACCATCTATAAAAAGCAGGTGCCTCTGGGCCTGGTGGCCATCATCTACGAGAGCCGCCCCAATGTCACCTCCGATGCCGCGGCCCTGGCCATTAAGAGCGGCAATGTCTGCGTCCTGCGCAGCGGTCGGGAGGCCATCGGCAGCGCCCGGGCCATCACCGCTGCTCTGAAGAAGGGCATCGCCGCCGCAGGCGGAAACCCCGATATTCTCAATATTTTGGAGGACACCAGCCACGACAGCGCCCGTCAGCTCATGCAGGCCAAGGGTTTGGTGGACCTGCTCATTCCCCGGGGCGGCGCGGGCCTCATCCGGGCCTGTGTGGAAAACGCCACCGTCCCCTGCATCGAGACCGGCACCGGCATCTGCCATGTCTATGTGGATGAATTTGCCGACCTGGAAAAAGCTGTAAAAATCATCATCAACGCCAAAACCAGCCGTCCCTCCGTCTGTAACGCCGAGGAGGTCTGCCTGGTCCATAGGGCCGTGGCGGAAAAATTCCTGCCCATGCTGAAAAAAGCCCTGGTGGACGACCGCCAAGCGGCGGGGCAGATCCCCGTGGAGCTGCGCCTGGACCCGGCGGCGGCCCGGATCATCCCCGGCACCCCCGCCTCCGAGCGGGATTTTGACACGGAGTTTTTGGATTATATCCTGGCCGTGGCTGTGGTGGACAGCGTAGACGCCGCCATCGCCCACATTTTGCAGCACTCCACCGGCCACAGCGAGGCCATCGTCACAGATAACGCTGAAAATGCCCGGCGCTTTGAGGAGGAAACGGACAGTGCCGCCGTTTATGTCAATGTCTCCACCCGCTTCACCGACGGCGGCGAATTCGGCCTGGGCTGCGAAATGGGCATCTCCACCCAAAAGCTCCACGCCCGGGGTCCCATGGGCCTGGACGAGCTGAGCACCTATAAATATATTATCCACGGCAACGGCCAAACCCGCTGACCGCCACCGTAAACTCTCCCAAATATCCGTAGGGGCGGGGTTCTACCCCGCCCGTTTTTTTAACCATCAACCTCCGTAGGGTGGCACCCATGTGTCCCGCCGCACCACGCACTACTTGCCACGCGCCCCCTGCAAAAACCTGTCATTGCGAGACCAGTTCGCAAACTGGTCGTGGCAATCCGTACCCCCGCCTCCCCGGCCCCCTTGCCTAAAGGGGGCTGGCACGGCGAAGCCGTGACTGGGGGATTCCACACCTCACCGCACCTCTTGTAACCCCTCCGTAGGGGCGGGGTTCTACCCCGCCCGTGGGAGGGGCAGAGCCCCTCCCCTACTCACCACAAAGAAACCCACCGTTTTCCTTGCAAAAAACCTGTCATTGCGAAGCCAGTGCGCACACTGGTGTGGCAATCCGCTTCCCCCGTCCCCATGGCCCCCTTGCCTAAAGGGGGCTGGCACGGCGAAGCCGTGACTGGGGGATTCCTATCCCGCGCCTCTTGTAACCCCTCCGTAGGGGCGACCCTTGCGGTCGCCCGCGGGAGGGGCAGAGCCCCGCCCCTACGCACCCCATGAAAACGCACCGCACCCCTTGTAAAACCCCCTGTCATTGCGAGGCCAGTGCGCACACTGGCTGTGGCAATCCGCAACTCCAAAGACCCTACACGCCAAAAACGACCGGCCCCAGGCCGGTCGTTTTCTAACATTCCATATATTACCACATATCCGCTGCCGCGCTTAATTCTGACCCCGCTCGAAGATCTTCAAAATATCGTCGAAATGGCTCTGCTCCTCTTTCAGCTCCGCCTCTTCCTCCGGGGTAATGCCCTCCGTCGGCTCCTGGGCGGGCTGCTTTGTCTCCGGGGCAGCCTTTCCGGCCACAGGCTTTGAAATCTGCGCCACCTCATCGGGCTCTGCAAAGCCCGTAGCAATAACGGTCACGCGGATCTCATCGTCCAGATTCTCGTCGAAGGTGGCGCCGAAGATGGTCAGCGCATCGGGGCTCACTGCCTCCTGTACCAGGGTGGCAGCCTGCTCCACCTCCTCCAGGCCGATGTCCATGGAGCCGGTGACATTGATCAGCACACCCTTGGCACCCTGGATGCTGGTCTCCAGCAGGGGGCTGGAAATGGCCATGCGGGCGGCCTCCTCGGCCTTACCCTTCCCGGCGGCGCGGCCCACGCCCATGTGGGCCAGGCCTGCATCCTTCATCACAGCGGTGACATCCGCAAAGTCCAGGTTAATGAATCCGGTCTCCCGAATCAGGTCGGAAATGCTCACCACCGCCTGGCGCAGCACATCATCCGCAATTTCAAAGGCGTTGGAAAAAGTAATCTTCTGATCGGTGGCATACTTCAGCCGCTCGTTGGGGATGATGACCAGAGAATCCACCTTCCCCCGCAGCTCCTCAATGCCCTGCTCGGCCTGGGTCATGCGGCGGCGTCCCTCAAAGCCGAAGGGCTTGGTCACAACGCCCACGGTGAGAATGCCCTGTTCCCGGGCGCTCTCGGCCACCACCGGAGCCGCGCCGGTGCCGGTGCCGCCGCCCATACCGGCGGTAACAAACACCATATCGGTGTTTTCCAGTGCTTTAGAAAGCTGATTGCGGCTCTCCTCGGCGGCCTTGCGGCCCACCTCCGGGTCGGAGCCTGCACCCTTGCCGCCGGTGAGCTTCTCACCGATCTGGATCTTATAGCTTGCCGCAGAAGAATTCAGCGCCTGCTTATCTGTATTCACGGCCACAAAATCAACGCCCTTGACGCCGCTGGTGACCATGCGGTTTACCACATTGTTTCCGCCGCCGCCAACACCGATGACCTTGATGCTGACCACATTTTCCACTCCTGTATCCATTGCAAATGCCATGTCGCTTCCTCCTGCTGCAGATTGTTTGAGATGGCAGTCTTATCATTCGTTTATAGAATGGTTTCGCTGCTGCTATACCATATTTTATTCTATCTCACTTTCCCTTTTCGGTCAAGTATTCCCCGGCATTTTCCCGAAAAAGTTTATCCCGGAACGAACCGGACCTCTTTTCGTGTCAGGTCGATGGTCCCCTTCTCGTTCTCCTCCAGCTTGGTGTCCACCACCGCCAGCAGGCAGTCCAGCTTGTAGCCGAAGTCGGCATCCCAGGAAAGAAGCACATCAAACCTCCCGTCAAACCGCAGGGTAATATAGCTGCCGTCCTCCAAATGGATCTCCTGGCACCGAGACAGGGCCTCCCGGCTGTTCAGGGCCGCCAAAAGCGTCAAAAGGGTCTCCTTGGCGCTCTGCTGCTCCGCATCCACCTGCAGGGCCTTCCCCGCCTCCGGCTCCAGGGCCGTCAGCCCGGTGACCCGGGTGGCCTCCGCCGCCGTATTCGTTTTTTCCACCAGCTTGCCGCTGCTGCTGAGCAGCCAGGTTTCGCCCCCCTGCTCCAAAGCGCACAGGGCGCCGTTTTCCTCCACCTGGATGCACAGGGTATCCGGGAGCTTTCGGCTGATGCGCACGCTGGAGATATAGGGCAGCTTCCGGGTGATCTCCTCCGCCGCCCCAAATTTATTGATAAGAAATAGGTTATCGCCCACATGGATGTTGCCGCTTTCGGCGATCTCGCTGTCCGTATAGCGGCTGTTGCCGGTAACCTCGATGGTATCCACCTTGAAAAACACAGCCAGGGCGGCAACAATGGCGCCGCAGATGACAAAAAACATCAGCAGCTTATATAAAAAGGAAAAGCTTCCCTTTCTTTTTCTGCGTCTGCGCCTGTTCCGTCCGGCCATGGGAATCCTCAACTTTCGTAAAAATCTTCTTTTCGTATGCAGGCGCCCAGGCCCGCTAAGTCCGCTACTATGTCGGCGTAGCCCCGCTCAATGTGGTGGATCTCCTCCACCCGTGTCACGCCCTCGGCCTGAAGGCCCGCCGCCACCAGTGCCGCGCCGCCCCGCAGATCCGTAGCCTGCACCGCCGCACCCCGAAGGGTTTTCACTCCGCTTACAATAGCCGCTGCCTCCCGGACCTGAATCTGCGCGCCCAGCTTTTTCATCTGCTCCACATGGCGGTAGCGGTTGGAGAACAGGTTCTCCACGAACACCGTGTCCCCTTGACTCCGGAGCAGTGCCGCCATCATAAAGGCCTGGTCATCCGTGGGAAACCCCGGATACGGCGATGTCCGTACCGGCGAAACCGCCCGCAGCCGCCCCCGGCTCTTCAGCCGTATGCCTCCGCTGTCGCTGCAAATTTCGCATCCGCTCTCCCGCAGCACGCACAGCGGTGCCGCCAGCTCCCGGTAGTCGGCCCGGCGCAGGTAAATGCATCCGCCCGTTCCCGCCGCCGCGCACAGATAGGTGGCCGCCACAATGCGGTCCGGATGTACCCTGTGCGAGCAGCCGTGGAGCTTTTTCCGTCCCTCCACCACAACGGTGGCGGTGCCTGCGCCCTGGACGCAGGCGCCCATTTTCCGCAGAAACTCCTGCAGCTCCACGATTTCCGGCTCCCTTGCCGCGTTGGAGATGGTGGTCACCCCCTCCGCTGCACAGGCCGCCAGAATGGCGTTTTCCGTAGCGCCCACGCTGGGAATCCGCAGAAAGATCTCCGCGCCCCGGAGCCTCTCGCCCCGGCAGAGTATGTCGCCGTCCTCCTCCCGCACCCGGGCCCCCAAAGCCTTTAGGGCCGCCAGGTGCAGGTCTATGGGCCGGGGCCCCAAGTCGCATCCCCCGGGATAAGTACATTTCGCCTGGCCGCACCGGGCCAGAATCGCGCCCAAAAACATCACCGACGAGCGCATTCGGCGCATCAGCTCCCGGGGTATCTCCCACCCGGTGACATTCCGGGTGTCCACCACCAGGTCTGCGCCCTCCCGGTGAACGCTTCCGCCCAGGTGTCCGATGATCTGTGCCGCCGTGTCCACATCGCTGAGCTTCGGGCATCCCTGCACCCGGCACACGCCGGCGCAAAGCACCGTAGCCGCCAGCATGGGCAGCACACTGTTTTTCGCCCCCTGCACCGTCACCGCGCCGGAGAGTTTTCTGCCGCCCTCCACCAAAATGACGCTCATATTCCTCCCCCGTTTTCATAGAATGTACGCCATCCTATGCCCCCGGGGTCCTGTTGGTTACTTCACCAGCTCCATCACCGTATTATAGATCCGCTCCGTAGCGTCCAAAATACCCAGCTCCGCCATGCCCCGGCTCATAGAGGCCAGGCGCGTGGGGCTTGCCAGAATATCCCTCGCCGTGCGGTAGAGCTTTTCGCCGCTGGACTCCTCCTCCCGGATGAGGCACGCGCCCCCGTGCTGGGCGAGAATCCGCGCGTTCTTCTCCTGGTGGTTATTGGCCACATACGGCGACGGCACAATGATGGTCGGCACCGCCAGGGCCGTAATTTCGCTGATGGTAGACGCCCCGGCCCGGCAGATCACCAGGTCCGCCGCCCGCATCACCACGGCCATATCGTAAATATACTTCCGCACATCCAGCTTGTGGCTGCCCGGGAGACCTGCCTTCTGCATCTCCTGCTGCATAGTCTCCCAGCCCCGGCCGCCTACGGCGTGGATGTGGTAAAAGGGATACCCGTCCTCTTTTTCCTTCTTAAAAAAGTCCAGCATCTGCCCGTTCATGGTGCTGGCCCCCAGGCTGCCCCAGAAGGACACCACCAAAGGCTCGTCCTTCCCCACGCCCAAAGCCGCCTTGGCTTCCTCATGGGTCAGGTCAAAGAAGTCTCCCCGCACCGGGGTCCCGGTGACGGCAATGCGCTCCGGGTGCTTGTAGAGCGCCCGGCACTCCTCAAAGCCCACCATAATGCGCGAGGCGTGCTTTTCCAGCATTTTTGTGGTCAGCCCCGGGATCATGTTGGCCTCGTGTACCGCCGTGGGGATGCCCCGCAGGGCGGCGTATTTTACCATGGGATAGCTTGCGTAGCCTCCGGTGCCCACCACCAGGTCCGCAGGAAACTCCTTGAGAATGGCTCCCGTCTTGCGCCGCAGGGCCAGCATTTCCCAGGCGCTCTTGCAGTTGTGCCGGATGGCCTCCCAGCTCACCGACCGCTCCAGGCTGCCCACGGCAATGCCCCGATAGTCGTAGCCCGCCTGGGCCACCAGGTCCCGCTCAATGCCCTCCGGCGTTCCCACAAAGAGAACCTCCACCGTAGGGTCCTTTTTCCGCATATAGCCCGCCAGGGCCAGGGCCGGGTTCACATGGCCCGCCGTGCCGCCGCAGGTAAAGATAACTTTCATCGCTTCCTCCTCTTATCCGCCCCGGGGTGCCGGGATCTGCCTGGATACACTCAGTACAATGCCCATTTCAAATAGCTGCAATGCCAGGGCCGTGCCGCCGTAGCTGAAAAACGGCAGGGAAATGCCCGTGGCCGGGACCAGTCCCGATACCACCGCAATGTTCAAAAAGGTCTGCAGGCTGATCTGGGTCATAACGCCCACCACCAGCAGCGCCCCGAAGCGGTCCCGGGCCTGGAGGGCGACCCAAAAGCCCCGCAGGATCAGCAGCGCAAACACCAGCATCACCAGCGTCGCCCCGATAAGTCCCAGTTCCTCGCACACCACGGCGAAGATAAAGTCGTTGTGCTCCTCGGGCAGGTACAGGAATTTTTGCCGTCCCTTGCCCAGGCCCACCCCCGTGAGCCCGCCGGAGCCGATGGCAATAAGGCTCTGGCACATCTGGTAGCCCTCGTCCAGGGCGTCGATCCACGGGTCCTTCCACATGCGGATGCGGTCCGCGCCGTAGGAGATGATCCCGGCCTCCACCAGCTTCACATAGATCAGGCCCACCGCTGCCACGCCGCTTATGCCGCCGATGATCCAGCGCTTGTCAAGGCCGCCCACGATCATCAGCACAATTCCCGTGCCCACGATCAAAATGGTGCCCGACAGATGCGGCTCCAGCAGCATCAGTCCCGCGAAAAAGCCCAGGATCAGGATATAGGGCCGAACGCCGTATTTGAAATTCTCCATGAGGTTTTTCTTTTTGGAGATGCTGTCGGCAAAGTAAACGATGATGGCCAGCTTCGCGATTTCAGAGGGCTGAAAGGTCAGCACGCCCGCCTTGCCCAGCCAGCGGGTGGCGCCGTTTTGGGTGATACCCACCCCGGGCACCAGCACCAGGGCCAGCAGGAAAACCGACACATACATGAGGATTTTTGTCATGCCCCGGAGCCGGTGATAGTCTATCCGCGCCATTGCGAGCATAGCCGCCAGACCCAGCAGGGCAAACAGCCCCTGCCGCTTTAAGTAATAGGCCGGGTCGCCGCTTTCGTAGTTGGCCGAGGGAAAGCTGGCGGAAAACAGCATCACCAGACCCATAATGGTCAGCAGCAGGGTCAGGAGTAAAAACGGAAGGTCCATGCGCCCCGCCGCCAAGGGTCTGACGCCCTGGCCCCGGCTCTGCCCCCGGGCCTGGCTCTGCACCGGGTCCCGCCGGACCCGCTTCCGGGCAAATATCCCCCGCCGTTTCCTTTTTTCCGTCTGGGGCATGGTCTTTCCCTCCTCTCCCCTATTTTACAAGCGAAAATCATAAATGTCCGCGTATCAAAAAACCTGTCATTGCGAAGCCGGTGCGCCCGTCCCTACAACCAATTCCGTAGGGGGCGGCGTCCTCGACGCCCCGTTTTACCGCACTCCTTGTAACCCTTCGTAGGGGCCGATGCCTACATCGGCCCACCGTACCAGCCACCAAGCTGTCCGTAGGGGCGGGGTTCTACCCCGCCCGCGGGAGGGGCAGAGCCCCTCCCCTACGCACCACCAATAATGCATCCGTAGGGGCGGACGCCTCTGTCCGCCCGCCGACAACGCACCGCACTCCCGGCAGGGCACGCGGGCCCTGCCCTACGAATTTCTATCGGTAAGAACTTCGTAGGGGCGACCCTTGCGGTCGCCCGCCTGGACTCGTACCGCATTTCATGCAATGTGTCATTGCGCCGCCACCCGCACACCGCCGGCGGCAATCCGTCCTTTAATATGCAAACCGATTCATCACACCCAGATAGGCCAGCACGCAGAAGATGGCGCTGACCGTAGTGAACACCGCCACGATCTTCGTCTCCTTCCACCCGCACATCTCAAAGTGATGGTGCAGCGGCGCCATTTTGAAAATGCGCTTGCCGTGGGTCAGCTTGAAGTAGCCCACCTGCAAAATATCCGACAGGGTCTCACAGATATACACGATGCCCACGGGGATCAGCACCAGGGGCATGTCATAGGCAAAGGCCAGGGCCGCCACCGCCCCTCCTAAAAACAGGGACCCGGTGTCCCCCATAAACACCTTGGCCGGGTAGTGGTTGTAGAGCAAAAAGCCCAAAAGGCCCCCTACCATAGCCCCGCCGAAGATGCCCAGCTGGGGAAACTGCTTCCACACAACGCCCATCACCGTGAAGAAAATCGCCACAGGAATGGTGACGCTGGAGGACAGGCCGTCCAGCCCGTCGGTGATGTTCACCGCGTTCACCGTGCCCACGATGATAAAGGCCGCCAGGACCATGTACACCACCCAGTTCAGCACCACATAGGTGTTGAAAAACGGGATGTACAGGTTGGGGCTCAGATGTCCCTCATAGCGCAGCAGGCACAAAAAGGCCACCGCCGCCGCCAGCTGCAAAAGGAATTTCTGAATGGCCGTAAGCCCGGTATTGTGGTGGTGCTTCACCTTCTGATAGTCGTCAATGTAGCCGATAACGCCGAACACCAAGGCAAACAGATACACATAGATGTGGGTGAAATCCCCCTGCGCCATGCCCCTCCAGCCCAGCGCCACCACCGTGACGCCGATGCCGATGATGAACATAAGCCCGCCCATGGTAGGCGTGCCCTGCTTGGTCATGTGCCAGGTGGGGCCGATCTCCTTGATGCTCTGCCCCGCCTTCAGCTTCACCAGCTCCGGGATCAGCAGCTTTCCGGCCAGAGCCGTAATGGCAAAGCAGATAACGCAGGCTAAAATCACTTGCAGGATCATAATTTTCTTTCCTCTCTTCGCCCCTCACGGGCTTTTTTCTTCTGTATTCACAGCAGGGACCGAACGATCTCCCGCTCATCCATAGGGAGGGTTTCGTTTCCGATCTCCTGGTAAGTCTCGTGTCCTTTGCCGCACAGGAGGATCACATCTCCCGGCCGGCCCTGCTCCATGGCCAGAGCAATGGCTTTTCTCCGGTCCGGCTCCACCGCATACCGCCCCGCCGCTGCCATGCCCGGCAGAATGTCCCGGATAATGGCCTCCGGGTCCTCGGTACGGGGGTTGTCGCTTGTGACCACAGCGAAGTCCGCAAGTCTCGCCACCGCCTGCCCCATCCGGGGGCGCTTTTCCTTTTCCCGGTCCCCGCCGCAGCCAAACACGGCGATGACCCGGCCCCGGGCAAACCCCCGGGCCGTTTGCAGCACATTTTCCAAGGCGTCCGGTGTGTGGGCGTAATCTATGAGAAGAGTATAGGGCTTTCCCGGTGTGGGTACCACCTCCATGCGGCCCCTGACCCCGGGAAAGGTCCGCAGGGCCTGGGCGCAGGTCTCCGCCGAGATCCCCAGCAGCCGGCACGCGGCCATGGCCCCCAGGGTATTATACACCGAAAACCGTCCCGGCACACCCACCTGCAAGGGGATTCTTTTTTCGTTTTCCCGGACGGTGAATTCCACCCCCCGGCTGAAAAGCCGGATGTCCTCGCCTCGAAGGTCTGCTTCCTCCCCCAGTCCGTACAGCAGCACCGGGCAGCGGGACCCGGCTAAAATCCGCTGTCGCCAGGGGTCGTCTCCGTTGCACGCCGCCGTGCGGCAATGGCGAAACAATTTCGCCTTGGCGTCGCAATAGTGCTCCATAGTTTTGTGGTAGTCCAGGTGGTCCTCCGTCAGGTTGGTAAACACCCCGACGGTGAAGGGAATGTTCTCCGTTCTGTCCTGTAAAAGCGCATGAGATGACACCTCCATGACACCGAATTTGCACCGATTTGTCACCATTTTTCCCAGGATTTTTTGAATTTCCAGGGCGTTGGGCGTGGTCCTCCGGGCGGGAAAACGCTCCTCTCCGGCCCGGTTTTCCACGGTGCCGATGAGCCCGGTTTTCTCCCCCGTTGACTCTAAAATATGCTTTATCAGATAAGTTGTCGTGGTCTTTCCGTTGGTGCCCGTAACGCCTATAAGCTTCAGGCTTTTGGCGGGATTTCCGTACCAGTTGCAGGCAAGGTGAGCCAAGGCCTTCCGGGCATCGGGCACCAGAATGAGCGGCGCGCCCCGGGGCAGATTTTCCGGCAGTTTTCCCTGGCAGACCACCGCCGCCGCGCCCCTTTTCAGGGCCTCAAGAGCATAGTCCCCGCCGTCGCAGCGGTTTCCGGGGATCGCCACAAAAACGCTGTCCTTTTCCGTCTCCCTGGAATCGCAGAAAACCCCTGTAATTTCAAGGCTTTCCGGCACATTTTGCCTGATGACCTCCACTCCGTGCAGCAGCTCCCGCAGGCGCACTCGGTCCTCTCCTTTCACCGAAAACCACAGGACCTCTCCGGCTCAAAGCATCTCTAAAAAACAAAGCTCTGCGCCGGTCTCAGTCCGTCACGCCGCCGTCCCGGAGCTGGGCGGAAATCACTGTTCCCGCCTCCACCTGGGAGCCTGCGGCCTCCGACTGATTGATGACCCGGATGCTGTCCGAGCCGCTGTCTGTGGTACCGGTGAAGCGCAGGATCAGTCCCGCGCTGCTCACCGCAACATTGGCCTCACTGGGGGACATGCCCACCAGATTCGGCACGGTGCATAGGGTGCTGGGCTTTTCCGACCCGGCATAGAGGATCACCCGGGATTTGCCGGGGATCACCGTGCCGCCCTCGGGGGTCTGGTCGGTGACGGTATCGCCGTCGCCCACCACCTTCACAGAGAAGCCCCGGGCCTTCAGCTTGGCCTCGGCGTCCGAAACGGACATGCCGATCACATAGTTCACCGTGGTGTCGGAGCCCAGCAGCTCCTCCGCAGAATAGGAGGGCTCCACACCCAAATAAGGAAGGATCTCCGACATGATCTGGCTGGCATAGGGGGCTACGGTGCCGCCGCCGCCACGGCCCTCCCCGGCAGGGGTATCCAGGGTCAGGAGCATGATGTACCTGGGCTTATCCGCCGGGGCAAAGCACATGAAGGACAAAATGGTGTCGCCGGTTTTTCCCTTATCCGCCGTGCCGGTTTTGCCGCCGATGCGGTAGCCCTTCACCTGCCCGTTGCGGCCCGTGCCGGAGGAAACCACATACTCCAGGCACTGACGCACCAGGGCAGAGGTCTCCTCGCTGACCACCTGGCGCACCGGGGTAGTATCATGGCTGGAGAGAACATTGCCGTCACTGTCCACCACCCGCTCCACCACATAGGGAGTATGGAGGTAACCGCCGTTAATGCAGGCGGCCTGGGCGGAAATAAGGGCAATGGGGGTGGTATTGAAGTTCTGCCCGAAGGCGTAGCAGGCCAGGTCCAGCTCCGAGGAGGTCTCCTGGGGGGCGAAGATGCCCAGGGCCTCGCCGTCTAAGTCGATGCCGCTGCCGTTTATGATGCCGAAGTTCTTCATATAATCATAGAACTTCTCCGTGCCCAGGCGCAGGCCGTAGGTGATGAAGGCGGGGTTGCAGGAGTTACCTGCCGTCTGCTCCAGGGTCTGGTGGCCGTGGCCGCCCCGGTTGCTGCAGTGGATGGTGGCATCCAGCACATGGATGGAGCCGGAGCAGTCGAAGGTGGTATCCTTGTCGATAACCCCCTCCTCCAGAGCCGCCGCCAGGGTCAGGACCTTGAAGGTGGAGCCGGGCTCATAGGTATCGTTGATAGCCTTGTTGCGCCACTGGCGCAGTTGGGCGTCCGCCAGGCCCAGCTTCTTCTCCGTCACCAGCTTGGCGACGGCGGCATCATAAATAGAAGAAGGGTCATTCAGGTCGTAGCCGGGGCTGGAGGCCATGGCCAAAACCGCGCCGGTCTCCACATCCATGACAATACCCGTGGCGCCGTTGGCGGCCTCGGTGGCGGTGACCATCTCATTGATGGCCTTTTCCACATAATACTGAACGGTGGCGTCCAGGGTCAGGACGATGTCGCTGCCGTTTTTCGCCTTATAATACTGCTCATAGCCATAAAGCATATCGTTGCCCGCCGGGTCCTTGGTAGACACCACCAGGCCCGTTTGCCCCTCCAGGGTGCTGTTATACCGGGCCTCCAGGCCGTAGAGACCGGTGTTGTCCGTGCCTACGAAGCCAATGACCTGAGAGGCCAGGGTGGAATAGGGATAGTAGCGCTTGGCATCGGTGGCCATGTAGACCCCCACCACGCCCTCATCGTTGATGTAGCTGCGAATTTGGTCGGCCACATCCTCCTCTATGTGCATTTTCAGCACCTCGTACTGGGAGTCGGTGCGCTCCATTTTCTTGAGAATGCCCTCCTTGTTGATCTGCAGGATCTCCGAGAGCCTTTGGGCCACGCTGTCCTTGGTCCAGGTAACGGGGGCATCCTTGTCGTTTAAGGCACGATTCATTTCCAGAGGGGAGAGAAAAACCGTTTCCGCTGTGGCGGAGATGGCCATAATATTGCCGTTGCGGTCGTAAATGGTGCCCCGGGTGGCGGTGACCACGGTGCTGCGGGTCTGCTGGTCCAGGGCCTTGGCCTCCAGCTCGTCGTGGCGCAGAATTTGCAGGGAGAAGAGCTTGAAAAAGAGCGCAATGAACACGCCCACGCCCAGAAAGGCCATGAGGATCAGGGTGCGGTTTTGGATGGTGCGGTTGGCCCGACGGACCTTTTCACTTTTGCGGTTCATTTCGCCGTTGGTGGGGGTCATTTTTTGCTCCTTTTTTGCTTTTTGATTGGGTTGGCGGGGGTAGTACGGATTGCCACACCAGTGACATCGGTCACTGGTTCGCAATGACAGGGAGTTTTACATGGGTGCGGGGGTTATCGGCGGCGGGGTGAGGGCACCCCGCCCTACGGAAGTGTATCACGGGGTGCGTAGGGGAGGGGCTCTGCCCCTCCCGCGGGCAACCGCAAGGAGCCCCTATGGAGGGTTACAAGTAGTACAGGGGGCGGGCCGATGTAGGCATCGGCCCCTACGGAGGGGAAACGCAAATTCATCCGTTATCGGGCGGGCAGGGTAGAACCCCGCCCCTACGGAACGGAATAGGAAGCGCCTGCGGGCGGGTTTAGCGTTGTGGCTATGAGACCAAAGCAAGGAGCAAGAAGTCTCCTTCTTACTCCCTTACTCCTCGCTTCACTATATGGGAGGACTCAGCGGAAATATTCCACCACAGAAGAGACTGCGGCAGCTATGGAGTCCACGATGTTTTCAAGGGCTGTGCCCGCATCGCCGCGATACACCACGGCGCTGTCGCTGGAGGGCAGCTCCAGGTACTCCACCTGGCCGCTGGTGGGCTTCTTCATGCCCGCCTCCTCGGCCACCCGCTTGACGGTGGCCAGGTCAAAGGTCTTTTCATACTGGGTCAGCAGGGCTACCTGGCGCTCCTCCAGCTGGCTGATCTCCGACTTCATCTCGGAAATATCCGTGTTCACCTGGGTCAGACGCACATAGCCCATGAGCAGCAGCACCACCAGGCCCGTCAGCAGCACCGCGCAGGCCAAAACCAAGGGAGAGGGCTTGGCCACGGGCCGGGCCACAGGCTGGCGCTTGGGCTGGGGGATCGGCTCCCGGTGCGGCTGCTCCATGCGGCCGGCATCGTCTAACGCGCGCTCCCGGGCCAGGGCGTCCAGATCATAGGCCAAGGAGCCGTCTGTATATCCGTATCTGCGGCGATCATATTTCTGTGCCATGATTCCCTCTTCCTTTCTTTCTTGGATTTATCTTCTTCTAAAAAGCCTCGCAGAGTTCGCGTCCGCAGACGCGAAAAAACGAAGTTTTTTCGCCAGGTCTTATAGCTTTTCTGCCACCCGGAGCTTGGCGCTGCGGGCCCGGGGGTTATAGACCAGCTCCGCCTCGCCTGCCACGATGGGCTTGCGGCCCACCAGCTTCATCTTGGGCTTTTTGCCGCACACGCACACAGGAAAATTAGGTGGGCAGGTGCAGCCAGTGGAGAGCTCCTGCAGGGTTTTCTTAATAATACGGTCTTCCAGGGAATGGAAGCTGATGACGGCCAGGCGTCCGCCGGGGCGGAGAGCGTCGGAGGCGGCTTGGAGCATGGGGGGCAGCTCGCCCAGTTCATCGTTGACGGCGATGCGGATGGCCTGAAAGCTGCGCTTGGCCGGGTGCTGCTTTTCCCGCAGAGCGGCGGGAGGCATGGCAGCGCGGATGATGTCCACCAGCTGGCCGGTGGTCTCGATGGCCGCTTCCTGGCGGCGGCGGACGATAGCCTTGGCGATGGCCGGGGCATAGCGCTCCTCGCCGTATTCAAAGAGGATACGGCGCAGGTCCTCGTAGCTCCAATCATTGACCACATCCCGGGCGGTAAGGGCCGCCGTGCGGTCCATGCGCATATCCAGGGGGGCGTCGTGCATATAGGAGAAGCCGCGCCGGGCTTCGTCCAGCTGCGGGGAGGAGACGCCCAGGTCAAAGAGCATCCCGTCTACGCCGGGAATGTCCAGCTGGTGCAGGACTTCGGCGATACGGCTGAAATTACTGTGTACCAGGGTCACCCGGTCCAGATAGTCGGCCAGGCGAATTTTGGCGGCCTCAATGGCCGTTTCGTCCCGGTCCAGGCAGATAAGACGGCCCTTTCCGGTGAGTTTTTTTACGATCTCCAGGGAGTGTCCGGCCCGGCCCAAGGTGCCGTCTACATAAATGCCGTCGGGCTTTATATCCAGAGCGGTCAGGCACTCCTCCAGCAGCACCGGCTTATGGCCGAAGGCCTGATCGGATGCGGCATTGCGGTCAAATCCCATAGCTTACAGCCCCATCTCTTCCATAGCCCGCTCCAGGGCGCCGCTCTCGAAGGCCAGGGTCTCCTCACGGGCCCAGCGGTCGGCACTCCAGATCTCGGCCCGGTCGAAGCTGCCGATGACCACCACTTCCTTTTGCAGGTCCGCATACTGACGGAGCTTGGCGGGGATGAGGATGCGGCCCTGGGCATCGGGCTCACAGTCCACGGCGTTGGCCGAAAGAACACGCAGGGCCTTGGCCTTGCTGTACGGCAGGTCACGGAGCTTGTCCATGAAGGCGTCCCAGCTCTCGTTGGAATAGATGGAGAGGCAGTGATCCAGGCCGATGGTGACATGGAAGGTCTGGCCCAGCTCCTCCCGGAGCTTGGCGGGGATGAACAGCCGCCCCTTGGCATCGATATTGTGTGCGTATTGGCCGGTCACGGCTGTCCCTCCTTCCATGGGTTTTTGTGGGATTGTGTGGGATTATCCCCCACAAATATGGGCACTACCCCCACAACGCCCCACTTCTATGGTTACAGTATAGTAAATCGGGCGGCTAATTGCAAGAATATTTTTTTCCTAAAATGGAACATATTTCCTATGGAAATCGGGTGTTTTGTACTGTTTTCGCATAAATTAGAACAGTTGTTTGTCTATTTCCCGGAATGAAAAAACACCGCCCACTACATATAGTGGACGGTGTTTGGGTGAGACACGATATATAGTTTTATTCCAAGAGAGGCCCGGAGAGCCCTTCGACAATTTGTGCGTTTCTACGAAATTTTACCGCATATTTTGTCAGTTTTCTTCATTCTCCTCTGGCTTTTCCTCCGGCTCAGGGGCGGAGCCGCTGCGGATTTGCTGCATTTGCTCGTTGGAGGCGGCCCGGAAGCGGACACGGGACTGGCGCACCTCGTCCAGAGCCATCTGAATGGCCTCCTCGGTGCGGCGCAGGGCATCCTCGGTGTAGGCGTTGGCCACCCGATAGAGCTCGCTCGTGCGCTCCTCGGCCCGATGGATGATCTCCGCGGACTTCATGCGGGCGCGCTGAAGGGTCTCGCTCTCGGAGACGATGGTTTTCGCATCCAAATCGGCCTGGCGGAGCATCTTCTCCACCTCTTTTTTTGCCGAGGCGATATACTCCTCCCGGGCGCGGATCAGCTCCTGGGCCTTCTTGATCTCCAGGGGCATACGGCTGCGGATCTCCGTGAGGATGTCCAGAGCCTCGTCACGGTTGATGGTGCATCTTTCGGCGCTGAAGGGGGCGCTTTTGGCTTCGTCGATCATGCCGTAGAGCATGTCCAGCAGGCGCTGCAGATCTTTTTCTTCCATACTATATCCTCCCGGTTTTCAATTTGATAGGTGGTGCTTCAGTTCCTCCGCCACAGGCAGGGGAACATATTTTTCCAGCGGCTGGCCATAGCGGATCATCTCCCGGACCATGGTGGAGCTGAAGTGCTGGTAGGCGATGCTGGCGGGCAGAAACACTGTCTCCAGATCCGCCCAGATGCCCCGGTTGATGGCGGCCATTTGGTACTCCTGGTCAAAGTCCGTGGCATTGCGCAGGCCCTTGACGATGATGCGGGCGTCCTTTTCCCGGGCGTAGTCGGCCAGCAATCCCCGGAACAGCTCCGCCTCTACATTGGGCAGATCCGCCACGGACCGGCGCAGCATCTCCAGGCGCTTTTCCGCCGGGAACATATGGGCTTTTTTATTGCAGTTGTCCATCACGCACACATAAACCTTGTCAAAGCACAGGGCGGCGCGGCGGATGATGTCCAGGTGTCCCAGGGTAATGGGGTCGAAGCTGCCGGGATAGATGGCTATTTTCATGGGGTCAATCCTCGTTTCTATGGTATACAGTGAGTTTTATTTTGCCGTAACGATACTCTCTGTATATCGAATAGGGGCCGCTGAGCGGGGGCAGAGCCTGATCCGCCGCACTTTCCGCCACAATTATACCATGTCTGCGGCAAATGTCAAACCTTGCGATTTCCTCCAGGGCCTGCTGCAAGAGGCCGGAGGCGTAGGGGGGGTCCAAAAAAATCAGGTCGAACTTCTCGACGGACTTCAGGTAGCTCATGGCATCGCCGTTTACCACCCGGGCCCGATCCGAAAAGCCGCAGGCCTCCAGGTTCTCCCGGATGGCCTGGAGGGCATCCTTGCGCCGCTCTACGAACACAGCGCTCTCCGCGCCCCGGCTCAGGGCCTCGATGCCCAGCTGGCCGGTGCCGGCGAAGAGGTCCAGGACCCGGCGCCCCTCAATATCGAACTGGATGACGGAGAACAGAGCCTCCTTGACCTTCCCCGTGGTGGGGCGGGTCTCCAGGCCCTCCAGCTCCTTTAACCGTCTGCCGCGGGCAGACCCTGTGATAACTCTCATAGCTTTACAGGCGGGGATCGAAGTCCTGGAAAATCACAAGATTTCCGGCAGACTCCGCCGCGCACATCTCCTCTTTTGTGATGATGGTCCAGTTGATCTCCTGGACATGATAGAACCACCGGCACCAGCGCAGGCAGAGATTATCCCGATCGGAAAACCGGTAGGCGATAAAATCAGGCTTGGCCAGGCAGTTGGTGAGCAGGTTTCCCAAAGCCCACAGCAGGGGTTTGGGCATATTGCCGCCGTCGCCGTGGCGAAGGAAGTTTTCGCTGAGCTGGCCCCGGACGATCTCCGGGCGATTCTTTTTCAGCCACCGGATGCACCGGGGGTCGAAGGACTCCATACAGTACAGCACCTTATACTTATCCAGCACCGCGCAGGTGGCGGCGGCCAGGGCATCGTGGTTCCCCCGCTCCGCTTTCAGCTCCACCACCAGGGGAAGGCCGCTCTGCTCAAACAGGGGCAAGACCTCCTCCAGCAGGGGAATCTGCTCATCGGTACCCTCCAGCCGATACTGCTTTACCTCCTCCGCCGTCAGATCCTCCACCAGAACATCGGCCCCGGCGGTGCGCAATAAGCTGGCATCGTGGATAACGGCCAGGTTTCCGTCCTTCATCAAATGGACATCCAGCTCCACGCCGAAGCCCCGGCGGATGGCCTCCTTATAGGCAAGGAGAGAGTTTTCCGGGGCTAAATCCTTGCCGTGGTAGCCCCGGTGGGCATAGCGGTATTTCCGCAGTAGCGTCCAGTAGGAATGGCCCCGGCGGCACACGGTCAGCAGGGCGAATATCTCTGCCAGGAGCAGCAGGATAATAACAATTAAAATGACGGTCCACATATCAGTTATCCATATCCTCCAATGCATCCAGGCCCTTCTTGGCCTCGGGGCGGCTGTCGCCGTGGCGGACGAAGCGCATGGTCACAAGGGCTAGGGCAGAGAACACCGCCGCATAGGGGAACAGCACCGTCATGCCCAGCTTATCCATCAGCAGGCCCGAGAACATGGGCGTGGCCACCTGGGCGGCCATGGAGGCGGTGTAGTAAAGGCCCGTGTAGCGGCCCACATCCTGCTCCGAGCACATCTCCACCACCATGGGGAAGGAGTTTACATTGATGGTGGCCCAGGCGATACCCGCCAGGGCGAACATGGCGTTCATGAGCATAGCGGGGCTGTTATCCCGCAGGAAGGCCGCCACGCCGAAGGCCGTGGCCAGCATGATAACGCCGGCGCAGATGGTCTTTTTCCGGCCCACCTTGGAGGCGATCATGCCCACGGGCAGGTAGGAAATGATGGCCGCCGCCTGGGCGATGATGAGGGTGAGGTTATAGTCCTTATGGAGAATATTGCTGGCATAGACAGAGTATTTACTGGTGACGGCGTTATAGCCGAAGAACCACAGGACAATGGACAGGAGAATGAAGATCATGGACTTCTTCTCCTCCGGGGACAGGCCGCCCTTGACGGCGGGCTGCACCTGGGCCTCGTAGGTCTCCGTACCGTCGTCGCCTTCCACCGTCTCAGGCTTGTCCTCCAGGCCGTAGCGCACGGAGTCCTGGACCATCTGCGCGGCCCACTCCGGCTCCCGGACGGTGAGTAGGAAGATCACCAGGGCCGTGAGCATAATGGCGGCGATAACGGCAAAATAGGCGGTGTAGCTCATGAGGGAGTTGCGCACGGAGGCGGTGGCAAAGACCATGCCCAGGGCCAGGACCAATATGCCGCCGGCAGAGCCCATGAGATTTATGATGGCGTTGGCCTTACTGCGCAGGGGCTTCACGGTGACATCCGGCATCAGGGCTACCGCCGGGGAGCGGAAGGTGGCCATGCTCACCAGCACCACCAGCAGCAAAACAATGAAAAACACCAGTGTGGCGGGGCTCTCCGCCGTTACCTGCCAGGCGTAGGCCTGCCGGGCAGGGACCACATAATTGGTATAGTCGGGATTGGTGTGGGTCTTTTCCCCCTCCTGGATCTGGCTGCGGATGGCGGAGAACTCCTCCTGGGTAAACCGCTCCGAAAGGGTGAAACGCGCGCCGTCGGGGGTCAGGAGGGTCTCGTCCTTCTCCTTTTCATAGATGGTCACCAGGGCGGCGGGGTCGTCGATGGCGGAGACCTCCTTAATATTATTGAGCTGGGCCAGGTCCACAAAGCTCAGACCCACCAGGGCCACGGCGGCAATGAGGGTGCCCACCACGATAAACGGGGTGCGGCGGCCCTTTTTGCTGTGGCTGCGGTCGGAGATGGCACCGAACAGGGGCAGCAGGAACAGGGCCAAGACATTATCCAGAGCCATGATGACGCCGGACCAGGTCTGGTACATACCGAATTTATTGGTGAGAATCAGGGGGATGGTATTGTCGTAGGCCTGCCAAAAGGCACAGATCAGGAAAAAGGCAAAGCCCACCAGAATCGTCCGCTTGTAGTTTAGTTTCATGTTTTTATGACCATTCCTTTCCGCTATGTTGCAGGGCACAAATGACCAACAGAAAGAATGGTCATAAAGCGCCCTGTTTTTCGGTTGCCGCGAAAGCGGCGAGAAAAACGGCTTAAATGAAATGAAAATTGAAATTTTTTCAATTTTCCTCCGTTTTTTGCAGTTCTTGCAGAAGCTCTGCAATATCCCGGCGCACCCAGGTGGGATGGACACCGAATTTTTCTATATCCGCCTCCGTCCCCTCGCCGGAGAGAACGAACACCGTGTCAATACCGGCATTGACGCCGCAGGCAATATCCGTGTAGAGCCGGTCCCCCAAAAGTACCGTCTGGGCGGGGGTGAAGCCGGTGCGGGCCATGGAAAGATACACCATGTCCGGCCGGGGCTTACCCAAAAAACGGGGGGTGCGGCCGGTGGCGGTGGTGAGCATACGGCAGACGCTGCCGCAGTCGGGGACGGAGCCGTACCAGGTGGGGCAGACCCAGTCCGGGTTGGTGGCCCAGAACTCGGCCCCGCGATTTAAGAGAATGCAGGCATCCTCCAGCTTTTGAAAGGTCAGCTCCCGGTCGAAGCCGCACAGAAGAATATCAACATCCGGGTCAGGCCTATCCGTGACGGGGATACCGGCGCTTTCCAGCTGGGCGTAAAAGGAGCGGGTGCCGAACACATAGCACTTTTTCCCCGGGCGCTCCTTTTGCAAGGCGGCGATGCTTACATCCACAGAGGTGAGGTAGTCGGATCTTTCCGTTTCAATGCCCAGGCGGCGCATCTTTTCCATATAGCCCTCCACGCCCCGGGAGGAATTATTGGTGAGGAAGAGGTAGCGGCCACCCACCTGACGGATGTAATGCAAAAATGGGATGACACCGTCAAAGAGGCGGTCGTCCAGGTAAATAGTGCCGTCCATATCCAGAAGAAACAGGCGTTTTTCCCGCAGCGTGGGCATGGGGTCCCCCCTTTTCATACAAATACGATGTTATCATAGCACAAAGCCGCCTTGCAAGCAAGCAAAACGGCTTTGGTGGAGGAAAAATTGTGGAGGACGGGGGTACGGGGATGCGGATTGCCACACCAGTGACATCGGTCACTGGTTCGCAATGACACATTATAAGAAATGCGGTACAGACCCGGAGGGCGGGCAGAGGCGTCCGCCCCTACGGAGGGTTACAAGGAGTGCGATGGGCGGGCCGATGTAGGCATCGGCCCCTACGGAAGTGCAACAAGAGGTGCAATGGGCGGGCGACCGCAAGGGTCGCCCCTACGAAAGCGTTGCAAGGGGTGCGTAGGGGAGAGCGGAATCCCCCAGTCACGGCTTCGCCGTGCCAGCCCCCTTTAGGCAAGGGGGCCGGGGGGACGGGGGGCGGATTGCCACACCAGTGACGCATTTATTGTTTTATGTGTTATCCTTTTTGGCGGGGCGGCGGAGAAGAAGGGAGCGGAGGGCTTTGCCGTCAAAGGGCAGCAGGGGGTAAAGATAGCCGCGGCCCGCTATGGGCTTGGCGGTGGCCATCAGCACCAGCACCCCCACCAGGCCCAGGGCAAAGCCCCACCAGCGCAGGGTGATGGCGCACAGCAGCAGAGCCATACGGCAGAGCTTGCAGGCGTAGCCCATCTCGAAGCTGTGCTGGGCGAAGTTGCTCACGGCTACGAAGGCCATATACACCAGCACCTCCGGCACCAGCCAACGGGACTGCACCGCAAAGTCACCCAGAATCAGCGCACCCAGCATACTGAAGGAGTTGCCCAGGGCATCCGGTGTATTCAGCGATGCCAGCTTCAGCACATCTACAAGCAGCTCCACCAGCAGAAGCTGCAGGGCCAGGGGCACGGCGCAGTCCCCCTGCACCAGGAGAAAATCCCAGGGTGGGGTCAGTCCCGCCGGGTCTGTGGCCAGCAGATACCAAAGGGGCGTGATGATGACATTGAGGAGCATGACAAAAAAGCGGATGATGCGCAGGTAGGTGCCCACCAGAGGCGGAAAATAGTAGTCATTGATCTCCTCGTTAAACCGCAGGAGGGACACCGGGAGAAGCATGACGGCGGGGGTATTGTCAATGAGCAGGAGGATATTGCCCTCCATCAGGGAGGCGGTGGCCACATCCGGGCGCTCGGTATAGCGGGTCTTGGGGAAAGGATTGTACCACTGGCGGGGGGCGATGGCCTCGGCGATGGTCTCCTGGCTCATGGCCACAGACCGGATGGGGGCGCTGCGGAGCTTTTCCCGAAGCTGGGAGAGGAGCTTGCGGTCCGCCCGGCCCTCCAGGTAGCACAGGGCCACATCACACTGTGAGCGGCGGCTGACCCGGACACGCTCCAGGGTCAGGGCCGGGTCACGAATGCGGCGGCGCAGGAGGGCGGCGTTTTCCATAATGCTCTCCACAAAGCCGTCGTGACTGCCCCGGAGGACCTTGCCGGAGTCCGGCTCCTGGACGGAGCGGGTGGGATACTCCTTGGCATCCAGCAGCAGGCCGCCGTCATAGCCCTCCACCACCAAAAGCGTCTTGCCCGCAAACACATCCGATGCCGCCTGCATACGGTCGCAGCAGGTGCCCGCGTCGCAGACGGTGACATAGCGCCGCAAAAGGGCGTCCAGGTCCGGTATATCCGCCAGGGTGGGGATGGCCTGGAGCTTTTCCACGGCCCGCTCCAGGAGCAGGTCCTTGGCGTAGCCGTTGACCACCCAGAGCTTGGCTCGGCGGTCCCCTACATACAGCTCCCGGCTCACCATATCAAAGCAGCGGCCCACGCCCAGCAGGTCATCCAGCTGGCGGCATTTCTCCGCAAAGGGTCGGTTCATAATGCCCCTCCGTTTTCCCGAATTATGGGTATAGTATGGGCAAAAAAAGAGCCGGGCATACGCCCGGAGCGAAAATGGTGAGAGAGGAAAGATAGGGGAAGTACATAGGGCGCGTTGTGTGGCGGGACACATGGGTCCCGCCCTACATTGTTTTTTGTAGGGCAGGGCCCGTGTGCCCTGCCGGGGGGTGCGGTACAAGGTCGGTGGGCGACCGCGAGGGTCGCCCCTACGGAGGGAGTACAAAAAATGCGGCAAGGCGGGCCGATGTAGGCATCGGCCCCTACGGAGAGCATTGCATGAAGTGCGGTAAGGCGGGACGATGTTTGCATCGCCCCTTATGGATGGGGTGCAGGGGGGTGATTCAGATGGTTTTCTCGAAATAGAAATAGGTGTCGTCTTGGGTGGTGGGACGCATGGAGGCGGAGAGCATTTTATAGGAGGCTTCGTTCTCCTTAAAGCATTTGGCTACCACCCGGGCAAGGCCCAGGCCGTACAGAGCCCAATGGGCGGCGGCGGCAAAGGCCTCGGTGCCATAGCCGTTTCCTGCGTATTCCGGGGCGATGCGGCAGCCCAGCTCCATGCCGCCCCGCCAGTCGGGGTTATACAGCACCGCCTCACCGATGCATTTGCCCTCCAGACGGACGGCGAAATTTACGCAGCGGCGCAGACGGAAATCCTCCCGGGCCGTTTTCAGAAAATAGTCCTCCAGGGGGGTGCCGTCGTAGTCCTTATGCCAGTCGTAGCCCCAAAGACGGTTGCGTGCGTCATCCAGGCAGAGGGCATTATAGGCCGGCTTATCCTTTTCCTCCAGGGCGTCCAGGGTCAGCCGATCCGTGTGCAGGGTGGGGATCTGCCGAATACGGTCTAACTCGCTGCCCACCTCAAAGCACAGCTTACCGGCCAGGGAGGCCGGGAGGTACTGCATTTTGGAGGTGCGCAGGCCCTTGTCCCGGGCGTCATCCTCCCGATTCATCCACTGCACGCTCTCGTCACAGTGCTGGGCGAAGGCCTGGACCATAGCGGGGTAGGCCCCGGGGCAGGAGTACAGGGCCTTTTCGATATGGACCTGCATGGTGCTGCCGCACTGCTCGCCCATGCTGATGGCGATCAAGCGCCCCTGATGGAGCAGGCCGCCGGCCACGAACCAATCGCCGGAGAGGTGGCGCAGCATCTCCTTAGCCAGGCGCAGCTCGTTTTTCGCAATGGCATTCTGCTTGGTGAACTCCGCCCCGTAATCCTGCCAGAATTGCTCCAGAAGCGGCTCATCCGCCCCGGTCAGGGGCACATACTCCGCATCGGGGAAGAGCTTTCGGAATTTATTGATATGGTTGCGCTGGCCGCTGTAACGGCGGCCCGGGAAGTTTGCCAGGTCCTCCCGGCGATAGATATAGTCCTTCCAGGGGCGCTCACTGATGAGCCGCACCACCGGGTAGCGGAGGAACATCCGCCCGGCCTCCCCCTCCGGCACCACGGAGATCACCGGGCGCACTCCCTGCTGGGTGCAGTATTTTTCGATGAGGGTCAGGGCCGCATCCACATCTCCCTCCGGGCCGGGAACAGGGAAATCAAACTGGTAGCGGCCATCTATTTCGTTGCGAACGATCAGGCAGCCCGCCGCCTGGCAATAGGCCGGGCGCAGCACGCCGCCCCACATGAGCTTCACGCCCACGGAATACTCGCACAGGCGGTAGTCACAATTTATATAGTAGGGTCTTAATTTTTCCGCATTCTGCGGGGTAACAGGTTCAAAAATCATAACGGTATATTCTCCAGAATCTCTTTTGTCTCGGTGATGAAGCGCCGGGCGATGGGGCGCAGCTCCTTTTTCGACCGCACGGCAATGCCCAGCTCCCGCACGGCCGGTGGGTCCAAGGGTACAGCTACCACATTATCCCGGCGGCCCCGAAGCACCAGCTCCGACAGGATGCTGACGCCCAGGCCATGCTCTACCATGGAGATGATGACACTGTCGTTGACATGGGTCTGCTGAATATTGGGCTTTACATCGCCCAGGGCCCGCATAATGTCCAGATGGAAGCCCAGAGACGGCATAAGAAAGTCCAAGCCCTCCAGACGGGAGACGGGCAGGCTGCTGCAGCCCCGGAGATCATAGCCCGGCGGCAGGATGGCCAAAAGGGGGTCATTGCGCAGGTGGATCCAGTCGAAATTGCCGCCCTCCTGATGGGAGGCGAAGCACATATCCACCTTGTCCTCCCGGACCCATCTGTAAACCTCCTGGACGCTGCCCATTTGAATGTCCACCGCCACATCCGGATGCCGGTCCCGGAAGCGTTGGATCAGCTCCGGCAGCCAATGCACGGCGATGCTGGCGTAGGAGCCTACCCGGATGGTCTCCTCCCGGCGGGTGTTGATGAGGCGTATTTCCCGCTCCAGGGTGTCCCCGGCCCGGAGAAGATCCTCGATCATAGGCAAGACCCGCTCCCCGGCAGCAGAGAGACGGATGCCGTTGCGGCTGCGCACCAGGAGGGGAAAGCCGATGTCCTTTTCCAGGCTGTTCATCATGTGGGTCAGGCCGGACTGGGTATAGCCCAGCACCTCCGCCGCCCGGGTAAAGCTGCCCGTGCGCACCGCCATCACCAGCGCCTCCAATTTTTTGGTCTCCATAGACCGCCCCTCCTTTCCAGGTTCCATGTTATTATGTCATACATGTGTTATACGCCGTTTTCGGAAGAAATGCAATAGCATTTGCAACATTTCCCATTCGAGCATGACATATTCTCATAAAAAAATGAGCACTTGTCGCTTTACAATTCGAGGTTTGCGTCGTATAGTATGTCCATAGTAATTCCTTACATGAATTGCTTTTCCTTTCTATCCTCAAACCTATAAAGGCCGCCTTGAAAAAGGCGGCCTTTATAGGTTTTATTTTTAGGGGCGGAGGTGCGGATTGCCACGGGCGCGGCGCGCTCTCGCAATGACATCGTTTTTTGCAAGGAGTGCGATACAAAGCCGGGCAGGTCGTCCGGGAGGCCGACCCCTACGGATGCGTAACAAGGGGTGCGGCAAAACGGGCCGATGTGGGGAGCGAACTGAGCGCTGCCGGTGGCAGAGGAAGCGAAGTGAGCGAGTGGCCGCGGTCAAAATTTTAAGCGTCCGCCGTAAGGCAGCGCAAAAATTTTGGGCACCGCAACAGGATCATCGGCCCCTACGGAGGGGACGGGATGTGCTGAGCGGCGGGGTTTTGCATGTGCGGTTTAAGTTCGTGAAAAAATTGTCTTGCCTTTTTGGCGCAGTTGCGGTACAATGCTTTCGGCGCTTTTTTGCGTCAAAATTTGCGCTGCATCCGGGTTAGCCGGAGCGGCAGCAGGAGGTTTGAAAAGTGAATCAGAAAACAAAGAACTTGGTGGGCGCAGGTGTGTTCACCGCCATCGTCTTGGTGCTGCAATTTTTAGGCGGTACCTTCCAAATCGGAGGACTGAACATCAATGTATCCCTGGTGCCCATTGTGGTGGGCGCTGCGATATACGGATGGAAGGTGGGCGCGTGGCTGGGCCTTGTGTCCGGTGGAGTGATCCTCATTGCCGGGCAGGCAGCGGCTTTCCTGCCTGTCAATCCCCTGGGCACCGTGATTACGGTTCTGGTGAAAGGTACGCTGTGCGGCCTTATCGCCGGGCTTGTGTACACGGCCCTGTGCAAGAAGAATCAGTGGCTCGCCATCATCATGGCGGCCATCGTCTGCCCGGTGGTGAACACGGGTGTGTTTCTGCTGGGCTGCCTGGCGTTCTTCATGGAGACCCTCAACGGCTGGGCTGCCGCTCTGGGCTATGAAAGCGCCGGAGCATACATGATTTTGGGCCTGGCGGGCGGCAACTTCTTACTGGAGATCGGCGTAAATGTGGTGCTGGCTCCGGTGATCTCCCGGCTTATCGCCATTGGCAAGAAAAAGTAAGGCGGTGGACGGAATGCTGCTGACCATTGACATAGGCAACTCCAATATTGTTTTCGGCCTGCCTGCGGGCGAGGGCCGGGCGCGCAGGCTCTACCGCCTGGGCACCGTGCCGGAGCGGCCGGTGGAGGAATACTTTACCCTGGCGGCCAGCCTCTTTGCCCGGGAGGGCGTGGATCTGGGCCGGGTAGACGGGGCGGTGATCTGCTCCGTGGTGCCGGTTTTGGTACCGGTGCTGTCCCAGGTGGTGCAGCGGCTGACGGGCATCACCCCGTATATCGTCACATCCCGGTCAAAAAGCGGGCTGACTCTGGCCATCCCGGAGGGAGACACCCTGGGAAATGACATCCTGGCGGCGGACGCGGCTGCGGCGGCGGAATACCCCCTGCCGGCCATTATCTTCGACATGGGCACCGCCACCACGGTGACGGTGGTGGACCAGCAGCGGCGGTACATCGGCGGGGCCATTCTGGCCGGGGTACGGCTGGGCGTGCAGGCCCTGTTTTCCGGGACGGCGCAGCTCCCGTCGGTATCCATCCAGGCGCCGAAGCAGGCCATATGCGGCACGGCCCTGGAATCCATTCAAAGCGGCGCGGTATTCGGCGCAGCGGCTATGATGGACGGGCTGGCGGAGCGGTTTGAGGCGGAGCTGGGCAAAAAATGCACGCTCCTGGCCACCGGCGGCCTGGCCGAGTGTATTGTTCCCCACTGCCGCAGAGAGTTCATCTACGATGAAAGCCTGCTGCTGCGGGGCATGGAGCTGATTTACAGGCTGAATTGCGAGAAATAATTAAAACACCGTCCCTCGACATGGCTCGAGGGACGGTGTTTTATGTATTCGCTTACTTTGCGCTCAGGAACTCATCGATGGACTTGGCGCCCAGCTTGCCGGCGCCCATGGCCAGGATGACGGTGGCAGCGCCGGTAACGGCATCGCCGCCGGCGTACACGCCCTCACGGGAGGTGAGGCCGTCCTCATTGACGATGATGCAGCCCTTCTTATTGACCTCCAGGCCCTTGGTAGTGGCCTTGATGAGGGGGTTAGGGGTGGTGCCCAGGGACATGATGACGGCGTCCACAGGAAGGTCAAACTCGCTGCCCTGCTTCTCCACGGGGCGGCGACGGCCGGAGGCGTCCGGCTCGCCCAGCTCCATCTCGATGCAGGTCATGGACTTCACGCAGTCCTGCTCATCGCCGTTGATCTGAACGGGGTTATTGAGGGTCTTGAAGATGACGCCCTCCTCGATGGCGTGCTCCACCTCCTCATGACGGGCGGGAAGCTCCTCCATGCCGCGGCGGTACACCACATACACCTCGGCGCCCAGGCGCTTGGAGCAGCGGGCGGCATCCATGGCCACATTGCCGCCGCCGACCACAGCCACCTTCTTACCCTTGAGGTCCATGATGGGGGTGTCGGAGTCGGGCTTATAGGCCTTCATAAGGTTGATACGGGTGAGGAACTCATTGGCGGAATACACGCCCTTGAGGTTCTCGCCGGGGATGTGCATGAACATGGGCAGGCCTGCGCCGGAGCCTACAAACACGGCCTCAAAGCCGTTCTCCTCCATCAGCTCGTCGATGGTGATGGTGCGGCCCACGACGATGTTGGTCTCCACCTTCACGCCCATGGCCTTCAGGCCGTCCACTTCCTTCTGCACGATGGTCTTGGGCAGACGGAACTCGGGGATGCCGTACACCAGCACGCCGCCGGCCAGATGCAGGGCCTCGTACACGGTGACATCGTACCCCTTCTTGGCCAGGTCGCCGGCGCAGGTGAGGCCGGCAGGGCCGGAGCCTACCACGGCTACCTTATGGCCGTTGGACTGGGGCTTTTCGGGGGCCTCGCTGCTGTGGGCGTTGTGCCAGTCGGCCACGAAGCGCTCCAGGCGGCCAATGCCCACGGCCTCGCCCTTCTTACCCCGGACGCAGTGCATCTCGCACTGGCTCTCCTGGGGGCAGACGCGGCCGCACACGGCGGGCAGGGAGCTGGTCTGGTGAATGACCTGATAGGCGCCCTCATAGTCCTTTTCCAGGATCTTCTGAATGAACTCGGGGATGCGGACATTCACGGGGCAGCCGTTTACACAGGGGTGAGCCTTGCAGTTGAGACACCGGGCAGCCTCGTCCAGAGCCTGCTCCTCGGTGTAGCCCAGGGCCACCTCCAGGAAATTATGATTGCGGACATTGGGGTCCTGAGAAGGCATGGGATTCTTATCCTGACGCATATTCACAGCCATGTTACTTTACCTCCTTCTTGAAGAGGTTGCAGACCTCTTCGTGCTTATGTACCTCGAAATCGTGATACATCTGGTTGCGCTTGACAGCCAGGTCCCAGTCCACCTTGTGCCCGTCGAAGTCGGGGCCGTCTACGCAGGCGAACTTGGTCTCGCCGCCCACAGTCAGGCGGCAGCCGCCGCACATACCGGTGCCGTCGATCATGATGGGGCTCATGGACACCGTGGTGGGCACGCCGTAGGGCTCGGTGGTCTTGCTGACGAACTTCATCATCACCATGGGGCCGATGGCGAAAATCTCATCATATACATTGCCCGCATCCAGCAGCTCCTTCAGCGCCTCGGTGACAAGGCCCTTCTGGCCGTAGGAGCCGTCGTCGGTGCAGACCTTCAGCACGGAGGAAACGGCCCGGAACTTATCCTCCAGGATCACAACATCCTTATTCTTAAAGCCCACCACGGCGTGGACCTCAGCCCCGCAGTCGTGGAACTTCTTCAGCACAGGATAGGCAATGGCGCAGCCTACGCCGCCGCCCACTACGCAGACCTTCTTCTTGCCCTCGGTCTCGGTGGGCTTGCCCAGGGGGCCTACAAAGTCGTGGAGGCAGTCGCCCTGCTGCTTATGGCTGAGCTTCTCGGTGGTGGCGCCCACGGTCTGAACGATGATGGTGACGGTGCCCTTCTCCCGATCGTAATCATGGATGGTGATGGGGATACGCTCGCCGTTTTCATCTACCCGCAGGATGATGAACTGGCCCGGCTGAGCCTTCTTCGCCACCATGGGGGCCTCGATCTCATACAGGATCACAGTAGGCTTCAGAGCTGTTTTTGTAACAATGCGATACATAGGTGCTATCTTCCTTCCTTGTGAGTTTTTGCAAGAATACGCTCTCTTACTTGGGGAGAATAATCTCGTTTTTATTTTAACATTAAATCTTCTTTTGTCAATTCCTACGGGGCAATATCCTCGGCTAAAATCGTAACTTTTCGACCCTCGATCTGCACCACGCCGCCCTCGCGGAGCTTTTTCAGCTCCCGCATCATGGCGCTGCGGTCGGTGGATATGTAATCGGCCAAAGCGCTGAGGGAAAAGGGCAGGGTGAAGCTGCCGCCGTTTTTGGCCTGCTGGAGGGAGAAATAGCACAGCAGCTTATCCCGGATGCTGCGGCGGCTGAGCACCTCCACCCGCTCGGACAGGGCCGTGGCCTTCTCGGCAATGAGGTGGAACATATTCTCGATCATGCGGTTGTGATGGCCGCAGTTTTTTTCACAGCGGTTTTCCAGCTTTTCCTGGGGGAAGAACCAGACGGAGCAGGACTTTTCGCAGGACACATCGATGCTGTCGCCCAGGACATTCTGAAACATGAGCATCTCACCGAACACACCCCCGGGCAGAAGATGCTCCAAAATGGTGCGGTCGCCCCGGCGGTCTACACGCTCCACGATGGCGGAGCCGGAGACTAAGATGCCGATGCTGTGTCCGCCGCTGCCGAAGTCGTAAATCTGCTCCTCGGGCTTAAAGCGCCGCTCCCGAACGCCGAAGCACTCATAGATGCGGCGGCACTCCTCCGCCGTGATACCCTCAAATACGGGGGTCTGGGGAATGGTCATGACCGTCCTCCCTTCCCGGGTCCTCCGCGCCGCAGCGCAGACCCATTTTATCTCTCTTATGCCCGATGATGACATACACGATGACATAGACCACGGCGCCCCACACCAGAGCAGCAGCCAAATCGATGAAGGCGTGCTGCTTCACAAGCAGGGTAGACGCCGCGATGATGACAAACCAAACGGTGCCGATGATCTGCCAGACCCGCTTCAGCTTCGGCGAATGCCACATGGCGGAGATGGCCGCCACCACGCCCAGCACATGGACGCTGGGGAAAACATTGGCATTATTGTCGGCGGCCCAGGTCATTTGCAGGATCCAGGTGCAGATATTCTGCCGGGGCAGCTCCGCCGGGCGCAGGTCCTGGCCGTTGGGCACCAGGAAGCAAAAAAGGGTGGCGGTGGTATAGGCGATGGCAATGAACCACATATAGCGCCGGAAGCTCTCCGGGTCCTTTACAATAAAAAACACGCCCAAGATAAACAGCAGGATGCCCCAGCTATCATAGGGGATGACGAAATACTCGCAGAAGGGGATATAGTCGTCGATGACCGTTTGGGTGGGCCAGTAATTGTCGGTGACCACATGCTCCACAACGAAATACAGAATGAGGTACACCGGCAGATACAGACCCCACCACATATGGGGATGGGTTTTGATGAAGTGCTTGATTTTTTGCATGAATATCCTCCGACACTTATGCTGGCGAAAAAACTCCGATTTTTCTGCCAAAAGGCTTGCGGTCTGCAGGGAACAAGCCCTGCGGGGCTTTTGGGGAAAGCGGCTCCTCATATTGGGCCGCAAATAGACACCCTGCCATTATAGCACATTTCCCGGCAGATGCCATAGGGAGAAACGGAAATATCACAATTTTTTAACATTTTTTATACGCGGCGACTTGCGGAAAGGGGCGGCTTTATATTATACTGTATGCATCTGTCAAATTTTGAGGAGGATGCAGTATGCTGCTGAAACGGGAAAATAAAGAGAACCGCCGGGTGGTGCTGACCATTCAGGTGGAGCAGGAGGCCTGGGAAAAGGCGCTGGAGGAGGCCTATGAGCGGAGCAAGGCGCTGTTCACTAAGGAGGACGGCTCCCTACCCACCCGGCAGGAGATGGAGGAAAAGCACGGAGCCGATGTGTTTTACCAGGACGCGGTGAATAACACCTTCCCTATTGCTCTGGTGGAGGCCGTGCGCCAGGAGGACATCAGCGTGGCCGGGGCCCCGGAACTGACCGTGGAGGCCATCGGGCCCGAGGGGTATGTATTCAGCGCCCTCATCGACCTCTATCCGGAGGTGAAGCTGGGGCAGTACAAGGGTCTCTCCGCTCCCCGGCCCCAGGTGGAGCTGTCTGACGACGATGTTACCGCCGCCATTGGGGAATACCTGCAGAATCATCTCACCGAGGAGCACCCGGAGAAGGCCGCCATGGGCGACGAGGTGGTGCTGGACTTTGAGGGCTTCGTGGACGGCGTACCCTTTGAGGGCGGCAAGGCGGAGCAGTATCCCCTGCTGCTGGGCAGCGGCTACTTCATCCCCGGGTTTGAGGAGCAGGTGGCCGGGCTGGCCGTGGGCGGTGAGCGGGACATTGCCGTCACCTTCCCCACCCAGTATGCCCCGGAGCTGGCGGGCAAGGACGCGGTGTTCCACATCAAGGTCCACAAGATAACACGCCGGGTGCAGCCCGACATGAACGACGAATTTGCCAAGGCCCAGGGCTATGCCGACACCTCCGCCCTGCGCCGGAGCATCATGGAGCAGGCGGTGCGCGCAAAGCAGCAGGAGGCCGCCGACGCCTACGCCGACGCCCTGGTGCAGCAGGTCATTACCGGGATGGAGGTGGACATTCCGGAGCGGATGGTCCAGTGCCAGCTGGACGGTCTCCTGCAGGACATGGAGCAGCAGCTTCAGAGCCAAGGGGCCACCATGGACGCCTACCTGGAGATGGCGGGCATTACCCGGGAGGATCTGCGCCGGCAGGCGGAGAGCAGCGCCCGGGCCTCGGTGGAGTTTGAGCTGGCCATGACGGAGATCGCCCGACTGGAAAACATCCGGTTTACCGACGCGGAGCTGGAGGAAAAATACACCCAGATGTCCGCCCTGTACGGCATGACCCCGGAGCAGCTGAAGCAGAACCTGCCCATAGAGCGCCTGACCCACGACCTGCGCCTGGCTCGGGCACGGGCCATTGTGGTGGACAGCGGGAAGGAGATTTGAGCCTCCCCCTGCCCTATTATAAATAAACGCAAAAAGGCCCTGCCCGGTTCATGGACGCCTGGCAGGGCCTTTCGTTATCTTCCCAATGTAAACGCCGCGGCCACGGCGATGGTCTCCCGGGCCCAATAGCCGGGGCCTAAGAGCCAGTAGGAGCGGCAGCCCAGGGAATAGGCCGAAAGGCCGCTTTTCTTTGCGTAAATGGACGAGCGGAGCTGGTGGAAATTATCGCTGGCTACGGCTATTTCCGTGGGCAGGCCGTTTTCCTCGATGATGTCCGCGGCAAAGGCGATGTTCTGCCTGGTATTCTCGGACTTTTCCTCCAGGTAGATGCGACCCGGGTCGATACCCCGGCGCACCAGCTCGTCCCGAATGCACCGGGCCTCGGAGATGATCTCATCATCGGCCATGCCGCCGCAGGCCACGCACACGGCCCGGGGATTGGCCGTAAGGTAGTCATAGGCACTGTCGATGCGGGCCTGGAGCATCTTACTGGGGCGCAGGCCCCGAATTTCGCAGCCCAGGACCAAAACCGTGCAGGGCGTGTCGCTTTCGGGCCGGTTCACCGCCTGGCGCACCATGAGACCCAAAATCACATCCACGCACAAAAGCCCCGCCGCAAACAGGGCCAGCAGCGTTCGCCACAGGGCCCGATGCCGCCCGGTGAGCAGTGCCTTTACCTTCTGCGGGCGCAGGAGTATCCAGGCAAAGATGCCGAATACCGCCGCCGGGGCAAACATGCCTATATGGCGCACGCTGATGCCTAAGGGCAGCAGAAAATACAGGCCCAGGCCTATAAAAAGCACCGCCAGAATATAACGGAGTATCTTATTCATGCGCCGCTTCCTCTGCGATATGGCCGGCGATGCGCTGCATGATAAGGTCCAGAGCCACCAGATTGTGACCTCCCTCCAGCACCACGATGTCGGCAAACTTTCTCGTAGGCTCCACGAACTGCTCGTGCATGGGCTTCACCGTGGTCAGATACTGCTGCACAACGGACTGCATGGAGCGGCCCCGCTCCTCCACATCCCGCAGGGCCCGACGCAGAATGCGCACATCCGCGTCCGTCTCCACGAAGATGCGAATATCCATCAGCTCCCGCAGGCGGGGATCGTGGAAAATGAGGATGCCCTCCACGATGATCATGGTGTTCATAAGCGATGTCCCCCTGCTGTCATTTTTCTTCCATTATAGGCAGGATGCGGAATAATTGCAAGGGAACTTGTTAAAAAAGGATGAATTCCCATGTTTTCCAGTTGACGCAGGCGCAGAATCCGTATAGAATAATTATGTAAAGTTAGGAGGATCAGCAATGCGCCTTTTGAAATGTCCCAAATGCGGAGAAATGTTCTCCGATACATATAAAACCTGTCCCTTCTGCCAGGAGGATGAGGAACTGCACAGCGGCAAGCCCGTAAAGACCGGCGGGCGCCGGGTAGGCGGCGCCAAGGCCCGTCCCAAGGTGGGCGGCGGCGTCGTGGTGGCGTGCCTGGTGCTGGTGCTGGGTCTGGTGGCCTGCACCATCTTCGGCAGCCAATTCACCGAGCTTTTCACCGGCGGCAAGACCGACACGCCCGTCCGGGCTCTGACGCTCAGCCAAAGAAATGCCGACCTCACTGTGGGCAGCACCGTGAAGCTCACCGCCTCCGGAGGCGAAAGCATCGTCAGCTTCTCCAGCAGCAACGAAGCCGTGGCCACCGTTTCCGCCGACGGCACCGTGAAGGCCGTAGGCGAGGGCAGCGCCGTGGTCACTGCCAAGGCAGGAGACCTTACCGCCTCCTGCAGCGTAGCGGTGAAGGGGACGGAGCAGACGGATGTGCCTGCAAAGGGCCTGACACTGAGATCTATCTTCCAGGACGAAGGAACCTCTTTAGATGATTTCAGCATTACCCCCGGGGAAGAAGTCCAAATGGTCGTTGACGGAACTGACTCTGCGGTGACATGGAAAATCGGTGATACTTCTGTTGCAACAATTTCCGCAGATGGTATTGTAACTGGCGTTTCTAACGATGCAAGTAAAGTCACCACTATAACCGCAACTGTAGATGGCCAAACGCTTACCTGTAATGTTCGCGGCGGCGGAACTAACTGAGTATAAGCTGCGTCCTTTCAATAGGGCGCAGCTTTAATTCTAAACGCACAAATATTATTCTTTTTGCTTAGCAGAGAGGTAATTAAATGGAAAAACGACTTCTTTTGGATAAACTCTCCGCCTCGGCGGAGGAGCGGGTGCTGCTGGGCCGTCTGTGGGACGCTCTGGAGCGCTGCCGCAGCCGCAATATACCGGAGGAGAGCGGCTTCCTCTCCCCCCACGAGCAGGCCTTGGCCGGGCAGCTGATGCAGGCCTTGGGCGTGCAGGAGGGCTGGGCTCTTTGGGGCGGCTACCAAGGCGCCCAGCGCCGGCAGATGCACTTTCTCCCGGACTGGGCCCAGGGGCCGGAGGCCGGAGCTATCCGGGCGCTGCGGTGCCGGTTTTACGAGACGGACCACCCTACCCACCGGGACTTTTTGGGCAGTCTCATGGGACTGGGTCTGACAAGGGAGAAGATCGGTGACATTTTGGTTTCGCCCCAATGGGCGGATGTGCTGGTGGGCAGCAGCGTGGCGGATTTCCTTTTGCAGGAATGGTCTCAGGCGGGCCGGGTACACCTGCGCCTGTCGGAAATAGGGCCGGAGGAGATCGCCGTTCCCGAGCAGCCGGCAAAGCTCCTGCGGGACACCGTAGCCTCCCTGCGGCTGGACAGCGTATTGGCCGCCGGCTTTTCCCTCAGCCGCAGTGTGGCGGCGGACCTGATTCGCAGCGGCAAGGTAGAGGTAAACTGGATGTCCTGCGAAAAGCCCGACGCCCCGGTGCAGCAGGGCGATGTGCTTACGGCTCGGGGCCTGGGCAAGTGCCTGGTGGAGTCCGTAGGCGGCCAAAGCCGCAAGGGACGCACAGGCATTACCATGAAACGATTTTTGTAAGTATAAAGGGGATAAAAGAATGGAACAGAAAAAAATTGACCGCATCAATGAGCTGGCCCGGAAGGCCAAGACCCCCGAGGGGCTGACCCCTGCCGAGACGGAGGAGCGGGCCGCTCTGCGCCAGGAGTATCTCAACAGCGTCATGGACAATCTCCGCCGGGAGCTGGACAACACCTGGGTGGTGGATGAGCAGGGCAACAAGCGGAAGCTGACGCCGGGGAAAAAGAATATGTCCTGAGGAGGTTTTCCCTGGGGGCGGGCGACCGCAAGGGTCGCCCCTACGCAGGGATTTGGACAATTTTGTAGGGCGGCGTACCCTCACGCCGCTGCGATAGTGCCCAATGCAGACGGGCGGACAGAGGCGTCCGCCCCTACAACGATAGAAAGGAAACTCCGTAGGGAGTACGGATTGCGCAGCCAGTGACCGATGTCACTGGCTGCGCAATGACACATTGCAAGAGGTGCAGTGCAAGTCCGGGCGGGGTAGAACCCCGCCCCTACGAAAGCGTTACAAGGGGTGCGATGCAAAGCGGAATCCCCCAGTCACGGCTTCGCCGTGCCAGCCCCCTTTAGGCAAGGGGGCCGAGGGGACGGGGGGTACGGATTGCCACGACCAGTTTGCGCACTGGCTTCGCAATGACATCGGTTTTCACAAGAAATGTGGCGCAGACCCGGTTCGGGTCGTCCGGGAGGCCGACCCCTACACACCGTTTACCGATAAGCAAAATTTCCCTGTCCGTATTTAAGCCGGACAGGGAAATTTTTATTTCAAAAGCTAAATACCACGCCCACCACGGCGGAGGCCAGGATGAACAGAATGGGATGCAGGCCCTTAGTGGGCTTTACCCACCGGGTGAGGACCAGCAGCACGGCCGCCAGAAGAAGAGCCTTCCAGTTCAGCGCCGCCAAGCCCGTCATGCCGCTATGGAGCAGGGCTACCCCCGCCACGCTGAGCCCCGCCGCCGCCACCATGGCCGCCGAGGCCGGTCGCAGGCCGTAAAAGACGCTGTTTACCAGCTTGCTGTCCCGGAAGCTGCGCAGGAAGGCGGCGATGATAAGGATGACGATGATAGACGGAGTCACCAGGCCGATGGTGGCAACGATGGCACCGGGAATGCTCCCCACCTGGAAGCCCACATAGGTGGCCATATTCACCCCGATGGGGCCGGGAGTGGACTCGGACACGGCCACCATATCGGCAATCTGGGAGGCGCTGAACCAGTCCGGATGCCGGGCGGACATATCATAGAGAAACGGCAGGGTCGCCATACCGCCGCCCACGGCGAAAAGGCCGGTCTTGAAAAACTCGTAAAACAGCAGCAGATAGGTCATTTCTTCTCCCTCCCTTTCACGGCCTGAAGCACTACGCCCGCCAGGCCCGCCGCCAACACATACAGGATGGGCGACACATCAAGCACAAAGGACAAAACCAGGATCAATCCGAAAATACCCCAGCACCAGGCGTCCTTCATGGCACTTTTTACCAGCTTCAGCACGGCGTTGAAGATCAGCACGCACACGCACACCCGGATGCCCGCAAAGGCGTGCTGCACCCAGCTAAGGTGGGCGTAGGCGGTGATGACCTTGGCCAGAGCGGAGATGATGATAAGGGACGGGAACACCACTCCCAGGGTGGCCACGATGCCCCCGGCCACACCCCGATGCTTCTGACCGATAAAGGTGGCGGTGTTCACGGCGATGACCCCCGGGGTACACTGGCCGATGGCGAAATAATCCGTCAGCTCCTCGTCGGTGGCCCAGCCCTTTTTCTCCACCACCTCACGCTGCAAAATGGGCAGCATGGCGTAGCCCCCGCCAAAGGTCATGACGCCCACCTTGGCGAAGGTGTAAAACAGTTCCCAAAGGTCTTTCAGCATTGCTATCACTCCGTATATCCATAAAGTCCGCGCACCGACACCTCGCCGCTGCGCACAGTTTCCACGCTTCCGTCCTCATGGCGCACCACCAGGCCGTACTGCTCATCAATTCTCAGGGCCTGTACCGTCTCCCGGGCATCGCCCTGAAGGAGGCGCACGGTCCTGCCTACATTCAGGCAGGCCGCCCGGTAATCCGCCAGCCATCTTTCCGGGGTGAACAGCACCTCCCGGCGCAGATAGTCCATCTCCTCCAGCAGGGCCGCCGCCAACCGGGCCCGGCAGACCCTCCCGCCCAGGGACAGGTCCAAGGAGGTGGCAATGTCCGCCACCTCGCCGGTAAAATCCTCCGGCTGCTGGTGAACATTGATGCCGATGCCCACCACCACATGGGACACATGGCCGCTCTCCCCCTCCAGAGACATCTCCGTGAGGATGCCCGCCAGCTTGCGCCCTCCCAGCACCAGATCATTGGGCCACTTGATCTGCGGCCGAACACCGGTCACCCGCTGAACGGCGCGGCAGACAGCCACGGCGCTGAGAGCCGTCAGCGGCAAGAGCTTCTCCGGGGCGCAGTCGGGCCGCCAAAGAACAGAGAAAAACAGGCCCTTGCCTGCCGGGGACTGGAAGCTGCGGCCCCGACGCCCTCGGCCCGCTGTCTGGCAATCCGCCAGCACTGCCGTGCCGTCAGGGGCCCCCTCCAGGGCCAGGCGGCGGCAGAAAGAGTTGGTGGAGTCCACCGTTTCCAGCACCCGTAAATCCTCCCGGGGCCGGGACAAATACCGCTCCACCGTCTCCCGGGAGAGGATATCCGGCGCGCCCACGAGCCGGTAGCCCCGGCCTGTGCGGGCCTCGATGTCGTACCCCTGGCGGCGCAGGGCCTCCACCGCCTTCCACACGGCGGCCCGGCTGATGCCCAAGGTCCGGCTCAGCTCCTGGCCGGAGAGATAGTCCCCGGCCTCCTGCAGAGCACGGCACACACGCTGCTGACTCATGCTCGCTTCCTCCCCTCCACAAAAATATGTATTCTCACGCTCCGGGCGGACAGGGTCGTCCACCCTACAATGATACCGATACCCCCGCCACGTGTATGACATGGCGTGCGGTGCAAGGGGGCCACGGATTGCCACAGCCGGTTTGCAAACCGGTCTCGCAATGGCATCTTTTTTGACAAAGAGAGTGTACCACTACAATTTGAAATTGTAAACCAAATTTCCATTAAAGGATTGACAAGTTTTTTCTTTTGTTGTATTGTAAACCAAAATAGTTCGCAGAGAGGTTTACAAATATGAGCCAAAAAACGAAAATGCTGGCCCGGGCAGCCCTTTTGGCGGCCCTGACCGCCGTGGGGGCGTTTATTAAAATTCCCCTGGGCTACTCCTCCATCACCCTGCAGTTCTTCTTTACAGCCATGGCCGGGTGCCTGCTGGGGCCCTATTGGGGTGCGGCCAGCCAGGGCGTGTATGTGCTCCTGGGCCTGGTAGGTCTGCCCATTTTCACCCTGGGCGGCGGCTTTGGCTATGTGTTTCAGCCCACATTCGGCTTTCTGCTGGGGCTTATCCCCTCGGCCCTGGTCATAGGACTTATTACAAGGAAAAACCGCCGTCCCCTGCGCATTATCCTGGCCTGCGCGGCGGGCCTGGCCACCCTCTACGCCGTGGGGCTGCCGTACATGGGGCTGATTCTCAATGTGTACCTGGGCAAGGGCTGGAGCCTGGGGCGGCTGCTGCGGGACGGGATGCTCCTGTTCCTCCCCGGTGACGCCCTGAAAATCGCTGTGGCGGCGATTCTGTTTCCCAAGCTGTCCGTTTTTTTCGACAAAAAACAGTAATTTTTTTAGTTCAGAATTGGACTTACTCCTAATTGCCTTTTGTTTTTCGCCGCCGTATAATGGGCAGGATGAAATTTGAAGGGAGGCGACGACATGACCTTTTCTATTGCAAAAAAGAAATGCCCGACTGTTGGCGCCTCTGTTTTCATTTCTATATTTCCTTTCTGACCGGTATTTTTACCGGTCAATTTTTTTGCCAGTTTACAATTAAAAATGTAAATAAAATGAAGGAGGAGTTTCTCATGAAGAAGAAACACAACTTAGGCAATGAGGCCGTCTACGACGCCCGCACCCTGGGCCTGCCCCGGATGCTGGTGCTGGGCCTGCAGCATCTGTTCGCCATGTTCGGCGCCACGGTGCTGGTTCCCATCCTGGTGCAGAGCTATGGCCTGCCGCTCTCCATCCAGACCACATTGCTGTTTGCGGGTCTGGGCACGCTGCTGTTCCATGTGTGCACCAAGTTCAAGGTCCCGGCCTTCCTGGGCTCCTCCTTCGCCTTCCTGGGCGGCTTTGAGGCGGTATCCAAGCTGGATGCGGGCAAGTTCGCCACCATGACCGGTGAAGAAAAGCTCCCCTACGCCCTGGGCGGCATCGTTATCGCCGGCGGGCTGTACCTGGTGCTGGCCCTGCTGTTCAAGCTGGTGGGCCCCCAGAAGGTCATGCGCTTCTTCCCCCCCATCGTCACCGGCCCCATCATCATCCTCATCGGCCTGAACCTCTCCGGCACCGCCATCACCAACGCCTCCACCTGCTGGTGGCTGGCTCTGGTGGCCATCGCCATCATCATCGTGGCCAACATCTGGGGCAAGGGCATGGTGAAGATCATCCCCATCCTGCTGGGTGTGGTGGGCAGCTACATTGTGGCCCTCATCGCCGGTCAGGTGGATTTCACCGAGGTAGGCAAGGCCGACTTTGTGGGTCTGCAGCAGTTTGTCATCGCCAAGTTTGACCTGACCTCCATCCTGGTCATGGCCCCCATCGCCATCGCCGCTATGATGGAGCACATCGGTGACATGTCCGCCATCTCCTCCACCACCGGCACGAACTTCATCGCAGACCCCGGCCTGCACCGCACCCTCCTGGGCGACGGCCTGGCCACGGCGGTGGCCGGTATGTTCGGCGGCCCTGCCAACACCACCTACGGCGAGAACACCGGCGTCCTGGCTCTGAGCAAGGTCTACGATCCCCGGGTCATCCGTCTGGCAGCCCTGTACGCCATCATCCTCTCCTTCTCCCCCAAGTTTGACGCCCTGGTCAACTCCATCCCCACGGCCATCGTGGGCGGTGTCAGTTTCGTGCTGTACGGCATGATCTCCGCTGTGGGTGTGCGCAATGTGGTGGAGAACAAGGTGGACCTGACCAAGTCCCGGAACCTGATCATCGCCGCGGTGATCTTCGTCAGCGGCCTGGGCTTCAGCTCCACCGGCGGCATCACCTTCACCGTGGGCGGCGCGGACATCACCCTCACGGGCCTGGCCATCGCAGCCCTGTGCGGCGTGATTCTCAACGCCATCCTCCCCGGCAACGACTACAAGTTCGGCGTAGACCCCCAGGGCGACAAGTCCGCCGACCTGGGCAGCTACTAAGACAAGGCAAAAAAGAATACCCTCTCAGGAGGCGGCCTATGCCGTCTCCTGTTTTTTTTGGGGAAGGGGCGTACGGGCGGGGTAGAACCCCGCCCCTACGGAGGAGTAAGAGGTGCGGTACGGAGAGGTATTCCCCTCCCTTGCCTAAAGGGAGATGACAGTTTTCCGATGGTGCGATGGGGCGGGTCGTCCGCCCCTACGGATGGATTTGGGGCCGGTGCAACCGGGCCGATGTGGGGAGCGAGCTGAGCGCCGCCAGTGGCGGATGAAGCGAAGCGAGCGAGTGGCCGCGGTCAAAATTTCCAGCGTCCGCCGTAAGGCAGCACAGAAATTTTGGGTACCGCAACAGGATCATCGGCCCCTACGAAGGTTTCCCTCTCAAAAAAGTCCGAGCGCCCCAAAATGGGGCGCTCGTGGGATTTTGGATTCTGTTTTTACTTCTTGGCCTTGCTGTCTACCACCTCGCGGAGCAGGGCGGTGAATGCATCCAGGGACATGGCGCCCAGATCGCCGTCGACCCGGTGCCGGGGAGAGACGGTGCCGTTTTCCATGTCGCGGTCGCCTACCACCACCATGTAGGGCACCTTTTCCACCTGCGCATCGCGGATCTTCTTGCCGATCTTCTCGTTGCGGTAGTCCACCTCCACCCGGAAGCCCTGGGCCTCCAAAGCCTTAGCGGCGTCGGCGCAGTAGTCGGCGGCCCGGTCGGTGACGGGCAGGAAGCGCACCTGCTCGGGCGCCATCCAGGTGGGCAGAGCCCCGGCATACTCCTCCAGAAGGTAGGCCAGGGTGCGCTCGTAGCAGCCCAAAGAGGTACGGTGGATGATATACGGCAGAGCCTTCTCACCGTTTTCGTCAATATAGTACATACCGAAGCGCTGGGCCAGGAGCATATCGATCTGGATGGTGACCAGGGTATCCTCCTTGCCGAACACATTCTTATACTGAATATCCAGCTTGGGGCCGTAGAAGGCGGCCTCGTCGATGCCGATCTCGTACTTCACATCCAGGTCATCCAGGATCTGGCCCATGACACGCTGGGCCTCGTCCCACTGCTCCTTGGTCCCCTCGTACTTATTATTGGGGTTAGCGGGATCCCACTGGGAGAAGCGGAAGGTACACTTATCCAGCATACCCACGGTGCTCAGGAAATACTTGGCCAGCTCCAGGCAGCCCTTGAACTCCTCCTCCAGCTGGTCCGGGCGCAGCACCAAATGGCCCTCGGAAATAGTGAACTGGCGGACGCGGATGAGCCCGTGCATCTCGCCGGAATCCTCGTTGCGGAACAGGGTAGAGGTCTCGCCCAGGCGCATGGGCAGGTCACGGTAGGAGCGCTGGCGGTTCAGATACACCTGATACTGGAAGGGGCAGGTCATAGGCCGCAGGGCAAAGCACTCCTTGGTCTCGTCGTGGGGATCGCCCATGACGAACATACCGTCCAGATAATGTTCCCAGTGGCCGGAGATCTTATAAAGCTCCCGCTTTGCCATGAGGGGGGTCTTGGTCAGCAGGTAGCCCCGCTTCTGCTCAACATCCTCCACCCAGCGCTGCAAAAGCTGGATGACCCGGGCGCCCTTGGGCAGCAGAATGGGCAGGCCCTGGCCGATATAGTCCACGGTGGTGAAATACTCCAGGTCCCGGCCCACCTTATTATGGTCGCGCTTGAGGGCCTCCTCCCGCTGCTTCAGGTACTCGTCCAGCTCCTCCTTCTTGGGGAAGGCCACGGCGTAGATACGCTGGAGCATCTTGCGGTTGGAGTCGCCGCGCCAGTAGGCGCCGCAGCACTGGGTCAGCTTGATGGCGTTGCCCTTGATGCGGCCGGTGGAGTCCAGATGGGGGCCTGCGCACAGGTCCACAAACTCGCCCTGCTTATAAAAAGAGATGTGGGCGTCGGCGGGCAAGTCGTTAATAAGCTCCACCTTGTAGGGCTCATCCTTCTCCTGCATAAAGGCGATGGCTTCGGCCCGGGGCAGCTCGAAGCGCTCCAGCTTCAGCTTTTCCTTGCAGATCTTGCGCATCTCCGCCTCCAGGGCGTCCAGATGCTCCTGGGTGAAGTTGAAGGGGGCGTCAAAATCGTAATAGAAGCCGCCCTCGATGGACGGGCCGATGGCCAGCTTTACCTCCGGGTACAGGCGCTTCACGGCCTGGGCCAGCACATGGGAGCAGGTGTGCCAGTAGGTGCTGCGGTAGTCCTTGTTTTCAAAGGTATAGATGTTTTCTTCGCTCATGATCGTGTTCTCCTTTCTTGGGGTGACAAAAAACCTCACCCCTGACAAAATTCAGGGGTGAGGTAAAAAGCTTTACTCCACGGTTCCACCCTGCTTACGGAAATACTCCGTCGCTCGTGTCCTCTGTAACGGGAGGGGCCGGTCCGCTCCTCACGGACAGCTCGGGAGTGGTACCGATCCTTCTTCACCGCAGCGCGCTTTCAGCCGGGACGCGCCTCTCTTTGGCGGCGGGCGGGGGATCTCTTCTCCGTCAGTGCATTTTCTTGATTACAGCATATTATAAGCACCTTTTCCCGGCTTGTCAATGGACAAGTTGCAAATTTTTCCCCTGCAAAATTTCCTCAGCTCTGTCTACCACGATGGCCCGGGGCGCTACGGCCAGCAGCTTCTCCCGGCCCCGGAAGCCCCAGCTCACGCCGATATAGTTCATGCGGCAGTTCCATGCGGTCTGAATATCCACCTCGCTGTCGCCCACATAGATGGCGCTTTCCCGGGGACAGCCCAGCTCCTTCAGCGCGCAGAGCACCAGATCCGGCGCGGGCTTGGGCGGCAGATCGTCCCGCTGGCCGAAGGCCGGCACGCCGGGGAAGAATTTCTCGGCCAAAGCCTTGGTGGTGGGGTCGGGCTTATTGGAGACGATGGCCACCTGCACTCCGGATTTTCGGAGCTTATCCAGCAGCTCCGGAATGCCCGGATAGGGGCAGGTCTTTATACAGTTGTGTGCCTGGTACCAGGCCTTATATTCCGTCAGCAGGGCCGCAAATTCCTCCTCCCCCACCGTATCCGGCAGGGCCCGGCGCAAAAGCATGGCCGCACCGTTTCCCAGAAAGGCCCGTATCTCCTCCCGGGTCCGGGCCGGGTATCCGTGGGCCAAAAGTACATGATTTACGGAGTCCTGCAAGTCCTCCAGGGTGTCCAGCAGCGTGCCGTCCATGTCAAACAGCACAGCCCGGGCCCGGGACTTTCCACGCAGCGCCAGCAGGTTGGGCAGCAGGATGCTCCCCAAAATCAGAACGATGCCCAGATACCCCGGGCCTGCCACCCGCTCATGGAGCAGCGTGGCCCCGAATATGGTGGCAAAGGCCGGGCTCAGGGCGCAGAACAGGCTGGCCCGATCTGCGCTGATATGGCTCTGGGCCACGGGCTGCAGGGTATAGCCAAAGCCGGTACACACCACCGCCAGGACCAGGATGATGCCCCACTCGCTGCCCGTCTGGGGCAGGCGGGGTGAGGAAAAGAGGCAGGAAGCCAGAAGGGAAAACAGGCCTAAAAAGCCCACCTCCAGGACCCCCAGCTCAAAGCCGTCGGCTTTGTGGCTGGTGCGGTCGATGGCGATGATGCCTGCGGCGTACAGGAAGGCCGCCAGCAGCGCAATACACTCCCCCGCGCCCAGGCGGAAGCTGCCGCTCTCCAGGGTCAGCAGGGCCACGCCTCCTACGGCGATGGCGGCGCACAGCAGGCTCATGGCCGAGGGAGCCTTGCGGTGCAGGGCCGACTCCAGCAGCGGCACGATGATGATGGCCAAATTTTCCAGCAGGGAGACCGTGCCGGCGTTCACCGTTTTCAGGGCCAGCATCTCGCAGCTCATAACCAGGAAAAAGAGGAAGCCCACCAGGGCGCCCCCGGCTATGGCACGGCGATTTAATCCCTTTATTAACTTTTTTCCGAACAGGGCCGCCAGGAGCACAAAGGCCAGCAGAAACCGCACCGCCAGCATATTGAAGGCGCTCATGGTACCCAAACCTATTTTGTTGAATACGAAGGAGGTACTGCGGGCGATGATCACCGCCGCCAGCAGCACTTCCGCTCTTCTCACGGACATTTTTGTAACCTCTTATATCTCGCTTTTCTGCGCCGTTCTGCTCCTCAAATAAGGCCTTGAAGGGCACATGGTCGCAGTTTTCTTTTTGGCACTTCTTGCAATGCTTCTCGCAATGCGCTTGGCATACCTCCTGCAAAGCCAGCATAGCCATGGCGCAGGAGACGGAGTAGGTGTGCTCGCCTGCGCCGAAACCGGTATGCGCCGTTCCCGCCTTGATTTTGATTTTGTTCAGGCGTTTATCCAGTTCTTTTCGGAGCACCCACATATTCTGTGCCGGGATATTTTTCTCGTCATCTTCGCCGTCCAGCACCTCCGACGCTTCCGCCTCCAGGTACTCCGCTATGGACTTCTTTCCGTTACCGTGCAAGCGGCTCACACCCACGAACTCGGACTTTCCCGCTTTTGTCAGCCAGCGAAAATATCCGGTGATCCTGGTATCCAGGCGGGCATAAAAGTCCTCTTCGCTAAGGCTGCGTTTGCCCACGGACTCCTCCCACAGCTCCCGTTTCATGCCATTGATCACGGCCTCGCGCAGACCGTCCGGTTTGCCAAAGCAGTCCTTGCAGTCCTTCCAGTTGGCCGAGCCGCTGCCGCTGGCCACCAGCCTCCCCGTGCTGCACAGCGCCAGGCGGTTTTGGGTCCAGAGAAAGATGCTTTGAAGGTCCTCCCGAATGCACAGCGTCGTCACCCCCGGCTCATTGGCCATGGTATATCTCCCCAGGGATTTCAGGCGATATATCTTTTTGCCATTTTCGATGACCGCCTCATAGGGACACCATCCCGCCCCCTTCCTACTGGGAAGCTCTACCAAAACCGCATCATCCCGGTTGCGCAGGAGCCGATGACCGGGGCTGATATTGGTGAGATAGGAGTCAAAATAGCAGGTCTTATGTATCTGCACCGGCCGACCGAGTTTCAGCTCCTGAGAAATACCGTATTTGGTCTCATTATAAAACTGCTTGCCGGAATAGATCGCATTTCGGTGCATATCCCGCAGAAACGGCGCAAACACCTCCTGCCATCTTTCGTGCTGCCGGATAAAATCCTTGAGCCCCTTTTCGGCAGCTCTATCTCTTTCCAGGCCGATCTTATCCGTTCCCCGCAGCCACCGGTCGATGTTCTTGCAGCGAAATACCCGCTCTGCTTTTCCGCCGCCCATATCCAGGTCCAGGGCCTCCCAGTCCTTATCAGGCGGTGCAACATCCTTATAAAAATTCTCGATAGTCTCTTGGTGAGTGAAGTGGTCGTCATAGCTTTTCGCCGTATCCACCAGCTTCAGCAGGCACGAGAGCAGAAAGGTCGTCACATAGCCCACCCGGTACCAAATGCTGCCGCTGACAAGATCCAAAATGTCCAGCACCAGGCTGATGGCGGAACACACAAACAGGATAAGCCAAATCCCACCGATCCAGTTTCTCAGTTTGCTCCCAATGGTGTACTTACAGTAGCTCCACCGATTGGCCAAAGGCACACGCAGGGAATGGAAACGCTGGGTCTTGTTCTCCAAAAGGCTCATCCTTACTCCTCCTCTACCTGCGCCGCTGCGACGCTGGTGTCGTCCCGCAGCTTGAACCGGGGCACGGCCAGCAGCGCCCGGTCCCGCTCCTGCTTCTCATACAGAATATCCATAAGGCTCCCGGCCCCCTGGTCCAGCACCCGTTTGTGCAGGGTCGCCGCGTCCCACTGAGGCACAAACTGGCTCAGCTGGGCAAACCCATCCGACCAGGCGCACACGGACCGGCACTGCTCCGCCGGAAGCTCCGCCAGCCTTGCCCGGCTGATGCCCGCCCCGGTGGGATCCAGGGTCCAGTAGCCCCCGGGCCGGTTGTGCAGAGCCCGGTGCTTCCGTAGGACCGGGGTGATCCATTTCCGGGCCTCCTCCATGGAGCAGCCCGTCTCCCGGCAGTGCATCAGCATCTGCTCCAGGGCCGCCCGATCCAGCTCCGCCAGGGCCTTCTCCTGCCACACCCGCACAGAGCCGTCCCGAAGCGCGGCGGAGGCGGTACAGTCGCCCAGCTGCAGCAGCTCCAGGTGCTTTCCCCGGCAGCGCCAAATGGCAATGGACGCCGTGGGCATGGCCTCCTCCGGCCCCTGCCACTGCAGCCGTACCCGCTCCATGGCTCCGCGCAAAATCTCCGGCAGCGGCCCATTCTCCGGGAGCATATCCCGCAGAAGACGGGCTGTGGTCCCGGCGAACCAGCGGGCATCGCTGACCGGGTCCATATAGTTCTCACCGCTCAGACCCGTGGCCCCGTCGATGACAAATAAAAAATCCCGCTGCGCCCACACGGCATCCTCATTTTCCCGGATGCCCGCCCGGGTAGCGGCCTGTATGGCACAAAACATTTTCTGCCCCTTCCGTTTCTGTCAAATCACAGCCATTATATACCGTCCTGGGCCGCAAAGTAAAGCCTCTTGCGCCGTTTTTTCGCCCGTTTCCCGGCAAAAAAACCGCATTGCAATGGCACGGCGGCTGTGCTATACTGAGAAAAAATCGCTGTGAGGTGCCTCATGGAACGGATACTGGCCTATTTCGGCTCCTACAAGTTCATTTTCAGTCTCTGCACCGTGGCCGCCGCCCTGGTGTGCTGGCTGCTGCTGCGGCACCTGATCCACCGCTTCACGGAGAAAATCACCTCCACCGGCGCCCTCTCCGGCCGCCGCCAGACCTATCTGGCCCTGACGCTGAATTTCGCCCGGGGCCTGCTGGCGCTGCTGGCGCTGATTTTTGTCCTGCAGATCCATGGGGTAAATGTGTCCTCCCTGGTCGCCGGCCTGGGCATCATCGGCGCCATCGTGGGCCTGGCCCTGCAGGATATGCTCAAGGATGTGATTATGGGCATGAACATCCTCACCGGGGAGTATTTCGCCGTGGGGGATGTGGTGAAATACGGCGAGGTGACCGGCGAGGTGGTGCAGTTTACCCTCCGGGCCACCAAGCTCCGGGAGCTGGCCACCGGAAACCTGGTCACCGTTTCCAACCGGAATATTTTCCAGGTGTCGCAGCTCAGCAATGAGCTTTACCTCACCGTCTCCACCTCCTATGACGACGGCCCCGATGCCATAGAGCCCTTTTTGCAGCAGCTGGCCCGAGAGATCGCCCAACTGCCGGATGTGGAAAGCTGCACCTTCCTGGGGCTTTCCAAGCTGGGAGACTGGTCGGTAGACTATTTGTTGGGCCTGCGGGCCAAGCCCGCCGTTCAAAACGCCGTGCGCCGCCGGGCCCTGGGCCACATCCGCCGCCGCTTCCTGGAAAGCGGCTTTACCATCCCCTATCCGCAGATGGATGTGCATACGGACTAAAGATTCTAATACCGCAAAAAAGCAGGCCCGGCGGGCCTGCTTTTTTGCGTATACGCATTATATTATTATAATGTACTATTCAAAAATGCCGCTGCTGCAGCCTGACCCACCCGGCGCTGCGAAGCCTCCGGCAGCAATATCTCCAGTGCCGCTCCGGTGCTCTCCAGTGCAGCCCGGCACGAATCCACCAGGCACTCGCCGCTGGCACCGTCCACGACACGACCCAACAGCAGCACGCTTTCGCAGCCGGTGAGCCGCTGATACCAGGGTAGGGTCAGCCCCAAAAGCCGTCCCAACTCCGAAAAAGCCGCTATTGCCCGGCTCTCTCCGGCCCGGGCCCGGTCCTGAACCCAGCGGAGCTTTTCCGCCGGGGTCTCCCCCTCCGGGGTAAGTCCGTTCAGCCCGGCCAAGCGCAGCACACCCTCCTGGGAGAAGTACCGTTCTCCCACGCCCCGGTCTCCGGACCAGGGGTCCACCGGAGCCAGCGGGTTCACATCCACCGGCAAAAATGCCAGCTCATGGAGCCGCCCGGTGATGCGTCCGCTGCCGTCCACATAGCCGCCGGCCTCACTGGTGCCCAAGGCAATACCCAGCAGCTTCCGCCGCCCCAGGCTCACAGCCCCGGCCAGGGCCGCCACATCGCCGTCGTTGCTTGCGGCCCAGGGGACATTTCCGCAGGTCTCCCGCACCGCCCGGGCCAAAAGGTCCCGGCCCAAGCGGTCATAGGTTGCCTGCTCCACCCCCACAAACAGGCTGGAGCGGCGAATTTCACCGTCTATCACCACCCCGGCGGTGGAAATGCCTACGCTGTCCACTCTCGGCAGATGGGCCTTGGCCGAACGCAGGGCGGCGGTGATCCCCTCATAATGATAGCGCAGGTCCGACGCCGTCTTAGGCTGCCAGACCACCTCCTCGGTGTAAACGGTCTCCCCGTCTATCACCGCTGCGGCCTTGCGGTCGCTGCCGCCCAGGTCGATGCCGATGCGGCAGCCCTCCGTCCGAGCCGCTGCCGAGGCCGGCGTTTCCCGCTCCGGGGGCAGCGTCTGCCGCCGCTCCACCTGAAAGGGCGAACGGTATATGCCGGACAGAAACGCCCGATCAAAGGCCCGCGCCCCCGCCGGGGCGTACGCCCCTTGCAGCCAACGGTAAACCGCCTCATCCGCTGTGAGAAGGGTGCAGCCCCCTCGCAGCCACAGGGCGGTTTTTACCAAGAGCAGCGCATATTCCTCGTCTGCCGCCGCCATAGCCCCGTCCCGGTGCAGGCCCAGTGACAGATGCTCGCAGCCCCCGGGCCGGGCCACCGCCACGGTGACCCAGCGATCCGCCGTGGCCTCGTGGCGGCGCACAAGGTCAATAATGGGCCGGAACTCAGTCCCCATCGGTGATGACGCCGGTCAGGTCCACGCTCTTGCCGTCCCGCCACAGGCGCTCCAGGCCGTAGAATTCCCGGGCCTCGGCGCTGAAAACATGCACGGCCAGGCACCCATAGTCCAGCAGCACCCAGGTGCCGCCCCGGTACCCCTCCCGGTGCAGGGGCTCCTCGCCGGCCTGCTCCGTGATCACCTTTTCCACATTGTCAACCAGGGCGTTGATCTGCGTATTGGACGAGCCGGTGGCCAGGACAAAGTAGTCCGCCAGGGTGGTCAGGTCCGCAATCTCCAGCACCTGAATCTCCCGGCCCTTTTTCTCCGACAGCGCCTGGGCCGCCAGCAGCGCCAGTTCCTTGGGTGATTTATTCATGTATTGTTCCTCCGATCTCGCTTCGTATAGAGTCCAGGGCCTCCCGGGTGTGAGGATGAACAGGGCTTCCATAGCCCTGCAGCTCCTTGACCGAGTCCATAAGCGCCCGGTACAGCCCTTCATTTAAGTCCGTATGCACCGCCCGGCGCAGCTCGTCCACCCCGGGAAAGCGGCGGCTGGGCTCAATGTAATCCGCCAGGTAAATGATTTTTTCCAGCAAGGTCATGTCCGCCTTGCCGGTGGTGTGGTAGTAAATGGCGTTATAAATTTCCTCCGACACGCCGAATTTATCCCGGGCCACCGCCGCGCCGGTTTTGGAATGCAGGAGCTTCAGGCTCACCTGCTCCAGCGGGTCCAGGTCGATGCCGTAATGGCGGCACAGGGAGAGCTGCCGGTCCATATCCAGCTTCTTGGTGCAGTCGTGGAGCAGGGCCGCTACTCGGGCCGCCGTGCCATCCGCGCCGTATTTTTCCGCCAGGAAGGCCGCCTCCTGCTCCGTGCCCAGCACATGGGGCATCCGCTTGGGCTTTAAATAGCTCAGGGCGATGGGCCGCAGCTCCTCCGGGATCAAATGCTTCAAATCCGCCTTTGTTCCGTACAGGCCCTTGCGCAAAATATAGCCGTACACCGGCTCGGTAAGGTACGCCCGGCCCGCGCCCCGACTCAGCTTTTCCCGCAGCTCCGTGGAGGAGATTTCCACCACCCCCGGATTCTCCAGCACCCGGATATGCGCGCCATAGGTCTCCTCCAGGTGCTTCTTCTGCCGGGCAAAGGCCGCCGCCTCACTCTCCTCCCGGCGGCTGAATACCGCCAGGGTCGCCAAATCGCAAATGCGCTCCGGCTGCCGCCAGGTCTCAAAGGATAAAAACATATCCGAGCCCATAAGGAGAAACAGCTCCTCCTCCGGGTACTGCTCCCGAAGCTGGGCTAAGGTATCGCAGGTATAGCTGGCCCCCTGCCGCCGCAGCTCCAGGTCTAAAACCTCCGCCGGAGCCGACACCTCTGCGGTGCAAAGCTGCACCATTTCCAGCCGCTCCTCCGCCCCGGCACTGCCGGAAGGCAAGGGCTTGTGGGGCGGGATGGCGTCCGGGATCAGCAGGAGCTTATCCAGAGAAAGCTGCCCCGCCGCTGCAGAGGCCGCCGCCAGATGTCCCCGGTGGATGGGGTTAAAGGTACCCCCGAATACGCCGATTTTCATGGTCATTCACCCCGCCGGGTCGCCTTCGGCAGCTGAATCTTGCGCTTTGTCTTGTCATGCTGCATCCGATAGAGGACAAACTTGTTTCCGATCACCTGCACCACCTGGCTGCGGGTGGCCACCTTCAGCTCCTCGGCAGCCTCCCGGGCGGTGAGCATGGAGTTCTCCAGCACCTTGCCCTTTATAAGCTCCCGGGCCTCCAAAGCATCGTTTGCCTGCTTCACCAGGTTATCGCTGATGCCGTCCTTGCCGATATGAATAATGGTGTCCAGAGTGGAGGCCAGGCCCCGCAGCTGGGCACGCTGCTTGCTTGTCAGTTCCATAGTCAATGCTTCTCCAAATATTCTTTTAATTCCGTCCCGAAAGCCCGCAGGGCGTTGCCCCGGTGGCTGATGGCGTTTTTCTCCTCCGGTGTCATCTGGGCAAAGGTCTTGCGCAGACTCGGCACATAGAACACCGGGTCATAGCCGAAGCCGCCGTCCCCCATAGGGGCGTAGGCAATGGTACCCGGGCACTCCCCCTCTGCCGTCAGCTCTGTCCCGTCGGGGAACAGGCACACCACCGAGGTATGGAAGTGGGCCGCCCGGGTCATGGAGCCGCGCATATTCTGCAGCAGCAGGCGGTAGCGGGCTGCGTCGTCATCCAGCCCGCCGTACCGGGCGGAGTAGACCCCCGGCGCGCCGTTCAGCGCGTCCACGCACAGGCCGCTGTCATCGGCGATGGCCGGCAGACCGCTGGCCTCCATGACAGCCTTGGCCTTGATGCGGGCATTCTCGGTGAAGGTTGCACCGTTCTCCTCCGGCTCAAGGTCCAGACCCAGATCCGACTGGAGCACCACCTCCACACCCAGCTCACCTAATATTTTCTGCATTTCTGCCAGTTTTCCCTTGTTGTGGGATGCCAATACGAATTTCATTGCGCTGCCTCCTTTCTCTTGTCCAGACGCCGATTGCGCAGCGTCAGTAATATGTCCGTAGCCACCATCAGCAGGTCCAGTATATAGATGGCGAACACCCAGTTGATCTGTCCGCTGATGCACTTACCCGTTATGCCGCAAATGTATCCCACCAGCACAAAGAGTTCAAAAGCCAGGCTTTTCCCCTTAGCCGTCTTGGCCCGAATGGATTTGGTGATGTTCATGGGCCAGGAGCAGCCAAAGCACAGCAGCATACCTGCCTCGAAAATTTCCGATGACATATCTCTACCTTCTTACTTTTGTATTATCCCTGCAGCACCCGGCGCTGCTTTTCCAGCAGCTCCCCGATGCCCTTAGCGCACAGGCGCACCAGCTCCTGCTGCTCCGAGAGGGTAAAGCTCCGGCCCTCGCCGGTGCCCTGCAGCTCAATAAGCTCCCCTTTTTCGTTCATGACGCAGTTGAGATCCACCTGGGCCCGGCTGTCCTCGGCGTAGGGCAGGTCCAGCAGGGGCACATCGTCCACAATGCCTGCACTCACCGCCGCCACCTGATGGATAATGGGATTTTTTGTCACCTTACCCTCAGCCATCAGCTTCCGGCAGGCCAGGGCCAGGGCCACAAAGCCGCCGGTAACGGAGGCGGTACGGGTGCCGCCGTCTCCCTGCAAAACATCGCAGTCCACGGTGATGGTCCGCTCCCCCAGGGCCTCTCTGTCCACCGCCGCCCGGAGGCTGCGGCCGATAAGCCGCTGAATCTCCGCGCTGCGGCCGGAGAGCTTCAGCTTGTCAATATCCCGGCGGGAGCGCTCCCGGTTGGCCCGGGGCAGCATGGAATACTCCGCCGTCACCCAGCCGTGGCCCTCCGGCACATGGGGCGGTGTTTTCTCCTCCACCGAGGCGTTGCACAGCACCACCGTGTCGCCGCAGCGAATCAGCACGCTGCCCTCGGCAAATTTTATATAGTCCCTGGTCAGCTCCACGGGCCGAAGCTGATCAAAAGCCCGTCCGTCCGCTCTGGTCATAGTCTCTCCCCCTATTAAAACAAATCGTTTACGAATTCCTCCGGGTCAAAGGGCTTCAGATCGTCGATGCCCTCGCCCACGCCTACAAATTTAACCGGCACGCCCAGCTCCCGAGCGATGGCGATAACGATACCGCCCTTGGCGGTGCCGTCCAGCTTGGTCAGCACGATGCCCGTAAGCCCCGCCGTCTCCTTAAAGCTCCGGGCCTGGATAAGCCCGTTTTGCCCGGTGGTGGCATCCAGCACCAGCAGTGTCTCCCGGCCCGCCTCCGGCAGCTCCCGGTCGATGATCTTCCGGAGCTTGGCCAGCTCGTTCATCAGGTTCTGCTTATTGTGCAGCCGACCGGCGGTATCGCACAGGACCACATCCACATCCCGGGCCTTGGCCGCCTGTAATGCATCAAACAGCACCGCTCCCGGGTCCGCCCCCTCATGCTGGCGCACAATGGGCACCCCGGCCCGGTTTGCCCAAATCTCCAGCTGATCGGCGGCAGCGGCCCGGAAAGTGTCCCCTGCGCAGAGGAGGACCTTTTTCCCCTCCCCTTTCAGCCGCGCCGCCAGCTTGCCGATGGAGGTGGTCTTGCCCACGCCGTTGACGCCGATGACCAGGATCACCGTGGGGCTCTTGGCGGTGTCCAGGGCCGCATCGCCCACGGACAGCTTTTGCAGCAATATCTTCCGCAGCTCCGCCTTTACCTGCTCCGGGTCCTTCATGTCGTAGCTGAACACGGCGTTGCGCAGGGAGTTCACCGCCTCGGTGGCGATGTTTACCCCTACATCCGCCAGGATCAGGGACTCCTCCAAATTATCAAAAAATTCGTCGTCCAGCTTTTCCCAGTTCACATCCCCGAACCAGGCCTGCTTGAGCTTGCTGAAAATACCCATATGCTGCCTCCTGTTCCAAATTATAAATGTATGCGTATCCGTAGGGGCGACCCTCGCGGTCGCCCGCCCGGTCACGCACCGCGTCCCATAAACCTGTCATTGCGAAGCCAGTGCGCACACTGGCTGTGGCAATCCGTTTTTCCTCACTTGATTTTCATTTCCTTACTCAGCTCATTGAGGTTGGCCGTAAGCACCGTGGAAACGCCCCGCTCCTGCATGGTGATGCCATACAGCACATCCGCCTCCTCCATGGTGCCCCGGCGGTGGGTGATGACGATGAACTGGGTCTTGCCGGCAATACGCCGCATATACTTGGCGTAGCGCACCACATTGGACTCATCCAACGCCGCCTCAATTTCGTCCATCACACAAAACGGCGTGGGATGCACCTTCAAAATGGCGAAATATAGGGCGATGGCCACAAAGGCCTTCTCACCGCCGGAGAGCAGCGACAGGGTCTTCAGCTGCTTTCCCGGGGGCTGGGCCTTAATTTCAATGCCGCAGCGGAGAATATCATTCTCGTCCTCCAGCTCCAAGGTAGCCCGGCCGCCGCCGAACAGCTCCAGGAAGGTCTCCTGGAAGCTCTGCTTGAGTATCTCAAACTGGGTGGCGAAGATCTCCGTCATCTGCTTGGTGATCTCCTCGATGATACCCACCAGCTCCTCCTTGGCCCTCTCCACATCGTTGCGCTGATCGGAGAGGTAGGTATAGCGGGTATTCACCCGGTCAAACTCCTCAATAGCGCCGATGTTGATGGGCCCCAGGCCCTTGATCTCCCGGTTCAGCTCGCCGATACGCCGGGTGGCCTTGGGCACACTCTCCAGCTCGATGCGCAGGCTCTGGGCATCGCTGTGGCTCAGCTCGTACCGCTCCCACAGCTTATCCAGCATTTGCTTTTCCTCCAGAGCGCTGCCGTTTAGCTTGCTCTCCAGGCGGGTCACCTCCCGCTCACAGTTGAGGAGGGTGTCGTTGCAGGTGCGGCTGAGCCGATCCGTCTGGCTGCGCCGGGCCTCCAGGGCCATCTTCTCCTGGGCGAGCTTTTGCAGGGCCAGGCGATGCTCTTCAATGTGTCCACGAAGCTCCCGGGCCTGCTGCATCTGCCGCTCCTCCTCAGCCTGTGCCTGGGCCATGGCCTCCTCCGTTCGGATGCGCAGGCTCTCCCGGTCGGTGTGCTCACCCTCCAGACTCTCCCGGAGACGGACCAGGTCCTCCATGCTGCGCCGGGTACTCTCCCCCTCGGCAGCAAGGGCCGCCTGCCGGGCCTTTTTCTCCGTCAGCCGGGCCGACAGCTCACTGAGGCTCTGCCGGCAGTCCGCCTGCTCCTTTTGAAGCGTCTCCGTCTCACCCCGGGTGACTTCCGCCCGAGCGGTAAAGTCCGCAATGGTCCGGCGAATGGTGTCCATCCGCCCGGCGTCATCGCTGCTGCGCTTTTGCAGGTTCTCCTTCTGAATATGCAGGCTCTCCTGCTGGTGCTTCAGGCTGTCCAGCAAAATATCAAAGTGGTTCTTGCGGCCCTCCAGGGTCAGCACCCGGTCATTGGCCCGGCGCTGCTGGTCCTTGGCCACCTCCAGCTCATACTGAGCCTTCTGCAGCTCCCGGTTGGCGCTCTCGGCCATAAGGGCTGCGTCCTGGAGCTGGGACTGGATCTTCTTGCGCTTTTTCTCCAGCTGCTCCAGCTCCCCGGATCGGGAGAGAATCCCCGCATTACGGCTGACGCTGCCGCCGGTCATAGAACCGCCGGCGTTGATGACCTGGCCGTCCAGGGTGACGATGCGGAAGCGGTTGTCGTGGCGCTTGGCCATCTGAATGCCGCAGTCCAGGTCCTCCACTACCACGGTAGTGCCCAAAAGGTTCTCCACAACGGCACCATATTTCCCCTCATAGCGCACCAATTCCGACGCAACGCCCACAAAGCCGTACTCGTTTTCCAGGCCGTTTTCCCGGAGACTGCGGCCCCGGATGGTGTCCAGAGGCAGGAAGGTGGCCCGGCCTCCGTCCCGCTGCTTTAATAGGCCGATGGCATTCTTGCCGTCGTTTTTTGTATCCACAACAATATGCTGCAGCGCACCGCCCAGAGCTATTTCAATAGCCACGCTGCACTCCTTGTCGGCGTGGATCAGGTTGCCCACCGGTCCATGGATACCCGAGAGCGTTCGAGCCTCGGCCGCCCGCATGACGATCTTCACGGCCTTGGAAAAGCCCTCGTATTCCTTCTCCATTTCGCTCAGCAGCCGGATGCGGTCTGAAAGGGTCTTTTCCTCCAGGGTCAGCCGGTCCTTCTGCTCCGCACTCTCCCGAGCGCGGCGCTGACGGCCCTCCATTTTCAGGCTGTGACCGCCGATGATGTTGGAGGCGGCCTGCTCCTCCTCCCGGGCAGCCTGCAGCTGCTTTTCGTTCTCCCCGGCCTCTCCTTGGGCCTGGGTCAGCTTCTCCCGGGTTTGGGACAGCTCATCCTCCAGCTCCCGGGTACGCTGGGCGATTTCGTCCGAGCCGGCGGTGAGGGCGGACAGCTCCGCCTGGGCCTGGGCCGCCTGGGCCACCTCCTGCGCCTCCCGGCGGCGCAGCTCCTCCAGCCGTACGGCATAGGCATCGCTGCTGTGGGTGCTGCCGCGCATTTCCTCGCACAGTGCCTCCATTTCCTCGTCCAGAGTCCGGGCGGCTTCCCCGATCTCCTCTATACGGCGGCCCAGGGCCTCCGTCTGCTCCTGAAGGGACTCCGTGCGGCTGCGGCTCTCGCTCATCTCCTGCTCCATGCGCTGGATGGTCTCCGCATGATGCCGGGCCGTGGTTCGGGCCACGGCGGCGGCGGACTCATGCTCGCCGATGGCGCTTTCCAGGTCCGAGACCCGGGCGCGCTTTTCCTCGGCGGCGCAGTCGCTCTCGTGCATAAGCCGGGCGCATTCCTCTGCCTGGGCATATACCTCATCCAGCTCCGCCTGGGCCTTTTTCTGGTCGGCCTGCGCGGTCTCAAAGTCCGCCTGCAGCTTCAGCCGATCGGTTTTCAGCTTCTGCAGATTTTCCAGCCACACGCTTATTTCCAGAGTGCGCAGCTCATCGTGAAGCACCAGGTATTTCTTAGCCGTCTCCGCCTGCTTTCGCAGGGGCTCCACCTGCAGCTCCAGCTCCGCGATCTTGTCATTGATGCGCACCAGGTTCTCCTCCGTGCGCTGGAGCTTCCGCTCAGACTCCTCCTTGCGGTGGCGGTACTTGCTGATGCCCGCCGCCTCCTCGAAAACCTCCCGCCTGTCGTCGCTGCGGACGGATAATATCTCATCAATTTTACCCTGGCCGATGATGGAATAGCCCTCCCGGCCCATGCCGGTGTCCATGAACAGCTCGTTCACATCCTTGAGGCGCACAGACTGACGGTTGATGTAATATTCCGACTCACCGCTGCGGTAATAGCGGCGGGTCACCGCCACCTCTGCCTCATCACGGCTGAAAATGTGCTCGGTATTGTCAATGACCAGCGTCACCTGGGCAAAGCCCATCTGGCGGCGCTTTTCGGTGCCGCCGAAGATGACATCCTCCATCTTAGCGCCCCGGAGCTGACGGCTGTTCTGCTCGCCCATGACCCAGCGGATGGCGTCGGAAATATTGGACTTGCCGGAGCCGTTGGGGCCGACGATAGCTGTGATGTCCTCGCCGAAGTTCAAAACCGTTTTCTCCGGGAAGGACTTAAAGCCCTGTATCTCAAGCGCTTTTAAGTACACGCAGTTCACCTCACTACTCAAAAATGGTATACTTTAACTAAATAATTGTAGCAGAAAGAGGTCGGGTTTTCAAGACTAAAATATAGCCCCCCAACCCGGGGCAAAAGAAAACCCACACTTGACATTTTCCGTCCGTGTGGCAGAGCAGGTATAGCAAGAGCGCTGCCACAAGCGATTGCTCAGAGATGGCGATTACGACTCCGAAAAAAACAAGGGCAATCTGCAGACAAAACAGGCGAAGGGGCTTTTCACAGCTCCCCCCGCCTGCTTATTTTTTACTCTTTTCCCGCCGACAGGGCCCGGGTGGCATTGAGCACCGCCAGCACCATCACGCCCACATCCGCGCCGATGGCCAGCCACATATTGGCGATACCCATGGCGCCCAGCACCAGGCATACCGCCTTTACCGCCAGGGCAAATACGATATTCTCGTACACAATACGCAGGGTTCGCCGGGAGATGCGCATAGCCAGGGCGATCTTGGCTGGGTCATCGTCCATAAGCACCACATCCGCCGCCTCAATGGCCGCATCGCTGCCCAGGGCGCCCATGGCGATACCGATGTCGGCCCGGGCCAGCACAGGCGCGTCGTTGATGCCGTCGCCCACAAAGGCCAGGAGACGACCGTCCTTGCGCTCCTGCAGCAGCCGCTCCACCTGCCGGACCTTATCCGCCGGCAAAAGCTGGCTGTGTACCTCGTCTACGCCCAGCTGGGATGCCACCTGCCGGGCCGCCGCGTCTGCATCGCCGGTGAGCATAACGGTCTTTTCGATGCCCTCCGCCTTCAGGCCCCGAATGGCCTGGACTGCGTGCTCCTTCACCACATCGCCCAGGAGGATACGCCCGGCATAGACGCCGTCTACGGCCACATAGACCACGGTTCCGGCCTTTTGAGGCTCTGCGGGCTGAATGTCCAGCTTCTCCATGAGCCGCCGGTTGCCCACAGCCACGGCGTGGCCGTCCACCTGCGCCGTAAGGCCGAAGCCGCCCAGCTCCTCCACATCCGTCACCCGGTCGGCATCCACCCGGCCGTTCCAAGCCGCCTTCAGGCTCTGGCTGATGGGGTGTCCGGAGTAGCACTCCGCCTGGGCCGCCCAGCCCAGCAGGGTCTGCGCGTCCATCCCCTTCGGGGTCGTCTCCAGCACCTGAAAAACGCCCTTGGTCAGGGTGCCCGTCTTATCAAACACCACGCACCCGGTCTTAGCCAGGGCCTCCAAGTAGTTGCTGCCCTTGACCAAAATCCCCTTGGAAGACGCGCCGCCGATGCCGCCGAAAAAGCTCAGGGGAATGCTGATGACCAAGGCGCAGGGGCAGCTGATGACCAGGAAGGTCAGGGCTCTTGTGATCCAGTCGCCCCACAGGGGTGCATTGCCCATAGCAAGCCGCACCACCGGCGGCAGTACCGCCAGAGCCAGGGCACTGTAACACACCGCAGGGGTATAGACCCGGGCAAACTTGGTGATAAAGTTCTCCGCCTTGGCCTTTTTCATGCTGGAATTTTCCACCAGGTCCAGGATCTTGGCCACGGTGGAGTCGCCGAATTCCTTAGTGGTCCGGATATGCAGCAGGCCGCTGAGGTTCACGCAGCCGGAGAGCACCTCATCCCCGGCCTTCACCTGCCGGGGCAGGCTCTCGCCGGTAAGGGCGCTGGTATTTACCGCAGACTCCCCCTCGGTCACCACGCCGTCAATGGGGATGCGCTCCCCGGGCTGCACCACGATGACGGTGCCCACGGCCACATCATCCGGGTCCACCTTCTCCAGGGTGCCGCCGGACTCGATGTTGGCATAGTCCGGACGAATATCCATCAGGTCGGAGATGCTGCGGCGGCTCTTACCCACGGCGTAGCTCTGGAACAGCTCCCCCACCTGGTAAAACACCATAACGGCGCAGCCCTCCCGCCAGTCGCCCAGGGCCATAGCGCCCACGGTGGCCACAGCCATAAGGAAATTCTCGTCGAACACCTGCCCCCGGAAAATGCCCTTCACAGCCTTAAGTAAAATATCATAGCCCACGATGAAATACGGGAGGAGGTACAGCACACCCTCCGCCCAGCCTGTAAGGGGCGAGAGCCAAATCCCCGCCACCAGCACCGCCGACACGATGATCCGTATGAGATTGGTTTTCTGCTTCTTTGTCACGGCCTTTACGCCTCCTTCTGTGTTTACGAAAAAGAATATCGCAGCCTTTTATCGGCAAAAATTGCGTAGGGGCGACCCTTGCGGTCGCCCGCCACGCTGACTAAACGGGATATAGGGTATCACGGATTGCCACAGCCAGTCTGCGGACTGGCTTCGCAATGACACGGATTTTTTCGCCAGTTAAAGGTAAATCTCGCAGTCGTCCTCCACCTTTTTGCAGTTTTTCAGCACCTGCTGCATCACCGCCTCCACATCGGCGCCGTCCGCGAACTCCACCTTCATCTTCTGGGTCATGAAGCTGACGGTGGCGGCAGCCACACCCTGGGTTTTCTGAGCGGCCTGCTCCATCTTGTCGGCGCAGGCAGCGCAGTCTACTTCGATTTTGTAAGTCTTTTTCATAACGAGTCTCCTTTCCTCAGTCGCCTAAATGCTCCATACCCAGCTTCAAAATGGAGCGCACATGGTCGTCATCCAGGCCATAAAAAACAGTCTTACCTTCCCGGCGAAACTTCACCAGCTTGTTGTTTTTCAAAATGCGAAGCTGGTGGCTCACGGCACTCTGGGTCATGCCCAGGAGCCTTGCAATATCATACACGCACAGCTCCGCGCCGAACAGCACATAGAGTATCTTGATCCGGGTGGAGTCGCCAAACACCTTGTAAAGCTCCGCCAGATCATACAGATCGTCCTCGTCGGGCATCTGCTGGCGCACGGCCTCTACGCCGCTCTCGTCCAGGCACAGGAACTCCTGGTCCTGGTTCTTTTCCATCTGCTCCATATTTTTCTCCTCAAGTGTTCATATGAATAATTGCTCATATATTTGTTGTTTGTATACTACACCTATCTCTCTCCGATGTCAACCCCTTTTAGAAAAAAATCCGGCAATTTTCAGCCTGACGGCCCCGTAGAAATAGGGAAAGCAGGGGCAGAAAGGTTTTTTCGGTGACCGGTTTTTCTTCTTTCCATATTTTCCAGGGAAGATTTCCGCCGGATTTGGAATATTGGTGATTGCTTTTGAAAAAATATGTGATATACTATTTCTTATAAATGGATGACTATGCCCTGCGGCGTTTGACGCAGCGGCTCTTATAACGAGGCACTGGGCCTCCTTCACTTCAGGAAAGGGAATTCTATGAAACAATATATTATTGAAGGCGGGCATCCGCTTTTCGGAGAGATCACCATCAGCGGTGCTAAAAACGCCGCCGTAGGCATTATCCCCGCCGCTCTGCTGGTGGACGGCACCTGCCGCATTGAAAACATCCCCCAGATCAGCGATGTGACCCTGCTTCTGCATATTCTGGAGGAGCTGGGCGCTAAGATCCGCGTGCTGAACCGTCACGCCGTGGAGCTGGACTGCCATGCCATCCACTCCACCCATCCCTCTTATGAAATGGCCCGGCGCATCCGTGCCTCCTACTATCTCATCGGCGCCCTGCTGGGCCGCTTCGGCGAGGCCACCGTGGCCATGCCCGGCGGCTGCGACTTCGGCGTGCGGCCCATTGACCAGCACATCAAGGGCTTCACCGCCATGGGAGCCGAGGTGGGCGTAGAGGACGGCTTCATCCAGGCCACCGCCAAGGACGGCCGCCTTACCGGTACCTCCGTCTATTTGGATGTAGTGTCTGTAGGCGCTACCATGAATATTATGATGGCCGCTGTGCTGGCCCGGGGCAACACCGTCATTGAAAACGCCGCCAAGGAGCCCCACATTGTGGACCTGGCCAACTTCCTCAACTCCATGGGCGCCGATATCCGGGGCGCAGGCATCGAGACCATCAAGATCCGGGGCGTAGAGCGTCTGGGCGGCGGCAGCTACTGCATCATTCCCGACCAGATCGAGGCCGGCACCTACATGACCGCCGTGGCCGCCACCGGCGGACAGGTTCTCATCAAAAATGTCATCCCCAAGCACTTGGACTGCATCAGTGCCAAGCTGGTGGAGATGGGCGTGTATATAGAGGATCGGGGCGACGCCATCTTGGTTCGCCGCAGCGATCCCCTGCAGAAAACCAATGTGAAAACCATGCCCTACCCGGGCTTCCCCACGGATATGCAGCCCCAGATCGCCGCGGTCCTCACCACCGCCCGGGGTACCAGCATTGTCAACGAAAATGTGTGGAACAGCCGCTTTAAGTATATCGACGAGCTAAAGCGCATGGGAGCCAACATCCAGGCCGACGGCCATGTGGCCGTCATCGAGGGTGTGGACCATCTCCAGGGTGCCCCGGTCCAGGCCTGTGACCTGCGGGCAGGGGCGGCCATGGTTATTGCCGGTCTCAGCGCCCAGGGCACCACGGAGCTGAGCCAGGTGCAGTTTATTGAGCGGGGCTATGAGGACCTGGTGGGCAAGCTCCGTGCCGTAGGCGCGGACATCCGCGTGGTGGAGCTGCCCGACATCGCCGAGCAAAAAGAAGCCCATATCGGCTGAGGATCAGCCGCCAGGCAGCGTCTGCCGCGTAGAGTCGCCGAAAGGCGGCCGGCGTACAGACGCTGTTTTTATCCCACGGCGCACCACAAGAAAACGCCGCCCCGGGCGGACAGAGTCGCCCGCCGCAGCGCACAAATTGTGTGCGTCCGTAGGGGACGGTGCCCACATCGTCCCGCCCCACCACACTTCTTGTAACCTGTCATTGTGAGGCCAGTGCGCACACTGACTGTGACAATCCGGTATACCCTTTCATACTCCCATGAAATCACAAGCGAGGTCTGACATTTGATCACCATCCATACCTTGGCCAGCGGCTCCGAGGGAAACGCCGCCCTGGTCTGCGGCGGCGGCGTGCGCATTCTGGTGGACGCCGGCATCTCCGCCCGGCGCATGGAAACGGCTCTGAAGGCCCTGGGCCATCCCCCGGACACCCTCTCCGCTGTTTTCATCACCCATACCCATTCCGATCACACCGCCGGGCTGCGGGTCTTTCTCAAGCACACGGCCCTGCCGGTGTTCGCCTCCCCCGCCACCTGCGCGGTCCTTTCCCGCCAGGTCCCCACAGTGGCCGAGCTGCTGCATCCCCTGGCTCCAGGTCTGGCCCAAGAGCTGGGCGGTCTCACTGTTACTCCCTTTGCCACCTCCCACGATGCCGAGGGGTCTATGGACTTCCGCTTCGACACCCCCACCGCCTCCGCCGGGATTCTCTCGGACACCGGCTATGTGACCGAGGCCGCCGAGGAAGCCCTGGCCGGAGTAGACCTGCTGCTCCTGGAGAGCAATCACGATGTGACCTACCTGCAAACGGGGCCCTACCCCTACCCCCTAAAGCAGCGCATTTTGAGCGACCGGGGCCACCTGTCCAACGATGCGGCAGCCGCCTTTGCCTGCCGCATGGCCAAAACCGGCACCCGCCAGTTCGTCCTGGTGCATCTGAGCAAGGAGAATAACACCCCTGTCTGCGCCCTCCATACCGTGGGGTGCGCCCTGCGCGGCGGCGGCTTTGCCGATGTGCATCTCACCGTGGCGCCCCGGGGCGAGTGCAGCGAGGCTTACATAGCGGAGGGCCTGCCATGCAGAAAATAACCATCCTTTGCGTGGGAAAATTAAAGGAAAAATTCTACCTGGACGCCACGGCGGAGTACGCCAAGCGCCTGAGTCGGTACTGTAAATTAGACATCCTCGAGCTGCCGGAGAGCCGTCTCCCGGAGGAGCCCTCCCCCGCCCAAGTCCAGCAGGCTCTGGACGCGGAGGCCGCCGCCATCACCGCAAAGCTCCCCAAAGGCGGGGCGCTGGTGGCCCTGTGCATTGAAGGCGTTCCCTGCTCCAGCGAGGAAATGAGCCGAAAAATGCAGCAGCTGGCGGTCTCCGGCAAGACCCAGCTCACCTTCCTCATCGGCGGCAGCGTGGGCCTCAGCGAGAGTCTGAAGCGCCAGGCGGACTGGAAGCTCTCCATGTCCCCCATGACCTTCCCCCACCACCTGGCCCGGGTGATGCTCTTAGAGCAGATCTACCGCGCCTTTCAGATCCGGCAGGGGACAAAATACCACAAATAATCGGTGATACCATATAACAAAACATATTGGAGGTTTTTTCATGAACGATTTTGATATGTTAGCTGTCTCGGAAACCGCCCGAAACGGCGAGCTCCCGCAGAATTTTTGGGACGATCTCTCCTCCGGCTGGCGCTTTGGCAAGAAGGAACCGGCCTGGCCGGTGGACGAAAAGGGCGAAAAGGAGAAGGCCGTTCTGCTCAAGACCACCTTCGACTCCCCCGCCGAGTCGGATGTGACCGTCTCCTTTTTGCACTCCTGCGGCATCCCCTGCTTCAAGTATTATGCCAAGGAGGGCGGCGCCGGCAAGGTTATCAACGGCTTTTCCGGCTACGGTGCCGACCTCTATGTCCCCGCCTCCCGCCTGGAGGAGGCCCGGGCCCTGCTCACCGCCGAGCCCATTTTCGACGAGGATAATTCATAACTTTCACAGTAAACCGGAAAGGAGATTTTACAGCATGATCGACTACAAAGCGGAATATCAAAAATGGCTCCACAGCGACGCCATCACCGAAGACGAGCGGGCGGAGCTATCCTCCATCGCAGGCGACGACAAGGAGATCGAGAGCCGCTTCTACGGCCCCCTGGAGTTCGGCACCGCCGGTCTGCGGGGCACCATGAAGATGGGCCTGCACCAGATGAATATTTATGTGATCCGCTGGGCCACCCAAGGCTTTGCCAATGTCATCTGCGCCGAAGGCCCCGCCGCCATGGATAAGGGCGTTGCCATCTGCATGGACTGCCGCCACCACAGCATGGAGTTTGCCCGGGCTGCCGCGGAGGTCTGCGCCGCCAACGGCATCCATGTGCGCATTTTCGAGTCCCTTCGCCCCACCCCGGAGCTGAGCTTCGCCGTGCGGCACTACGGCTGCCAGGCGGGCATTAACATCACCGCCAGCCACAATCCCAAGGAGTATAACGGCTACAAGGTCTACTGGTCCGACGGCGCCCAGCTGCCCCCCCACCACGCCGACGCCATTGCCAAGGAGCTGGAAAAGATCGACATTTTCACCGGCGTAAAGACCATGCCTTTCGACGAGGCCAAGGCCGCCGGACGCATCGAGCTTATGGGGGAGGAAACCGACAACGCCTTCATGGAAAATGTCATGGCCATGGTCAACGACCGGGCTTGTGTCGCCAAGGTGGCGGATGACTTCCATGTGGTCTATACCCCCTTCCACGGCTGCGGCTGGAAGCTGGTGCCCCAGGCTCTGCGGGACCTGGGCGTGAAGCACCTGCACTGCGTACCCGAGCAGATGGTGCTGGACGGCTCCTTCCCCACGGTAGAGTCCCCCAACCCCGAGAATCCCGAGGGCTTCTATCTGGCTATCGCCCTGGCTGACCAGGTGGGCGCCAACTTCATCATCGGCACCGACCCGGACAGCGACCGGGTGGGCATCCTGGTGCGCGGCACCGACGGCCGCTTCATCCCCGTGTCCGGCAACCAGACCGGCGTGCTGCTGGCGGATTATCTGCTGGGTGCCATGGCGCGTAACGGAAGGCTTCCTAAAAACGCCGTGCTGCTGAAGACCATCGTCACCACCGAAATGGCTCGCCGGGTGGCCGAGAGTCACGGCGTCACCTGCTACGATACCTTCACGGGCTTCAAGTTCATGGCCGAAAAGAAGCAGCAGCTGGAGAGCCAGGGTTTGGGTAAGGTGGTGTTCTCCTACGAGGAAAGCTATGGCTATATGCTGGGCGACTATGTCCGGGACAAGGACGCCGTCACCGCCTCCCTGCTGCTGACGGAGATGGCCGCCTGGTATCAGAGCCGGGGTATGACCCTCTTCGATGCCCTCCAGGCCCTGTACGAAAAGTACGGCTACTACGGCGAAAAGACCCACAATCTGGTGATGCCCGGCCTGGACGGCCTGGAGAAGATGGCTGCGCTCATGCAGTCCCTGCGGGATGTGCCCCCTGCGAACATCGCCGGGGTGGCCGTTACGGCACGCACGGACTATAAGGACGGCACCGTCACCGACTGCGCAAGCGGAAAGGTTACCGCCTCGGAGCTGAAGGGCAGCAATGTACTGCGCTACGCCCTGGCCGATGGCACCGTGATCCTGGTCCGCCCCTCCGGCACCGAGCCCAAGATCAAGGTCTATATCCTCACCCTGGGAAGCGATCCCAAGCAGCGGGATGAAAACATCGCCAAATACTCCCAGTGGGCTCTGTCTCTGCAAAAGTAACCCAATAAAGCGCAAAAATTCCGCCCCGGAGCGTCCTCTTTACAGAGGTTGCCCCGGGGCGGATTATTTGTCTACCGGCACCCGAAAACGGTTTTTACTTTACGCTGAACAGCAGCTCGCCGTAGGTGGGGAAGGGCCAGTACTTGGCAGCGGTCTGGGTCTCCGACTCATCGGCTACGGCCCGCAGCTCGCCCATGGCGGGAATAAGCTCGTCGCGGATGAAGGCCGCCTCCTCGGTGGTATCCCGGAGGGTATCCAGGCGTACCAGCTTCTCCTCCAGGCTGTCCACCCGGCCATCCATGGTGTCCACCAGGGAGGCCAGCTTGCGCAGCAGCTTCTTCTCATAGCCCCAGGGCAGCTCCTCGGAAACGGCGCCCTTGGCGGCGGCGGCAGTGGCCAGGTCGGACACATAGGCCTCTACCGACGGCAGGATCTCCTTTCGGGCCATATCCACCATGGTCAGGGCCTCGATGCGGACGGTCTTGCAATAGTTTTCCAGCTGGATCTCATAGCGGGAGCGGAGCTCGGACTCCGTAAAGACCTTGTGGCGCACCAGCATGGCCATATTGTCCTTCTGAACCAGCATGGGGATGGCGTCCGGCGTGGTGCGCAGGTTCAGCAGGCCGCGCTTTTCGGTGGCCTCCTGAATCCAGGCATCGTCATAGCCGTTGCCGTTGAAGATAATGCGCTTATGCTGGCGAATAACACGCTGGATCAGGTCGTGAAGGGCTGCGCTCAGGTCAGAGGCAGACTCCAGCTCGTCGGCGTACTGCCGCAGGGACTCGGCCACAGCCGTATTCAGCATGATGTTGGCACAGGCGATGGAGTTGCTGGAGCCCAGCATACGAAACTCAAACTTATTGCCGGTGAAGGCAAAGGGGGAAGTACGGTTGCGGTCGGTGGTGTCCCGGAAGAAGTGGGGCAGCACATCCACGCCCAGCTTCAGCTTCTTCTTCTCCACACCGGCGTATGCCGTGTCCGTCTCCAGGGCCTCCAGAATGGCCGTAAGCTCATCGCCCAGAAACACGGAGACCACAGCAGGAGGCGCCTCGTTGGCACCCAGGCGGTGATCGTTTCCGGCGGTGGCCACGGCAGCCCTCAGAAGGCCCTGGTAGTCGTCCACAGCCTGCACAACGGCCACCAAAAACAGCAGGAACTGCGCGTTTTCATAGGGCGTCTCCCCAGGAGAGAGAAGGTTGACGCCGGTATCGGTGGCCAGGGACCAGTTATTATGCTTGCCACTGCCGTTGACCCCGGCAAAGGGCTTTTCCTGGAGCAGGCACACCAAGCCATGCCCCGCCGCCACTTTCTGCATAATCTCCATGGTCAGCTGGTTTTGGTCGGTAGCGATGTTGGTGGTGGTGAAAATAGGCGCCAGCTCGTGCTGGGAGGGAGCCACCTCGTTGTGCTCCGTTTTAGCCAGAATGCCCAACTTCCAAAGCTCCTCATTCAGGTCGGCCATGAAGGCCTCTACCCGGGGCTTGATAGGGCCGAAATAGTGGTCGTCCAGCTCCTGGCCCTTGGGGGGCTTGGCTCCGAACAGAGTCCGGCCGGTGTAAATGAGATCGCGGCGCTTATCGTATACTTCCTTATCAATAAGGAAATACTCCTGCTCTGCGCCCACAGAAGGTGACACCCGCCGGACGCTTTCGTTTCCGAACAGCTTCAAAATACGCAGTGCCTGTCGGTTCAGGGCCTCCATGCTGCGCAGCAGGGGTGTCTTTTTATCCAGCGCCTCTCCGCCATAGGAGCAAAAGGCCGTGGGAATGCACAGGGTCTTACCTTTAATAAAGGCAAAGCTGGTGGGGTCCCAGGCGGTGTAGCCCCGGGCCTCAAAGGTAGCGCGCAGGCCGCCGGAGGGGAAGGAGGAGGCGTCCGGCTCGCCCTTGATAAGCTCCTTGCCGGAGAATTCCATGATGACCCGCCCATCGGGAGCGGGACTGATAAAGCTATCGTGCTTCTCTGCGGTAATCCCGGTCATGGGCTGGAACCAGTGGGTGAAATGGGTGGCTCCGTTCTCAACGGCCCAGTCCTTCATGGCCGAGGCCACGGCATCGGCCACGGTGGGGTCCAGCTTAACGCCCTTTTGAATGGTCTGCTTCAGAGAGCGGTATACATCGCCGGACAGACGGGCCTTCATCACACGGGTATCAAAAACAAGGCTTCCAAAATATTCCGGTACAGTTGTCATAACAGATTCTTCCTTTCCGAAAAATAAAAAAGGAGACACTGCGTCCGGGCGGGAAAGCTCCCTCCGAGACGCCTGTGTCTCTTAACATGGCCGAATAGTACACCCCGCGGCGGCAAATGTCAACAAAAAAATGCGGTTTTTGTGCATTTTTGCACATTCTGTCACAATGCAGAAAAATTAACAAATGATTTTTTTGCAATTTGCTGGATTGCATAATTCAAAATTATGGATTATACTATGCTTGAACGACGGAGTTCTGCAAGAGAGATTAGTTTCTCTTGCAAAACTCTGTCGTTTTTTTATTTTAATAGGAGCTGATTTTATGAATAAAATGGAAGGCCAGGTACGCATCCCTTCCGGCTGCGCCATTTCCGCCGTTATATCCAGAGACGGGAAGCGCATGACCGGAGAAAAGATCATAGAGAGTATGCGCCCCATGCACGACCGCTCCAACGGACTGGGCGGCGGCTTTGCGGCCTACGGCATTTACCCGGAGTACAAGGACTTTTTCGCCCTGCATATGTTCCTGGAGGATCGGGCCGCCCGGAAAAGCTGCGAGGCCTTTTTGCGGGAGACCATGGAGATCGTCCACCTGGAGCGGATCCCCATTCGCACAACGCCGGCCATTACCAATGAGCCGCTGATCTGGCGGTTCTTTGTCACGCCCCTGCGCAGCACCCTGGCCTCCATGCAGATAGACGAGGAGGAGTGCGTGACCCGGGCCGTAATGGCCATCAACACCCGAATCAAGGGGGCCTATGTATTTTCCTGCGGCAAGAATATGGGCGTATTCAAGGCGGTGGGCTATCCGGAGGATGTGGGATATTTCTACCGGCTGGAGGACTACGAGGCCTATAGCTGGACGGCCCACGGCCGCTATCCCACCAACACCCCCGGCTGGTGGGGCGGCGCGCACCCCTTCGCTCTGCTGAATTACTCCATTGTTCACAACGGGGAAATATCCTCCTACGACACCAACCGCCGCTTCATTGAGATGTTCGGCTACAAGTGTACCCTGCAAACGGATACGGAGGTCATTACCTACATCGCCGATTATCTGCTGCGCAAGCAAAAGCTGTCGCTGGAGGAGCTGGCCTCGGTCATCGCCGCTCCCTTCTGGAGTACCATCGACAGGAAGTCGCCCCAGGAGCAGGAGAAGCTGCGGTATCTCCGCAAGGTCTTTTCCAGCCTGCTTATCACGGGGCCGTTTTCCATCGTGCTGGGCTTTGAGGGCGGGCTTATGGCCCTGAATGACCGGCTGAAGCTGCGCAGCATGGTGGTGGGTGAAAAGGACGACAAGGTCTACATTGCCAGCGAGGAGTCCGCCATTCGGGTCATTGAGCCGGATGTGGAGAACATTTACGCCCCGGCAGGCGGCGAGCCTGTGATCGTTCGGGTAAAGGAGGGGAAATTCTAATGGGTATCGACTATATTTATCCGCAGTTTGAGGTTGTCCGCGACCCGGTACGGTGCATAAACTGCCGTCTGTGTGAAAAGCAGTGCGCGTGTGGTGTACACGGCTTTGACAAGGACCGGGGCTGCATGACCACCGACGAGAGCAAGTGCGTGAATTGCCAGCGGTGCGTGTGCTTCTGCCCCACCCATGCCCTGAAGATCCGCAAAAGTGACTGCACCTTCCGGGACAACGCCAACTGGGACGAGGATACGATTAAAGAAATCTACAAGCAGGCCGGAAGCGGCGGCGTGCTGCTGTCGTCCATGGGCAATCCCAAGCGTTATCCCGTATATTGGGACAGGATCCTCATCAATGCCTCTCAGGTGACCAATCCCCCGGTAGACCCCCTTCGGGAGCCTATGGAAACGAAAGTTTATCTGGGTCGGAAGCCCGACAGTATCCGCCGAGACGAAAAGGGACAGCTTATCTGCACGCTGCCGCCGCAGATCGAGCTGTCCATGCCGGTGATGTTCTCCGCCATGAGCTACGGCTCCATCAGCTACAACGCCCACGCCTGTCTGGCCCAGGCGGCTCAGGAGCTGGGCATCTGCTATAATACCGGCGAGGGCGGACTCCACGAGGACTTCTACGCCTACGGGGACAACACCATCGTCCAGGTGGCCTCCGGTCGCTTCGGCGTACACAAGCAGTATCTGGAGGCCGGTGCCGCCGTTGAGATCAAGATGGGCCAGGGGGCAAAGCCGGGCATCGGCGGCCACCTGCCCGGGGCGAAGATCGTAGGCGATGTGTCCCGGACCCGCATGGTGCCCGAGGGGACCGACGCCATCTCTCCCGCCCCCCACCACGATATTTACTCCATTGAGGATCTGCGCCAGCTTGTCTACTCTCTGAAGGAGGCAACGGAATACAAAAAGCCTATTATTGTAAAGGTAGCCGCGGTGCATAACATCGCCGCCATTGCCAGCGGGATCGCCCGCAGCGGCGCGGACATCATTGCCATCGACGGCTTCCGGGGCGGCACCGGCGCCGCTCCCACCCGCATCCGAGACACCGTGGGCATTCCCATTGAGCTGGCCCTGGCTGCGGTGGACCAGCGTCTGCGGGACGAGGGAATTCGAAATCACATCTCCCTCATCGCCAGCGGCAGCATCCGCTCCTCCGCCGATGTGGTCAAGGCCATTGCCCTGGGGGCGGACGCCTGCTACATCGGCACAGCCGCCCTGCTGGCCCTGGGCTGCCACCTGTGCCGCTCCTGCCAGACGGGCCGGTGCAACTGGGGCATTGCCACCCAGAACCCGGAGCTGGTGAGCCGGTTGGACATCGAAGAGGGGAAAAACAGACTGGTAAACCTGCTGACCGCCTGGAAGCACGAGATCAAGGAGATGATGGGCGGCATGGGCATCAACTCCATTGAGGCCCTGAAGGGGAACCGCCTGATGCTCCGGGGCGTCGGCATGACCGACAAGGAGCTGGAGATTTTGGGGATTTCCCATGCAGGCGAATAATTCTATGTACAAGCTATACGGAGGTGTGCTATAATGACCTATATTGATGCGTCCGGAATGGATTACCGACAACTCAACGCGGCGATCCGCGACTGCTCCGGAGACGCTTCTGTGACCGACTGCTACGGGCAGCGGTTTATCGGTGCGGGACTGGAGGAGGGAAACCTCTCTATAACGGGGACACCCGGCAATGCCCTGGGCGCCTATCTCAACGGCGCCTGCATCGAGGTGCGCGGCAATGCCCAGGACGCTGTGGGCGACACCATGAACGCAGGCCGCATTGTTATACACGGCAGCATCGGCGATGCCGCCGGCTATGCCATGCGGGGCGGCGAGCTGTATGTAGAGGGAAACGCCGGATACCGGGCCGGGATTCACATGAAGGCCTACGGCGACAAGCTGCCGGTCATGGTCATCGGCGGCAAGGCCGGAAGCTTTTTGGGCGAATACCAGGCCGGCGGCATTATCATCGTTTTAGGCCTTACCGACGGGCCCCGTCCCATCGTGAGCAATTTCCCCTGCACAGGGATGCACGGCGGCAAGCTCTACATCCGCTCGGACTGCAAAAAGCTCCTGCTGCCTAAGCAGGTCATTGCCCGCCCGGCCTCCCGCAAGGATATGAACGAGGTGCGGGACTATCTGCATACATTCTGCCAGCTGTTCGGCGGCAACTGTGATGCGTTGCTGCGCCAGCCCTTTACCGTGATCACCCCCAACAGCAGCAACCCCTATAAGCAGCTTTATGTTACAAACTAAAGGAAAGCAGGTGGGCTTGTGAAGTATACACCCAGGGAAATTATGGAGTTCGTGGAGCAGGAGGATGTGAAATTTATCCGCCTGGCCTTCTGCAATGTCTACGGGAAGCAGCACAATGTGGCCATTATGCCCGGCGAGCTGTCCCGGGCCTTCACCTACGGAATCGCCATCGACGCCTCCGCCATTGAGGGCTTCGGCGGCGAGGTGCGGTCCGACCTGCTGCTGCGGCCAGATCCCTCCACCCTGATCCAGCTCCCCTGGCGGCCGGAGCATGGCAAGGTGGTCCGGATGTTCTGCGATATTTTTTATCCCGATGGCCGGCCCTTTGAGCGGGACACCCGCAGCATCCTGAAAAAAGCCGTTTCCGAGGCCGCCGAAAGGGGCATTGAGTTCGCCTTCGGCGCGGAGATGGAGTTTTACCTGTTCAAGCTGGATGAATACGGCAAGGCCACTACCCTCCCCCATGACCAGGCAAGCTATATGGACATTGCCCCCGACGATAAGGGCGAGCATATCCGCCGGGAAATTTGCCTGATGCTGGAGCAGATGGGTATTCAGCCCGAAAGCTCTCATCACGAGAGTGGGCCGGGGCAAAACGAGATCGACTTCCGCTACTCCGATCCCCTGACCGCCGCAGACAACGCCATCACCTTCCGGGCCGTGGTCCGCACGGTGGCCGCTCAAAACGGCCTGTGCGCCAGCTTTCAGCCCAAGCCTTTGTCAGACCGGGACGGCAGCGGAATGCACATCAACATTTCCGCCAGGGACGGCGGAACGGCGGACCTGCTGCCGACCGTTATTGCCGGTCTGCTGGATAAGATCGCCGAGATCACCCTGTTCTTAAATCCCAGTGAGGAATCCTATCGCCGCCTGGGCTGCGACAAGGCACCCCGGTACATCACCTGGTCGGATGAAAACCGCTCCCAGCTGATCCGCATTCCCGCCGCTGTGGGCGAGCAGCGCCGGGCAGAGCTGCGCTCCGCCGACTCCACCGCCAATCCCTATCTGGCCTATGCCCTGCTGATTTACGCCGGGCTCTACGGCATTAGCCATAAGCTGGCCCTCCCGCCGGCCTCGGACTTCAATCTCTACACGGCCCCGGCAGAGATCCTGCAGACGCTGCAAGCGCTGCCGGATTCCCTGGGTGAGGCCATTGCCCTTGCCGAGACCAGCCCGTTTGTGCGGGCACATTTGCCCGAGTCGGTGCTGTGCGCCTTTGGCGTGAAGTAAGTCGCCGGAATCTCCGGGGGGAAAGGAGGGGCGCCTGTGGTATTTCAGGAAAGGACCTACAGTGTTTTGATCGTTACCGCCTCGGAACGGTTCACAGACAGCATTATGCCGCTGCTCCCCATGACCGACTATTGGCCGGTACAAACGGCGTCCAGTGTGGCAGAGGCCCGCAGATGGCTGGCCGACACGGAGTTTGACATTGTGCTGATCAATACACCGCTGCCGGATGATTTCGGAATGCATTTGGCCATTGACATTTGCACCGGCAGCGGCGCCGGTGTGCTGCTGCTGGTGAAAAACGACCACTATAACGAGATCTACTCCAAGGTGGTGCGCTACGGGGTGATCACCCTGTCCAAGCCCACCAACCGGCAAATGGTGGCCCAAAACCTGCGCATCCTCTGCGCCACCCGGGAGCGGATACGGCAAATGCAGGCCAAGCAGGCCACCGTAGAGGAAAAGATCAAGGAGATCCGCCTGGTGAACCGGGCAAAATGGCTCCTGATCGAATGCCTGAATATGACAGAGGCGGAGGCGCACCGGTATATTGAAAAGCAGGCTATGGATCTGCGCATTTCCAGGCGGGAGGCAGCGGAGAATATTATCAAAACCTACAAATAAAACACATAAATGCGGCGTGCCGGAAAAAGCTTCCCGGCACGCCGCTTCCTAAGCTATGGACTTTTATGGGGCTTCCGCCCCTTTTCCCGGCAGTCTCAACCCGGCCGTATAAAGCGCACCGGCGGTCAGATCACATAGTCGAATCCCTCCGGATCGGTGTGCATCAGGTCGGCCAGGGTGACACCATTCAGATAGTCACTTATGACCTTATCCAGCCCCCGCCAAAGGGCCAGCGTGCGGCACTCGCCGGAGCGGGAGCAGACCTCTGCCCCGGGCTCCAGGCAGGACACGGGAGCCATGGAGTCCTCCGTCAGACGCAGGACGCTGCCCACGGTGTACTGCTCCGGCGCCATGGTCAGGCGGTAGCCGCCGCCCTTACCCCGGAGTCCGGCGAGAAGCTTTGCCTTCACCAGGAGCTTAATGATGCTCTCCAGGTATTTCTCCGAAATGCCCTGGCGCTGGGCAATGGTCTTTAGGGGGATGAATCCTTCTGCCTGATGCTCGGCCAGGTCGATCATCACCCGCAGCGCATAGCGTCCCTTCGTTGAAATCAGCATACTTTGTCCCTCCCTTTTCTTTTTACCTATTATACACCAGGGAAGTGGGTAAATCAATTAAATTATTTTCTTAAAGGGTATTGACAAACAGCCCCGGCAGGTCTATAATCCGTATTAACCTACAAGAAAGGTTGGTAATTCAAAATGAACTTTACCGCCGAATTCCGATGTTGCTGCTGTCCGTGAGACCGAACACAGACACCACATTCAGATAACCACAGGAACTTTTGAGAATAAATTTTGGAGGAATATAAAATGAGCAAGATTTTCACATCTGCAGATCAGTTGATCGGTAAGACTCCCCTGCTGGAGCTGGTACATATTGAGAAGGCCGAGGGCCTGGAGGCCAAGGTTCTGGGCAAGCTGGAATACTTTAACCCCGCCGGAAGCGTGAAGGATCGTATCGCCAAGGCTATGATCGACGATGCCGAGCAGAAGGGGCTGCTGAAGCCCGGCTCCGTCATCATTGAGCCCACCTCCGGCAACACCGGTATCGGCCTGGCCTCCGTAGCCGCCGCCCGGGGCTATCGCATCATCATCGTCATGCCCGAGACCATGAGCGTGGAGCGCCGTCAGCTGATGAAGGCCTACGGCGCGGAGCTGGTGCTTTCCGATGGTGCCAAGGGCATGAAGGGTGCCATCGCCAAGGCTGACGAGTTGGCCAAGGAGATCCCGAACAGCTTCATCCCCGGTCAGTTTGTAAACCCCGCCAACCCCGCCGTTCACAAGGCCAGCACCGGCCCCGAGATCTGGGAGGACACCGACGGCAAGGTGGACATCTTCGTAGCCGGCGTAGGTACCGGCGGCACCGTTACCGGCGTAGGCGAGTATCTCAAGAGCCGGAACCCCCATGTGAAGGTGGTGGCTGTGGAGCCTGCCGCCTCCCCGGTGCTGAGCAAGGGTGTGTCCGGAAGCCACAAGATTCAGGGCATCGGCGCAGGCTTCGTGCCGGATGTGCTGGATACCAAGGTCTACGACGAGATCATCCCCGTGGAAAACGATGATGCCTTCGCCACCGGCAAGCTCATCGGCAAGAAGGAGGGCGTGCTGGTGGGCATCTCCTCCGGTGCCGCCGTGTGGGCCGCCATCCAGCTGGCAAAGCGCCCGGAGAACAAGGGCAAGACCATTGTGGCCCTGCTGCCTGACACCGGCGACCGCTATCTCTCCACGCCCCTGTTTGCAGACTGAAACGGCTGAATAGAATTATATCGGGAGACTGCCCAGAGCGGGCAGTCCCCCTTTTTTTATTTTCCGATGGAGTTTGCCACCAGGGCGTCATACTGGGCTCGGGTGATGTCGCAGTGATAGAAGAGCTTGTAATACTCCTGCACATCGGCAAACAGGTCGTAGTCCGCCGTGGCGTCGGGATAGAGCAGCTTGCTCAGCCACACCATGCCCAGATACCGCTGCACAGAGGGCGGGAAGCCCATCCAGTTGTAGGGGCCGAAGGGCACTTCGTAGTAAGCGCCGTTTTTGATGGCGGTAACGCTCTGCCAGGCGGCATCGTCCTTCACGGTGGCGTAGATGCTCTCCGGGGCGAAGATCACCACATCCGGGTTCCAGGTGAGGATCTGCTCCATGCTGACCTCATTGCCGGTACCCTTGGAGGAGGGCTCGTCCACCTGGGCCAGGTTATTGGTCAGCATGTCCAAAATCTCGGCATGATAGGAGCCCTTGGCAATGACATTCTGGCCCATGTCACCGGTGACATAGAGCACATTGGCCTTTTCCACGCCGGAGGCAATGGTCTCGGTGCGGCTGTAAATCTTCTCGCAGTAGGTGGCCAGGGCCTCAGCCTCGGTCTTCATACCCAGGAGGTCACCCAGCATCCGATAGGCCTGGGGATAGGACTGCATATCGGCGCTGATGTGTACGAAGGGGATGCCGGTCTGCTGCTGCAGGGAATCCATGTCCTCCTTGATGCTGCCCTTGCTCTCGCCCACATCAATGACCACCTGAGCGCCGCTCTGAAGCAGGGTCTCCAGATTCAGCTCCCCCTTGCCGCCGTAAAGCTGCCCGATCTGGGGCATATTGAAATACTTTTCGTCCAGGAACTCCTGGGCCTCGCTGCTCCAGGCATTGGAAACGCCCACCAGCTTATCCGGGCACAGGGCAAACAGCACGATCTGGGCCAGAGGGCCGCTGAGGGCCACCTTGTCGATCTGGGCGGGGACCTCTACCTCCCGGCCTGTGGAGTCGGCGAAAATGCGCGTGGCATTGGGGTCTGTCTTCGGGGTCTTGCTGCCGCAGGCGGCCAGGCTGAAGATCATCACCACAGCCAGCAGCAGCGCTGAGAGCTTCTTTGCTTTCATTCGTCTTTATCCTTTTTTATATTATAAATTTTTGCTGGAAAATTTCAGGCAGCCCACAGGCCGCTTATGGGGCAGGTACAGGGGAAAGTCTGTCCGCCCTGTCTCTATTAGCCTTCCGCGCAGGAATTCGTCGGTGATAACGGACTTATCCTCGTCTCGACTGTAGAGCCGGAAAAAACGCCGTGCCTCCTCTGTGGAGCGCAGAGGCTGACCCATTTCCAGCTCCAGCTCCGCCGCTTCAAAGGGTATGCCGCGCTCCGCCAGCCAGTCTGCCGCCGCCCGGAAGCTTTCATGTCCGGTGGGGTGCGACCCCACGGAAAAGCGGTGGGTGGCATAGTGCTTTTTGAACACGAACACCGTGCCCCGGCACTGATCCCGGGCTATGGCGGCCACCTCCTCTATGGTTCCGAAAAAGCAGAACACCATGGCATCGTAAGCTGCATCGGGCGAATCGGCGCGGATATCGCCGGACCGGATGTCGATGTTGTGAACGGCCCGGCGGGTGCAGTTTTCCCGCAGAACGGAGAGCGCCTCCTGGCTGCGGTCTGCCGCAGTCACACGGCGCACATAGGGCGACAGGGCCAAACTCAGGTAGCCCAGGCCGCACCCGGCATCGCATATATGGTCCCCGGGGTGCAGGTCCGGCAGCATCCACTGCACCAGTCGGCGGTGGTAGTCGCTGTATTCCGAAGCGTCACGCATAAAGCGCACCATTTCCTCATTCCACTGAAACATCACTTTTCCCCCTCCGTCAGCGGCACAAGGACACTGCCCCCCCGGGTATCCGCCAAGGCAGTCTCCACCCGGTAGAGTTTACGGATCAGCGCCGGGGTCAGCACCTCTCGGGCGGGGCCGTGGGCGGCCACAGCGCCCTGGTGGAGCGCCAGCACCCGGTCGGCAAAGGTCAGGGCGTGCTGGGGATTGTGGGTGCTCAGAAGCACGGTGTAGCCCTCCCGGCTCAAGGCACGCACCTGCTGCAAAACCCGAAGCTGGTTGCCGTAGTCCAGGGCCGAGGTAGGCTCGTCCATGATGAGGATGTCCGACTGCTGGGCCAGGGCCCGGGCTATGAGCACCAGCTGCTGCTCACCGCCGGAAAGATGGGCAAAGCTCCGGTCCGAAAGCGCCGACACACCTACCCGATCCAGGGCATCCAGAGCCGCCTCCATCTGTGTCTGCTTGGGTGAGGCAAAGGGGGAGAGATGCCGGGTCGTGCCCATAAGCACGGTGTCCAGCACCGTGTAGCCGAAGGTAGGCCGATGGATCTGGGGGATATAGGCGATGCGCCGAGCCCGCTGGGGCTGCGGGAGGGTGCGTATCTCCTGCCCCTCCACCAGGACCCGGCCCCGGTAGCCTGTTAATGTGCCCAGCATACAGCGGAACAGGGTGCTTTTCCCCACGCCGTTGGGGCCCAAAAGGGAGAGAAACTCCCCCCTATCCACATCGAAGCTCACATCCTCCAGCACCGTATGGTCGGCATAGGAAAAGGTTAGATTTTGTACCGAAAGGATCATAGCAGCTGCTCCTTACGCGTCATAAGATACAGGAAAAAGGGAGCGCCCACGAAGGCCGTCAGAATACCGATGGGGATTTCCGTAGCCAACAGGTTGCGGGATATGTTATCCACCAGCAGCAGGAATATGGCCCCGAAGATCGTTGAAGCCGGGAGAAGATAGCGGCAGTTGCTGCCCACCAGCTTGCGACTCAGGTGCGGAATTACCAACCCCACCCAGCCGATCATACCGCTGACCGCCACGCAGGCCGCCGTGAGTACCGTGGCGCACAAAATCACCACCAGGCGCAAACGGCCTGTGTTCACGCCCATGGAGCGGGCCTCCTCCTCGTCCAGGGTCAGCAGGTTAATGCGCCAGCGCAAGGCCAGCAGGGGCACGAGGCCTATGAGCATCGGAACTGCGGCAAAGCCCACTACATTCATCCGCGTACCCGAGAGGCTGCCCATAAGCCAGTAGGTGATGGCCGGAAGCTGGTTTGTGGGATCGGCCACCAGCTTCACATAGGAGGTGCAGGCGGAAAACAGGGAGCCGATCATCACTCCCGCCAGCAGCAGCATTGTCACGGGGTTTCCCTTGGCCCGCCGGGCGATGGCATACACCAGTGCCACGGACAAAAGGCTACTGACAAAGGCCAGAGCCGTAACGCCGCTGCGGGAAAAGCCCAGCAGAATGGCCAGGGCCGCACCAAAGCAGGCCCCGGAGGAGGCGCCCAAAATATCCGGCGCCGCCATGGGATTGCGAAATACGCTCTGGTAGGCCGTACCGGCGGCAGATAGGCAGCTGCCCACCATGCAGGCCAGCAAAATCCGGGGCAGGCGGATACTGAGCACCGCCGTCTCCATTTGCTCCGTCCAGCTGGGGGTCACGGGGAAAATGCGGGAAAGCAATATCCGTATTACCTCCGCCGGCGGCACAGCGTAGCGCCCCAGCCCAAAGGACAGGAGCAGCAGCGCCAGCAGCACCACCGCCAATATGCAGATGAAAAGCAGGCCCCGCCGGCCCTCTCGGGTACGCATGGTGCATTCCTCCCGTTTTTGTTTTGCGGTTTTTTATAGGGGCAGACACGGCTTTTCCCCGCAGCCGCCACCGCCGTTTTGCAGCGACAGCGCCCGGGCATCGTCGCAGGTCTGGCGAATCACCAGGTCAAACTCGTCAGACTCCACCCTGCGGAACAGGCCCACGGCGCTGACGATATACGCAATGTCATTTTCCCGGTTATATACCGGAGCGGACACAGAGCGTAAGCCGATTTTATATTCCCCATTTTCAATAGCGTAGCCCTGGGTGCGGATGCGCTCCAGGTCTGCCAGCAGTGCCGGAAGGTCCGTCAGCGTATGGGGTGTAAAGGCCTGCAGCTTTCCCTCCGGAATCAGCCGATGCACGGCGGAGTCGGAAAGGGACGCCAAAAGCAGCTTCCCCTGGGAGGTGGCATAGAGGGACACATGGCTCCCCATCTCCGAGGCCACCCGTATCCCCGCCCCGCTGACACACTGGTCAATGACCGTGATGCTGCTGCCCTCCACCCGAGACAGCAATGCCGTGGACCCGGTATCCCGGGCCAGCCGCTCCAGGTAGGGGCGGGCCAGACGGGTGATGTCCCAGGAGGCGGAAACACTGCAGCCCCACTGAAACAGCTTCATTCCCAGGTAGTATCGGCCATCGCTCTCCTGCCGGATGCAGCCGTAGGCGCGCAGGGTGGACAGCAGCGCGTAAATGGTGCTTTTGGGATAACCGGAGACTTGATACAGCTCCCGCAGCGTCATGGGCGCTTGCTGGTTGCTGAGAATGTCCAGCAGCTCCAGGGCCTTGACAAGAGACTTGACCTGTCCTTTTTCAGCCTGTTCCATGGCATTTTCACCCCCGTGTCCTTTCATTTTTTCATGCCGGTCTGCCGATATTCTCGCGTATAGATAACGCACTGCAAAAACAAAGCGCCACGCATCCCCTACCCCTTGCAGGACGCCAACGCTATGACCGGCATTGCGGTATCTCAGCCTTATCGGCAGTCCGGATCAGCCACATTTATTGTATTGTAACGCACTTTTGTGGCCTTGTAAATATTTCGCCGTTCAGTAATGCCGAATTTTTTGCAGATATACGGAACAGAAGGCCCGCGAAACAAAATGCCCCCTCTATGAGAGGCAGTCAGCCGTGCGCTGCCAATCATAGAGAGAGCATTGTCGGCGGTGCTTCCGCCGCGTTAAGTAAGCGTACTGCGCCCTTTAGACATTGAAGCGGAAGTAGATCATGTCGCCGTCCTTGACCACATAGTCCTTCCCCTCGGACCGGAGCAGGCCCTTTTCCTTTGCGGCGGCGACGCTGCCGCCGCAGGCCATCATTTCATCGAAGTTGATGGTCTCGGCACGGATAAAGCCCCGCTCAATGTCCGAATGGATCTTTCCGGCAGCCTGGGGAGCCTTGGTGCCCTTTTTAATGGTCCAGGCCCGGCACTCATCCTTGCCATAGGTGAGGAAGGAAATAAGGCCCAGGAGATCATAGCTGCACTGGATCAGCCGGTCAAGACCCGACTTTTCCACCCCCAGCTCCGAAAGGAACATGGCCCGCTCCTCGGGGTCGTCCAGCTCGGCGATGTCCTGCTCCAGCTTGGCGCAGATAGGCAGCACCTGGGCTCCCTCCTTCTGGGCCAAAGCCTTGACATCGTTAAAATAGGGGTTGGCATCGCAGTCGGCGAAGCCCGCCTCGTCCATATTGGCGGCGTAGATAATGGGCTTGCGGCTCAGGAGGTCGGCGGTGGCGAGCAGGGCGGCGTCATCCTTGTCGCAGGAGAAGGTGCGGGCGGACTTGCCGGCATCCAGATGCTCCGCCAGGGCCTTGAACACCTCGGCCTCATGGAGGAATTTCTTGTCGCCCTTGGCGGCCTTGGCCGCCTTATCCACGCGGCGATTCACCATTTCCAGATCGGCCATGATCAGCTCCAGATCGATGGTCTCAATGTCGCCCAGCGGGTCCACGGGGACATTGGTGCCGGCATCGGCCACCACATGCATAATGTTTTCATCGTCAAAGCAGCGGACCACATGAACAATGGCGTCGGTGCGGCGGATGTTCTCCAGGAACTTATTACCCAGACCCGCGCCTTGGCTGGCTCCCTTGACCAGGCCCGCAATGTCCACGAACTCAATGACCGCCGGGGTCTTTTTATCCGGCTGATACATCTCAGCCAGCTTATCCAGCCGCGCATCCGGCACCGCCACCACACCCACATTGGGCTCGATGGTGCAGAAGGGGTAGTTAGCGCTCTCGGCGCCGGCGTTGGTGATGGCGTTAAAGAGGGTGGACTTGCCTACATTGGGCAGGCCGACGATACCTAATTTCATTTGTACTCATTCTCCTTCGATTTTCCTTGATTTTCAAGGGGTTTCAGCGTTTGGTGTCTTGGCTGTTACACCATTTTTACACCATTTTTACACCATTTTCGCATTTGGCTTTATTGGATTTCATCAGGCTGCACCATTTTGCCGGAATTGCCCGATCCCCGCTTCGATGCAGCGCTTATATAAGTGGGTATCCTTGGAGCTGTTCTTTGCCGCCTGCGGGCGGCAAGCTCAGCGAGTTTTTTTGACACGCTGAGGATTTTATAAATTATAGCATATAACCTCTTTTTTCTCAAGCTGTTGCGCGAAAAAACTCTCCGCCTGTTTGTGAATCCTCCGAAGCCATTTAAAAAAATCACCTCACAAGAGATGCTTTCTTATCCTGTTTGAAATTGTTTAGATGAGATTGCTCGGAATACCCTGCTTTTACGGCTCTGCACCGCTTGACAGGCATGGTACAATTTCCCCGAGGTCTACGAGCTTTTTGTGAAGGAGGTCTCCGCCCATTTCGGTGCAGACATCAACCGCTTCAAAACCGGCTACGACTGCGTGAGCTGCCTGATTGGCGTGGCGATGAGCTTTCTCGTCTTTGGGCTTTGGCACTTTGAGGGCGTAAAGTGGGGAACGATCCTGTGCGCGCTGATCAACGGCCACATCATTGGGCGAATCTCTGCGTTCTATGAAAAGCACTGGACATTCTGCGACCGCTTTCCTTGGCGAAAATATTTCATGCCGGATGCAGTGACGCAGACGCCCGGGGAGTGAAACAGCTTTTAAGGCCGTGGATAAAGCGGTAGAATTTGCGATAACGGTAAGATAAGAAAGGCAGCATGAGGGACACCCAAAAAGGGTGTCCCTCGGCGCTGAAATCAGTATCTCCGCTTTTTCTATTTTACAGGCTGATCTGCCCGTCTGCCGCCGCAGCGTCCCGCAAAAGCGGCTCACACTCATCAAGGAAGCGCTCCACCTGCTGCTTGCAGCGGCCGATGTAGAGCTTCGGCTCCATAACGGCGTCCAGCTCCTCCCGCGTCATGCCGAAAGCCGGGTCGCCCGCAAGGCGGTCTAAAAGGTCACACGCCTCTCCCTCCTTCATGCGGGCGGTGGCGGCCATGGAGTGCCGGCGAATCTTTTCGTGCAGCTCCTGCCGGTCGCCGCCGCGTTTGACGGCCTCCATCATGATGTTTTCCGTTGCAAGGAACGGCAGATACTCCCGCAGCGCGCGCCGGACGATCTCCTCATTCACATGTAGGCCCTTGGTCACGCTTTGGCACAGGCGCAGTACCGCGTCGGCGCAGAGGAAACCCTCGGGCATGGAGATGCGGCGGTTGGCCGAGTCGTCGAGCGTGCGCTCGAGCCACTGGGTCGAGGCCGTCATGGGTGCGTTGGCTGCGTCGGCCATCAGGTAGCGGCTAAGGGAGCAGATGCGCTCGGAGCGCATGGGGTTGCGCTTGTAGGGCATGGCGGACGAGCCGATCTGGTTCTTTTCAAAGGGCTCCTCCACCTGACGGTCGTGCTGGAGCAGGCGAATGTCGTTAGCCATGCGGTATGCGCTCTGCCCGATGGACGACAGCACATTCAGGATGCGGCTGTCGGTTTTGCGCGGATAGGTCTGGCCGCTGACAGAGAAGCATTTTTCAAAGCCAAACTCGGAAGCGATGCGGCGGTTCATCTCGTCGACCTTGTCTCCGTCGCCATCGAAGAGATCCAAAAAGCTCGCCTCTGTGCCGGTGGTGCCGCGGCAGCCGAGAAAGCGCATGGAGTCAATGACGAAATCAAGCTCCTCCAGATCCGTGCGGAAGTCCTGCATCCACAGCGTCGCGCGCTTGCCGACAGTCACGGGCTGCGCGGGCTGATAGTGCGTGTAGCCCAGGGTCGGGGTTTCAGCGTATTCGCGCGCAAATACAGACAGGTTGCGCATCACGCTCAAAAGCTGCCCCCGCAGATACCTGAGGCCGTCACGATAGAGGATGAGATCGGCGTTATCAGTTACATAGCAGCTGGTCGCCCCCAGATGGATGATGCCGGCGGCGGTGGGCGCAGCCTTACCGTAAGCGTACACATGCGCCATCACATCATGGCGCACCTCATGCTCCCGCTGCTCGGCCACCGCATAGTCGATGTCGGTGATGTGCGCAGCAAGCTCGTCCACCTGTTCCTGCGTGATGGGAAGACCCAGCCCGTGCTCTGCCCGGGCCAGGGCCACCCACAGTCTGCGCCAGGTCTGAAAGCGCGTGTCGGGGGAAAAGAGGTGCAGCATATATTCGGAGGCATAGCGGGACGAAAGCGGGGACTCGTAAATATCCTTACCCATGGGATTCTCCTTTTCTTTTGCAGCGATCACTGCTCATATTTTATATAGAAACATCTGAAAAGTAAAGAGGCTGCCGATAAAGTGACAGAAATTGCGGTAACGGCAAGGAAGGGTGTCAAACAGACTTTTTCGGCACGCTGAAAGAGGGGGCTTTCGTCCCCTCTTTGTCTTTCCTGTTCTTTACTTTCCTCAGCGGATAATGAGGCTGTCGCGCTCTGCGCCCACGGAGACGAAGCCGATGTGGCAGCCAATGGCCTTTTCGACATATTCCACATACCTGCGTGCATTCTCCGGCAGATCCTCCCACTTGCGTGCGCCGGAGATGTCGCACTGCCAGCCGGGCAGATACTCCACAACGGGCTTAGCATCCTGCAGCAGCACAGGGAACGGGAACTCGTCGGTCTGCTGACCCTTCAGCTCATAGTGCGCGCAAACCGGGAGCTTCTCCATGTAGCTCAGGACATCGAGCTTCGTCAGTGCAATATTCGTTGCCCCCTGGGTCTCCACGCCGTAGCGCGTGGCAACCAAGTCGATGGGGCCCACCCGGCGGGGACGGCCCGTCTTTGCGCCGTACTCCTCCCCCGCATCCCGCAGCTGCTGTGCCTGCTCACCAAACCACTCGCAGACGAAGGGGCCCTCCCCCACGCAGGAGGAGTAGGCCTTCACCACACCCACCACCTCGTCGATCCTCGCCGTAGGAAGGCCGGAGCCCACAGGTGCATAGGCCGCCACGGAGTTTGACGAGGTGGTATAGGGATAAATGCCGTAGTCCAGGTCCCGCAGCGCGCCCAGCTGGGCTTCAAAGAGGATGGACTTGCCCTCCTTCTGGGCACTTCTCAGGAAGCGGCCTGTGTCGGTGATGTAGGGCTTGATCGCATCGCCATAGGTCTCGACCCAGCTCATCAGCTCCTCCATGGTGTAGCCCTTGGCGCCGTAGACCTTCTGAAGCGTCAGGTTCTTCCAGGCAAGCAGGTCGGCAAGATGCTCCTTCAAATGCTCGGGGTGCAGCAGCTCGCCTGCCTGCACGGTCTTTTTCTGGTACTTATCGCCGTAAAAGGGCGCGATGCCCTGCTTGGTCGAGCCGTACTTCTTATCCGCAAGGCGCGCCTCCTCCAGTGCATCCAGCTCCCGGTGCCAGGGCAGCAGCAGAGAGGCGCGGTCGCTGATCTTCAGGTTATCCGGCGTAATGGCGACGCCTGCGGCACGGATGGTGTTCATTTCACTCAACAGGTTCTCGCAGTCCAGCGCTACGCCGTTGCCGAGAATATTGACAACGCCGTCCCGGAAAATACCGCTGGGCAGCAGGTGCAGGGCGAACTTGCCCTTTTCGTTGACTACGGTATGTCCTGCGTTGCCGCCGCCCTGATAGCGAACGACAATGTCATAGTGGTTCGTCAGGTAGTCCACCATACGGCCCTTGCCCTCGTCACCCCAGTTGATGCCTACGATCGCGCAATTTGCCATGAATAATAACCTCCGATCGATATATCGGGCCGCACCGCGGCCCGGTGTTTGGATTTTTTGACCGTGTTATTATAGTCGCATTCCCGTTCTAAGAAAAGAATGAATTTCGCATATTTGGCATAAGCTGTGCTTATGCTTTTCTCAGTGCCGCCGCCAAACGGGATATTCCCCCGCTGCGCGTCCTTGGGGATACTTCGTCAGCCAAGCACAATAGGGACGCATTATGCCCCATAACCGGCCACGCCCTTGTCACAAAAATAGGGTCAAAGAAAAAGGTGGATATGCAAGCTCTGTTCAAGCATGCATATCCACCTTTACAAGAGGAAAAAATTCTATGTCAGAGAATCACTTCTGGTCAAACATGAATGTCTCGCCCAGGCCCATGGAAATTGCCTTCTTATACACGATGCCGGCACACGCCACATCCAGGCAGCCCATTCCGATGGGGACCATGAGGATCTTCTTCTGGCTGACATTTTCAACGCTGCGCAGACCGGCAGCCATCTCACCCACGGTGCAGTAGAAGCTGCTTTCATCCAGCTTCCCCTGATCTGCCAGGCGCTTCAGATTGCCTCTGTGGAGGCACTGCTGCACATGGTCGACAATAATGTGATCGGCGCCCAGAATTGCCTGGTCGTCACACTCGCTATAGGAGCCGAGGGACAGATAGACGCTGCCCTTGCCGAACCACTCGCCCTTGATAAACTGATCGTTTGCATTTGTCACAGAGATGCAAGCATCAGACTCTGCAACCTCCTTGGGCTCCTTGGCAACGACGATCTCGCCCTGCACCACATCCTGCATATCCTTCACAAAGCGCTCGGTAGCGGCGGGAATGGGATCGTATACGATCAGCTTGTCAATGTGATATTCGCTGGCCAGAGCCATCGTCTGGGTACGACCCTGCAGTCCGCAGCCGAAGATGCCGAAGGTGCCGCTCTTCTTCCCGGGCCACAAATGACGCAGGCAGACCGCGCTCTGTGCGCCGGTACGCATGGCCATGATCCAGGAGCCATCCATAACAGCCTGGAAATCGCCGTAGTTAGGCTGGATCAGGAGAATCAGTGCGTTCAGGAAGGGACGGCCGATCTCAATACGACCCTTACCGAATCCGCCTGCCCATTTCATTCCGGCCACATCCTGCCAGCCGATATAAGCGGGCATTGCGTTCAAGGAAGCCTTATAGGGCAGCTTGGTGGGCTCACTATCGCCAAGGTTCAGGTTGACCTTTGCCGGGTTGAGCGTATTGCCCAGTGCCAGATCGGCAAAAGTTCTGTCGCAAATATCTATGGCTTCTTTCATGGTCAGCAAGCCTTTGATCTGCTGTTCGTTAAGCAACAATGTATTCATAGCTTTTTCTCCTTCTGTTTTATTATTCTTTTACCACATTGGCTTTTCCCTTAACCAAGAAAACCATAACCAACATAGCAACAGTCGAAATAAGAATGCCATAGAAAGCGGCAGGCAGGAATGTATCAAACCAACGAGACACCACGAAGCATCCCACCACACCGCTGATCATGCTGACAAGGCCACAGGCCGGTGTGAGCCGGCGTTTCTTGCTGAGCAGATACCCACCGTAAATGGGAATCAGCAGACCAGACGCCGCGTAGGAATAAGTGGAGGTGATCAGATTCAGCACCTGCTGGAAATTGACCGCCAGCAGGATCGCCGCCACCGTGATAAACAGGGTAAACAGCCGCGACATCTTCATGAGCTTTTTGTCATCGGCACCGGGGTTAACATAGCGGGCGTAAATGTCGTTGGTCAGGTTCACCGCCACAGATTGCATGGCGCTGTCGGTGGTAGTGAGAATGGTGGTGGTAATAAAGCCTGCGAACATAGCCGTTGTCCAAATGGGGAGGCGGGGCAGCAGAATACCGATGGCATCCTCTCCGGAGGGGAGCTCCGGCTGCAGGGCGCGGCAGGTAAGCGCTATGACCACGACCCATATTTCCAAAGCCACAATGATGATAGAGCTCAGCCACAGCACTTTTCGTGCGCTCTTTGTGCTGTCTGCAGCGCAGACACGCTGAATGGACATCTGGTTCGTCATCATACCGGGAGTTGCCGCAACAAACCACAGCAGCGTTGTAGACAGGCCTGCGCCCATAATACCCCCAGGGAACGAGACATGCTCCTGCTCCGGGAAAGACTGCACAATGTGCTCCCAGCCGCCGCCCAGGTGAATTGCCTGATAACCGGTGATGCAGCACAAAATCAGCATCATCAGGCCGAAAATAAAGTCACTCCATGCCACAGAGTTGAATCCGGCCGGAATTGTGAACAGCATGCAGATAATAGCAAAGACAACAATAAGTACAGTCGTATCGAGTCCGGTAATAGCCGCGTACATTTTGCCAAAGGAGACAATTTGACTGGCGATCCACCCAAAGGGAACAACAACTGCCATCAAGGTCGCTAAAATCATCAAAACCTTGTTCTCACCATAGAGCTTCAAAAAAATGTCAGGAATAGTCGTGAAATGATTCTTACGAAACCACCCGGCGGCGATCATCATCAGCAGAAGTCCGGCGATCCCGCAGGTGGCGTATGCCAGCGGTGCCAAGCCGTAGGAATAGCCGATACCCACATGTCCTACCAGCACACCGCCGCCAACCTGCGTGGCAAACATGGTAAACACCAAAACGATCGTCGGTGTTTTCCCTCCGCCTGTCGCCCAGTCTTGACTTGTTTTTGTCTTTTTAGTAAAATATGCTGTAATAATGGTTCCGATAAGCATAACAACGATCGTGCTTACGACAATCAGTGTTATGCCTCCGGAGGACATACCCGAAAACACAGCGCGTCCCTCCTTTGTGTTGATCTTCTTGTCTTTCTTCCAATTTACCGGCACCGGTGTGCCTCTCTTTTATACACGATTGTATTTATACACGCTTGTATTATAAATTCCGGATAACACTGCAAGTCAATACCGTTTTTCGCCCTGTTCTACCCCAAACTTAAAGTTGGGTATAGGTTTTGAGGCTGGGTAAGTGAGGTTCCCATGAAAATTAGCGAGTTTTCTAATAAAAGTAATGTTTCTGAGCAAACCATACGGTTTTATATCAAAAAAGGTCTTTTGATTCCCCTGCACACCTCGTATCAGTATTCCTTTTCGGAGCAGGATCTAAAGGATCTGCGCTATATTCAAAGCTGCAAGAGAATGGGCTTTTCTTTAGAGGAAACGCTTCGTATTCTGTCCCTTCACCGTGTAGCTTCCCTGCACGGGCCGAAGGAGGTCTCCTATCTGCTGAACATCCTCCAGAGAAAGCGCAATGAATTAGAGAAGGCCCAAGAGGCGCTTAAAGACTCCATTCAGGAGCTAAGCCGATCCATCGAGGAATACCAGCTGAAAATCTCTAACCCTGTACGCACAAGCGGAATGCCGCTCAGCTTTTTGGACCTATTGGAATGCCCCGATTGCCATGGAGCCTTCACGCTGTCCGACGCTGTTATCCGAAACGGGCAAGTCCTCTCTGGGAAGCTCTCTTGCGGATGCGGCGCGGTCTTTACCATTCAAGACGGCATTCTTTACGACAAGGATCTTCCCAGCATCCTGGATAATTCCTTTTTCAATGCCCACACCACTTTCCTGGAGGAGTATGATGCGCAAACCGTCACAGCGATCAAAAAGGACGAGCAGGCGCTGCTGGCTCTCATCCCCCAAAAGCTCATGGCGGAGCCCAAGGTTATTATCGAAACAAACTTTAAGCGATGGTTTTTCACGGCGCAAAACATAGAGTCCATCGGAACGCAGCACCGCTACATATTTGCCGAAAGCTATCCCGAGGTCGTTGCCTATCACAAATCCATTTTTGATTCCGGCGATGACAGACGCCAGTGCCTGTTTATGGCGTGTCGCCCAAACCGGTATCCGCTGCGCCACGGCTGTGTTGACCTGTGGATTGATTATATGGATAGCACAGATTTTTCCGAGTCTAATTGCGAATTTCTCCCGGCCGTTCTTCGCGCCTATATGAAGCAGGAGGCCCATATCTACGGCGTGAGTCTGGTAATTAAGGACCCGATATACTTCGAGAAATTAAAGCAGCTTCATCCTGAATTGCCGGATAATCTCTATAAACTATACGCTCCCGGCGGATTTGAGGAAAATCTCAAAAACGCAGGGTACCAGATTAAGGATACCATCTTTTTGCGAAACATTTGGGAAACCAGCGCGCAAAGCGGTATTTCCGTCAGCAAAAATCCGCCATATAGAATGCTGTATAGCGCCAGGATCAAGTAGAGCGTTTTCCGCTTCCGCCCCCCTATCCATCCCGCCCCTTCGGGCAAAAAAGCCCCCGGTAGGCAAAAAAGTAAACCGCCGTGCGGATGCCAGTCCGTACGGCGGTTTTTTTATCGGGTCAAATCAGGCGGCTATGTGCCAGAAATAGTCGGTATTGTCTATGTCCATCTGCGCCAGATACCCGCCTGCACCGTCAGAGAAGAACAGCGTAGGCCAATTCTGATAGACTGCGGTATCGGTGTTTATTGTAAGGGTATCGGTCTGCTGCGTATTCGGATAGAAGATGTGGGGTGCGAAGGCCCCGTCAACATACAGGCAGCTATGGCCGCTTCCGGCCAGCCGCCACATGGGCGTCGCGGAGTCGGCTGTGGCTGTATTTCCGTTGCTGATAAGAATGGTTTCATAGGAAAACGCATCTGCATCCGGCGCACCCAGTCCGCACACCACATAGTCGTCCGTTATCGCAAAGGTGGTAACCGGCTTGGAAAGCTCCTTCTGCCGGAGAATCCCGGAGCCGTCGCAGATAAAGACGGTACCGTAGGCAGCTCCGTTGACGGCTGCCAAAAAGGCGTATTGGGTGCCGTTGCTGCATACGGTCACAGGGCCGGGCATGGTGCAGTCGGGAACGGTCAGCACCGCAGAAACCTCGCTGCCGTCAACCCGGCATACCGACAGGCCGGAGTCCTCCGCCAGCAGATACATCGGCTGCTTATCCAGGGTAAACAGAGCGGGAACCCGGTCATAGGAATCGGCCTGCCCGGAGGCAAGGGTGGTTTTCCCCGCTTCCGTGCAGCGGATCAGGGACCAGGCAATGTGCGCATCCGCCGCTTCATAATCCACATAGAGAAGATCGGATTTGTCAAAAACCGCAGAGGTGATGTAGGCCTGGGACTGGATAGGCACCTTATCCGAGGTCCCGTCCGCATAATTCCAGCGAAGCAGGTAATCGGTATTATGAAGGGGGCCCTCCTGCGCGCCGTTGCGATGCCCGACGGCCAGCAGGGCGCGGTTTTCTTCGCAGCACAGCATCAGGGCGTCCTCCTCTGCGGAAAGCGTCAGCGGAGAAGGGAGCGGCTGCACCGTGGGCTCCGGCGGCTGCCGGCTCTGCTTAGAGCAGGCGCAAAGAGAAAATACAAGGACCAGGGATAGCAATAATATCCGCTTCATACAAGTATATCCTCCTGTCAGTGGGTACTATAGTACCCGGCGTTTTCGCTGCTGTTGGATGTCCTTTGTTTGCCTGTGGGTTTTATGAAATCGGGTCACAAGCCCCCCTTTCTTTCTATATTCAGCTATATTATACGAAAAAGCGCGGCCTCTGTCAATGAATTTTAGCGAATAATGAGGTCATTTCTTCTTTTCCAGATATTCCCTGCGGCGCCGCCGCAGACCGCAAAAGCGGCAGGCTCCTTTGATTTGAGCCTGCCGCTTTTGCGGTAGCCGTTACAGCCGCCCCGGTATACGCCCAGGGTCGGCGGGTCGGTCGTATTCTTTTCACAGCACCTTATTGAGAAAACTGATCAGACGCGGGCTCTCGGGGTGCGCAAAGAGCTCGTGAGAGGGCTTATCCTCCTCTATGTGTCCACCGTCCAGGAAGATGGTGCGGCTGCTGACCTCACGGGCAAAGCGCATCTCATGGGTGACGACGATCATGGTCATGCCGCTTTCGGCAAGATTTTTCATAACATCCAGCACCTCCCCGATCATTTCCGGGTCAAGGGCGCTGGTCGGCTCGTCAAAGAGCATCACCTCAGGGTCCATCATCAGCGAACGCACAATGGCTATGCGCTGCTTCTGCCCGCCGGAGAGCTGGCTGGGATATGCGTCGGCGCGGTCGGCCAGCCCTACGCGGCCAAGAAGCTCCAGGGCCTTTTCCTCCGCCTCCGCCCGATCCATGCCCTTAATGCGGACGGGTCCGGCGGTCAGGTTTTTCATCACATTCATATTGTTGAACAGATTGAACTGCTGGAACACCATGCCCATTTTCTGCCGGTGCTGGTCGATATGCTTGCTCTGCCCCTTGGCGCAGATGTCTACGCCGTCAATCAGGATCTGCCCGGAGGTGGGCTTTTCCAGCAGGTTTAGGCAGCGCAGGAAGGTGCTTTTGCCGCCGCCGGAGGGGCCGATGATGGACACCACCTCGTTTTTCTTAAATGTAACGCTGATGTTCTTGAGAACCTCGAGCTTATGAAAGCTTTTACACAGGTCTATCACCTGCAGGACATTTTCACTTGCCATGATTCATCTTCCTTTCTGCCAGCGAGATCAGGCGACCGCCTGTAAAGGTCATCGCAAAATAGCACAGTGCCGCGATAGCAAGGCAGGCCAGGCTCTTGTAGGTGACGGCGATGACATCATTGGTCCGGAACATCAGGTCGGCAAGGCCGATAACGGATACGATGGAGGATTCCTTGATAACGGTGACAAACTCATTTCCCAGGGCCGGGAGGATGTTGCGGATAGCCTGGGGCAAAACCACCAGGCGCATAGCCTGACCGTGGCTGAAGCCGATGCTGCGCGCAGCCTCCATCTGGCCATAGTCCACAGCCTGCACACCGGAGCGGATGATCTCCGCCACATAGGCACAGCTATTGATGCTCATGGCGATAATACCTGCGGAAAACCGCGAAAAATTCGGGATCCAGGAAATATCGGGAAGCGTAAAGCCGATCATGGGAAGACCGTAAAAAATGAACATGAGCTGCACCATCAGCGGCGTTCCGCGGATGAACTCAATGTAGGCCACTGCAAACCAGCGAAGGGGCAGTATTTTGCTCATGCGCATACAGGACATGAGCGTGCCGAAAATCGTGCCGAATAACACGGTGAATGCCGCGATGACCAGGGTGTTGACGATGCCCTCCTCAAAGAAGCTGTGGTACCGGGCGATGAGCTGTCCGATGGTCTCGATAAACGCAATGAATTTCATGGGGAACCCTCCTCAATGCATAGCCGGGCTTCGCCGCCGAAACGGCGAAGCCCGTGAGACTGTCGAAAAACCCTTTGGGTTTTTCCGACAAAAGGTTTGCGGTCTGCTGCGCGCATAATTTTTACGCCATGCGCAAAAATTCCACACTGGCAGCCCGAGCTGTATTTTCTCTCACGCACATGTCGCGAGAGAAAATGATTTTATTTCTTTGCCGCCTGCGGGCGGCAAACTCTGCGAGGCTTTTTTGCCACGCTGCCGGGCTTCGCCGCCGAAACGGCGAAGCCCGTGGTTTGCGTACTTATGCTGTTTTCTCTCCCGTGGTTTTACAGGCCCAGGCTGGCAGCCAGCTTAACAGCATCGTCGTAGGCCTTCTGATAGCTGCCGTCGGAGGTGACCTTGTCGATGACCTGGTTCACCGCAGCCACCAGATCCTCGTTGCCCTTGGCGATCACGACGGACTTACCGAAGGAGGCCTCCTCTGCGGTGAAGGCGAAGTTGGAAACCTCCAGGCCGCCGTTGCTGGTGGCCACCAGAGACTCACCCACAGCCTGATCCACTACCAGACCGGCAATGTTTCCATTCTGCACCTCCAGAGCAAGAGCAGGATACTTTTCCAGCTCAAACAGCTCGCTGTCCGGAAGGGCGGACTGGATCAGCTGAGACTGAATGGTGCCCTTCTGTGCGCCGACCTTCTGCCCGGCAAGGGACTCCTTGGTGGAGTAGACATCTGCGTTGCCGGCCTTGACGATCAGCAGCTGTGCGCTGGTCTCATACAGATTGCTGAAGTCGATCTCCTTTGCACGCTCAGGGGTGTTGGTGAAAGCCGCGATGCCCAGGTCAACCTGTCCGGACTGCACAGCGGGGATGATGCCGTCGAAGGACATATCCACCACCTCCAGCTTAACGCCCAGGCTGTCGGCAATCTGCTGTGCCAGCCACATATCGCAGCCAACGAAGTTAGCGTCCAGATCCTTGAACTCATAGGGGGCATACTGGGCCTCGGTGCCCACAACCAGCTTGCCACTGTCCTTGATCTTTTTGAGCAGGGCTCCGGTCTGCTCCTGCTGGGTGTCGCCGCTTCCGCCGCCGGCCTGATCGTTGGTCTTGCCGCAGCCGGTCATAACCGACAGCAGCATCAGCACGCCCAGTGCCAAAGCAAGTATCTTCTTTGTCAAGTTAAATTTTTTCATACTTTCCTCCGTTCCATGCATTTAAATGCATATTATCTTGATTTATGTGCATAATTATACACCCGTGAATTGATTTGTAAATAGCCGCGTGTCACAAGAATGCAGGAAAAATATACCCTCGAATTGTGTAAATATGCAAAAAAGGGAGAAGCTGTCCGGGCGGCAGCTTCTCCCTGCGTAGTAAAAGGTCTTAGGGAAGCCATCAAAACGACAGCTTCTCCATCCGGTCAAATGCAGTTTTAAGGTGTTCGATGCCCACGGTGCAGGCGATGCGGAAGTGTCCCGCGCCGCTTACGCCGAAGGGCGTACCGGGCGTGACCAAAATGTGCGCCCTCTCCAGCAGGGCCTTGCAGAACTGCTTTTCGTCCAGCCCGGTTTTCTCGATGCCCGGGAAGAGATAGAAGGTGCCCTTGGGACGGACAAGGCTGAGGTAGGGGATCTTTTCGATCCGGTCGGCAGCGTAAAAGATGCGGTCGCGGTATTCGGAGATATACTTTTCCCGAATCGACCTGCGCATGGAAAGCGCCTGGATGGCCGCACGCTGGGAAATAGAGGGCGCCGTGTAAACCAGCGCGCCGTTGATGCGGTTCATCACCGCCAGCAGCTCCGGCTCAGCGATAATAACGCCGACACGCCAGCCCGTCATGAGGTAGTTTTTGGAAAAGCTGTTCAGGGTAATGGTACGCTCGGCCATACCGGGCAGGGTGCGGATAGGGCAGAAGTCCCCCTCATATAGATAGGTGGTATAGATCTCATCGGCGGCAATCAGCAGGTCATACTCCTGCGCAATGCGGGCCAGCATGGACAGGGTGTCCCTGTCATAGCTCATGCCCGTGGGATTGGCGGGGTTATTGAAAATAATGGCCTTGGTGCGCGGCGTGATGGCGGCGCGGAGACGGGCCTCGTCGATGGCGTAATTCTCCTCGGCATAGGTGGGCACATCCACGCACACGCCGCCGGCCAGCTCGATCTGGGAGCGGTATACGGCAAAATAGGGAGAAAAGACGATCACCTCGTCGCCGGGGTCCAGAATGGCGAGCATGGTAAGGGCCATACCCAGGCAGCTTGATGCGCTCACAAGCACATGGTCGCCGGAAAGGGGCTGGCCGAAATCCTCCTCCCAGGCCCGGCAGACCGCGGAGATAAGCTCCGGATCGCCCTTGGGGTCGCCATAGTGGGTGTGGCCCAGCCCGGCGTCCCGGAATGCGGCGGCGATAATGGCCTCATCGGTGGTAAAATCGGTGTCGCCGATGCTCAGGTCAATAATATCCTTGTACTTGGAAAGGGCCTCGGTGTCAAGGGATAAGCCCGTCCCCCCCAGCTGAAAACGCCGGGCAATGTAGTTACGCTTCATTTGCAGATACCTCCTTAACAACATGTGGGATCACAGTGGACCCATTGGGGATCACATAGATGGTTTTTCCCGGAAGCCGGGCCGCCTCAAGCAGCGCATCCACATCGGAGAAGGCCCGTATTCCCATGGGCTCCACCGCCTTGGGATCGATGCTGGAATAGAGCAGGATATTATAGCGCTGTGCCTGCTCGCAGTTGAGGAAGAAAACATACCCGGCCACCGTGAAATGCTCCCGCAGGCGCCGCTCAATGGTACCGGCAAGGAGATCCTTCGACCAGCCGAAGTATTCGGCGGGTCCGCCCCCCTCCCGGGCCTCGATCACAAGGATCAGCGTGCCCCCCGGCTTCAGGGCCGATTCCACATTATCAATGGCCTTGGTGCCCTGGTAAAGCGAAATGTCCTTGGGAAAGCCGCCGCAGCTTGTAATGACAACATCCGCCTTCCGGGGCACATCCACCTGATAAATGCGGTTAACCGTCCGGCAGGCCCGCTCCCAGGAGGTGAGATAGTGGCCGGAAAAAATGGCAGCCAGGCGCATCTGTGTGTTCATGACAAGATTGACCATAAACAGGTTTTTCACCAGGCCGGCGGCTTCGCACATATCCTCGTGCAGGGGATTGCCCTGCAAAATGCCATTGCCCACGGCGGGGTTAGACCGCAGGGCTGCGGCATCCAGGGAAAAGGCATGGTTGTGAAAGATGGTCTCCCGGCCGCTGATGCCGGGCAGAATGCTCTTGCGTCCGCCGCCGAAGCCGGCCATCACATGATGTGTTGCCGCGCCGAGGCAGATGACCATATCCGCCAGGGCCGCAGTGCGATTGATGGAGACCGGCGTGCCGTGGGGCGTTGTGCCGAGGTAGACAAGATCCTCCGATTCACAGTTGTGGTTTTCCACGGTGATCCGGTCGTAAACGGCGTCCGTCACCAGGGTGCGCAGCTCCGCCTCGTCGCCGCCGGTATGCGTGCCGTTGGCGATCACGATGGTGATGTCCCTCTCGCTCACGCCGCAGCGCTGGGTGAGATAGTCCACCAGATGCGGCACCACCAGATCCTGCCGCATCCAGAAGCGCGACATATCGCTGACCACCAGCGCAACGGTGCTGCCCGGAGTGACCCGCCGGCACAGAGGCGCGCTGTCGATGGGGGCATCCAGCGAGGCCCACAGCTCCTTGCGTATGTCGGAAATCGGCTCCACCACATTGCCGTGCAGCTCTCCGATGATGTTCTTCTCCTCCAGCGGGAACTCCACCGTACCGCTGCCGTATGCAAATCGATAGGTTTTCATTCGCTCCACCTGCCTATCCTGTAAAAATAATAGTTAGAGTATACGGCAATGAAGAAAAAGATGCAACAGACAACATTCATAAAAACGAGAAAAAATTACAGCGCGTAAAAAAACTCACTGCGATACCTTTGTCGGAAAAAACGGAGCTTTTCCCCGACAAAATCACACCCGGCCGCTTTTGGCAGCCGGGTGTGATTTTGTTGGAAAAACCCGGAGGGTTTTTCGACACGCTGATATAGGATTTGCTTCAGTCAACCACCACCGACGCCAGCTCCTTGGCGGAAATGCGGTATACCGCCCCGTCGATGCCGTGGCTTTGGAGGGCTTCCAGCACCGCGCCCCGCTCATAGGGGCAGCCCAGCAGCGCGGCGCAGAGGGTGCCTGCGTCCAGGGTGGAGAAGAAGTCACCGTACACGGCGGCATCCTGGATAAGCCCCTTCTGCACATCCAGCTTGAACTGGACCTTCCCGCCGGCAAAGCGGCCCGTGCGGTCGATGGTGAACTTCGGGCTTCTGCCGAAGATACGCTCCCAGCTTTGAAACTGCTCCCGGGCGATCTCCCGGATGCGGGCGTCGTCCTCCGGCGTGACGGTATAGGTAGCGGTGCTGCCGTTCATAATGTGGCGCACCATGGTCTCCTTGAAGGTCTCCGCGTCCATGGGGCCGGGAAGGTGCTCGGAGATGTTGGTCACGCGATCCCGGACGGACTTGATGCTCTTGGAGGTGATCTTATAGCTGTCCACGGTGGTGGAGGCAACCATCTGGGCAATATCCGTGTCAAACAGCAGCGAGCCGTGATGCACAATGCAGTCGCCCAACCGGTACTGGGCGTTGCCGGAGAACTTTTTGTCGTCAATGGTCAGGTCGTTGCGGCCGTTGAAGTCGGCCCTCACCCCCATCTCCCGCAATGCGTCAATCACCGGGGCGATGTACTGGCCAAATTCGATCTCCCCGGCCTCCTTGTGCTGGATAAAGGTAAACTGCCAGCCGCCCATGTCCGTATAGATGGTGCCGCCGCCGCTCATACGGCGCACCAGATGAATGCCGTGGGCATCGGCATAGGGCTTGTTGATCTCCTCCAGCACATTCTGGTACTTGCCCACCATCAGGGTCGGCGTGGTGCGCCAGAATAGGAACACCGTATCCGGCAGACGCTTTTCCAGGGTGAAGTAGTATTCCAGAGCGAAGTTGTAGTACACATCCGTGGAGCCGGTCTCAATATAAATCATGGACATCCTCCAGTGCCTCCCAGGCCTTATAGGAGCTCCGGGCCAGCGGTGCGGAGGCCACATGGCGGAAGCCCTTGGCAAGCGCCAGCTCCTTCCAGCGGGCGAAGTCCTCCGGCGTGGCGTACCGCGCCAGGGGATAGTGCTGGGGCGAGGGCTGGAGATACTGCCCGATGGTGAGAATGTCGCAGCCGGTCTCCAGAATGTCGTCCATAAGGCGGCTGATCTGCTCCTCCGTCTCTCCCAGCCCCACCATAAAGCCGGTCTTGGTCAGCAGCGTGGGGTCCTGCTCCTTGCAGTAGCGCAGCACGCCCAGGGACCGCTCGTACCGGGCCTGGGGCCGCACGGCAGCCTGCAGCTCCTTCACCGTCTCCACATTGTGATTCAGCACCTCCGGGTGGGCGGCGATCACCGTGTCCAGGGAGGCGTGGTCGCCCTTCATGTCGGAGATCAGCGTCTCCACCGTGGTGCCGGGGCAGACCTTCCGAATGGCCCGGACGCATTTGGCGAACTGCTCCGCACCCCCGTCCGGCAGGTCGTCCCGGGTAGAGCAGGTCAAAACAACATGCCGCAGATTCAGCTTTTTGGCGGCCTTTGCCACATTCATAGGCTCCTCCGGGTCGGGGGGCAGAGGGTGGCCGGTGGTCACATTGCAGAATCGGCAGTTCCGGGTGCAGACACTGCCGAGTATCATAAAGGTGGAGGTGTGCTTCTGGTAGCACTCGCCCAGATTGGGGCAGTTGGCCTCCTTGCAGACGGTGTTCAGCTTCAGATCCCGCATCAGCGCCGCCACCTCGTTGACGGCATCCTGATTGTAGCGGACCTTCAGCCATTCCGGTTTCTTTTCCATGTCTTACTCCGCTTCCACCACCGCCACGGCGGTGTCCACGCGAACGGTGTCCCCCTCCTCCACCAGCTGCTTTTTCAGCACGCCGGAGGTAGTGGCCTCCACCTGGTTGACTACTTTATTGGTCTCGATCTCAAAGAGAGGCTCGCCGGCGGTGACGCTCTCGCCCTCCTCCTTCAGCCACGCGCACAGAACGCCACTCTCCATTTCCGGTGCCAGCTTAGGCATATTGATCTTCTTTTCCATTGTGTTGTTCCTTTCTGCCGTACCCGGCAATATGATTTTCAAAAGTGCTTAAAGCTTCTTTACATGAGCCAGTCCATCAGCTCCTCCGCCCCATCGCCTGCCAGTCGGCGGCAGATGGCGGCAAAGCCCTCCGGGTCTAAGCGCGCGCCGTTCAGACGCTGCGTCGCCAAAGCCCCGTCAATGGCGGCGCAGTCGATGACCGCGCCGGAAACAATGCCCCCCTTGGCCTGATAGGCCACGCGGATGGGCGCGCCGCAAAAGTGCCCGGACTTTTCGTAGGTAAAGGCGGGGGTTTTCCCCCATGTCCACTCCCAGCTGCGGTATTTCTCATCCCGCAGGCGGCAGACCTCCGCCTCCTGCTCCGGCGTCAGGGTCAGATGCGGACTCCCCGGCGGCACCATTTGCCTCAGCAGCCGATCCTGAAATTCCTCAATGGTCATGGGGCTTTCCAGGTGCTCCTGTATATTGGTGACGGTGCAGATGGCGGACTGGGTCCCCCGGCTTTGGAAGCAGTCGTTTTTCCGGTGGGTGGTGATCTGATCCAGCACGCCCAGATCCGAGGAAAACAGCAGCGTGCCGTGGTGCAGCAGCCGGCCCTTTATCATCCTTTGGGCGCTGCCGGAAATTTTCAAATCGCCGATGGCAATGTCGCAGGTCCGGTTTTTCCGGGCGGGAACGCCGATGGCGTTCAGCGCCGCGATCACCGGCGAGAGCACGGCATCATAGTCCAAAGCGCCGTTCGTGCGGATAATGTAGGTATAGTTCACATTACCCAGGTCGTGATAGACCGTCCCGCCGCCGCTGATCCGGCGCACCACGGGAATCCCCCGCTGCCGCAGGGCCTCCACATGGACCTCCCGGCAGATGTTCTGATAGCTGCCCACCACCACCGCCGGAGAATTCTGCCACAGCAGGAAAATATCATCGTCCTGATAGGTCTGATAGATGTATTCTTCAAAGGCCTGGTTATAAAACGGATCGTGGGAAAGATTTTGCACAGTTAGCATATAAGCCTCCGCCTTTCGTCTTTGCTGCAAGGCACGCTGATTTTTATGTCACCGGTTTCATATTTTATTAATGGCGCAGAACACCCTTTTTGGGTCTCCCACGCGCACCCTTCTTTACCGTTATTGCAATTTTACTGCCTTATCGGCAGCCATTAAGCACCATATTACAGGAAACACCCCGGCGGTGTCAATGAAAAACTTCCTTACCGCAAAGCAGCGGCAGGCTTTCCCGCCGCATCCGCCCCTATATTTTTACAGTGCCTTGTTATCTCCCGTATATCCTGCTATAATACCATCGATTGACAAGGGTAGACACAGTTTGCCCTTGTCAATCGATGGTATAGAAAAAAATAAAGGAGTCTCCCCTTATGCAATCTATTAAGAAAAATATACCGGGCCTGGCTGTGTGCCTTGCTATTGCCGTTCCCTCCTGGCTGCTGGGAAAGCTGGTGCCGGTGATCGGCGGGCCGGTTTTCTCCATCCTCATAGGGATGCTTATTGCCCTGTTCTGGACACCGGGCGCATCCTGCAAGCCGGGCATAGGCTTTACCTCTAAGAAAATTTTGCAGGCAGCCGTGGTGCTGCTGGGCTTTGGTCTGAACCTGAATGTGGTGCTGCAAACCGGAAAGCAGTCGCTGCCCATCATCGTCTGCACCATTACCACATCGCTGCTGGTAGCCTTTGCCCTGCACAAGCTGCTGCATATTGACGGGGAAACCGGCACACTGATCGGCGTAGGCTCCTCCATCTGCGGCGGCAGCGCCATCGCCGCCACGGCCTCGGTCATAAACGCGGATGATGAAAAGGTTGCCCAGTCTATCTCCGTCATCTTCTTTTTCAATGTGCTGGCCGCGCTGCTGTTTCCGCTGCTGGGGCAGGCCATCGGCTTTGACACCACCTCCGGGGAGGCCTTCGGCATCTTCGCCGGAACGGCGGTAAACGACACCTCCTCCGTCACGGCGGCAGCCTCCACATGGGACAGCATGTGGGATCTGGGAAGTCAGACTCTGGATAAAGCCGTGACCGTCAAGCTGACCCGTACCCTGGCCATCATTCCCATTACGCTGGTGCTCTCACTGGTGCAGGCGAAGAAGGCCGGAAACGGCCAGGGACGCTTCCGGCTGAAAAACGCCTTTCCCCTGTTCATTCTGTGGTTCCTCTGCGCTTCGGTGGTCACCACCCTCTGCACATCCCTCGGCGTATCCGGAGCCGTGTTTCGGCCCCTGAAGGAGCTGAGCAAGTTCTTCATTATCATGGCCATGGCGGCCATCGGGCTGAACAGCAATCTCGTCAAGCTGGTGAAAAGCGGCGGCAAGCCCCTGCTGTTGGGCGCCTGCTGCTGGGTGAGCATCACCGCCGTCAGCCTGCTAATGCAGCATGTAATGGGCCTCTGGTGATGCGGCGCAGGGTGCCGCGCCGCCCCAAGATCCCTTCCCTCAGTGCAGCGCCTTTGTGGGGCAGGCCTTCGTGCATTCGTAGCAGAGGATGCACTCTGTCCCGTTTTTCCGCTTGCGGGATTCCCGGTTGACCTCCACATCCATAGGGCAGGTGCGCAGGCATTTGCCGCAGTGGATGCACTTTTCCTCGTCGCAGTGGACCCGCAGCAGAGAGAAGTAGCTCATGGGCTTGAGAAACACCGTAATGGGGCACAGGTACTTGCAGAATGCCCGGTTATCCTTGAACAGGAAGGCCAGCGCAATGCCCGCGATGTAGTAAAGCGCATTTCCGGCAAGGAAAAGCCAGAACATGATCTCCTCCAGGTGCGCGGCCTTCCTCAGAAAGAGGCCGGAAACCAAGGCCAGCGACAGCGCAAACATCACATAGCGCAAAATTCCCAGTCTTTTCTTCCGTGGCTTCTGCGGCTGCTTATAGGGCAGAAAGTCCAGCACCATGGCCGTCCAGCAGGCGTAGCCGCACCAGCCCCGGCCAAAAAGCAAGGGCCCAAAAATCTTCGCCACGGCGTAGTGGATGGTCGCCGCCTCAAATACGCCCAGAAACAGATAGTACCAAAACCCCTCGATCTGCATATTCTCATGGGAGATCACGCCCAGGTACAGCAGCATATAGCTGCCCACCGCCACCTGCACGAAATGCCGGGCATAGTGCTTCCCGGCGGTAAAGAGCGCCGTCCCCAGGCCGAGACAGGCCCCGATATAGCTGAAATTCAGCAGATAAAACAGGTTGCCCTTTGTAAGCCACAGCGTAACCGCCACAGCTTCAAACAGCAAAAACAGCAGTGCCGAGGGGACATATTGGGAAAGCCCTCTGCTATTTTTCGTTCTTTTCCTCATCCTTTGCCTCCTTCCTCCTTCTTCGCAGCGCCCCCACTGCCCAGCCGCCGCACAGGCCCACGGCAACGCCCAACAGCCTGCCGGACCCGATACAGGGCAAGGCAGTCATCCACGATGACCGCCCTGAAGCATTTTCGTATGTATAGTTTATTATAGAGTCGAAATGTAAATTGTTCAACCCAAACCGCATAAAATAATAGCAAAAAAGAGGCTGTCGATAAAATGGCAGGAATTGCGATAACGGCAAGGAAGAGAGTGCGAGGGACACCCAAAAAGGGTGTCCCTCGCCATTAAAATCAATAGTTTTTGGAACTTTTTCAAAGTTTCAAAGACTGCCCCGGGCGGGCAGGCCATCGGCCTGCCCACCTTAGGGGGCTCAGCGATCCAGCTCCGCCTCCTGCTTGACGATCGCGCCGGTGGCGGCGTTAATCTCGTAGCTGTACTCCATGCCGCCGGACTTGAACTCCACCTCGTAAACGAGCATCCCGTCCTCCTCATCCAGCTCGATCTCCATGTCATACGCCTTGCTCTCGCTCACGCCCGCGTGGTTCAGGGCGATGGCTTTCGCCTTGGCGTGGCCGATGTCGCCGGAGGAGGTGGGCTGCGCCGCAGATGTCTTTTCCTCCGTCTCGCGCTTACTCTCCAGGATCGTGCCGGTGTAGGCGTCAATCTTATACTCTATTTCCTCGCCCTTTTGGCCGGTGATCTCCACCTCATACTGTGCCGGGGATTCATCCAGCTCCGCATCCACCTCACTGTACCGTATCTCATCTGCAAGATCCCTGCTGAAAGCCGCCGCAGCAATGCTCAATGCCTTGTCCTTGCCGATGGGCATGGCAGGCGCGCCCGCCTCCGCCAGATCCTTCAGCTCCTCCACCGAGAGCTTTGCAAGCGCATCGAATTGCAGTGCCGGGTTGATGGCGAGAATGCGATTCACCAGCGCCGCCTTGCCGGTAGAAATGCTGTTTTCCCGGGCCTGCTGCTCCCGGGCCGCATCCTGCGTCAGGGTCTGCGTCAGGACCGAGGCCTTTGCGTCACTTGTCTGCAATACGCCGTCCACGGCGTCCGTCAGCTCCCGCTGAAGCTTTTCCGCCCGGGCGGTATTCTTGTCCTCCACCGAGATCATAATGGCGGAGGAAATGCTGCTGAGGTAGCCGTTACGCACAAGGCTGCCTACAATGGCGTTCACCGCCACATCCAGCTTGGCCCCCTTGAGGTCGGCCCCGCCGCCCATATCCGCAAGAATGGCTTTTGCATCCTCATTGAGCGGCGCACAGGCCAGCACCTTTTCACTCCGGCTGACCCGCAGCTCGATGCTGGGATTTACATCCAGAGACACCACGGACGCGGCCGCATTTGCCTGCTGGTAAAGCACGCCTCCGCCGCCCAGCAGGATCACCGCCAGACAGGCGGCCACAAGGGTTGCCCATTTTTTCTTTATTGTATGGTTTGCTTTCATGCTGCTTACCGTTCCTTTCCGCACTTCACAGCGGGAGAGAACGCCGCTCACATCGTCCGGCGCAGTCTTTTCCAGGGCCGAGGCCAGCCTCTGCTCCATTTTTTCATTGGTCATCGGGCGTCATCTCCTTCCAGAGTACTTCGCATCTTTTTCAATGCTCTGTGATATTTTGACAGGACGGTAGGAAGCGGCAGCTCCAGCAGGGCCGCAATCTCCCGATGCTTCATGCCCGTAACCGCATGGAGCAGCACAATGCGCCGCTCCTCCTCTGCCAGAGACCCCAGCGCCTGCTGCAGCAGAATGCGTTCATCGGCATCCAGCCCGCACGCCTGGGCAGGAATGGCGTCCCATTCCTCCTCACTGAGGGCGGCATTGTTCTTTTCCCGCCGCAGACGCATCAGGCACAGGCTCCGGCACACGGTCAGCAGCCAGCCTATGGGCGAGCCGGTGGGGCGGTACTGCTGCGCGCAGTCCCACACCTGCACATAGACATCCTGGGTCAGGTCCTGGGCGTCGTGCGCATTTTTAAGGTACGACAGCGCCAGGCCGTACACCGCCGCCCGGGTGTGCCGATACAGCTCCGCCAGTGCCTCGCGTTCCCCTTCGGCAACCCGGAGGAGCATCCGCTGCAGCCGGTGCCGCTCCTCCGCTGGGGCATATTCACTTGTCATCAGCATATTGAGCATGGGCTTTTTTCTCCTGTCATCCGGGTAATGCACGGGAGGGTCGATTTATTGCACGGAAAATAAATTTTTTCGGTTTGGCTGGGCTGCCCGGGAAATCAGGACATTCCCTCTGCAGGGAAGAAATGTGAGGGAAACCCAAAAAAGGGCTTCCCTCACCACAGAAATCAGTCCCGGAGGCTGCCAAAAAGGGCCTGCGGTGAAATTCTTCCGCTGCCTTCCCGGTTTTCCCGTTTTCAATACTGGAAGCAGCTGCCGCCCACAAACTCCCGAACGATGGAATTCAGGGGCACATAGGGGGTGTGCAGGGGAGGAACGCTCTCCACGGCCTTCATCAGATCTGTAAGGCCGTACTGGCTGATGAACTCCGGCGTCAGCTCCTCCCGGAAGCGGGGGATCTCCTCCAGGTATTTGGCCAGGATGCAGGGCTCGTAGTCGTGGAAGCTGTCAATGTGGATGGCGGCGTTATTCTTATAGGGCTGGATGTAATTCACCTCGCCCCGATCCACGCTCTGGGCCTTGCGGACGGTGTCCTGCAGGGAGTGGCCCCGGGTCTTGTAGTCCCGGATCATGCGCCGGACCACCCGCAGCTGCTCGGGTCGAACGATCTTATCGTCGTTGGTTATAATGCGGGTGCGGGGGGCCACATAGATGCCGTTGGCCTCACTGCGCAGCTGGTCGAAGATCAGGGGATTGAGCATATGGATGCCCTCGGCGATGATGATGGCGTCCTTGTCGCCCTGCATCTTGTGCCAGCCGCCGGTGTTGCCGGTGACGAAATCGTACCAGGGAATATCCACCTCCTGGCCGTCGGATAAGCGGTGGATGCAGTCCACCAGGAGCTGGCGGTTGACGCAGTAAGGGCTCTCCCAGTCCGCGGCCTCCGGAGGACGCTGGTTCAGGGGCAGGAAGAAATTGTCCATGCTCAGCATGCAGACCTTTACGCCCAGGTTTTCCAGATACTGCTGCAGGCGCATGGCTGTGGTGGTCTTGCCGGAGCCGGAGGGGCCGGTGAGGGCCACAATGGGCTTTTTGGCTTTATCAGCTAAAATGGTAGCCGCAGCGGAGCCGATCTTATCGTGAAAGACCTCCTCGCAGCGCAGAACGAACTGCTCCTCATTGCGCATGGCTGTGTTAATATTTTCCAAATCTATGACGCGCATAAAACAGAAACTCCTTTCGGGTATGTATACACATTTTATTATTATAACAGAAAGAGGTCCCAGGTGCAACCTCGGACTTCCGGGTGCGAAATTATAGGAAGAAGCGATAAATCAGGGTATTCTATGCAGTAAATCTATTTTACATTCCGAGGTTTTGTGCTATTCTTAGAGTGTAGCCGTTTGGCAAGGGCTGAGCTTATCAGACGGCAGAATAAGGAGGCACCTTATGGGTAACGAAAAACTGTTTTGTAAGGGCGGCGGCTGCACCGCCAAGCTGGGCGCGGGCATTTTGAGCCGGGTGCTGGAAAGGCTGCCGAAGTTTGACAAGGACCCGGCGCTGCTCATCGGCTACGACAGCAAGGATGACGCCGCCGTGTATAAGCTGACGGACGAGGTGGCGGTGGTGCAGACCCTGGACTTTTTCCCGCCTATGGTGGACGACCCCTACACCTTCGGGCAGATCGCAGCCACCAACGCCCTCAGCGATATATGGGCCATGGGCGGCCAGGTAAAAACGGCGCTGAATATTGTGTGCTTCCCGGAGAAGTCGGACCTGAATATTCTGGGGGAGATGATGCGCGGCGGCGCGGAAAAGGTGGCGGAGGCCGGTGGCGTGCTGGCCGGAGGCCACTCCATCGCCGACAGCGATGTGAAATACGGCCTGTCGGTTATGGGCGTTGTCCACCCGGACCATATTTACGCCAACAACACGCCCCAAACAGGTGACTGCCTGGTGCTGACCAAGCGGCTGGGTGTGGGCATTCTCTGCACCGCAAACCGTGTGGGCGAGGCCAGCCCCGAGGCCATGGAGGCCGCCATTGCCTCCATGACCACCCTGAATAAATATGCCGCCCAGTGCTGCCGGGCCTACGAGGTTCACGCCTGCACGGATGTGACGGGGTTCAGCTTCCTGGGCCACCTGCACGAGATGATGGACGGGGCCCACAGCTGCCGCATTGAGGCCGGAGCGGTGCCGGTTTTCTCCGAGGCGCTGCGCCACGCGGATGAATTTTTGCTGACGGCGGCGGGGCAGCGAAACCGCAACCACACCGGATCCTTCGTGCGGTTTGAAAATGTCCCCTTTGCCATGGAGGAGGTGCTGTTTGACCCCCAGACCTCCGGCGGATTGCTGGTGGCTCTGCCCAAAGAGCAGGCGGCGGCCTTGGTGGAGGACCTGCGCCGGAGCGGCGCGCCGGCAGCCGTCGTGGGAGAAGTGACGGACAGCGAGGACATCGAAATTCGCGTTATCGGATAAATACTATATTATACTGCATATTGATTGGAGGATATAAAAATGCTGAAAGTGAACGCTATGGGCGATACCTGCCCCATCCCCGTGGTAAAGACCAAGGACGCCATCCGCCGGCTGGGTGCAGACGGCGGCGTGGTGGAGACCTTCGTTGACAATGAAATTGCCGTGCAGAACCTGACCAAGATGGCCAATCAAAAGGGCTACGGCGTGGAGAGTGAGAAGCTGGGCGAAAACGAGTACCGGGTCATCATGACCGTGGGCGCCGGGGCCGACCTGCCCGCCGAGAATGAGGAGACCGTCTGCGCCGTTCCCGCCGGGCAGAAAAACACCGTCGTGGTGGTGGCGGCCGACCACATGGGCGAGGGCCAGGGCGAGCTGGGCAAAAACCTGCTGAAGGCCTTTCTCTACGCTCTGAGCCAGCAGGAGCGCCTGCCTAAGACCATTCTGTTTTATAACGGCGGCGCGTCCCTCACCTGCCAGGGCTCCCTGTCCCTGGAGGACCTGCAATCCATGGCGGAGCGGGGCGTGGAAATCCTCACCTGCGGCACCTGCCTGAATTTCTACGGGCTGACGGAGAAGCTGGCCGTAGGCGGCGTGACCAATATGTACGACATCGTGGAAAAGCAGATGGCCGCCGACCTCATCGTAAGGCCCTGATATGCTGCAGAAGAAACTGTGCCTGGTGGTGACCTTTGACGCCACCGCCGCCGCCATGGCGGCGGAAAAATACTGCCTGGAAAGGGGCGTTCCCGGGCGGCTGATCCCGGTGCCCCGGGAGATCACCGCCGGATGCGGCCTTGCCTGGAAGGCGGAGGTGGACCAGGAGGAGGCCGTCACCGCCGCTTTGGAGGCGGCCGGCATCGCATACAGCGGAGTGCATCGGGTCGTAATTTGAGGAAAAGTCCCGGATCGGCGGTGAACAGCACCCCATTTGTTAGACAGTATGATATACTATCTAACAAGTGGGGTGTTTTGCTATGCCAAAAGGAGTACCAAACAAACGATATACGCCGGAATTCAAGAGAATGGTTGTAGAAACCATGGAAAAAGAACATCTGAGTATCTATGCAACGATGCAGGAATTCGGAATTAACGACCATAAAATTATAGAGCGTTGAGAACGCATTTATTTGGAAGAAGGTCCGGAAGGGTTAACCATCGAACGGCGTGGCCGCCGCAGTAAGGACCGTCGGCCAAAGCAGCTGCCAAAAGAGGTGGAAGAAGATCTGCTGGCCGAAGTGCAGCGACTGCGTGCGGAGAACGATTACCTAAAAAACTTGCAAGCCTTGGTTTTGGAAGACGAGCGATGCCAGCGCAGAAAACGCAGGTAGTTCAAAAGCTGAGGCAAAGACATTCTCTGGATATTCTTCTCTTAATCGCTCAACTACCCCGTGCCACTTTCTACTATCATCTGAAGCGGATAAACAGTGCAGATAAGTATAAAGCTGTCAAAGCGGAAATCACGGCCATCTACCATGAAAACAAAGGAAGATACGGCTATCGCCGCATTACGGCAGAACTTCACAAGCGCAATTTCCTCCTGAACCACAAGACTGTCCAGCGGCTTATGAAAGAGTTGGGCTTGGTTTGCCGTGTCAGGATGAAGAAGTATCGTTCTTACAAGGGTGAAGTTGGCAAAATTGCGCCAAATCTGCTAAATCGAGATTTCCATGCCGAAAAGCCGAATCAGAAATGGGTCACGGATGTGACGGAGTTTAGCCTGTTCGGAGAAAAGCTCTATCTGTCCCCGATTCTCGATCTGCACAGCAGCGATCTGGTCAGTTACACCATCTCTGAGCATCCTGTTCTGAGTATGGTTACGACTATGCTGGACAAGGCGTTTGCAAAGATCCCTGCCGGAACAAACCTGATTCTCCATTCTGACCAGGGCTGGCAGTACCAACACAAACAATACCAACAGATGCTCCGGGAGAAAGGTGTTCGCCAGAGCATGAGCCGCAAGGGGAACTGTCTGGACAATGCTGTGATAGAAAATTTCTTCGGGCTGCTCAAAAGTGAACTGCTGTATTTGCAGGAGTTCCGCTCCATGGAACACTTCAAGCAGGAACTCGTTGCATATCTGGATTACTACAACAACCGCAGGATCAAGGCAAAACTAAAGGGCTTGCCGCCTGCAATGCACAGACAGCAAGCCCTTTCGGCTGCTTGAACAATTTTTACTTCGAAATATTGTCTAACTTTTTGGGGGCACTTCAGCGGCGGTCCGGGACTTTTTACGGCAAAAAGGTGTGAATTGATGCTTTACAGCGGAGACGGATTCGGCTATAATAGAAAGGCTAAGGAATTATTGAGAAGGAGACACCGACCATGGCAGTCATTGAATATGATGCTTATAAGCAAAAGCTTCTGGCCCTGGAGCCGACGCTGAAGGAACTGGAGCAGGCTCTGAATATTGAGTCCGCCCGAAAAGAGCTCTCCGAGCTGCAGATCGAAACGGAGCAGGAGGGCTTTTGGAACGATGTGGAGCGCAGTCAGCGCATCGCTCAGAAGATCAAGCGCCTGGAAAATAAAATCAAGAAGTACGACCACCTGGTCTCCGACTGGGAGGACACCCTGACCCTGTGCGAGATGGCCCAGGAAGAGGACGACGCCAGCCAACTGGACGAGGTGGCCCAGGGCTGTGAGACTCTGGAAAAGGAGATAAGCGAGCGCCGTCTGGCGGCCCTGCTCACCGGGGAGTACGACGCCAACAACGCCATCCTCACCTTCCACGCCGGGGCCGGCGGCACCGAGGCCCAGGACTGGACAGAGATGCTCTACCGTATGTACACCCGCTGGGCCGAGCGCCATGGGTTCACCTACCAGCTGCTGGACTATGAGGACGGTGACGAGGCCGGCATCAAATCCGCCTCCATCCTCATCGAGGGGGACAACGCCTACGGCTATCTCAAGAGCGAAAACGGCGTACACCGCCTGGTGCGGGTGAGCCCCTTTGATGCCAATGCCCGGCGGCAGACCAGCTTTTCCGCCCTGGAGGTCATGCCGGAAATCGAGGACGACAGCGAAATTGAGATCCGTCCCGAGGAAATCGAGATGCAGGTGTTCCGTTCCAGCGGCGCCGGCGGCCAGCACATCAATAAAACCTCCTCGGCGGTGCGGCTTATCCACATCCCCACCGGGGTGGTGGTCTCCTGCCAGACCGAGCGCAGCCAGTTCCAAAACCGGGACAACTGCATGAAGATGCTCCGGGCCAAGCTGGCGGAGATGAAGGCCCAGCAGCACGCGGAGAAGATTTCCGACATCAAGGGCGTGCAGATGAAGATTGAGTGGGGCAGCCAGATCCGCTCCTATGTGTTCATGCCCTACACCCTGGTGAAGGACACCCGGACGGGCTTCGAAACGGGCAACATCCAGAATGTAATGGACGGGGATATTGATGGGTTCATCAACGCCTACCTCACCGCCTCGGCCAACGGAACGCTGAAAAAATAAGTCTTGCCCTATAGCCATTGTGTCAAAAAGCCTCGCAGAGTTTGCCGAGCGCAGGCGGCAAAGAAATAAAACCTTTTGTTGGAAAAACCCGGAGGGTTTTTCGACAGTCTTGAAAGCCGCTCCCATGGGGGCGGCTTTTGTGCTGCCTGTTGCCTGAAAACAGGCAGCGAAGCAGGCAACTTTGGTTGACTTTCCCCCCACAGGCAAGAGGAGCTTTTGCCGGAGGGGAGGGAGAGAGATGATCGAGACCGTATTGGCGGCTATTATCACCGGTGCAGCCACCCTGGCGGGGGTGCTGATCTCCAACAGCCGACACGCCCGGGACATGGAGAGCCGCCTGGAGCGGGCCCAGGCCGTGACGGACACGAAGCTGGAGGCGCTGACCCGAGAGGTGCGGCTGCACAATGAGCTGGCCCGTCGGGTGCCGGTGCTGGAGGAGCAGCTGCACAGCATGAGCCACCGACTTAAGGATGTAGAGCATTTGAGAAGCTGAACGCAATAGCCCGGCCTGCCGAAAAAATCGGCAGGCCGGGCTATTGCATTGAGATGCGGCTACTCTCCCCCCTCCTGCCGAAGGGAGAGCGGTGTCGTTTCGGGGAGAAATATTTTTTCGCGGACACATATTGTTATAGTCTCAATTCTGCCTGTATATCCTTTGTTTTTCTTGTAAAACTCGAAAATAACTTTCCGTTTGTATAGACCGCATTCTATACATGATTCTGTATTTTGTTCTACTGCTTTTTGTGTTATACTGGCCCTTATTAGTGTGACTTATCCTGTAGGAGGGAAAACCATGAAAATCAGTGAAATTGTTGTATTCATAGTATATCTGGTATTTATGCTGTCCATCGGCATCTATTTCTTCTTTAAGAATCGCGATGGCGGCGAGAAAACCTATTTCCTGGGCGGCCGGCAGATGGGCCCCTGGGTCACGGCGCTGTCGGCCGGCGCCTCCGATATGAGCGCCTGGGTGCTCATGGGTCTGCCCACTTCCATTTACGCCCTGGGTCTGGGCCAGGTATGGATCTCCGTGGGTCTGGCCATCGGCTACACCATCAGTTGGCTCGCCGAGGCCCCCCGGCTGCGTCGGTTCTCCATCGTGGCCAACGACTCCATCACCATTCCCCAGTATCTGACCAACCGCTTCCTCTCTAAGTCCAAGGCCCTGCAGATTATCTGCGCGGTGATCTTCCTGGTGGCCTATACCGTGTACGCCGCCTCCAGCGTGAAAGCCTGCGGCACCCTGTTTAACACCGTTATCGGCATGGATGAGACGGCGGCTATGTATCTGGCCTCCCTCATTATCATTGCCTATACCTTCCTGGGCGGCTTCTCCGCCGTCTGCTGGACGGACTTCTTCCAGGGCATGCTGATGCTGGGCGCGCTGCTCATTGCACCGATTTTTGCCCTGTTCATGCTCCAGGGCGCGGGCGTTCACCCGGTAGACACCCCCAACTATTTTAATGCCTTCAGCAGCTGGAAGGACATCGTCTCCGGCCTGGGCTGGGGCCTGGGCTACTTCGGTATGCCCCACATTATCATTCGCTTCATGTGCCTGGAGTCCCAGAAGAGCCTGAAGAAGTCCGCCAAGATCGGCATTTCCTGGACGGTTCTGATCGTCATCTTTGCCGCGGCGGTAGGTATCATCGGCCGTCTGTTCCTGGGCTATGACGAGTCCATCAACGGTCACTCCCTGGTGTTTATCACCATGGTGCGCAAGATCTTCCCGGGTGTCATTTCCGGTCTGCTGCTGTCGGCGGTGCTGGCTGCGTCTATGTCCACGGCGGATTCCCAGCTGCTTATGGCTGCCAGCGCTTTTGCCAGCGATGTGTATAAGCCCGTTTTCCGCAAGGGCAAGGCCAGCGACAAGGAGATGATGTGGGCCGGGCGTATTGTGGTGCTGATCATTTCGGTGGTGGCTCTGCTTATCGCCTCCAACCCCGACTCCGGCAGCATTATGTCTCTGGTGTCCAATGCCTGGGGCGTGTTCGGCGCGGCCTTTGGCCCGGTCATCCTGCTGAGCCTGTTCTGGAAGCGGTTCACCTTTGCAGGCGCCGTGGCCGGTATCGTTGTGGGTGCAGCTGTGGACGGCCTGTGGCTGGCGTTCCTGTCCGGCACTGGGATCTATGAGATCATCCCCGCCTTCGCCGCCAGCATGGTCGCGGCTATTGTGGCTTCCCTGCTGAGCAAGAAGCCCAGCGCGGAGGTAGAGGCGCTGTTTGACAAGGCGCTGCAGCCGGAGGAAAACTAACGCACACGGGAGTATCCCCATAGGCCTCGAATACGCCTGCTGTATTGACAAGTGCTTGAGTATTATTGCAGAGCTGTATTGATATGAGAAAAAAGTGGTCGGCTGAGGTCGGCCACTTTTTGCATTGCGCTTTTGGATATTTGAATGGTGAAAGCATTTAAAGCGCCGTTGTTCGGCTTAAAAAAGCCGGGCAACGGCGTAGACTTTTGGTGAAAGTTGGGTATATAATGGGGACATAATAAGCGCATAAAACACGAATTTACAGGGAGGATATTGCAATGAAAGTACGACTCAATTCAGACCCAGAGGTGGTACGGTCCATCCGGGAGGGACTGCAGCGCACAGGCGGGTATTGCCCGTGCCGGTTACAGCGGACACCGGAGAACAAATGTATGTGCAAGGAGTTTAAGGAGCAGATCGCAGACCCGAATTTCGAGGGGTACTGCCACTGCCGGTTGTATTATAAGGAAAAATAAACGAATTTCCCATTTTCTTCCTGTCGCCCGCCCCGGCGCGGTGAGGCAGCCGCCGCTTCGGCGGCTACAAAAGAAAGGGCATTTTTTGAGAAAAGGTATACCAGCCCACAGCGGGCGCCATTGTGCTGGACGGCAAGGACACCCACAGCATGACCACAGCCCAGGTGAATAGGGCCGGCATCGCCCGGACCTTTCAGAATATCCGTCTGTTCGGCGACCTGACCGTGGCGGAAAACCTGATGGTGGCTATGAACGACTCCATGCGCTACGGCCTGGTGGGGCGCATACTGCACTTTCCCCGGTTCGCCCGGGAGGAGCATATCGCCCGGGAGCGGGCGCAGAGCTGCTGGAGAGCGACACCATCCGCAAGGCCTATCTGGGCGGATAAAACGAAAAAATACGGAAAACCACCATTGGCGCGGGCACTTTTCGTCCGTGGCAATGGTGGTTTTTGAAATTATATAGCTGCGTGAAAACGGGTCGGGAGGAGGCTTACTCTCCCCCTTTTATGATTTAGGGACGGAGGATCTGGTCCCGGGTAATCTCTTTCAGGGTGTGGACACCGCACATTTGCATGGCGTCCTGCAGCTCGCTTTGGAGCTTGTCCGCATAGACCCGCACGCCCTCTGCGCCGCCGCCGTAAACCATGGTGACAAAGGGACGGCCGATAAGCACGCCATCGGCACCCAGGGCCAGGGCCTTGAACACATCCAGGCCCGTGCGGATGCCGCCGTCTACGAAGATCTTCATGCGGCCCGCTACGGCCTCGACGATAGCGGGCAGGACCTCTGCCGTGGCGGGGCACTGGTCCAGCACCCGGCCGCCGTGGTTGGACACCACGATACCGGCGGCGCCGGCCTCCAGGGCCTTACGGGCTCCGGCGGGGGTCATAATCCCCTTCAGAATAAAGGGCTTTTGCGCATACTCGATGATCTCCCGCAGCTCCTCCACCGTCTTGCTGCCGGCGGGGGGCATATGGTTTTTAAGGAACGGCAGGCCGGCAGCGTCGATGTCCATGGCCACAGCCACAGGGTCGGCTTTACGGGCCTGGGTGAGCTTGGCAAAAATAGTATCCTTATCCCAGGGCTTCACGGTGGGAACGCCGCAGCCGTCGGCGTGATGGATAGCCCGGAGGGCCCCCTCCATAACGGCGGCGTCCATGCCGTCGCCGGTGCAGGCCAGAATGCCCGCGTCGCGGCAGGCGGAGACCAGAAGATCGTTATAGGCGGCATCGTCGTACTTGTCGCCATAGTGCATCTTCATGGCGCCTACGGGGGCGGCCAGAACGGGCAGGCGCAGCTTCTTGCCGAAGAAGTCAAAGGAGGTGTCGGCGGGACGGTTTTCGCAGATGGTGTCCATCTGCACGCAAATCTCCTGCCACTTCTGATAGTTGCGCTGGAAGGTCACGCCCAGGCCCTTGGAGCCGGGGCCGGGGATGGTGTTACCGCAGGCCCGACCATTGCACACGGGGCAGGCCTTACAGTAGGGGCCCATGCAGGTACGGGCCGATTGCAGAATCTCATTATAATCCATTGTATCTCTCCTTTGCTGGAATGATATGGCTTATTGTAACGCCCCGGGCGACAAAACGCAACGGAAAATTTTAGGTATAAATTCCGGGATATGTGCGTAAAATTATGCAAAACGACAACGGAGGCGTAGCCATGAAGAACACGCGCTGGCAGGCTTGGGAGACCATCGGCCTTTTATGGACGCTGGCAGCGGGAAACCTGCTGCATTTTGTATACCAGTGGACGGGAGAAAGCACGGTGGCGGGACTGTTCGCCGCGGTGAACGAATCTACCTGGGAGCATATGAAGCTGCTGGCGGTGCCGTGGGTCCTGTTTTCCCTGGTGGAGTATATCGCCCTGCGCACGGACGGAGTGGCCGCGCCTCGGGCGGCGGGACTGCTGGCAGGGCTGGCGGCCATTCCGACGCTGTTTTACACCTACAAGGGGATCGTGGGACAGGGGTACATGATCGTGGATATACTGATTTTTCAGGTGTCGGTGCTGCTGGCCTTTTGGGTGAGCCGGGTCCTGCAAAAGGGCAGGCGGCTGGCCGGAGGCGCCTGGACGGTGGCGGGGCTGCTGGTGCTGCTTGGGATATGGGCGGTGTTTCTGCTGTTTACCTTCCGGCCGCCGGAGCTGGCGATATTTATAGACCCGGTGACAGGGACAAGGGGGATCAGATAAGAGGAACATTCTATAAAGTACAAACTATAAGGTACAGAGGTTTATGGGGCGGGCAAATCAGCCGCCCTTTTTTCTTGACCAGGGGGACGGGATACGGTATAATAGAGGGGAAAATCATCCCGGAGGGAGACGAAGGCATGAAAAAAACGATCGTGCATAGGTCGGCGGCACCGTTTTACACGGCGGCGGCAGCGTGGGCCGTGTATGCGCTGGCATTCCCGCTCTATAAGGTGGGGCATTTTGTCATCGCGGCGGTGGTGACGCTGGCGGTGTTTTTCGTCAGCCGCTGCATCTGGAAGGACAAAAAGGAAGTCATCGAGGTGGAGCCGGAGCCGGTACGCACCGGCAACGAGGCTCTGGACAAGATGATCGCCGACGGACAGCTTGCGCTGAAGGAAATGCGGCGGCTGGATGACGCCATCGACGACGAGGTTATCAGCGGCCAGATCCGGCAGCTGGAGGAGCTGAGCAAGAAAATCTTTGAGGTGGTGCAGCAGAAGCCCGAGAAGCTGCCGCAGATCCGCAAATTCATGGGCTACTACCTGCCCACCACCCTGAAGCTGCTCAATGCCTACCACCGCATGGACAGCCAGGGCGTTTCCGGCGGCAACATCGGCGGCACCATGGAGCGGGTGGAAAGCATCATGGGCACCATTGTCACCGCCTTTGAGCGGCAGCTGGACGCTCTGTTCGGCGCCGAAGCCCTGGATATTTCCACGGACATCACCGTGCTGGAGAACATGATGGCCCGGGAGGGCCTGGCGGAGGACGCCGTTCACCACACCGTAAATGAAGAAAAAGAAAACAAAACGGAGCCGACCGACGGCGGCATCCAACTGGAACTATAAGAAAGAGAGGATTGCACTATGACTGAGAACATGACCCCTGAGCTGACCCTGAACCCCACGGAAACGGAAGTAGCTATGCCGGAGCTGACCCTGGAGCCCAACGCCCCCGCCCAGGTGGAGGAGAAGAAGATCGAGCCCGTAGCGCTGGACGACAAGCTGCTCACCGAGCAGGAAAAGCAGGCCGTGGACGAATTCTCCAAGAAGATCGACATTACCGACACCAACATGGTCCTGCAGTACGGCGCCGCCGCCCAGAAGAGTGTGGCGGGCTTCTCCGAGAACGCCCTGAGCAATGTGCGCAGCAAGGACCTGGGCGAGGTGGGCGCTGACCTCAGCGAGCTGGTGGTGCAGCTGAAGGGCTTCGGCTCCGGCGACGAGAAGAAGGGTCTGGCGGGTCTTTTCCGCAAGGCCGGCAATAAAATCGAGAGCATGAAGGCCCAGTACGGCAAGGTGGAGGCCAATGTGGACCGCATTGCCCAGTCCCTGGAGCAGCATCAGATCACGCTGATGAAGGACATTGCCATGTTCGATCAGATGTATGAGCTGAACCTGAAATATTATAAGGAACTGACCATGTACATTCTGGCCGGCAAGAAGCGGCTGGAGGAGGTGCGTGCGGGCCAGCTGGAGGAGCTGCGCGTCAAGGCGGAGAAAACCGGCCTGGCCGAGGATGCCCAGGCCTATAACGACATGGTGAACCTGTGCAACCGCTTTGAAAAGAAGCTTCACGACCTGGAGCTGACCCGGATGATCTCCGTGCAGATGGGCCCCCAGACCCGGCTGCTGCAGAATAATGACACCCAGATGGTGGAGAAGATTCAGTCCTCCCTGGTGAACACCATCCCCCTGTGGAAGAGCCAGATGGTGCTGGCCCTGGGCATGGAGCATGGCCGCCAGGCTACCGCCGCTCAGAACGCCGTCACCGAGATGACCAACGAGCTGCTCAAGAAGAACGCCGACGCGCTGAAGATGGGCACCATCGCCACGGCCAAGGAGTCCGAGCGGTCTATCGTGGACATTGAGACCCTGCAGCACACCAATCAGCAGCTCATTTCCACCCTGGACGAGGTGCTGGCCATTCAGCAGGAGGGCGCTGCCAAGCGCAAGGCCGCCGAGGCAGAGCTGGGCCGTATCGAGGGCGAGCTGAAGCAGAAGCTCATGGAGCTGCACAAGTAAGAACCTCCGTGAAAGGAGCGGGAAAATGAAGTTTTTCAAAAGCAGCGCCGTGGCGCTGGCGGTGCTGATTCTGGTGGTGGCTGCCGGGTCGGTATACGGCCTCAGCCGCAAGCCCCTGGAGGTACAGTATCACCAATGGATCGCCGACGATGCCGGGGTACTGACGGAGTCCACTGTGGAAATGCTGCACAGCTACAACCAGCAGTGGGACAGCCGTTATAACGCTGCCATTGCCGTGGCTGCGGTGGACAGCACTCACGGGTGGTCCGGGGCAAAATATGCCGCTATGCTGGGCAAGCAATGGGGCCTGGGGCAGAATGATATGCTGCTGCTGATGGTAGAGGGCAAGGACTACCAGGTGCTCTACGGAAACAGCGTAAACAGCACCATCACCGACACCCAGGAGTCTATGCTGCGCAGGTCTCTGGACAGTGACTACTACGATGGTGACTACGACCAGGCGGCGCTGAAGTTCTTCCGGGCGGCGGATGTGGTGTTCGCCCAGCTGGGACAGCAGTAAGGACTCGGGTTAATACTTAGCTTATAATATAATGTAGAACGCTCCTGCACGGGTGTGCAGGAGCGTTTTTTAGGGGACGGGGGATGTGGATTGTCACGGGCGCGGTGCGCCCTCGCAATGACAGGGGGCTTTACATGGGGTACGGGGCAAGGCCGGGCGGGTCGTCCGGGAGGCCGACCCCTACACGCCGTTTACCGATAGAACTTCGTAGGGGGCGGTGTCCCCGACACCCTGTTACCTCTCAGGTTGCGGGCGGCCGCAAGGGTCTCCCCTACCGCTTCAATTTTCCATGTGGCGGCCCAGGAAGGCAGAGACGGTTTGGGCCAGCTTATATTCGCTTTCTCCGGGGTATCGCCCTTCTTCAGCGGCGAAAAGCACCAGACCCAGCACATCGCCCTGGCAGAGGATGGGGGCGGCGGTAGCGGCATGGGTGTGCAGGTTATCGGCGCAGACGGGCAGGGCGGCGTCTCCCCTGCCCTGCTGATAGATACTGCGCTTTTCCATAAGCTGCTCCATTTGGGGAGAAACAGCCCGGTCTATAAGCTCCCGCTTGCAGGGGCCTGCGGCGGCGATGACGCTGTCCCGGTCAGTGATGACGGCGGTGAAATCCGTGGCCCGGGCCAGGATATCGCAGAGCTGGGCCGCAAAATCCTCCAGACCGCCGATAAGGGAATACTTCTTAAAAATAACCTCGCCGTCACGGGTGGTGAAGATCTCCAGGGGGTCGCCCTCGCGGATACGCATGGTGCGGCGGATCTCTTTGGGGATCACCACGCGGCCAAGGTCGTCGATGCGGCGCACGATTCCGGTTGCTTTCATATATAAAAACTCCTTGCTGCATGTTATTGTACGCCTATTATTTGTCAAATTTTCGGTTTTATGCCGCAAGGGTCATTTTTTTCCGCAGGTCATCGGGAGGATCTTCGCTTTAATTTTGCCGGAATTGCGCGGAGCTTTGCCCACAGGATTTTACTTTTTTCAATCAAATCATCCATTCTCTGTAATTCGCAAAGAATACATTTTGGAACTATTATTTTCTGTATGTACCACGATGTAAATCTTGCGGACAACAGAGATAATAAAAAAAGCATACCCTATGGGGAGGTTTGACGGTTACGCGCGAAAACCCCCGGGGTCTCTTGTTATGCAAAAGGCCCCGGGGGTGCTGTTTTATTTTGCCGCTTAGGTTTTTTCTTTTTGGCTTACGCCTCCTGCTCCTTGCGCTTCAGGACAAACGCTGCGGCCAAGGCCGTCACGGGCAGGGCGATGACCCAAACCAGCACGCCGGTATCGCCGGTGGCGGGGGTATTGCTGCCGCCGGTCTGGATGGTCACATCGGTCATGTCATAGAGCCGGGTCTGGGCGTTTACGAAGCGGTAATAGGCCGCCAGGGCGTAGTAGCCCTGCTCGGTGGCCATGCCGTTCCGCTCGCCGCCAGCGGTGTGCCGGAAGCCGCCGCCGTTCACATAGAACCCGGCCAGAGCATCCAGCACGGTGTGGCCGTTCTTCACAAAGCGGCTGTCCGCGGTGGGGTCGATGCCCAAAGCGGTGAGAGCTACGATGACCTGGGCGCAGGACTCGCTATTGATGGTGCCCCAGCTGCCAAAGCCGCCGTCGCCCTGCTGCAGACCGGAAAGCACATCCAGGGCCTTATCCACAGCAGCCTTCACGGTCTCGTTGGTCTTATAGTAGGGGGCCAGGGCCTGGATGGCCATAGCGGTCATATCCGGGTCGGCCTTGTCCGCACTGAGGTCCCAGCCGCCGTCGTTGAGCTGGGCATCCAGGATGACCTGAATCAGCTTCTCACGGGTCAGCCAGACCGTTACCAGTTTCCCTTGCTCCTGCACAAAAATCTCCACAGGCAATCCCCCTTCTCCTATATTTTCCGCGGTTTTGCTTTTTCCTATACATGGGGGAGTGCTGCATCCATGGTACAATATATTACGGCAGAGCCCCATTTGTAGGACTCTGCCGTTCATTCATTTCTGTGTATGTTCCCGGTGCCGGACTGCCAGACAGCAGGGCATTAGTTTTTTCAGTTCCCCATGGGCTGAGGATTTGCCCAGGTAGGGCGCATCCGGCCCCATCTTCTTGACAAATCCAGCATGGCAAAGCAGAATTTCTCCCACCGTGACAGTGTTATCTGTGACAGGTCCTTTCCCGGCATCCGCAAGTGCTCCCGCAGACGAGCCCGTTTAAAAGAGTTGGGCAGCCATCGGCTGCCCAACAATATTTTGCAGGTGCTTAATTCCAGTTTATGCGAGGTTTTCTTTCTAATAATTATCTAATTATCAGAAAGGATGATTAGAAGTGGCATCTTTTGGCTGTCTTATGCATAGCCTGCAATCTCAATCAAAAGCTGATCTCACCACTGATGAGTGTACGGATTACAGGAGGCCAAAAGGTCTCGGCATACATATCCATGTCAAAGTCGTCACGGATGATCCACCCATACAGGATGCCGCGCTGCATAGTAAACAAAAACTCAACCAAAGTAGCCGGATCAGAGGTGTTAGCAATGGTACCGCGCTCTTGTGCCAAAGTGATAAAAGTGTGTAATTCTTCTCGCTGAATGGGGCTACATCCCAATGAGGTACGCGAGGTGGTCCAGTGAGACTTGTTGCTCAACAGCATGGGCCCTGTCTTTTCCCAGAGTCTCTGAATATCAAGCATGAAGTTTAGCAGGTAGTGATAAGGATCCTGCACTTTTTGTTCTAAATCCTGCGTGAGTCCGATGGATATATTGATGTCCCGCTCATAAATATGCCGCAGGATGTCATCCTTGTTACGGAAAAGATGGTAGACCGAGCCATTGGAAAGCCCGGTCGCTTCACAGATGTCCTTTATTGTAGTGTCCTTATACCCTTTTTTATTGAAAAGGACTATTGAGGTGTCCAATACGGCGTTATAATTGGTACGGCTCTTTTCCTGCCGTTTTGTCATAATTGCATCCATGTTCCTACCTCGCGAAATATATGTAACTAATTCAATACTATCACGCAGCACAATAAATTTCAAGCGGGAAATACTTTTTAGCAGTCTTGCTGAAATATGGCTCCTTCCGCTGTGTAATATTCCGATTTTCTTATGAGGTATTATTTTTTTCTTTACAAGTTTGAGTGGAACTGATAAAATTAGATTAGCAATCTAATTTTGCGCTCTACTTTTAATACTCTTTCATACATTAGGAGGAACTGCTTATGAATGTTCACATGTCTGAAAAAATCATGCGCCCCGACTTCCAGGGTGAGTTCACCGCCAGCATCCTGGCCGCCGCCGCCTCTCCCGATCTGATCTCCTTCGCCGGCGGCCTGCCCAACCCGGTGTCCTTCCCCGTGGAGGCCATGGAGAAGGCTACCGCCAAGGTCCTGGCCGAAAACGGCGTCCAGGCACTGCAGTACAGCGGCACCCAGGGCCTGCCCGCCCTGCGCGCATGGATCGCCAAGCGTTACGAGACCATGGGCGTCTACGATGTGACGGCCGACGATATCATCATCACCAACGGCTCACAGCAGGCCCTGGCCATGTTGGGCATGTGCATGATCGACCCCGGTGACAAGGTCCTGGTGGAAAATCCCACCTATCTGGTGGCCCTGCAGTCCTTCCACATGTTCGACCCCAAGATCATCCCCGTCCAGATCAACCCCGACGGCATCGACTGCGAGAAGCTCTCTGAGACCGTCAAGGCCAACCCCGACGCCAAGTTCATCTATGTCATCCCCAACTTCCAGAACCCCACCGGCCTGAGCTACACCAAGGAAGTCCACGACAAGGTGGTTGAGATCCTGAAGGGTACCGACATCCTGCTCATCGAGGATAATCCCTACCGAGAGCTGCGCTTCGCCGGCGAGGCCACCGACAGCTTCGGCAAGGAGCTGGGCGAGCAGTGCTGCATGCTGGGTACCTTCTCCAAGATCGTGGCCCCCGGTATGCGTATCGGCTGGATCTGCGTCCGCAACAAGGAGCTGAAGGCCAAGCTGCTGAGCTACAAGTCTACCGCCGACCTGCACACCAACATCTTCTCCCAGCTGGTGCTGGCCCAGTACCTCCAGGACAACGATGTGGATGCCCACATCGAAAAGACCAAGGAGCTCTACCGCGCCAAGGCCAACTTGATGATGGACTGTATGCGCAAGTATCTGCCTGAGGGCGTGACTTTCACCCCCACCGAGGGCGGCATGTTCCTGTGGGCCACCCTGCCCGACAGCATCACATCTGTTGACCTGTACCGCGCCGCTCTTGCCAAGGGCGTGGCCATCTGCCCCGGCGATCCCTTCTATGAGATAGACCGCGGCGTCCATACCGTGCGCCTGAACTACTCCAACAGCACCGACGAGATCATCGAGAAGGGTATGAAGCTGCTGGGCGAGGCCTGTGCCGAACTGCTGGGTAAGTAATTATTTTAGGAGGAAAGCACTATGGATAAACTCTTTACTCCCGGCAAGATCGGTAAACTGACCATCAAGAACCGTGCTGTACTGGCCCCCATGCAGATGATGTACGGCGAACACCAGGGTTATGCCGGCGAAAAGGCTATCGCCTATTATGAAGAGCGTGCCCGGGGCGGCGTGGGCCTGATCATCGTCGAGGGTGTGAATGTGGACGAGGTGAACAATAAGCCCTGGAATTTGCAGATGTCTCTGGCTAGTGACAAGTACACCGCCTCCTTCCAACCCCTGACCGAAGCCATCCACAAGTACGACTGCCGCTGCTTTGTCCAGCTGCACCACTACGGCGCCAAAAGCGCCCCTACCGCAGCCGGCAAGGCCTGGGCCGCCAGCGAGGTGCCTGTAGCTCCCGGCGGTCCCTCTGCCCACAAGATGACGGTCGAGGAAATCAAAATCGTGGAACAGCGCTTCATTGATGCCGCTGTCCGTGCCCAAAAGGCTGGCTTTGACGGCGTAGAGCTGGCCGGTAGTCACGGCTACTTGCTCCACCAATTCCTCAGCCCCTATTATAATGACCGCACCGACGAATACGGCGGCAGTATTGAGAACTGTCTGCGCATCTACACCGAGATCGTCCAGGGCATCAAGGCCCGCCTGGGAAGAGATTTCCCCGTATCCGTTCGTTTCTGCGGCGACGAGTTCACCCCCCACATCCCCAAGACCCGCACCGTGGAAGATGCCGCCGCTATCGCCCGGGTGCTGGAGGCCGCTGGTGCCGATGTACTAAATGTGTCCAATGGCAATAACTTTAACGCCAATGCCAACTGCGAGCCCTACTCCTATGACTCCTTCTGGAAAGCACATGTTACCCGCGCCGTGAAGGAGGCCATCTCCATCCCCCTGATCGCCACCAACACCATCAAGGACCCGCTGGTAGCCGAGGAGACACTGGAAAAAGGCCTGTGCGATTTCGTGGCCCTGGGCCGCGCCCTGATCGCCGACCCCTTCTTCATGAAAAAAGCTGCCAAAGGTGATGTGGTAGGTATCCGCAAATGTATCGGCTGCATGTACTGCCGCGAACAGCTTTACGCCCAGCTGCCTGTCAAGTGCGCACTGAATCCCCGTGTGGGATACGAGAGTGTCTATCCTCTTGTTCCGGAACAGGATGGGGCGGGCCGTGTAGTTGCCGTCATCGGCGGCGGCCCCGCCGGTATGCAGAGCGCTGTGACCCTGGCAAAGCGAGGCTTCGATGTGACGCTGTTCGAGAAGGAAGATACCCTGGGCGGCACCATGAACTTGGCTGACAAGGGCCCCCACAAAGAGAAAATCACCCGCTTTGTGGAGACCATGAAGGCCGAGGTGGAACGCGCCGGCGTAAAGGTCCTATTGGGGAAAGCCCCCTCGATCGACGAGGTAAAAGCGCTGGCCCCGGAGGGTGTTGTGATGGCGGCCGGTGCCGCCCCCATCGTTCCCCGCATCCCCGGCGTGGATAAGCCGCATGTATGCACCGCTTACGATGTGATCTCCGGTGATGTGAAGGTCAGCGGCAAGGTAGCTCTGATCGGCTCGGGCATCACGGGCCTGGAGTGCGCCGAGATGATGCTCAACGAGGGCTGTCAGGTAGCTATGATAGAGATGCTGGATGCCGTGGGCACCGGGATGTTCTCCGTCATCATCAACGACATAATGAGCCGCATCAAACCCAAGGACCCCACCATGTACCTGCACACCATGCTCACCGAGATCGGCGATGGCTATGTGATGGTCAAAGATGTAAAGACCGGGGAAGAAAAACGCATTGAGGCCGACCATGTGGTGCTCTCCCTGGGCGTAGCTCCCCGGGCTGATGTGCTGGCTGAGTACCGCAGCGCTTTCAAAAATGTGATCTGCGTGGGTGACAATGCCCAGCGGGGCCGTATCCCCCACGCCACCAAAGAGGGCTACATCAAGTCCCTGGTGTTTTTGAAGGATTGATACAAAAACCGCATATTTTACCAAAACACGAGAAGCTCCCAACAAAAACTATTTTTAGGAGGATGTAATTATGGCAAACCTTGCACTGTGGAATCTGGTAAGTGAACTGAAGTCCGAAAAGTACAAGTGGGTCGACCTGACCCATGAACTGAGCCCCGAGACCCCCCATTGGTACGGTTTTAATCCTCTGGAAGCAAAACTGCTGTTTGACTATGTGGAAGGCACCCCTGAGGATATGATGGCTCCCATGCGCTGTTTCCAGGTCAGCGTGGCCAGCCAGTACGGCACCCATGTGGATGTCCCCCGTCACTTCTGGGGCGAAGGCCGCTCTATGGAATCCATTGATGTCACCGAGATGGTAATGCCTCTGGTGGTGGTGGACAAGTCCAAAGAGTGTGCTGCGAATCCCGACTTTATGCTGACCATCGACGATCTGAAGGCCTGGGAGGCTGAGTACGGCCAGATCCCCGCCGGCAGCTTTGTGGCTTTCCGCAGCGACTGGCACAAGAAAGGAACCAACCTGGACAATCCCGATGAAAATGGTGTGCCCCACTATCCCGGCTGGGATGTAGAGGCCATCCGCTGGCTGGTAGAAGAGCGCAATATCGCCTCGATCGGTCACGAGCCCGCCGACACCGATCCCGGTTTCGTTACCACCAAGCCCGACGCCTATCCCTATCCCGGTGAGCAGTACATCCTGGAGGTAAACCGTTTCCAGATCGAGGTCATGCGCAACCTGGATCAGTGCCCTGCCGTGGGTGCTATGATCGTGTGCGCTTTCCCCAAGCTGAAAGACGGCGTAGGTTTCCCCGCCCGCTGCTTTGCCATCTGCCCCGCAGAATAAACCTGATGTCTAATATCATAAAAGTGTAAAGGAGTAAAGAATCATGGCACTGGAATTTAATGAACAGCTTTCTCGCCTGCAAAAACCCGACCGTGCGGAAATGACCGATGAGGAATACGCCGTATTTGCAAAAAATGTAGAAGTGATGGAAAAAAACTGGGGGTTCATCAACAACCTTTTCAAGGTGTTGCCTCTGAACGCCAAGCAGTACATCGGATTTTTGAACTTCAAGGGCTCTCTTTTCAATGATAGTTGTTGGCTCACCGATGCCCAGAAAGAAATGATCGGCGTCGTGGTGTCCAGCTACAACTGCTGCTCTTATTGTCTGACCACCCACGGCGATAACCTGCGTGGTATGTGGAAGAATGCTGAACTGGTGGATAAGCTGTCTTATAATTACCGTTCCTGCAAAGGTTTGCTCTCCGATGTTGATTATGCATTGTGCGAGTACGCATGGTTTGTTACTGCCAACCCCCGTGAGATCGATGCCGTACAGGTTGAGAAGCTGCGTGAAGTTGGTTTAAATGACCATGAGATTCTGGAGGCTGCTTTTGTGGCTGGTTTCTTCAACTACACGAATCGCTGGGTAAGCACTATTGCCCCGGTTGCTAACTCCGGCCATTTTTCCCACAATCGCAACTTTGATTAATACGCACCAGAAAGAAGTGTTTGTGTGATCTATCTTGACAACGGAGCAACCACTTTCCCTAAGCCAGAAGTGGTCTATCAGGCCATGGACACCTTTGCCCGTACCGGTGCAGTGAACGCAGGTCGCGGTGCCTACGCCGCCGCCCGTGCCGCCGACCAGATGATCAAAAATGTTCGCGCCGGGCTTATCAGCCTCATGGATGCCCGGGAACAGGCGCAGGTGGTGCTCACCCCATCGGTGACTATCGCACTGAACCAGATCATTTACGGTCAGGTCTGGACAGAGAACTCCATCGCCTATGTCTCGCCTTATGAGCACAACAGCGTGCTGCGGCCGCTGCATGTACTGAGCAAAAAAATCGGTTTTCAGGTGCTGGAGCTGCCGCTGGCAGAAGATCTGTCCATCGACCTTGCTAAGACGGCGGCCATGTTTGAGGAGAATCCCCCCTCTTTCGTGGCGGTAACGGCGGTATCCAATGTAACGGGTTATATCCTGCCCCACCGGGAGATCTTCCGCCTGGCCCGCCGATACGGTGCTTTTAACCTGCTGGACGGCTCCCAGGCAGTGGGCCTGATTCGCCTGCCTTTTGCCCAGACGATGGCCGATGCCATCTGCTTTGCCGGACATAAAACGCTCTATGGGCCCTTCGGTATCGCAGGTTTCCTCATCAAAAATTCAGCTAAGCTACAGGTGACGCTGGCTGGTGGCACAGGAACCAAGTCCGAGGACCTTTCTATGCCCACATCCCTGCCTGGCAGTATGGAGGCCGGCAGCAAGGATACCGTGGCCATCGCTGGTTTGGAAGCGGCACTGAAGTGGCTGCCCTCCATCAAGCCACTGGAGCATGAGCGTGCCATGGCCGCCCACTTCATCGAAGAGGCGGGAAAGATCGACGGTGTAGAGCTTTATTGTGCTCCCGGCGGACTTCAAAACCAGGCCGGTGTGGTATCCTTTGGCGTCAGAGGTTTCAAGGCCATTGAAGTGGCTGCCATCCTGGACAACAAATACGATATCGCCGTCCGTGCAGGACACCACTGTGCCGCCCTAATCCATCAGCACCTGGGCAGCAACAAGTATGCCGGTACGGTGCGCGTCAGTCCCGGGTACTTCAACACGATAGAGGATATCGACGTTCTGCTCACCGCACTGCGGAATCTTGACCGCTCTCAGCTGGAAGGTGTAGCCGATGACATCCTCCGTGGTGCCTGCTGAACCAGATTTCCAAGAAGCACAGCATGAAAGCATTGTAACCCCGTAAAGGCGAGGTTTGAATTCCTAAAAGAAGGTTCAAACCTCGCCTTTAACATTACTCCCGCCCTCCGACTGCTTGATAGCGGAGATCAGCAGGCTCCAGATGGATGCCGGCCGGCATTTCCGAATGTGTCTATATTATAATATGTATAGCCATGTTTGTCATTCCGCTTTTGCTATACCACGCTTCTGCCCATTTTGCAAGAGAGGGCGAAAGAATTTCGTGCGCTCGCGGACGCTGACCCCGCCAGGCAGTAAGCGCCCGTCGTTTATTCTTCCGGTATTTGATTCGCCTCAAAATGGGGAACCGACCAGGTCCAAATCATGTCGCTTACGGCATCCACCAGGCTGCTTTTCACTGCGTCAATAATCGTAGCGGCGCGCTGCACATTTATATCCCAGTCGATCTCGCGGCCAAGATGGTTATAGTAGTAGGCCAGACACAGCCTGTCAAATTCGCTGCCGAAGGAGGAGATAAACACCGTATTTTCGGTGGCCGTGACAAAGCACCGCTGAAAATCCAGGATTGCAAAGATCCTCTCTCTGTCCGTCCCGCGGCGAATGACCTTTTTTAGTGCCCGAAGCCGCTCCTCCATCAGAGCCAAAAGACATTCCGTTTTCCCGTATTTCAGGCAGAGACGGTAAGCGCCCTCGATCCAGATGTTGATGGTGTCCACCAGCTCCCGGTAAAGCTGCGGCGTGATCTCAATCACATACATCCCCGCGTTTGGGCGGTTTTCCACCAGCCGGTCCTTTACCAAAAGGGTCATAGCCTCCCGGAGCGGAGAATTGCTTACCCCCTGCTCCTTGGCAATAATGTCGATATTCAGGTGCGCTCCCGGAGGGTATACCCCATCGAGAATGCGCTGCTTCAGGGTCCGGTATAGCTGCTGGCGAATTGTCAAAACTGCCATATTGGGTGATTCCTTTCCGGCTGCAGAGAGTTGCCTCTAAGCAGGAATTTCTCTGAAAGTATAGGCTCGGCGTCCCGAAAAATCCATTTGCCCGCTCCTCGGCCTTTTGGGACACTCCCAAAAAGCTCCAAAGCCATTGTTTTGAGCATTGCAGCCCGCTTTCTCTCCCGGCCTGCCGCCCACGCCCATTCCCCTGTAATCCTGCTGTTTTATCGGCATTCTCATTATAATCGATGGTCGTTTTTTTGTCAATTTGCAGAATAAACAGCAAAGGAAAATTTTCCCTTGACAAAGCCCACTTGATACGCTATGATGAAAATATGAATCGTGCATGATGCGCGATATGTAAACAGTATCCAACAAAAAACGAAAGGGATGAGATCATGACTCCAAAAGCACTGACTACCGTTTTGGCAACCTTAGCGATCCTCGCAGCGAGCTTTATTCTGTCGCTGCTTGTCAGCCGCAGGGGTAAAAAAGCCTCAACGGGTGACGCAACCGACGACTGGAATATCGGCGGACGCAGTTTGCCGCTGTTTGTTGTAATCGGCACCCAGTTCGCCAGCGCCATGGGCGGCGGCGTGCTGGTCGGCCAGGTGGGCAACGCCTATAACAACGGCTTGGCGATGCTGATTTATTCATTCTTTGCGGTGTTACCGTTTCTGATTTTTATGCTGATCGGCAACTGGATCCGCGCAAACGAATTTGAAACCATTCCCGATATGCTGGGCAGTTTTTGCGACAACGACCTCTTTGTCCGGATACTGTCCTCTGTCCTGACCATTCTTGTCCCCTTCGGCTGGCTGATTAACCAGTTGACGGCGTTTGCGAAAATCTATCGTGAGATCACCGGCATCCCTCTGGAGATACTGATTGTATCCATGGCCGTTATCAGTATTCTTTTCGTGATGCCCGCCGGCATGAAAACCGTGGCCTGGACAGACTTCTTCTTTGCCTGCTTCATGATTCTGATGATGGTCGTCACCTTCGTTTTTGTGGCGAAAAACGGTGGCTCTCTGGCAGAGGTCAAGGCGGCGCTTCCCGAGGAGATCATCGGCTTCCCCAAGGGCTTTGTCAGCGTGGGCTGGACCACCATCTTCCTGTGGATATTCTCCACCGTGCCGGGCGGCATGACCAATCAGATGTATTTCCAGCGTATCTGCGCCATTAAGGAAAAAAAGCAAATTAATAAAAGCCTTGCCATCACCTGCATCGTTACGCTGATCGCCCTGGGCTGGTCTTGCTTCCTGGGCATGGGCATCCGCGCCATGAATCCCACCATCGAGGGCGAAAATGCCACCGGCTGGCTGCTGACCCAGTTGCCCGTTTGGCTCGTTGCGCTGTTCGCCGGTCTGATCGTGGCCACGATCATGTCCACCATCAGCTCCGCCGCGCAGTCTGTGGTGGTGAACATCACCCACGACATCTACCAGCAGCTCCATCCCGAGGTCAGCAGTCAAAAGGCGCTGAAGCTCTCCCGCCTGCTGTCGGTGCTGGTCATGGCGGTGGCCTGCGTGCTGGCCATTCTCTTCCCCCATGTGCTGACCGTTCTCGTCACTACCTACGCCTACTCCGCCGCCGGTCTTGCCGCGCCCATGTATCTGGGCTACGCCCTGCGCAAAAAGAACAAGGTCACGACCATGGGGCTTCGGGCCAGCATGATTTGCGGTATTTTGGGATGCATTATCAGCACACTGCTGAAGTCCACGATTCCCTATGTGATCTGGGGCATTCTGGCCTCTGTCGTAGCCCTGTTCTTGGTCAGCGCCCTGACCAAGGGTTCCGCAAAGGCCTTGGAAGAATAAGCTTTACCTGCAAAACAATCATTATTTTTTAGTAAAGGAGCTATCATTATGGAACACAAAACCCTGCTTCTGAAACAGTCTGACATTGACAGCCTCATCACAATGAAGGACATCGTCGAGATCGTAGACAAGACTTTTGTCGGCTTCGGCGAGGGCACGACCATCAACCCCACCAAGGTCAACCTGGACCTGGGCGAAACGGCCTCTTATCCTGATTACCACGGCTTTATGAATGCCATGCCTGCCTACATCGGCTGGGAGGACATTGCCGGTATCAAGTGGGCCGGCGGCTTTTTGGGAAAGCGCCGTGAAATGGGTCTGCCCTATGTAACGGCCATGATCCTGCTGATCGATCCCACCATCGGCGAGTTCAAGTGCGTAATGGACGGTGCTCTGATTACCAACCTCCGCACCGGTGCCCAGGCCGCCGTAGCCGCCAAGTATATGTTCCCCAACAAGAAGGAGATCTCCATCGGCCTGTATGGCGCCGGTATGCAGGGCCATATGCAGACCCTGGCCTTCGCCGAGCTCTTTGACATCAAGGAGCTGCGGGTGTACGATCTCTATCCCGCCGCCGCCGAGAAGTTCAAGGAGGACATGAAGGATGCCGTCAAGGGCGACATCATCGTCTGCTCCGATCCTAAGGATGCCTCTATCGGCGATGTGGTGGTGGGCTTCACCCAGTCCAAGGACAAGTACATCAAGGATGAGTGGATCAAGCCCGGCCAGATCGTTTTCCCCATGGGCTCCTACACCGAGTGCGAGGATGCTCTGCTGCTGAATGCGGATAAGATCATCGTTGACCATGTGGGTCAGTGCATGCACCGCGGCGCGCTGCACGATGTGGTGGCCGACGGCAAGCTGAAGGAAGAAGACATCTATGCCACCATCGGCGATGTGGCCGTGGGCAGAAAGCCCACCGATGCAGCCAATGAGCGCATTATCTGCGTGCCCATCGGCACCGGCGCCATGGATATCGCCGTGGCCGGTATCGTCTATAAGCGTGCCCTTGAGAAGGGCCTGGGCGGCACCTTTGAGTTCCTGTAAGCAATAAAATACAGTTGTCCTCTATTTTGTTCCAACCACATAAAGCACATAGTGAGAAACCCGGCTGCGCCCAATGCGCAGCCGGGTTCCTCCTCTCTCTTCCCATCCTATTCCTACTCTTTTGCGCGATGCGGCACCGCCTTTCGGTGCATCATGTCCCTGACCCCGGCGGCCGTCATTGGCCTCCTCGAAGCCCTCCACGCTGATGGACACAAAGAATTTCCCCACGAGACGCAGCTTTTCATTATTATGTATCATCCACCCCCCACCTTTTTGACAAAGCTAACATCGCAAAGCAGAACTTTTCCCATCGTTCCAATGTCATCTGTGACGGGTCGCCCTCGCGGATACGCATGGTGCGGCGGATCTCTTTGGGGATCACCACGCGGCCAAGGTCGTCGATGCGGCGCACGATTCCGGTTGCTTTCATATATAAAAACTCCTTGCTGCATATTATTGTACGCCTATTATTTGTCAAATCTTCGGTTTTATGCCGCAAGGGTCATTTTTTCCCGCAGGTCATCGGGAGGATCTTCGCTTTAATTTTGCCGGAATTGCGCGGAGCTTTGCCCACAGGATTTTACTTTTTTCAATCAAATCATCCATTCTCTGTAATTCGTAAAGAATACATTTTGGAACTATTATTTTCTGTATGTACCACGATGTAAATCTTGCGGACAACAGAGATAATAAAAAAAGCATACCCTATGTAATTATATGTAATAGTATAAGTACAAGCTAAATGCTCAGCTCTCTCAATCATCCGAAGCAGCTCCGTTTTAGATAAGCCGCTTGCTGGTATGCGGGGAGGTTTGACGGTTACGCACGAAAACCCCCGGGGTCTCTTGTCATGCAAGAGGCCCCGGGGGTGCTGTTTTATTTTGCCGCTTGGGTATCCCCTTTTTGGCTTACGCCTCCCGCTCCTTACGCTTGAGGACGAAGGCTGCGGCCAAGGCCGTCACGGGCAGGGCAATGACCCAAACCAGCACGCCGGTATCGCCGGTGGCGGGGGTATTGCTGCCGCCGGTCTGAATGGCCACATCGGTCATGTCATAGAGCCGGGTCTGGGCGTTTACGAAGCGGTAGTACGATGCCAGTGCGTAGTAGCCCTGCTCGGTAGCCATGCCGTCCAGGTCGCCGCCAGCGGTGTGCCGGAAGCCGCCGCCGGTTACATAGAACCCGGCCAGAGCATCCAGGACGGTGAGGCCGTTCTTCACAAAGCGGCTATCCGCGGTGGGGTCGATGCCCAGGGCGGTGAGAGCTACGATGACCTGGGCGCAGGACTCGCTATTGATGGTGCCCCAGCTGCCAAAGCCGCCGTCGCCCTGCTGCAGACCGGAAAGCACATCCAGGGCCTTATCCACAGCGGCCTTCACGGTCTCGTTGGTCTTATAGTAGGGGGCCAGGGCCTGGATGGCCATAGCGGTCATATCGGTGTCAGCCTTGGTGCCGCTGAGGGCCCAGCCGCCGTCGGTGAGCTGGGCATCCAGGATCACCTGAATCAGCTTCTCCCGGGTCACATCGCCCATAGTGGGGTAATTGTGGCTATCCAGGGCGATGAGGGTGAAAATGGGGCCGTTAATGCCCTGAGTCTGCACATAGGCCATGTTATCCAGGCCCTTGAGCAGGTTGTGGCCGCCCACATTGGTGACATCCTTGCCGATAGCGGTCAGGGCCAGGATCACACGGGCGTTGTCGGTGACCTTGTTCCTATCCAGCCGCTCGTTCTTGTCGGCGTTCTCCCGGACAAATTTCACTACATTGTCGTAGTACCCGGCGGGCACGGGGCGGCCGCTGCGGGCCAGGCCAATGACCATCCACTCGCCGCCGATGGAGTTCACCGTGGGGGTGCCCAGGGTACCCATGAAGTCGCCGGTGGTCTTATAGATTTCCTGCAGGTACTTGCTCTGCTCGGCCAGCACCTGGGCATAATCCGCTTCAGCGGAGGTGAGCTTGTCATAATTCTTGACCTGGGCCTGCTGGGCCTCCGTCAGAGCCTCATAGGCAGTCCGGGCGGCGGTGATGGCGTCCTTGGACGCCAGGGTCACCTGGCCGATGGCGTCGATCTTCTCAATAGCATCGTTTACATGCCAGCCCTCCAGCTTCAGGGACAGGGCGGGCAGCTGAGACAGGACATCGCCGACCTTGGTCTCCGTATAAGTTCCAGTGCCAACGCCGTAGCGAGCCGCTCGGTGTGCGCCGGTGGCCTGGCCGTGCGCCTGTCCTGCGACGATAGCACCATTCAGGGAGTAAGACAGCTCCGTCCAGTTATCGGGGATCGTAACGGTAATTGCCTGCCGCGCAGGATTGCCGTTGAAGTCGTAGGTACCCATCCAACCGGCCTGTCCGCTGACAAACTTCGTGCTGTCCTCACCCACCAGGTTGATAATGGGTGTGCGGTTATAAACGCCGGACAGCTTTTCCGCCGGATTGACCAAGCCGTGGAACTGAATCTTCACCTTGTCCCCGGCCTTGAACTCGGTGGTCTTGGGGAGGGTGTTGCCGTCCGCATCCAGGAAGTCATAGCTGACGCCCCGGGCGGTAACCACCTGGTAGGTCTTAACGCCGTCCTTCTCCACGCAGAGGATATGACGGCCGGTGGTGAGGCCGGTGACCGTCACGGTGCCGTCGGCGGCCACGGTGACGCCCTTGGAGGTAAAGCCGCTAAAGGTCATCTTGTCGGTGACGGTAGAGCGGGCCACGGTCACGGTGCAGCCTTCCTCGGGCCGGAAGCTATAGGAAGCACCTCGGTTATCAAAGTAATAGAGAATGTCGTGCTCGGCATCCAGGGGGGTGGTCTTGGCGCCCAGGCGATCCATCACGGCATTGGTCTCGATGGCCGTGCCGTCTGCGCCCACGGAGACCACGAGCACGCCGGTAAACTCCGGCCAGATGGCGGACAGTTCCGTGCCGCCCATGCCCTGGGCGTGTGTCATGGCGTCATAGGTCACCAGCACAATAGCGGTGCCATTTTTGTTGGCGGTCACGCTGGCTATGCCGCTGTTGTTGGCATCGGTACTGATGGTCAGAATATCGCTGTCGCTTCCATTCACATCAATGACGCGGTAATGCACATCCGGCAGAGCGATCTTCGTATTCATATAGTGCTCAATAGCCTGCCAGTTGCGGAACACCTGCAGGTCAAAGGATTGTCCTACCTCCAGGTTTTTGTAGCCCTTCTGGTTGACGGTCAAATACACATTGCCCAGGTCGTACAGGTTCTTATCGAAGCCGTTGACCGTGGTCTTTGTATACTCACTGTCCCCGATGTGCAGATCCTCGCGGGTAACGTCAATGGTCTGCTGGGTGTTCCACTTATCAAAGGTCCAGTAGGTCACGCCATCCGGGTGCTGCACCCGAACAAAGTGGTTATTATAATTCAAATAACTGTCAGTGGGAAGTACCGGCAGGGTGAATGTGGCGCTCACGCCGTCGGTGTTTTCAGTGACCGACGCAGCCTCCACAAACTCATAAGTCCAGTAGGTGCGGAAGATACCGGCGCTGATGGTAGAGCCCTTGGGCGCATTCACGGTGATGCTGGTCGCAGTGGGAATTGCTGCATACAGCTCGATAGCGCTTTCTGTCTGCGTCCCCGTCTTGCTCACTGTAGCAGCCACATAATCGGCGGCCTTGTCTCCTATGGGGGTAAGGGTAGCCTTGACGGTATCGCCCTGGACAAAAATACCGGAGGTGCGGGTATTGCCCCAGCTGGTGGAGGTGCCCATCTCAGCCTTGCGGTTCATGCCGTCAGCGCCCACCACCTGGTAGTCGATGGTGTAGTCCGTATTCTCGACCCAGCCACTGTTGGAGGCATAGATCCCATAGGTCCGGCTAAAGGCGATGGAGGTGGTGTCCTCCGACACGGTGACAACGATGCCACCGTTATACTGGCCGGCCTCGTTATAGCCCTGGACCCAGTAGTTGCCCGCAGGCAGCTTCACATCGGCATACTTCAGTTTGTAGCCATCAGCCACGGTGGACTTGCCGGCCAGCAGGTCCACATCGCCCTTGACGCCGCCGACATAGCTATACAGCTTCAGGGAGGCCAGCTGGGCGCTGTGCAGACCCGTCAGGTCCACGGTGACCACGGGGATCTCCTTGACCTTGGCGGTGGGGTTGAGCAGGACATAAACCTCCTCGTCCTCGTTGTCCGTGTTGCTCACAGCGGTGAGATAGCCGGTAAAGCCATTGGTCACGGTGAAGGTGGCCTGGCCCTTTTCATCGGTGACAGCGCCGTCAATAACGGTGACAGCGCCGGTCTCGGGATTCATCCAGCCCAGCTTGGCTCCCTCCAGGGGCTTAGCTGCGGCCTTGAGGGAAGCGGGGTCCTTATACAGGTAGCCGCTCATGGCATAGAAGCCGGTAACGGTGGCTGTAACCTTCTTGCCCACCTGCATTTCGGCGGGAGCGTCCACCCAGGTGTAATAATCGGAATAGGTAGTGGCGTCACTCATGACATAGAAGTCCACCACATCGCCGCTGAGCAGCGGGGTGTTGGTGACCATGGTGCCGTTGTAACCGCCACCATAGGATGCGGGCGTGCCGTCATTGGGATAGCCGCCGTTGATATAGAAGCCGCTGGCATAGGTGTCCGTGCCGAAGATCTTGGAGATCCAGCCGCTGCTGCCCACAGCCAGATACTCCCCGGCTGTTTCCTTGGTAAATGCATCACCGAAGACCAGCTCATGGGCCTTGACCAGGGCATCCAGGGCGGTCACGCCCTCCAGTGCATCGGTAAAGCCGTATTTCTCGGCGTCCAGGGCGGAAACCTCCACCTCCTGGGGCGCGTGGAGATAGCTGCCCGCTGCCTGGGAGCGGATGGTGACCTTCACCGCCTGCTCCACAGTGATGGTGTACTCCTCCGCCTTTTCGGGTTTGCCGTTCATGCTGGGCCAGGCGGGATCGCCGCACTTCACGGTGATGACGGTGCCGTCCGCCACGGGGATCTCCGCCGTGCGCTTATACTCCGTGCCGCCCACGCTGGTGCGGACCTGGAAGTTCTTGTTGCTGGCGGTGGGCGTCACCACCACGCTGCTGACATCGGCGGCCAGCTTCAGCGTGTAGCTGTGGGTATCCTTATCGAAGGCGGGAGACAGCTCGCCGGCGCTGAAGGAAAGGGCCTTGACGGTGTTGTCACTGCTACCCCAGCTGCCGCCCAGGTCATCGCCAAAGGCGCAGGTGTACATGACGCGGATCTCGTCGCCACCCTCCAGCTTGCCGGCCGCCACGGTAAATGCGCCGAAGCCCTCGTTGGCAAACCAGTCGTTGAGGGTGCCCATCCAGCCAGACTGACCGCCGCCGTCAAACGCAGCCAGGCCGTTAATCTCGTTGATATAATTGTTTTCAGCGCCGGTCTGGGTGTATCCCTTGGCCTCCAGCGCCTTCACAACACAGCTCATCATGGTGGATTCCTCGGTGAGCTTCACCCAGGTATCCACCAGCTTGCCGTCCCAAGGGGCGCCTTTGTCTTTGGAATAGGTGGTGTTTTCCACGATGACATGGACCTGGCCCAGGTCATCGGGCGCTGCCAGCACGGAGGTGGGCACCAGGGACAGGGCCATCACCACCGCCAGCAGCAGGGAGAGGATCTTTTTCTTCATCTCTTGTTTCCTTTCTTTTACATTTTATGCAAACGCCTCTATGGCGAATTTGCTGAGGAATTGGGGGCGGAGCGGCTTAAACTCCGGCCCCCGTATGGAAAGATGCGGCTGCTGCGCCGCTTCGACTTGACAAAAAATCACCCGACCGCCAAAAAGCAGCCGGGTGAAGCAAATTCTATACGACAGCTTCGGCTCCTGAGATGGCGGTGCCCGGGAGCAGCGCCTTGCGTATCTGACTTAGCCGAATAAATCGGCATCACAGTGACCGTCTCGCGGGGATTTTCACCCCATTCCGCCGCCGGGATAAACCCGGCTCACGCTGTCCCTTTTTTCATTTCATTTGCATTGTAGCACAGAACTTTCCATATTTCAACAAGAAAATCAGGTGTGTCGAAAAAAATCGTCGCAAGGCCATTCGCCCACCTCGTTTTCAGCGCATCTTCTGTTAAGGCCTCTCCCCGGTTTATTACAGGAAAATGCGTACAGGAATCATTCCGGAGCGTGAGGCGGGCGGAGAATTACAGGGTGCGGGCCAAGCTTTTCTGCGCGCAGGTGCGAAGAGGAGCTTTCCGCAAGCTGCAGAGGCCGAGTTAACATTAGCCCCAGAAGGCGCTGCTATCAGCGGCGGTTTTTCTTTTTGCTTACGACCAGGGCGGCCATCACTGCGCCGCCGCTGACAACGGTCAGACTAAGCCACAGGAGCATATGACTGCAGTCGCCGGTCTGGGGAGTCTTGGTGGCGTCATCCATTCCGGGCTTATCGGTGCTGCTATCACCGCTGCCGGTACTACCGGTGCTGCAGCTGTCGGGGAGCTTGTCGATGGCCGTGTTCTCGCTGCGCTTAGCACCGCAAACGGTGCATTCCTCGTGCTTGATGCCGGTGGCCTCCTTGGTAGCGGCCTTGTCGATCACCCACTGGAAGCTGTGCGCTGCGGTGCCGGCCTTGTCGCCGCAATCACACGCATGCCAGTGATTGGCGTCATCATGCTTCCAATCCGCGGCGTAGCTGTGGGTATGAGCGGTGGGCGCATCCTTATAGGTGGCCTCGAGCTTCACAGCACCTGCGGGCATGGTGAAGGTGGTAGTCGCCTTGGTGGCGTCTGCCGGGGTGACACCGCCCTCCAGCACGACCCACTTATCAAAGACCTTGCCGGTCTCCGGTGCGTCCGCCGTAACGGTCACAAGGGTGTCCTGGGCGATCTTATCGGTGATGGGGGCGCCTGCAACAGAGGCCGTGCCCTTGATGACCGTGACAGTGTACCCGGGGGCAGTGGGATTCTTTACGAACCTTGTCTCGCCGCAGTCGGCGCGCTGGCAGGTGTAGAGAATCCCTTCGCTCTTGCCCTGTGTTGCGGGGCTGCCGCCGTCCCAGTCGTGGCTGAGCTTATTAATGACATGACCGTAGCGGAGAATCTGTCCGCAGCCGACTGTACACTGCTGGTCGCCGCTATAGCCTGCGGTGGTGCATCCGGGCTTAACCTCATTGATCAGCTTGGAGTTGCCGGCAATTTCGTGGAGGGACGGGGTAGAGATGCCCTCGGAGTTATCCCGGCAGCACTCCAGGCACAGGCCGCAGTCCTCGCAGGACTCCTGGTTCAGCAGGCATTCCTCGCACTGCTCGCAGGCCGTGTGGCAATCGACGCAGTGGATGACGCCGGTATCATCGTCGTCCACGCACTCGTCCACCGCACCGAAGCAGCTGTTGCACAGCGAGCAGTGCATCGGGTCGCTGTCATCGTTTGCACAGTCGTCGCAGAAGCCGCAGGAGTCGCAGATGGTTATGGAGCAGCAGGGGCCCTTATGGCATTCGCCGCACAGCTGGTCATCCTCGCCGATGTAGCACTTGGCGCAGGTGGAGCAGTGCGTATCCTCCATGCACTCCGCGCACTTGTAGCACTCCTCGCACCAGTAGGGCGTGTCTCCAAAGCACACACCGCAGTCGTTACAATGGGTCTCAACCCAGCACTCGTAGTTGCAGTCAATGGTGCAGAACAGGCAGTCACACATATAATCGCTGCCAAAATGGTAGTGGTCGCAGTTAGGACAATCGAAGCCGTCGTCGTAGTCGTCCCAAAAGGCATGGGCGGGAACCACCAGACTCGGCATCAGTGAGACCAGCATCACAAGCGCCAACAGGACGCTGACGACGCGCCTCCGCGTGTTCGTTTTTATCATACTAACATTTCCTCCCTTAAAATGACCTCGAAGATTTTCCTGCGCATTTTGAGTTTGGCTATAAGCCGTAGTTTTTTGCCGACCACAGAGGACGCCGCTTTTCGATGCAGCAAACGCCTCCTTTTAGGTTATATGATTATAGCAAAAAACCGGGGCACTGTCTGTCCTCAAAAGTGAGGACAAATGCAAGAGAAAATGTAAACAAATTGTGAACAAATGGGCGTTTTGCCTTTGGTTTGCAGGCAAATCTCCGCCTGTTCGCAGGGGCAAGGCTCTGCGGCGCAGTCTGTATGCCTTCGGGAGAGGTGTCTCTCCGCCGCCGCGGCTGTAGCTGCATCTCCATCCGGTAACCGACTGCAAAAAAAGATTGCGATGTCGCCGCTTAGCATCCACTTCTCCCCGGTGCTGCTATACTGCCGAATCTAACCGGCATGGCCGGATTATGGACCGCACTCGGTGGTTTCTATCTGCTCCGAAACAGGGTTGACTTTCCGTTAAAGCGCCCTATAATAGTCTTTACAGATACCAATATAGGGAGGAATAGCCGTGGGACGCAGGGAAGATAAAATATGGGAAGCGTGGGGACGGACAAACGCGCTGTACACGGCATGGTGCGCCGCCGCAGGGCAGAATCAGTACCGCGTAATCGTTTTATATGCCATAGATGCACACGCGCCTATCACGCAAAAGCACATAGCGGATTACACCGGACTGTCGAAGCAAACGGTCAGCACCGTCATGCGGGCGCTGAAAGAGGAAGGGTTTGTTTCCCTTCAAGCCGGCAAGTCGGATCGCCGGGAGAAAAAGGTGTACCTGACGCAGAAAGGAAGGCTCTACGCAGCGGAAGTCCTTTCCCCGCTGCACACGCTGGAGCAGCGGGTGTTCGACATCATGGGCGCAGATCGTATGAAGCAGATGACGGACGCCATCACCCTATTCAATCTTGTTTTTGAAAAAGAAATGGAGACCCAGGCAAATGAACACCGCACTGAATAAGAAATACTTTTCCCATGTCATTCCCTCCATCCTCGCGTTCGCATTGTCGGGGGTTTACACCATTGTAGACGGCTTTTTTATCGGGCAAAGCCTCGGCGACACAGGACTGACCGCTATTACCCTGGGCTATCCGATTTCGGCGCTGGTGGGCGCAATCGGCACAGGGCTTGGGCTGTCGGGGGCAATTCGCTTTACAATCCTGAGCGCACAGGGAGAAACCCAAAAGCGGCAGGAGTGCTTTTCCGGGACAACGCTGCTGATGCTGATTGCCGCCGCTTTATTGACGGCAACTTTATTTGCCTTTGCCGAGCCGATTCTGTATCTGCTGGGCGCAAGAGGCGATATGCTGGTGCTCTGCGTTTCCTATGCCCGCGTCATTGCACTGGGCGCCGTCTTTCAGCTACTGGCAACCGGCTTCGTCCCGTTTATCCGCAATATGGGCGGCGCGACCGTCGCCATGATTGCCATGATCCTCGGATTTGTAACAAATATCGCCCTGGACTATGCCTTCGTGTGGGCTCTGAGCTGGGGAATGGCCGGCGCCGCATGGGCCACCATTATCGGCCAGGCCGTGACCATGATCGTGGCGGTCCTCTTCTTTCTTGTGAAAAAGAGCAGGTTTTGTCTCCCGGGGCCGCGGGAGCTATGCAGACTTTGGAAAAATGTCCTCATCGTCGCCATTTCGCCCTTTGGACTGACCTTTTCTTCTACGATCACGATGCTGTTTATAAATCGCTTCCTGCTGCTATACGGGAATGAGCAGGCGGTGGCGGTTTACGGCTGCATCGGCTATATTACCTCGATCCTCTATCTGCTGCTGCAAGGGGTAGGCGACGGCAGTCAGCCGCTGATCAGCCAGTACTACGGAAAGGGTGACCACCGTTGCGTCCGAGCCACCCGAAAGCTGGCCTATCTGACCGCCATCGTGGTCACGGCCATCTGCATGGCCGGCGTCTATCTCGCCAGAGCAAAGGTCGGCACGCTGTTCGGTGCGTCCCAGGAGGCAAATGCCGGGGTCATTCAATACCTGCCGCTCTTCCTGGCGACGCTGCTTTGCCTGGCGTTTGTCCGCATTACAACCTCCTACTTTTACGCAACGGAAAAGAACAAACTTTCCTACCTTCTGGTGTATGCCGAGCCGGTCTGCACGCTGCTGATGCTCCTGATTCTGCCGCCCGTGCTGAAGCTGACCGGCGTTTGGCTTGCCGTGCCGATCGCCCAGGTCCTTACCTTTGTGATCGCCTGGGTAGCCAAGGGGCGTGTGGATGCGAAAATTTAGAACGGCGCTGTGGACAGGGACGAGAATCGGCACGCAGGCGAATCATACTACATAAGCAGAAAGCGGATGCGTGCCGCTCCGCTTGTGAGGTACATTTTCAGGGAAGCAAGGTAAACGCGGCGTCCCATAAAAAGCCCCCTTAGCGCAGCCTCGATTTTTCGAGTGTCTGCACTAAGGGGGCTTATATTCCTCGTCCGGGGTCTCCTTTTTTATGCCGTGGGGAGCGCAGCGGGAGCCGTCATAGACAGTTGGACGGGCCTGCGTGGGCTCCGCATGGTTTTAGCGGCTCTTACGCTTCAGGGTGACAGTCACGGGGATCATCGCCACGGTGAAGGAAGCGGCCAGGACCCAAACGATGATGTTGCCGGTATCGCCGGTCTTGGGGGCATCGGGCTTGCCGGTCTCACCGGGAGTGCCGGGATTCACGGTACCGGGATCCGCAGGCTGCCTCACGCCATATTTCAGCAGAAAAATCGGGTAAGTCGGCTAAAACCGCCAGGTTGCCCGTCTCGCTTTCTGCGCTTCTTCCGTGTATAAAAATTTTAAAATAACCGGCTTTTCCTTCAGTGAAGCTCGTTGTCCCTTTTGTCCGCACTTCAAAATGTTGATTATTTATGATACAATAGTTTAAAGTATACGGGCTTCCAGGGCAGCGTCGGACATCAGGCGCTTGCGGCATGGGTTGAAGGACTTGGACTTTGAAAAGAGTACAAATCGAATTTATTAAGGAGGATATGGATGAAACTGTTTTTATGTTCGCACTTTTCAAGTGTAGGAAGTTTGATAAAAGAAGAAATTGATAACAAGAAAGTCGCATTTATTCCCACAGCTTCGTTGCGTGAAGGCTATACCGGTTATGTCGGCTCGGCTCGAAAGCTATTCAATAAACTGGGAGCAGCCGTAACGGAAATTGATATTTCAACGGAGGCTTATTTAACGATACAGTCCGTTTTTGAAGATGCGGATGTGATATATTTTACTGGTGGAAATTCTTTCTTCCTTATGGACCAGCTCCGTAAAACGGGAACGGATGAGCTGTTGAAGAAAGAATTGGCAAAGGGAAAACTGATGATTGGTGAATCGGCAGGTGCGATTATATGCGCTCCAACTATCCAATATATTGAACAAATGGATAAAAAGCCGGAGGACTACTCACAAGAAGATGATGCAGGGCTTGATTTGATTGATTTCTATGTTCTTCCGCATTATCTTACAGCACCATTTAAGAAAGTTACCGAGAAAATAATGACTGAATTTTCGGATTTGAATCTATGCCCAATTAACAACCGCCAGGGAATTGTAATTGATGGTGAAGGTTCAAAGGTTATTTGCAAAGACTAATTTGAAAATTCAAGTTTAACGAACAGGAGATGATGATCGCATGAGAATTCTATATGAACTATCTTGGCTATGGGAAACGCTGGGCATTGCACTTGTGGCTGCGGCTGTCTGCATGGCTTGCGGTGCGCTGATTGGCAAGGCAGCGAAGAAGAAGCCCAGCAAAAAGTTGTTGGCGGTCATAGGGGCTGCGGCCTTTGTGGGCGCGATTCTGGCGGTCATTCTGATCGCCCGGACACCGATGCCGCTTTGATAGGACGGAGCGTTTGCAGGAAGCGTATGCGTTTGGGAAAAGAATTTACTAAACAAATTAGGATTTGTGAAATCCACATATTTTAAGAAGGAGCCTTCGCTTATGCGAAAGCTCCTTCTTTGCACACCTTACTTTTTCAGCTTCAAGCCGTCGCGGAACGCTTCACCCACGCGCTCGGTGACCTTGTAATAGCCATGGGTGTAGGGGTCAAAGGCGATGGCATTGACTTTAGACATATCAATTTTTCCGTCCACCATAACGCTCTCATCGGCAGTGACATTGACTACCTTACCGATGACGCCGCAGCCATACTCATTGTTCTGATACTCGATGAACTTGCACTCCAGACAAATCGGGAACTCGTTGATGACCGGCGCATCGACGGCTTCGGCTTTGCTTGCGGTCAGACCGCTGCGGGCAAATTTGTCGCCTACTTTATTGCCGGACTCCACGCCGAAATAATCCGCCTCGACCATGTGGGCGGCATCGGCAATGCTGACGGTAAATGCGCCCCGCGCCTTGATGTTCTGCACAGTTTTGTGGGTCTCGGTGAGGTTCAGCGCAACGGTGTCCCGTTCCTGCATGGTGCCCCATGCGGCGTTCATGACATTCACACTGCCGTCCTCGTTGTAAGTTGCAACCATCAGAACCGGCATGGGGAAAATGCCTTCGGTATTTTTCAATTTTGTTCTCATGATAACTCCTCCTTGTGATCATATTGACAGGACTGTTCATCCTGCTTATAATTATACGCAGGAAAATCAGAAATTCAAGTACTGGTAATTATGACAGGTACTATCCTTGGAGAAAGCAAATGATAAAGAACTATATTGAGAACGCCAATTTTGAGGACACCGGCTTTGCCTACACGCTGTCGCTGATCTCAGGCAAGCACAAGATGGTCATTCTCTATTGTCTGATGGAGTTTGAAACCGTGCGGTTCAATGAGCTGAAACGGTATCTGAAAACCATTTCCGACAAGACCCTCAGCATGAATCTCAAGGAGCTGGAAGCAGACAAACTGATCGTCCGCACCGAGTATCCGCAGATCCCGCCGAAGGTGGAATATACGCTTTCGGAACGAGGAAAATCGCTGATGACTGTGCTGGATCAGCTCTGTGTCTGGGGCGAGGAGAATCGACTGACAGAGTGACAACTTCCAGTTTGCGGAAGGAGGTATAGAAGATGAAACAACACACATACATCGCAATCGACCTGAAATCCTTCTACGCCTCCGTGGAGTGCAGGGAGCGCGGCTTGGATCCTCTGGACACAAATCTTGTTGTTGCGGATGAAAGCCGGACGGACAAGACCATCTGCCTTGCCGTTACACCCTCTCTCAAAAGCTACGGTATCTCCGGGCGTGGGCGGCTGTTTGAAGTCAAGCAGCGGGTGAAGGAAGCGAATGTCGGGCGGCAGCTTAACGCACCGGGACACAGGCTGGACGGCACATCGCACTTCTTCTCAGAGCTGCAAGCAAACCCGTCTCTGGCCATTGATTTCATCATCGCGCCGCCTCGGATGGCGTACTACATGGAGTACAGCACCCGCATCTATCAGGTGTACCTCAAGTACATCGCGCCGGAGGACATCGTAGTCTACTCCATCGACGAGGTGTTCATGGACGTGACGGACTACCTGAATACCTACCAGCTCTCGGCCCATGATCTCGCCATGAAGATCATCCTCGATGTGCTGGAAACAACCGGCATCACAGCAACCGCCGGAATCGGCACGAACCTTTTCCTCTGCAAGGTGGCAATGGACATTGTGGCGAAGCACATCCCCGCCGACAAGAACGGCGTCCGCATTGCAGAGCTGGATGAAATGAAGTTCCGGCGTGAGCTTTGGGCGCACCAGCCCCTCACGGACTTCTGGCGCGTAGGTCGGGGCATTGCGAAAAAACTTGAGCAGAACGGGATGTTCACCATGGGCGATGTTGCCCTCTGTTCTGAGCGGAACGAGGACCTTCTTTATAAACTCTTCGGCAAGAATGCGGAATTGCTCATCGACCATGCCTGGGGCTGGGAGCCGACTACCATTGCGGCAATCAAGGCTTACCGTCCCAGCTCCAACAGCCTCAGCTCCGGTCAGGTATTGCACTGCCCCTATGAGCCGCAGAAAGCAAAGCTGGTTGTGCGGGAAATGACGGACTTGCTTGTGCTGGACTTGGTGGACAAGGGGCTTGTCACCGATCAGATGGTTCTCACAGTCGGCTATGACATTGAGAACCTGACCGATCCGGCGCGGCGGGCAAGGTATCACGGCGCGGTGGAGAAAGACCCCTACGGGCGGGAGATTCCCAAACAGGCCCACGGCTCTATCAATCTCGACGGTCACACATCCTCTACGCGCAAAATAATGTGTGCTGTGTCAGAGCTGTTTGACCGGATTGTGGACAAGAATCTGCTTATCCGCCGTATGTATGTTGTAGCAAATCATGTCCTGCCGGAGGCGGACGCGCCGAAGAAAAACGGCGGTGCCGTCCAGCTCGACCTCTTCACCGACTATGCCGCCGAAGAGGAAAAACTGAAAGCAGAGGACGCCGCCTTGGAACGGGAACGAAAAATTCAGAAGGCGGCACTTGCCATTAAGAAGAAGTACGGAAAGAACGCCATTCTCAAGGCGATGAATCTGGAAGAAGGTGCAACGGCAAAAGACCGTAATGCGCAGATCGGCGGGCATAAAGCATAAAGAATCAAACAAATCGGAAGTTGTGGAGGTGGCTGTATGAAAATCGCAATCATCGGAAGTTTTCCTCACGCAGCAAAAGAACAGATAATCAATAGGTTTCCGGAGGCGTGGGAAGTAAGAATTCTGCATCCTTATGAAGCAGCAGAAGAAGAATTAAGAGACGCAGACGTGCTCATACCGGAGCATATCAAAATCAACGCAGCGTTGCTGGAAAAAGCGCCCAGACTAAAACTGATCCAAACAGGTGCGGGGTATGACAATGTAAATCTTGAAGACTGTACCAGATACGGCGTTCAAGTCTGTAATGCTGCCGGCGTGAATGCGAATGCGGTTGCCGAGCATGTGATGGCCTTCATTCTTTGCTGGTATAAAAACATCACATACCTCGATTCGTTCCTAAAGGCTCACCGGGATGAAGGAGAACTGCAATACAAGGGAGCAGAGCTTTCTGAAAAAACGATCGGAATCATTGGCCTCGGAAATGTAGGAAAAAAGGTTGCGGCGTATTGTAATGCCTTTCATATGAACGTCCTGGGCTATAGCCATAAGCCGTTTGACATTGCCGGTGTACAGCAAAAAGATCTGGATAGCATTTACCGTGAGAGTGATATCGTCAGTATTCATATTCCTTTGAATGAAAGCACGCGGCATATGATCGATTCTCATGCGTTCGACAAAATGAAATCTGACGCAGTCTTGATCAACACATCAAGGGGAGCGGTCATTGACCAGGATCAACTGATACTGGCAATAAAACAGGGCAGTATTGGTGGAGCTTGTCTGGATGTATATGAGGATGAACCCTTAAGTATGGATAATCCTCTGCGGGACTTGAATCATGTCATCCTGACTCCCCATACGGCCGGACTTCCGGATGGCGTGAAGTATCATAAAAAGCGCTATGATTTCTTTATCAGCAATATCAAGAAAGTGATGAACGGGGAACTCCCGGAATGCAGGCTGAATCAGATTTGAAGATATAATTCCAGTTTAGCTAAGAGGTGAGATATAGAATGCGCATGAATAATCGGTACGACGAGATTATCAATCTCCCTCACCACGTCTCCAAGACGCGACCACAGATGCCGATGTCAGATCGAGCGGCGCAGTTCACGCCCTTCGCAGCACTCACCGGCTACGATGCTGCAATCAAAGAAACCGGACGTCTGACCGACGAAAGGATCGAGCTTGACGAGGAAGCGCTGACCGCATTGGACAGGAAGTATCAGCTTCTCATGGATACCCTCGATGATGCACCGGAAGTCACCATCATCTACTTTCAGCCTGATGAGCGGAAGGCGGGCGGCCAATATGTATCCGCAACCGGCATGGTAAAAAAGGTCGATGATTTTGAGCGAAGGATCATCATGCAGGACGGCACAAGGATTCCGCTGGACAGCGTCTATGACCTGCGCTTTTAGCTTTGGTAATCACGGTGCAGTCGTGAAAGATCCCCATAATTGGAAGATGGCCGAAATGCGTTTTCGCATTTCGGCCATACAGCGTGTCAAAAAGCCTCGCAGCGTTTGCCGCCCGCAGACGGCAAAGAAATATAATCATTTTCTCTCGCGACATGTGCGTGAGAGAAAATACTTCTCGGGCTGCCAGTGTGGAATTTGTCCGTCATAGACGGACAAATTATGCGCGCAGCAGACCGCAAGCCTTTTGTCGGAAAAA